>BNJS01000872.1_pt1 | contig 326172 bp, 329 predicted proteins | sample 8540461 | NCBI WGS metagenome assembly BNJS01 (sample SAMD00202454, study PRJDB9452) | human saliva metagenome | isolation source: human saliva | place: Japan
CTCAAAGAGATAGGAACCGTACAATTTTACAGATATTTCAAAACCTCGGTATACAATGTATGCCGAGGTTTTTTTATTAGGACGTATCCCTGTTGAGCTCGCAAAAGCGTGCGAAACAATAATGGTTGTATAATATTTAGTTTTAGTGAGAAAAAAAGACTTTATCGGAGCTGAAATACTGAAAAAAATAGGAATAGATATTAAATTTTTATGTTATAATCCTGTATTTGACACTTTTTTTGATGATAAAAAGCCGGAAAGGCTAGTAATACTAATACTTCCGGCTTTTTTTATATTATGTTTAAATTTTGCGTAATGTTCTCATTTTGTTGTAGCTTTTTAAAAATTTTTTTCATATTTTTTTCTGTTATAATTTCATAGTCTAGCCTATATTCAAAAAAACTTCGAAGATATCATCACTTATCTGAGTTCTATTAAACGCTGGTATATAGTCATTCTGCTTAGTTTTAAGCATATTCATTTCTCGTAGAGTTTTTGTTATTTCACTTACTGTATATTTATTTCCCAACTTTACTTCAAGGATTCTATATATTGTAAGAGCTAAAAAGCAAATAAGAAAATGAGCTTTTATTCTCTCATCATTGCTAAGATATATCGGTCTAGCCTTGAATTCACTCTTCATTATTCTGAAACATTCTTCTATTTGCCATCTGTTTTTGTTTATTTGAGCTATTTCATGAGCTTTAGCCTCAAGGTTTGTAACAACAGCATAGAAGCCATCATACAGGGATTCTTCCATTATTTTGTTTTCATCAAGGCTTACTATTGATCTATCTGCTATTTCTCCATCTGATGTAACTTTTGTTTCGCGAATGAACCTTCTTATATCATTATCACGAATTTTCTTAGCAGCTAGAGAACCTTTTTTTATTAGTTCATTAGCTCTGTGTATCTGATTTGATCTAATGTTTCTATGGTAGTCTCTGTATTTTATACTGTATGTTACTATAAGCTTTTCTTCAAGTCCATTTTCATTTATCCATCTTTCCTTATAGAATATAGTATCTCTATTTTCCTCTTCGTCAATTTCATTGATATTATATGATGTAGTAGAGTCGTATTTTTTCCAACCATTAGGATCAAGAGACCATTCTTTAAGATGTTTCTTAATTTTTTTAAGACTCTGCGTAGTTATGTAAGCCCTATCCTTGATAGAGTTGTACTTTTTATTTGCATTACTCGAAAGACCAGCATCAGTGCACACTATGAATTTAGATAGATTAAAATCTTCGATTATTTTTCTTTTTCAAGAGGCCTAAGAGTGGTTTGTTCATTAGTGTTTCCACTGGTTATATCAAAGGTTAGTGGAATTCCATTGCCATCCATAAATAACCCCATCTGCACTAATGGATTAGGTCTGTTTTCTTTGGATCTCCCGTATTGTCTTAGTTGACCTTCATCATCAGCTTCTTCGATTTCAAAGAAATAGTTTGTACAGTCATAGTAAAGAACACTAGCGTTTCTTTGAGTAACTTTGGTGCTATTTTTATACAATTGCGATTGTATATAGTCACTTTCTTTATTCAGAACATCAAGAGCTCTATAGACCTGATGTAGGTCAAATTCAGGATCTTCAATAAACTTTTTAGATTCTTCGAATGCATTGAGTTTAGAACCGGGAAAAAGAATTCTAGTGTATATCAATCTTGAAAGAATGCTATTAAGATTATACTCGAATTTACCGTTTGAACTTATTTTTTTACAAATCTTATTAAGTCCAAGACTATGGTAAATTGATTGAAGTGGTAGGTATCCTCCGTTAAATATTCTTTGACGATTGCTTATGGTTTGCTGAGGAAAAAGCTTCATATTTACCGGCATAATTTCAGTCTTTTTTTCCTTTTCTATTCTATTCAAACTGGCTATATAATCAAGTGCCCAAGCTTTAGCGTCAGCTACTCCGTATTTTTCCATTATCTCTGTTTCTGTTCCAAGTTTTTCAACAATAACAGTAGTTCTAGAATTTCCTTTTTTTATATCCTTCTGAACATAGAAGGAAGAAGCGTTAGCAGATTTAGATACAAGTAGTCTCATAATTCACCTCACAAAAATATATATACTTATATTATATCATACATTGCGTGTATTGCGAAGACATAAATTTTAAAATTTGACAAAAAAATTAAGGCTTTTCAAGCCTTTGAATAGTAAATCTTCGATTACAAGTGTCAAACTCCCGGGTTGTATAATATTTAGTTTTAGTGAGAAAAAAAGACTTTATCGGAGCTGAAATACTGAAAAAAATAGGAATAGATATTAAATTTTATGTTATAATTAAATAATGTAAAGAGTTATAGTTAAGCATAAAACTGATTGTGGAAGGGAGAAAGCGATATGGAAAACGAAAGTACTATTTATAATCTTTTTCAATAGAAGCTATGATGATATACGTCTTTATGGATAAAAAGGCTAGGCATAAAAATACCCAAGTATATTATGCTTATCCTATCCATATATTTTTGTAAACGAGCTTGCAATTGCCAGCAAAATAGAAGAAGACATACTATGGGGCATAAATCTAATAAGTAATTTTTCTAATAATAGTAAATATAGCTGTAATTCTGGTTCAGTATATATATTTAAAAAAATAGGCAAGAAAAAAATCGTGATTATAAATTTTTAATGGAGGGCAGGATATATGAAATTTGTTCTAAAGTATATATATGGAAACAAAATTAAATCATTTCTAGTTTCTTTTTCATTTCTAATTTGCATCACGATTATTATCATATCCAGCTCCTTAGTTGAGACCATTTCAAATCTAGAAAATTTACAGAGAGAATATCAGAATACGCCATATAATGTAATTATAAAAAATGCTAAGAATAGACAATATGAAGCGATTAAGGACAACAAAGAGGTAAAAGCCTTAGGGCTAGAGAGTTTTATCGGTTCTTCAGTGGATAAAAAGTACCTGTATCAAGTGGTTGGAACAAATTCAGACAACCTATTATCAACTTCTATGTTTATCAAGGGAGGTCTGTTTAAAAAAGAAAATGATGTTATTCTAGAAAAATGGACATTGGATTATTTAGGCCTAAAGCCTAATATAAATCAAAAGCTTAAAATAAGCTATAAAAATGAGTCGGGAAAAATAGTCAATGAAGAATGTAATATATGTGGAATAATCCATGATACACCTACCAAAAAGAATATAGGTGTAAAAACGATATATAAAAATATCAAGGATAGCAAGTCTAATGATTTAAGTATTAAACTAGAGTATAAGAGGGGGACTCGCCTATTTTCTGTTTTAGATAGGTATCAATCAAAGTACAGAATTGAAAAGAATAATATATCTATAAACGCATCATCTCCAGAAGAGATAAGTGAAATTTTTAAGTAGCGATCTTGATATAAATAATATTATTAAGAGCTCAATTTTTTTCATTGTTATGTATCTTAATAGTTTTTTTCTATAATTAATATGTCTATAAGAGAACGTATTAATTTATACTCCTTGATCAAGGCCATGGGCGCAAAAAAACAATTTATATTCAAGAGTATATTTTTATGAATTATTGATTTTTATACATGATATCAATACCAATAGGTCTCTTTATTAGCAATTTATTCACTAAAAATTATAGTAAAGAGACTTAGTTTTACTAGTATTGGTAATATCTACATACACAATAAAATAGCGAATCTAAGTTTAATTATTAATTATAAACAAATTTTTTTGCCGACTTGACGATTTTTACTACTATTTATACTGGTTCTCTCCTACATTATTTATAGGAAAATCAAAAGGATAGATATAATTTCTGGAATGAATGATGAGTACGATGTCAAAAAAAATAATAGATTTACAAAAAACATATATCTAAATTACCTAATAAAAGATGCATCTATAATTATAACAATGGTTATAACCATGTCTATGTTATCGTCCTACTATTTAATGATAGGATTTAACGCTTATATGAGTAGGGAAGAAGAAAAAATGATGGTATGGGATATGTATGCATATTCAGATATAAAGGTCGCTGCAACTGATAAAGACCTAAATAAGTCAATCTCAAAAAGTGAATATGAAGAACTGAGTAAGATTAAAGGGATAAGGAGCATTGATTATAGTAGGTTTATACCAGGAAAAATCATATATCAAGATAAGTGGAAGATAAATGACGCCTACTTCTCTAACATTAATGAGAATTCAAAGGATGAATATTGGAAAGAATATTTTGGTATAAATGAGATAACAAAAAAGAAACTGATAAAGGCAAGTGTAAGAGCATATAACGATGAGTCCTTAATTAGATTAGCAGAGTTTAAAACTAGTGGTAGTTTTGATATTAAAAAATTAAACGAAGCAAATAATGCTATAGTAGTGGTACCAAAAACAGATGATAATAACTTTAAAAATTTACCAGATGGAAAAAATGTTGTAGATATTAAGCCTGGAGATGATATAGAGGTTATGACACCAAAGGATTCTCTTATAGATATGAGTTACTATGATTTGAATGATGATGTTAGCAAGTATACTATAACTAAATTTAAGGTTGTTGGTATAGCATATGGAACCTATTTTTGAAAATGCGAGAGAAAGAACTAATCCTACATTAAATATAATTATAACTGATAAAAAAAGTTTAGCGATATCTATAAGATAAAAGGATTTTAGAAATTTTTAATATATACGCTAAGGGCAATTACGATATAAATAAATTGTACAGAGAAATTGATAAGGTTTTTTTCTTGGTAGAAAAAAATATAGTGACTAGGAATATAAGAAGTGAACTTAATCAAATAAATCAGATTAATAGCAGAAAGAAGATATTTAATACTGCAGTTATAGTATCTTTGCTTATGGCCATATTATTCTCTGCAATAAATAGCACATCTTCATTATATGAGGTAAATAAGAATGATATATCGATTATTAAAAAAAGATAGGTGCTAGTAAAAAAAGAAGATTTATAAGTGTTTAATTTTTGGAATGGATATTTATATCTTTGATATTAATTTTTACAACTTTTCTTATATCTAAATTATCCCAATACCTTATATACTATAATAAGGAATTTATTATGAAGGGATACAAAATATATACGACTATAAGAACCTTATATGTATTTCTATGGTTAATAGTCTACCGATATTATTTATCCTACTACGTAGAACGAAAAAAATGGAATAAAGTACTTTCCATATTTATGAAAAGCGATTTTTTAGTATAGTTGCTAGGTTAACTTTATAAAAAAATTTTTCTAGACTGTAAGAAAATAATCAATTAATATTCGAATTATAGGTGAAGATTCCGATAAACACAATCTAAAAGTGTGCGAAAAAAGACTAAGAAGGTAGGTTAATATAAAGGATAAATATAAGGCTCTATGTCAAATAACGTTGGTGATAATATAAATCACCAAAATCTATTAAATTATGTGGCAGCATCTGTAGCAAACGTGTGGCTATGGATGTTGCCATTTTGTATTATAAGTTCAACATTACAACAATAAAATTAACGAGGTTAACTTTATTAAAAATTTTCTAGACTGTAAGAAAACAACTAATAGATATTCGAATTATAGGTTAAAGGAGGTGGTCATCTTGACAGTAAATATAAAAGACAAAATCCTCAAGAAAAATATACAAAATGGAGAAGAAGAGGCGCTTGAAGATATAATTGGTCAATATGGTGGGATAATTAAGTCTATAATTATAAAGAAGTTAGGTAATTATCCAGAATATACAGAGGAGTGTATAAATGATATATTTATTGCTATTTGGGAGCACATAGATAAATATGACCCAGCAAGATCTAGCCTTAAAAACTGGATAGCTGGTATAGCCAGGTACAAATGTCTAGACTATTTAAGAAAAGTTTATAAAGATAAAAGAGAGCAAAGTATAAATGGTCAAGTTCAAGTTGATATATCATATATTGAGACAGAAATTGAAGAAGACTTGGACCATATATTAGGAGGCTTATCTGATATAGATAAGCGTATAGTGAAATTTAGATTTATAGAAGGATATTCAATTGAGGAAATTTCCGATCAGCTTTCCTTATCCAAAAAAACTGTGTACAACAGAATTTATTATGCCAAACAGAAGATAATAAAGAGAATTGGAGGTGTATCTGATGAAAAATAATATTAATATATATGATGTATTGAATAATTTATATAATCTATCAGGCATAGAAGAAATTGACAGTGATGAGTTAGAGGAATTAGATTTTTACTGTTGATAAGAAGCGGATATTGGAAATTAGAAAAAAATAGTGTGAAAAAAAGATAAGAAGAAAAAAATCTATTTTTGATTGCGAGCAGTTGTTATTTTACTGATTGGAATAGGTGTGATGAATAATAAGTATACAAATATTCTTATCAGTCAAGCTATTGAAGATGTGAAAAATTCTTTTAGTCATTTATTTACTATAGGTGAAGATGCTGATAAATATAGCCTAAAGTATGTGAAAAAGGCTAAGAAGATAGGAAAAAATAAAATTAGATTGGATAAGATTTTACTAGATGAGAATAAAGTATATATGAGTTTTTTTGTTGAGCTTGATTACAATGTTAATCTTGTTAAGGAGCCAAGTTTTGGTGGAATATGCCTTAAAATAAACCATAAGGAAGTAGAAGATCGTGGACTTGGACAAACCGTAAGTTTAGTCAATAATGAGAATAAAAAAAAGCAACTGTTTAGAATCGATTATGAAATAGATCTTGAATCCAGTATAGATGAAAAAATAGACAGTATAGACTTTGAAATACAAGGTTTGGAGATAAAGGAAATAGACAAGAAGAAGCTATTAGATGCATATGAAAAAGCAAAAAATAACCGTAAAATAGATTATGTACTAGCCATTAAGGATGGTAGAGACTCAATCAAGAGATTTGATCAAGTCTTAGACTTTTCCATAGAAAATATGGATAAGGTATACTTAAGGGATTCAACTAAATCTTACCATGACGAATTTTCTATATATAATGGCAACGATAAAGTTATTTGTAGGTCTTTATCTATAAATGAACTAGGTATTCAAGCAGATATACAGTATTATTTTGACAAGGATAACGAAAGGGGACATGCTTTGGATATAATAGCAATCAATGATCAGGGAGATAGAATTAGGCTAAGTCCTATGATAGGAAATGGGCAAGGAGATAGTGATATCAGATACATTATGAGGACTATGACTAGTCAAAACAAAGATATATCTAGGTTTTTAAAAAGTAGTTACATAATTTTAGAAGCTTATAAGGTAAAGGGAGAAGAGAACATAAAGCCAGAAACTTTTGTTGAAGAATTAGATAAAGATATAAAATATATAGAAGATAATAACGCCTTTAACAATGAAAACACCAGTGAAAATATGGACATAAATCGAAATCTTTATAACTATGAAAAGATAGGGTCAGAGCAAAAAAATAAAGTTATAATTTTTATTATTGATTACTTAGGGTCTACTATTTTTTTAATATCATAAACAAGTTTGTATAAATTATTGATTTTTAATTTACTGCAATGATAAAATCATAATAACAAAGGGTAAGTGCTCTGTGATGACTGAAAAGGCAGGTATGAAAAGATGATATCATTGAAAAATAATATACCAAAATATATGATAATACCACTGGTGATAATTTTTATATGGAGTATCCCTAATTACATTTTTTACTAATGTAAATAATGGTCTAATGTTAGCCATTTATATTGCCATATATATACTAATGGTGTCAATTCAAGACTATAAGCCAGCTAGAAGGTCTTTTAAAGAACGGCTTAAAAAAGTATTACTATTCATAATAAGTCTAGTTATATGGACTCTGATACTAACACTTTTTGATCCACCTTATATGGACACAAAAATAGACAGTATGATTTTTTGTTTTAATAACCTAATACCCCTGGGCTTGTGTGATTTCATTTAAGGTAGGTTAAATAAAGGATAAATATAATCGATAAATAAAGTAAAGAGTAACCAAATAAGTATATCTTCTTAGGAAGTATCACAGTCTGGTTACTCTTATTTAATTTCGTAAAGCGAGAATAAAAATTAGTGGAAGATAGTATCGAGAGCAAGTAATCTTATCCCATATTATTAGGCGGACAAGCTTGGTCTCACAGAAAGATATTATATTGAAAGTATTAGAAAACCTTGACTTTTTGACGGTTTTAGAATATAATATATCGGACGTATAGTAAATTGTGTCTAATTTTAACACAATTTACTATATTAAGTTAAATTAGTAAATGATATACAAAATAATATAAATATCAATTTGGAGGTTAAAATGGAAGAAAATAACAGTAAAGAGATTATACTTACGCAGGAGGGTTACGATAAACTTGAAAGCGAATTAGAGCTATTAAAAACGACAAGAAGAAAAGAAGTAGCGGAAAGACTAAAAGTTGCTATATCATTTGGTGACCTTTCAGAAAATGCTGAGTATGATGAAGCTAAGAAAGAACAGGCAGCTCTTGAAGAAAGAATCCTAAAGTTAGAAAACATGACTAGGGTAGCTGTGATAATAGATGAAAGCAACGTAAACCTAGATATTATAACTATTGGTTCTATAGTTAAGATATACGATGAAGACTTTGATGAAGAACTAGAATACACTATAGTAGGTAGCGCAGAGGCGGACCCATATGATGGAAAGATTTCTAATGAATCTCCAGTTGGTAAGGCTCTATTAGGAAGGGCTAAGGGCGATGTAGTTGAAGTAACAGTGCCGGACGGAATAGCCAAGCTTAAGGTTGTAGATATAAAGAGATAATAGGGATAAGGGCCTAGAAGACCTGGTCAAGTTAGGTCAAATACAGGTATATAGGATTAAAGATAAGATATAATAGAGATACAAGTCAGTAGGAGGACATTATGGAAAAATAATAAGCCAGAAAGTCAGGTAGAAAATTTAAGTGAGGTTCTACAGGTTAGGAGAGACAAGCTAAGTGAGCTTCAGAAGATGGGAAGAGACCCATTCAAGATCAGTAAGTACGATGTAACACATCATTCAAATGAAGTAATTGACCAGTATGATAGCCTAGAAGGACAGAGGGTAAGCCTAGCAGGTCGTATCATGTCAAAGAGAATCATGGGTAAGGCGTCATTTATGCACCTACAGGACCAGAATGGTAGGATACAGGCCTATGTAAAGAGGGATGATATAGGTCTTGATGAGTATAAGCTATTCAAGACATATGACATTGGTGATATAGTGGGTATAGAAGGATTTGTGTTCAAGACTAAGACAGAAGAGGTTTCTGTACACGTTGAAAAGCTAGTCCTACTATCTAAGTCACTACAGGTACTACCTGAAAAGTACCATGGTCTAAAGGATGTCGACCTAAGATACAGACAGAGATATGTAGACCTTATAGTTAACCCAGAGGTTAAGGATGCATTCCTTACTAGAACAAAGGCCCTAAAGGCCCTAAGAAGCTACCTTGATGAAAGAGGCTTCCTAGAAGTAGAAACTCCAATTCTAAATACAATTGCAGGTGGTGCAAATGCCAGACCATTTATTACCCACCACAATACACTTGATATACCTATGTACCTAAGAATTGCCAATGAATTGTACCTAAAGAGACTGATCGTTGGTGGATTTGACAAGGTATACGAAATGGGTAGGATGTTCAGGAACGAAGGTATGGACATGAAGCACAACCCAGAGTATACTGCTATAGAGCTATACCAGGCCTATGCAGACTATAAGGATATGATGGATATCACTGAAAATGTAATATCACATATGGCTGAGATTGCTACAGGTAGCATGAAGATAAACTACCAGGGCACTGAAATAGACTTTACACCACCATGGAAGAGAATGACTATGGAAGAATGCGTAAAGGAATATGCTGGTGTAGACTTCTCTGAAATCAACACTGATGAAGAGGCCTTAGCTATAGCTAGAGAAAAAGGTATAGAAATCACTCCAGGAATGAGAAGGGGTGAAGTAATCAATGCCTTCTTTGAAGAATTTGGTGAAGACAAGCTAATTCAGCCTACATTCATCACTCACCATCCAGTAGAGGTATCTCCTCTTGCTAAGAGAAATGTTGAGGATCCAAGAAGGACTGACAGATTTGAAGCCTTGCAAATAAGTGGGAGCTTGCTAATGCGTTCTCAGAATTAAATGACCCTATCGACCAAAGGGGTAGGTTTGAAGACCAGGTAAGAAAGAGAGAGCTAGGTGATGATGAGGCTTGTGAAATGGATGAAGATTTCATAAATGCCCTAGAAGTAGGTCTTCCTCCAACAGGAGGACTAGGCATAGGTATAGACAGAGTTATCATGCTTCTTACAAACTCTACAACTATCAGGGACGTTTTACTATTCCCTACAATGAAGCCTTTAAGAGATGGTTCGTCAGAAGCTGATGAAGAGGCTGAAAAGAAGGAAGTGAAGATAGACCTATCTAAGGTAAAGGTAGAACCTCTATTTGAAGAAGATATAGACTTTGAAACTTTCTCTAAGTCAGACTTCAGAGTAGTGAAGGTATTGAAGTGTGAAGAAGTACCTAAGTCAAATAAGCTATTAAAGTTCACCCTAAATGACGGTTCTGGCCAGGAGAGGGTAATCCTATCAGGTATCAAGATGCACTACTCAGCAGAGGAACTAGTGGGTAAGACTCTAGTTGCTATCACTAACCTACCACCTAGGAAGATGATGGGGGTTGAGTCTTGCGGTATGTTGATATCAGCAGTGTGCGACTATGACGGTGAGGAATTACTAAACCTTCTAATGGTAGATGATAAGATACCAGCAGGAGCAAAGTTATACTAGGCCAAGTCGGTGTATAAACTAATATAATAAATGATATTTATTTTTCAAAAGATATTTTTTAGTTATTTAGAAGAGGAGGAAGGATAAGAGTGGATTTAATAAGGTACTTCTTTAGGACTAAGCCAGATTTAATTGAACCTATGAATGCGTCTGTATTGATGCTTTTATCATTGGCTTCTTTTGCATTTGTAATTTTTTGTATAAAGAAGGACTATCCTATAAACAGGGTAAAGAGGGTCTTGCTAGTAGTATTTTTGATAGATATATGTATGAGGTATACTTGGTACTATGTGGGTAAGTATTCTGGCCTTACAGAATCGCTACCACTATATCATTGTAGGGTTACGGCCTTGTTGAGTATTTACTACTTGATTACGTCTGATAGAAGGGTGGCGCCGGTGATTTATGTATGGGGTATCTTTGGTGGAATTTTGGCTCTGGCCCATCCGGGTATGGATCCGTTTAAGTTTCCACACTTCAGCAACACCTTCTTCTACTTTACCATATAGCTATACTTATGGCTGCCTATGTGGTATTTAAGGAGCATAGGGCCTATATTTTAAAATGTAAAAAGCAGGTTAGACTCTTTACCCTATTCTTTAATTTGAGTCTGTATGTCATAAACCTTGGACTACACTCAAACTATGGTTATATGGTTAAGTCTCCTATTTTTGCAGATAAATTTAGTGGGATGACCTTCTACTTCTTGATCGCAATTTTTGTCTATGACCTTTTAGTTCAAATAATTTACAAGATTACCGATATCAAGTATGGTGATGATGTAAATATGGAAGATGTAGGTGTGGAGTAGGAGATTCCAAGAGTTTTTTCTATAGCTATGATTATTATATATAAACATAAAAAAGGACTGGCTAGTATTTAGCTCGGTCCTTTTTAATTGAATAATGTTTATATTGCTTTTCTGTTTATATTGTTTTTCTGTTTATATTGCTTTTCTATTTATATTGCTTTTCTGTTTATATTGTTTTTCCATTTATATTGATGTTTTTTATTCCCTTATATATTACGCAAAGTATATAGTAGATTCCTATATAACCAATGGCTGGTAGTATTACCGCAACCAATTTTGCGAATGGAAGTATTCCTACGAGGGTAGCTGCTATAGCTATAAATATGGCAGCGGTCTTGTTCTTTTGCTTGTCCTCTGGATATATGAATTTACATAAGCTCCACATGGTTGCTGAGGATGATGAGAACATACCCAACAAGAGGATAACTGTAAATATGCTGGCCATAAGTGGGTTTACATGCTTTGCCAAGTGTAGGGTTGGTACATCTACCTTGGTTATGGTATCTACATTTAGAAGGATAGCTGTGCTAAGTATAAGGATAGCTAGGGTTACCTCAGCGGCTCCCAACAGGGTACCGTACCTGGCTATTTTCAAGCTCTTACAAGAGGCCCCTAACTTTGAAAAGTAGGTACCCCCTGACGAAACTGCCAAGGAGAAATACAAAAAACCACTAAAGAACCACACAGGTGCAGCGTGGAAGCTACTTAGCTGGTACCTATAGAGTCCTATCCTTGAAAAGCTGTCATAGTCCTTAAAGATAACTATCGTACCTACCAAGAGGAAGAAGGCCACCAATATTGGCCCAATTTTTGACAGGACTTGGATGAACCTATCAAATCCAGCTAGGTAGGCGGTCAAGACTATTAGAGCCATAAGACTTGAGCCCAGGTACCTGTTGATTCCATAGTGCTCCTGTAGCGTAGACCCTGTAGCTGATATTAGTATGCCCATCATAAAGAAGAGCATTATAGGCATTATAATAGAGTAGAGTTTACCTATTTTTTGCCACAAAAAGTATTCGTATTGTCTCAAAAATCTGGGTCTTCCCTATGTTGGTAGCCGGTTTCCATGATGACCCTGCCAGTAAAGGAAAAACCTATTAGTATAATTAAGATGACACCGTAGCTGTAGTAGCCAAAGCTGGAAAAAAAGCTAAGTATTTCTCTGCCTGTCGCGAAGCCAGCTCCAATTATCCAGGCTACGAAGGCACCTGCAACCTTGGCTACCTGCCTAACGCTTATTTGGTCACCATCAATTTCACTTTTATTCATTGAAGAGCCTCCAATTTATACCTAGAGATATTTTTTTATGTATCTTTCTAGTCTATCTATACCTTCAAGGAAGTCATCCTCGTGGCATGCATAGGATATCCTTACATAATCATCAGTACCAAAGGCCTTACCTGGTATGATGGCAACTCTTTCGTCATTTAGGAAGTCCTCGCAGAACTTAACCGAGAAGCTGTCCTCGTAAGGGTAGTTTTCCTTAACTCTTGATAGGTCTATAAATATATAGAAGGCTCCAGATGGCTTAATATATGAAATTCCATCAACCTTGTCTAGCCTGCTAGTAATTAACTGGCACCTACGCTTGTAGGTAGCTACCATTTCCTGCATATCTTCTTCGCATTCTAGTAGGGCACCAAGACCCATATACTGGGAAGTAAGGCAAGGATGAGATACTATATGACTCTGAATAGAGTTCATAGCCTTGGCTAGCTGAGTATTTGAAGCGGTATAGCCTAGACGAGTTCCTGTCATAGCTGCGCACTTGGCAAAACCATTTACTGTTATTGTTATATCCTTTATCTCTTCGCTTAGAGAAGCTACTGAAACAAAGCTATCATCAAACCTGATCTTTTCATATATTTCGTCAGCCATTATATAGATACCCTTTTCTAGGCAGACACTAGCAATTTCTTCTAATTCTTCCTTAGTATATACAGCACCTGTAGGATTAGATGGATTAGTAAGTATTAATAGCCTAGTCTTGTCAGTTATGGCCCTAAGCAGATCATCCTTAGTCAGTTTGAAGTTATTTTCCTTAGAAGTCTTAACCTCAACTGGTACTGCATTTACAACCTTTACCATTTCAGAGTAGCTTACCCAGTATGGAAGTGGTAGAAGGACCTCACTGCCTGGATCAGTAGTAACAAGTAGGACATTAGTAATTGAGTTTTTTGCCCCACTAGAAAGGACTATCTGGTCAGGAGTGTAGTCTATATGGTTTTCTCTCTTAAGTTTTTTGCATATTTCCTGTCTTAACTCAGGAATACCAGCAGGAAAGTCATACTTGGTTTTGTTGTCGTCCAAGGACTTCTTACCGTATTCCTTAGCCTTTTCTGGTATGTTGAAGTCTGGCTCACCTATACTAAGACTGATGACATCAATACCATTAGCCCTCATTTCCTTTACCTTAGAGCTGATACCTACAGTCACTGAAGGTGCAACATTGTCTAATCTTTTTGATAACATAAAATACCTCCTCAAAACTTTTTGTATTAATTAAAACCTGTTTCTATTGACAGTTAATTAGATTGATATATCTAATTATAATTCCAATATAAATGATATATTTATTTTATACCAATTAGAAAGATTTGTATATAATATAGGGCTAATATTTACATATATTAGAGGAGATTTATACATATAAGTAGGGAAGAAAAATAAGACGAATATTATATATAGCAAAACAGGGTTAAAAAAAGTGTAATAAAAGTAAAAAAACGAACGATTTATTTAGTGAATTTATTATAGTTTATATCGCTGAAAAAAGTTCAAAAATTGTTCGAATTTTATTGACACTAAAGGGAAATGGTGATATAGTATTACTTGTCCTTGACATAACAAGTCAAAAGACGAGTAGGAGATTTTGTTTTTTTGATAAAAAAGAGTCTTCAAAAAAAGAAAAAAATACTTGACGGATTAGTCCAGAAATAGTATAATGAATAGGCTGTAAAAACAGCATAATGAACTTTGAAAATTGAACAGCAGGTTAATTCAATGAGTCCTTTTAGGACAATTGATTAATCGTTTAAACCATGTAAGACAAACTTACTTGATTTAAACCACAAACAAACCAAGCCAGATATTTTAGAGATAACAATAGTCTGAGCGCAGTAACAAATTTTTTATGAGAGTTTGATCCTGGCTCAGGATGAACGCTGGCGGCGTGCCTAACACATGCAAGTCGAGCGAGGGTTTGCTCAGTATTGAGTATTCTAAGACTAGAATGTTCAATTCTGAGCAAAACCAAGCGGCGGACGGGTGAGTAACGCGTGGGTAACCTGCCCTATACACATGGATAACATACTGAAAAGTTTACTAATACATGATAACATATATTTGCGGCATCGCAGATATATCAAAAGTGTTAGCGGTATAGGATGGACCCGCGTCTGATTAGCTAGTTGGTGAGATAACTGCCCACCAGGCGACGATCAGTAGCCGACCTGAGAGGGTGATCGGCCACATTGGAACTGAGACACGGTCCAAAACTCCTACGGGAGGCAGCAGTGGGGAATATTGCACAATGGGCGAAAGCCTGATGCAGCAACGCCGCGTGAACGATGAAGGTCTTCGGATCGTAAAGTTCTGTTGCAGGGGAAGATAATGACGGTACCCTGTGAGGAAGCCCCGGCTAACTACGTGCCAGCGACCGCGGTAATACGTAGGGGGCTAGCGTTATCCGGATTTACTGGGCGTAAAGGGTGCGTAGGTGGTCCTTCAAGTCGGTGGTTAAAGGCTACGGCTCAACCGTAGTAAGCCGCCGAAACTGGAGGACTTGAGTGCAGGAGAGGAAAGTGGAATTCCCAGTGTAGCGGTGAAATGCGTAGATATTGGGAGGAACACCAGTAGCGAAGGCGGCTTTCTGGACTGCAACTGACACTGAGGCACGAAAGCGTGGGTAGCAAACAGGATTAGATACCCTGGTAGTCCACGCTGTAAACGATGAGTACTAGGTGTCGGGGTTACCCCCTCGGTGCCGCAGCTAACGCATTAAGTACTCCGCCTGGGGAGTACGCACGCAAGTGTGAAACTCAAAGGAATTGACGGGGACCCGCACAAGTAGCGGAGCATGTGGTTTAATTCGAAGCAACGCGAAGAACCTTACCTAAGCTTGACATCCCTCGGACAGGTGTTTAATCACACCCTTCCTTCGGGACTGAGGTGACAGGTGGTGCATGGTTGTCGTCAGCTCGTGTCGTGAGATGTTGGGTTAAGTCCCGCAACGAGCGCAACCCTTGTCTTTAGTTGCCAGCATTCAGTTGGGCACTCTAGAGAGACTGCCAGGGATAACCTGGAGGAAGGTGGGGATGACGTCAAATCATCATGCCCCTTATGCTTAGGGCTACACACGTGCTACAATGGGTGGTACAGAGGGTTGCCAAACCGTGAGGTGGAGCCAATCCCTTAAAGCCATTCTCAGTTCGGATTGTAGGCTGAAACTCGCCTACATGAAGCTGGAGTTACTAGTAATCGCAGATCAGAATGCTCGCGGTGAATGCGTTCCCGGGTCTTGTACACACCGCCCGTCACACCACGGGAGTCGGAAACACCCGAAGCCGATTATCCAACCGCAAGGAGGAAGTCGTCGAAGGTGGCGTCGATAACTGGGGTGAAGTCGTAACAAGGTAGCCGTATCGGAAGGTGCGGCTGGATCACCTCCTTTCTAAGGAGAATTACCTGCTGTTCAATTTTGAAGGTTCATTAGAATCTTCAAACTAAATATATGACTCATAGGGTCTCGTTAGAGACTTATAGTCTATTAAATGGGGGTGTAGCTCAGTTGGGAGAGCACTTGCCTTGCAAGCAAGGGGTCAGGAGTTCGACTCTCCTCATCTCCACCATTATTAATATTAAATTGCTAATATTAAATTAATAATTTTTGCGAGTATTTTTGATGGATCCTATATAAGGGATTCAAAAAAATATCCAAAAAGATTGTACTTTGAAAAACTGAATACTAGTGATAATTATACAATGACATCTATTTAATATCCTAACGGATATAAATGAATGAGAGAAAACTCATTAAAAAACAACCAATTATTCTTTAACAGTCTAGAAATAGACAATAGAAAAATCTCAATTAATAACTTAAAGGTCAAGTTATTAAGGGTGTAGGGCGGATGCCTTGGCACTAGGAGCCGATGAAAGACGTGATAAGCTGCGATAAGCTTCGGGGAGTGGCACATACACTTTGATCCGGAGATTTCTGAATGAGGAAACTCACTTGGAGTAATGTCCAAGTATCCATAGGTGAATACATAGCCTATGGAGGGAACTCAGGAACTGAAACATCTAAGTACCTGAAGGAAGAGAAAGAAATTCGATTCCGCTAGTAGCGGCGAGCGAACGCGGAAGAGCCCAAACCAAGTCAGTTTACTGATTTGGGGTTGCGGACATATCTTAAGGAAAGGTTATTGCGAGTAGAATAGGTCTGGAAAGATCAACCACAGAGGGTAAAAGTCCCGTATACAAAGCCAAGAAAGTTCTTGATATGATCCAGAGTACCACGAGACACGTGAAACCTTGAGGGAAGCAGGGGGGACCACCCCCCAAGGCTAAATACTACCTAGTGACCGATAGCGAATAGTACCGTGAGGGAAAGGTGAAAAGAACCCCGGGAGGGGAGTGAAATAGAACCTGAAACCCTACACTTACAAGCTGTGGGAGCGCATTATTCGCGTGACCGCGTACTTTTTGTAGAACGGGCCAACGAGTTACGTTATGTGGCAAGGTTAAGCACTTAAGGTGTGGAGCCGAAGCGAAAGCGAGTCTTAACTGGGCGCCATAGTCACATGACGTAGACCCGAAACCGGGCGACCTACCCATGAGCAGGATGAAGCGAAAGTAAAATTTCGTGGAGGTCCGAACCCACGTACGTTGAAAAGTGCGGGGATGACTTGTGGGTAGCGGTGAAATTCCAATCGAGCTCGGAGATAGCTGGTTCTCCCCGAAATAGCTTTAGGGCTAGCCTTGAATTTAGAGATGTGGAGGTAGAGCACTGAATGTCCTAGGGGGTATTGCACTTACCGAAGACTATCAAACTCCGAATGCCATTATCTTTTGTTCAGGAGTCAGACTATGGGTGATAAGGTTCATAGTCGAAAGGGAAAGAGCCCAGACCGTCAGCTAAGGTCCCTAAATGTATGTTAAGTGGTAAAGGATGTGGGATTGCACAGACAACCAGGATGTTGGCTTAGAAGCAGCCACTCATTTAAAGAGTGCGTAATAGCTCACTGGTCGAGTGATCCTGCGCCGAAGATTTCCGGGGCTAAAACATACTACCGAAGCTACGGCATCATATGATGATGGGTAGGGGAGCTTCCCATGCAGGCTGAAGCGATACCGTAAGGAGTCGTGGACAGTATGGGAGAGAGAATGTTGGCATGAGTAGCGAGATGAGGGTGAGAATCCCTCAGGCCGTAAACCCAAGGTTTCCAGGGGAAGGTTCGTCCTCCCTGGGTTAGTCGGGACCTAAGCTCAGGCCGAAAGGCGTAGGCGATGGACAACAGGTTGAGATTCCTGTACTACCGATAATCGTTTGAGAGAAGGGATGACACAGTAGGATAAGCTGAGCACACTGTTGGTTATGTGTGTCTAAGCGTTGAGGCAGACTAGATAGGCAAATCCGTTTAGTTAATGCTGGGGCGCGATGGGGGAGCGAAACTAAGTAGCGAAGCGACTGATTTTCACACTGTCGAGAAAAAGTCTCTATCGAGATTAAAGGTACCCGTACCGCAAACCGACACAGGTGGGTGAGGAGAGTATCCTAAGGCCAGCGAGAGAACTGTTGTTAAGGAACTCGGCAAAATGACCCCGTAACTTAGGGATAAGGGGTGCCCCAGCAATGGGCCGCAGAGAATTGGCCCAAGCGACTGTTTACCAAAAACATAGGTTTCTGCTAAGTCGCAAGACGATGTATAGGAGCTGACGCCTGCCCGGTGCTGGAAGGTTAAGGGGATCTGTTAGAGCAATCGAAGCAGTGATCTTAAGCCCCAGTAAACGGCGGCCGTAACTATAACGGTCCTAAGGTAGCGAAATTCCTTGTCGGGTAAGTTCCGACCCGCACGAAAGGCGTAACGATTTGGGCACTGTCTCAACAACAGACTCGGTGAAATTGTAATCCCGGTGAAGATGCTGGTACCTGCGACAGGACGGAAAGACCCCATGGAGCTTTACTGTAGCTTGACATTGGGTTTCGATACTACATGTACAGGATAGGTGGGAGACTATGAAATCAGGGCGTCAGTTTTGATGGAGTCACCCTTGGGATACCACCCTTGTAGTATTGGGACTCTAACCATAGGCCATGAATCTGGTCTTGGGACACTGTCTGGTGGGCAGTTTGACTGGGGCGGTCGCCTCCCCAAAAAGGTAACGGAGGCGCTCAAAGGTTCCCTCAGTACGGTCGGAAAATCGTACGAAGAGTGTAAAGGCAAAAAGGGAGCTTGATTGCAAGACATACAGGTCGAGCAAGGTAGAAATACGGACTTAGTGATCCGGTGGTTCTGAGTGGAAGGGCCATCGCTCAACGGATAAAAGCTACCCTGGGGATAACAGGCTTATCTCCCCCAAGAGTCCACATCGACGGGGAGGTTTGGCACCTCGATGTCGGCTCATCACATCCTGGGGCTGTAGTTGGTCCCAAGGGTTGGGCTGTTCGCCCATTAAAGTGGTACGCGAGCTGGGTTCAGAACGTCGTGAGACAGTTCGGTCCCTATCCGTCGCAGGCGTAGGAAATTTGAGAAGATCTGTCCTTAGTACGAGAGGACCGGGATGGACATACCTCTGGTGTACCAGTTGTTCTGCCAAGGGCATGGCTGGGTAGCTATGTATGGAAGGGATAAGCGCTGAAAGCATCTAAGCGCGAAGCCAACTTCAAGATAAGATTTCCACCGCAAGGTTAAGATCCCAGGAAGACTACCTGGTTGATAGGGTCAGAGGTGTAAGTGCAAAGAATGTATGTAGCTTACTGATACTAATAGATCGAGGACTTGACCAAGGGTATCATTGGATATCACTAGAATTCAGTTTTGAGAGTATAATCTCAAATAATATGGTTACTATAGCAAGGAGGATACACCTGTTCCCATTCCGAACACAGAAGTTAAGCTCCTTAGCGCTGAAGGTACTTTGGTGGAAGTCGCCTGGGAGAATAGGACGTAGCCATGTGAAGTGCCGAAGTGGCGGAACTGGCAGACGCACAGGACTTAAAATCCTGCGAAACTTATACTTTCGTACCGGTTCGATTCCGGTCTTCGGCACCATACAGTATACCTGGTAGATTTTACCAACATTGTGGACCATTAGCTCAGTTGGTTAGAGCGCCCGGCTCATAACCGGTAGGTCCGGGGTTCGAGTCCCTGATGGTCCACCATATAACCATAGGGGTGTAGCTCAGTTGGTAGAGCGTCGGTCTCCAAAACCGTGCGCCGGGGGTTCGAGTCCCTCCACCCCTGCCATCCAGAATAATACATTTTAATATTTGGGCCTATAGCTCAGGTGGTTAGAGCGCACGCCTGATAAGCGTGAGGTCGCTGGTTCGAGTCCAGCTAGGCCCACCAAATATTAGCCTAGATAGCTCAGTCGGTAGAGCAGGGGACTGAAAATCCCCGTGTCGGTGGTTCGATTCCGCCTCTAGGCACCATATTTTTTTGAAAAAGTACTTGACAGATGCGTGTCTAGATAGTACAATAAACAAGTCGTCAAAAACGACATAATGAACTTTGAAAATTGAACAGCAGGTTAATTCAATGAGTCCTTTTAGGACAATTGATTAATCGTTTAAACCATGTAAGACAAACTTACTTGATTTAAACCACAAACAAACCAAGCCAGATATTTTAGAGATAACAATAGTCTGAGCGCAGTAACAAATTTTTTATGAGAGTTTGATCCTGGCTCAGGATGAACGCTGGCGGCGTGCCTAACACATGCAAGTCGAGCGAGGGTTTGCTCAGTATTGAGTATTCTAAGACTAGAATGTTCAATTCTGAGCAAAACCAAGCGGCGGACGGGTGAGTAACGCGTGGGTAACCTGCCCTATACACATGGATAACATACTGAAAAGTTTACTAATACATGATAACATATATTTGCGGCATCGCAGATATATCAAAGTGTTAGCGGTATAGGATGGACCCGCGTCTGATTAGCTAGTTGGTGAGATAACTGCCCACCAAGGCGACGATCAGTAGCCGACCTGAGAGGGTGATCGGCCACATTGGAACTGAGACACGGTCCAAACTCCTACGGGAGGCGCAGTGGGGAATATTGCACAATGGGCGAAAGCCTGATGCAAAGAACGCCGCGTGAACGATGAAGGTCTTCGGATCGTAAAGTTCTGTTGCAGGGGAAGATAATGACGGTACCCTCTGTGAGGAAGCCCCGGCTAACTACGTGCCAGCGACCGCGGTAATACGTAGGGGGCTAGCGTTATCCGGATTTACTGGGCGTAAAGGGTGCGTAGGTGGTCCTTCAAGTCGGTGGTTAAAGGCTACGGCTCAACCGTAGTAAGCCGCCGAAACTGGAGGACTTGAGTGCAGGAGAGGAAAGTGGAATTCCCAGTGTAGCGGTGAAATGCGTAGATATTGGGAGGAACACCAGTAGCGAAGGCGGCTTTCTGGACTGCAACTGACACTGAGGCACGAAAGCGTGGGTAGCAAACAGGATTAGATACCCTGGTAGTCCACGCTGTAAACGATGAGTACTAGGTGTCGGGGGTTACCCCCTCGGTGCCGCGACTAACGCATTAAGTACTCCGCCTGGGGAGTACGCACGCAAGTGTGAAACTCAAAGGAATTGACGGGGACCCGCACAAGTAGCGGAGCATGTGGTTTAATTCGAAGCAACGCGAAGAACTCACTTTGAAACTTGACATCCCTCGGACAGGTGTTTAATCACACCCTTCCTTCGGGACTGAGGTGACAGGTGGTGCATGGTTGTCGTCAGCTCGTGTCGTGAGATGTTGGGTTAAGTCCCGCAACGAGCGCAACCCTTGTCTTTAGTTGCCAGCATTCAGTTGGGCACTCTAGAGAGACTGCCAGGGATAACCTGGAGGAAGGTGGGGATGACGTCAAATCATCATGCCCCTTATGCTTAGGGCTACACACGTGCTACAATGGGTGGTACAGAGGGTTGCCAAACCGTGAGGTGGAGCCAATCCCTTAAAGCCATTCTCAGTTCGGATTGTAGGCTGAAACTCGCCTACATGAAGCTGGAGTTACTAGTAATCGCAGATCAGAATGTCGCGGTGAATGCGTTCCCGGTCTTGTACACACCGCCCGTCACACCACGGGAGTCGGAAACACCCGAAGCCGATTATCCAACCGCAAGGAGGAAGTCGTCGAAGGTGGCGTCGATAACTGGGGTGAAGTCGTAACAAGGTAGCCGTATCGGAAGGTGCGGCTGGATCACCTCCTTTCTAAGGAGAATTACCTGCTGTTCAATTTTTGAAGGTTCATTAGAATCTTCAAAAGATTGTACTTTGAAAAACTGAATACTAGTGATAATTATACAATGACATCTATTTAATATCCTAACGGATATAAATGAAATGAGAGAAAAACTCATTAAAAAAACAACCAATTATTCTTTAACAGTCTAGAAATAGACTATAGAAAAATCTCAATTAATAACTTAAAGGTCAAGTTATTAAGGGTGTAGGGCGGATGCCTTGGCACTAGGAGCCGATGAAAGACGTGATAAGCTGCGATAAGCTTCGGGGAGTGGCACATACACTTTGATCCGGAGATTTCTGAATGAGGAAACTCACTTGGAGTAATGTCCAAGTATCCATAGGTGAATACATAGCCTATGGAGGGGAACTCAGGGAACTGAAACATCTAAGTACCTGAAGGAAGAGAAAGAAATTCGATTCCGCTAGTAGCGGCGAGCGAACGCGGAAGAGCCCAAACCAAGTCAGTTTACTGATTTGGGGTTGCGGACATATCTTAAGGAAAGGTTATTGCGAGTAGAATAGGTCTGGAAAGATCAACCATAGAGGGTAAAAGTCCCGTATACAAAGCCAAGAAAGTTCTTGATATGATCCAGAGTACCACGAGACACGTGAAACCTTGTGGGAAGCAGGGGGGACCACCCCCCAAGGCTAAATACTACCTAGTGACCGATAGCGAATAGTACCGTGAGGGAAAGGTGAAAAGAACCCCGGGAGGGGAGGAAATAGAACCTGAAACCCCTACACTTACAAGCTGTGGGAGCGCATTATTCGCGTGACCGCGTACTTTTTTTGTAGAACGGGCCAACGAGTTACGTTATGTGGCAAGGTTAAGCACTTAAGGTGTGGAGCCGAAGCGAAAGCGAGTCTTAACTGGGCGCCATAGTCACATGACGTAGACCCGAAACCGGGCGACCCTACCCATGAGCAGGATGAAGCGAAAGTAAAATTTCGTGGAGGTCCGAACCCACGTACGTTGAAAAGTGCGGGATGACTTGTGGGTAGCGGTGAAATTCCAATCGAGCTCGGAGATAGCTGGTTCTCCCCGAAATAGCTTTTAGGGCTAGCCTTGAAATTTAGAGATGTGGAGGTAGAGCACTGAATGTCCTAGGGGGTATTGCACTTACCGAAGACTATCAAACTCCGAATGCCATTATCTTTTTGTTCAGGAGTCAGACTATGGGTGATAAGGTTCATAGTCGAAAGGGAAAGAGCCCAGACCGTCAGCTAAGGTCCCTAAATGTATGTTAAGTGGTAAAGGATGTGGGATTGCACAGACAACCAGGATGTTGGCTTAGAAGCGACCCACTCATTTAAAGAGTGCGTAATAGCTCACTGGTCGAGTGATCCTGCGCCGAAGATTTCGGGGCTAAAACATACTACCGAAGCTACGGCATCATATGATGATGGGTAGGGGAGCTTCCCATGCAGGCTGAAGCGATACCGTAAGGAGTCGTGGACAGTATGGGAGAGAGAATGTTGGCATGAGTAGCGAGATGAGGGTGAGAATCCCTCAGGCCGTAAAACCCAAGGTTTCAGGGAAGGTTCGTCCTCCCTGGGTTAGTCGGGACCTAAGCTCAGGCCGAAAGGCGTAGGCGATGGACAACAGGTTGAGATTCCTGTACTACCGATAATCGTTTGAGAGAAGGGATGACACAGTAGGATAAGCTGAGCACACTGTTGGTTATGTGTGTCTAAGCGTTGAGGCAGACTAGATAGGCAAATCCGTTTAGTTAATGCTGGGGCGCGATGGGGAGCGAAACTAAGTAGCGAAGCAGATTGATTTCACACTGTCGAGAAAAAGTCTCTATCGAGATTAAAGGTACCCGTACCGCAAACCGACACAGGTGGGTGAGGAGAGTATCCTAAGGCCAGCGAGAGAACTGTTGTTAAGGAACTCGGCAAAATGACCCCGTAACTTAGGGATAAGGGGTGCCCCAGCAATGGGGCCGCAGAGAATTGGCCCAAGCGACTGTTTACCAAAAACATAGGTTTCTGCTAAGTCGCAAGACGATGTATAGGAGCTGACGCCTGCCCGGTGCTGGAAGGTTAAGGGGATCTGTTAGAGCAATCGAAGCAGTGATCTTAAGCCCCAGTAAACGGCGGCCGTAACTATAACGGTCCCTAAGGTAGCGAAATTCCTTGTCGGGTAAGTTCCGACCCGCACGAAAGGCGTAACGATTTGGGCACTGTCTCAACAACAGACTCGGTGAAATTGTAATCCCGGTGAAGATGCCGGGTACCTGCGACAGGACGGAAAGACCCCATGGAGCTTTACTGTAGCTTGACATTGGGTTTCGATACTACATGTACAGGATAGGTGGGAGACTATGAAATCAGGGCGTCAGTTTTGATGGAGTCATCCTTGGGATACCACCCTTGTAGTATTGGGACTCTAACCATAGGCCATGAATCTGGTCTTGGGACACTGTCTGGTGGGCAGTTTGACTGGGGCGGTCGCCTCCCAAAAGGTAACGGAGGCGCTCAAAGGTTCCCTCAGTACGGTCGGAAATCGTACGAAGAGTGTAAAGGCAAAAGGGAGCTTGATTGCAAGACATACAGGTCGAGCAAGGTAGAAATACGGACTTAGTGATCCGGTGGTTCTGAGTGGAAGGGCCATCGCTCAACGGATAAAGCTACCCTGGGGATAACAGGCTTATCTCCCCCAAGAGTCCACATCGACGGGGAGGTTTGGCACCTCGATGTCGGCTCATCACATCCTGGGGCTGTAGTTGGTCCCAAGGGTTGGGCTGTTCGCCCATTAAAGTGGTACGCGAGCTGGGTTCAGAACGTCGTGAGACAGTTCGGTCCCTATCCGTCGCAGGCGTAGGAAATTTGAGAAGATCTGTCCTTAGTACGAGAGGACCGGGATGGACATACCTCTGGTGTACCAGTTGTTCTGCCAAGGGCATGGCTGGGTAGCTATGTATGGAAGGGATAAGCGCTGAAAGCATCTAAGCGCGAAGCCAACTTCAAGATAAGATTTCCCACCGCAAGGTTAAGATCCCAGGAAGACTACCTGGTTGATAGGTCAGAGGTGTAAGTGCAGCAATGTATGTAGCTTACTGATACTAATAGATCGAGGACTTGACCAAGGATATCATTGGATATCGCTAGAATTCAGTTTTGAGAGTATAATCTCAAATAATATGGTTACTATAGCAAGGAGGATACACCTGTTCCCATTCCGAACACAGAAGTTAAGCTCCTTAGCGCTGAAGGTACTTGGTGGGAAGCTGCCTGGGAGAATAGGACGTAGCCATGTGACTAGGCTCTAGTTTTTACTAGAGTCTTTTTTTAATAAATATTAAAAATACAAGTAGTGAGTCAAAGTCACATATAGTACATTATAAATTACCTGTATACAAGGTTATACTTGTCTATAGTATTGTCCTATTAATATGAAGATGTAGTAAGTAATAAATTACCTGTATACAAAGAGGTGAATTTAAGGCTATAATAGTTAGTAGAAACGTTTATTAATACAATAAATATCTAATGCTTTGTATGAGATATAGCAAGGGATAAATGTTTTTAAAAGAACGAATAGACAGACAGCGTTTTTAATAAGTTAAAACTTTGGAGGTAGCTTTTATGGATATGCCTATCTATAAGAAATTATCCTATATATATAAGTCAGAATTGACTTCCTTTCATATGCCTGGTCACAAGTATGGTAAAATTTACGAGAAGCTTGGCTATGATAAGTATATGGATAAATTATACAAATTAGATACTACTGAAATTTTGGGAACTGACAACCTCCACAATGCACAGGGCGTAATAAGGAAGTCTCAGGACAATACAAAGAGGATACTTTTAGCTGATATGGACCCAGTAGATAGGGAGGCCTTAGACCTTCTTTATCTTGTTAATGGTAGTACCTGTGGTATCGAGGCTGCAATAATGACTGCCTGTAAGTCAGGGTCATCTATAATTATGAATAGGGGCTGTCACCAGTCTGCCTATAATGCCTGTATCCTAGCTAGGGTAAAGCCTATTTTTGTTAAAGAGGAAATAGACAAGGAAAATAATATACTTATGGGGGCCAGGCCAGAAGACTATCTAGAGGCTATTAGGTCTAATCCCCAGGCTAGTGCTGTATTTATAACTAGGCCTAGCTATTATGGTATGAGTCAGGATATTGATCAGGTAGTAGAGCTTGCCCATGAGTATCAGATGCTGGTAATAGTTGATGAGGCTCATGGGGCTCATTTTGGACTTAGCCACTTATTGCCAAAATCTGCCGTATATAGTGGGGCAGACATGGTCATCCAGAGTGTCCATAAGACTCTACCTAGTCTTACTCAAAGCTCTATATTGATATATAGGAAACGAGCTTTGGATACTGCCAGACTAACAAGCGTCCTATCTATGGTGGAGACTTCTAGTCCATCTTATGTGATGTTGATGAGCATAGAAGTATGCTATGACATATATGAAAAGAGTGGTAGGGTTTTGATGCAAAACCTTATGAATAATATATATAGGTTTAAGCGCGGCCTGAAGGACTATAAAGTATTTACTACAAGCGATCCTAGTAAGATATTTGTCAATACTATTGAAAAGGGAATTAACGGTTATGACTTTGCAAAAGTGCTAAGACACAGGTATAATATACAGGTGGAGCTATCCAACTACAGTGGGGTCCTTTTTTTGGCTACCATTGCAAATACCAAGTCTGATTTTGACAAGACACTGGTTGCAATGAAGGATATACTAGATAGAAAGCTCTTTAGTGTCTTGGCTGATTTCAAGGAGGATATCAGTGAACATGCTAGACAAGAGAGGTTCCAAAGCATAGGGTCTATATACAGGAGTAGGCCAATAAGCCTTGATCTGCCAGTCGCTATTCCAGAAAGGGGGCATGGACTTGAGTCAGGCTTTTGATGCTGACAAGGAGGACATAAGGATAGAGGAATCCCTAGGAAGGATTAGTGGTGAATTTGTAATTCCCTACCCACCAGGTGTAGCAATCTTGGCACCTGGAGAGCTTGTAGACCAGGATCTGATAGACTTCTTGGTCAGGGCTAGGGACATAAATATAGATATTAATGGTATGGAAAGCCATAGTTTAGAAACAATAAAGGTTATAAAGTGAGGAGAAGAAATGCAGGGAAGTATTTTTGTAATAGAGAGTGGGACAGATGGGTCTGGAAAGGCAACCCAGACCAAGTTATTATACGATAGACTCAAGGCCGATGGCTACAAGGTAATCAAGGTATCCTACCCTAACTACGAATCTGATTCGTCAGCCCTGGTCAAGATGTACCTAAGGGGAGATTTTGGCAAGAAGGCAGACGATGTAGATGCCTATATAGCATCAACTTTTTATGCAGCAGATAGGTATGCATCCTACAAGACTGAATGGGAGGACTTCTATAGAGAGGGAGGAATTGTCATTGCTGACAGGTACACAACTTCCAATATGGTCCACCAGGCTTCTAAGATGGATGATATAGGTGAAAGGGCCAACTTCTTAGACTGGCTAGACCAGTATGAATATGGCCTGTATAAATTACCAAGGCCAAGAGAGGTATATTTTTTTGGATGTTCCTGTGGATGTTAGCCAGGACCTAATTAGGGATAGGAAGAACAAGTTCACTAATGAAAGCGAGAAGGATATCCACGAGAGCGACAAGGGCTACTTGGTAAAGACATATGAAAATTCAAAATTTGTGGCAGACAAGTACCAGTGGCACATAGTGAATTGCCTTGACCAAGATAGGAATATGAGGTCCGTAGACCAAATTCATGAAGAAATATATTCAAGGGTTATCTCTGCTATAGAATCTAGGAAGAAGACCTATAAGGATGGTGTAGCCAATGTTTGAAAGGATTCTAGGACAGGTGTCTGTAAAGTCCAAATTAAAAAGGGCAATAGAGACAGGAAATATTACAAATGCATACTTATTAACTGGTCCTGAAGGCGTTGGCAAGAAGATGGTAGCAGAAGACTTTGCTGAAAGCCTCCTAGGACTTAGGCTGGAAAATAGCCCAGACTATAAGTGCATAGGGGTAAAGAAGGGTGAAAATAGTATAAAAATAGACCAGATTAGGGACATGATAGGAGATATGAGTATCAAGCCTTATGGTGACTACAAGATATTTATCATAGATGATGCGGATAAAATGACTATTCAGGCCCAAAATGCCCTTTTAAAAACTTTAGAAGAACCATCAGCTTATGGTATAATAATACTTGTAACAAGAAATGACCAGGCCCTATTGGATACTATTAGGTCCAGGTGTCTTGAAATCAAGTTTGCCCCCCTAACTAACAGAGATATAAGGGCTATCTTGTCCGAAAAGGGTATTGATGATGACCAGGCCCAGGTTGCAAGTATATTTTCAAGGGGAAGTGCAAGTAGGGCTCTTGATATATGTGAAAGTCAAGATCTCAAGTTGATGAGGCAGGATTTGGAGTCATATTTGGAAATTATATTTATAGATAAAAACAAGTATGAATTGGCCAGGATGGGAGAAAACTTCAAGGCCTATGCCAAGGACTATACCAACCTGATAGACTTATTCAGGTATTATATAAGGGATATTGTACTCTTGAAAGAGGGGATAGACCCTGGTTTGATTATAAATTATGATAGGTTAGACTTATTAAGAAGATTAGCCAGGGGGCTCAGCATATCGAAATTAGGACAGATAATGGACCTTTTGGATGAAGGTCAGACAAAGCTGACAGCAAACTGTCACTTTGTGACGACAATTGAGGCCATGGCTTTAAATATATATGAGGTGATAAATTAATGGTAAAAATAGTAGGAGTAAGATTCAAGCCTGCTGGGAAGATATACTACTTTGACCCAGGAGACTTGAGATTGGATATAGGTAATGATGTAATTGTCGAGACGGCAAGGGGTCTAGAATATGGTATGATAGTAATCAGTCCAAAACTGGTAAAGGAAGAAGACCTAATCAGCCCCCTAAAGCCAATAATTAGGGTTGCAAGTGATGATGATTCAGAAACCTACCTAGAAAATAAGGTTAAGACAAAGGAAGCCTTCGATATATGTGATGAAAAGATCAAGGACCATAAGCTAGAAATGTACCTGATTGACTGTGAGTACACATTTGACAGGAATAAATTGATCTTCTATTTCACTGCAGATGGAAGGATAGACTTTAGAGAATTAGTAAAAGACCTAGCTGCCATATTCAAGACAAGGATTGAATTAAGGCAGATAGGGGTTAGGGATGAGGCCAAGATATTAAATGCCATAGGTCCATGTGGTAGACCCTTATGTTGTTCTACATGGATAGGAGAATTTATGCCTGTATCCATTAAGATGGCCAAGGACCAGGGCTTGTCACTGAATCCTGCCAAGATATCAGGTGTATGCGGCAGGCTATTCTGTTGCCTAAAGTATGAGGCCCAGGGATATGCAGATGCAGTAAAGAAAATGCCGTCAGTAGGATGGTTGGTAAAGGACCTATTCACTGAAAAGAAGGGTAAGGTTATAGAGGTCAACCACCTTTTAGAGAATATAAAGGTTGAGTTTGAAGACAAGACGGTAGGAGTATTGGCTGAAGGTGACTATAAGGTTATTAAGGCATCGAAGAAGGACAATATCCAGCAAGCTAACCAGGAAAAGTTGGACAAGGAAGCCTTGGCAGAATTGAAAAAACTTGAAAGAGAAAAGTAGGCTTGAAAGTGAACAATACAATGGAAATAAATTTGTTGGAAAATGAGAGGATAGATGACCTCCAGTTCAAAGGGCTAAGAATAATACAGAATAGCAAGGGCTTTTGTTTTGGGATAGATGCTGTCCTCCTGGCCAATTTCACCAGGGTTAAGAAAAATGCCAAGCTAGTGGACCTAGGAACAGGAACAGGTATAATACCTATCCTGCTGGCAGGCAAGTCATCAGCCAGTAAGATTATAGGGATTGAAATCCAAGATGAAGTTGCAGAAATGGCTTCCAGGTCTATTAAATTAAACCAGTTAGAAGACAGGGTAGAAATCCTAAATATGGATATGAAGGATGCAGTAGGAGTTTTGGGAAAGGGTCAGATGGACCTAGTGGTATCTAATCCGCCATATATGCATTCTAACGGGCTAATAAATGAAAATGACAAAAAGGCCATATCCAGACATGGTTTAAAATGTGATATAGAGGATGTAATAAGGGTGGCCTCGGACCTAGTCAAGCCAAATGGTAAGTTTTTTATGGTCAACAGGCCTAACAGGTTGGTAGACATGTTGGCCATAGCTAGAAATTACAAGTTAGAAGCCAAGCAGATCAGGTTTGTCCACTCTAGGGTGGCTTCTGCACCAAAGATGGTCCTTATAGAGTATGTAAAGAGTGCCAAGCCGGAGATAAGGGTATTAAGCCCCCTGTATGTATATAATGAAGATGGAACCTATACTGATGAGGTGAAAACAATATATTCTAATCAAAGTGTAGATATTTAAAGGTCCGGTCTTTATTGGCCAGGCTTAAATGAAAGGAAATATGATATGGCGGGTAAGCTATATGTGTGTCCTACACCAATAGGCAACTTAGAGGATATCACCTATAGGACCTTGAGGATCCTAAATGAGGTCGACCTAATAGCCGCAGAGGATACCAGACACACGATAAAGTTATTGAATCATTTTGAAATAAATAAACCCCTTACCAGCTACCATGAGCACAACAAGCTGACCAAGGGACCCATACTCATAGATAAGCTACTAGAGGGAATAAATATAGCCCTGGTAAGTGATGCAGGTATGCCAGGCATTTCAGATCCTGGCCAGGACCTGGTAACCCTTTGTATAGACCATGGTATAGACATAGAGGTACTACCTGGGGCATCGGCCTTTGTAATTGCCCTGGTTGGATCAGGCCTGCCGAGCTGGAAATTTGCTTTTGAGGGTTTCCTGGATAGGGATAAAAAGAGCAAGAAAAGAAGACTAGAAGAAATAAGGTACGAAGAGAGGACCCTGATTATATACGAGTCCCCACACAGGTTAAAAGAAAGTCTAAAACTCATAGAGGAAATCCTGGGTGATAGAAAAATAGCCGTATGCAGGGAGTTAACCAAGAAACATGAGGAATATATGAGGTCAAAGATAAGTCAGGTAAGGGCCTACTATGAGGATAATGACCCAAGGGGAGAGTACATACTTATAATTGAAGGGTCAAATGAGATAAGACCTGATAATAAGGATAGCTATGAGAATTTAGATGAGAGGGCCTATGTCATCAAACTAATGGAAGAGGGTCTATCAAAAAAAGATGCTATCAAAAGGGTAGCCAAGGATAGGAAGTTAAAAAAGGACCTAGTATATAAGGAAGTTCTAGACCTATAAGTAGCTTAAAGTGATAAGAGAATAGACGAGGTTTTGCCTAGGAGCGATTAGCCAAGGTAAGGCCTCTTTTTTATGCCTATACACTTTACTAAAACTAGTTTGATAGATTCACTTAAGTAAATTTTGTTTATATTAATATAAGACAGGAGAAGATATTGGTGACACTATTTAGTAGGGTTTCAAATTTATAGGCGGTATGCATTATAAATGGATTTAGGCGTCAATGATTTTAAAAAACCTAAATATAGTTAATAAATAACTAAAAATAATGAATTTTATTTTCGATAAATATATGATATACTTATTATAGGCGATATGATCTATCAAATATTATACGATTTCATATATATAGTTCTGTATAGATGATAGGAAAACGTATTGCCTATGTGAAGGTAATAGTATCTTTAAGTATTATTTTTTAAAAAGACCAGCTATCAAATGTCAATACAAAATAAAAAAGAAATTTCACACTGACATTATTGCATAGCAAATAAGCCTAATGAATAGGCTTGAAAAATTAATAATATTGACAACTAAATATTTGGAGTATACGGTTTTTGATCTCTCAAGACAGCGAATATAATATTGGTCAATTTCCTTGCAACAGCCCCTATAGCTGTGCCATGAGCTTTGCCTCGTGCTCTCAACCCTTGATAGTATATGGATAAGGCAGGGTCCTTAAAGGCTGCTACAGTGGCGGCAAGCCAAATAGAACGCCTTAAGTAAGGCGAACCTCGCTTGGAAAGTTTTGTATTTGTAGCTGAAAAATCGCCAGACTGTTTTATACGTGTGTCTAAACCGGCATAGGCAACAAGTTGGTTTGCTCTTTCAAACCTAGAAATATTGCCTATCTCGGATACTATAGACGCACCTAAAAACACTACCAATACCTGTTATTGTAGTAATAATTGGACATATATCCTCAAGCAAGTAACTAATCTCAATTTCAATTTCTTTAAGTTGTTCTTCTAGGAATGAAATTTGGCTAATTATTTGCTTGATTTGGAAAGAAAAAGATCTTTTAGCGAACTTAATTACAAAAGTTTCCCTGGCACAGGATTGGATTTCTTCGGCTTTATTAATGCCAAGACGACCCTTGCTACACTTACAAAGTAAGTTGCCAAGCTCCTCAGCAGGAATTGACAGCATGTCTTCCGGTAAAGGATATTTTGACAGCAGTTCCTTTGAGGCAACACCATATATATTTGAAAAAAGACTTGAGTACTCAGGGAAAACTTGGTCAAGTATAGCTACAAGCTTTCTTTTCCAATCTGAGCATTCATCAACTAAGGCAAACCTATATCTAGTTAAATTTCTAAGGGCAAATGTATTTTCATCGGAAATTAGATATAGAGAACTCTCCAAAACGCATTATTTGAGCAATTATAAATGAATCAACTGAATCATTCTTAGTTTGTCTAACGTACATTTTCCTAAAAGCATCAGACTGAATTGGATTTATAACATAACACGTAAATCCTAGATCAATGATGTATGAGAACAAACTTATCCAATAGTGACCAGTTGCTTCCATTCCGATAATGCAATTATTAGTTGTTACACCAAATTCAGAAATAAAATTATTGAACTTTTCTATCCCTTTTGTAGAATTGGGAAAGGAAATACTTTTGGATAAGCTCTTTCCAGAAGAATCAATTATTGAAGCTTCGTGGTTTTTCTTAGCAATATCAATACCTATGTAAAACATAAAATCACCTAGCTTTCATATATTTTAGATAGAGAAAGAACCCTCTAAAACTTTACGACAATGCAACCTCGTTAGATATACAGCAACTTGGTGCTATCCAGCTAATACGCATAAAGACGTAAAGAAGAGGCGTAAGCCTTTTAAAGGAAGATATGACTTCAAGGAGGTAGCTACGACCTCTATCTATACTAATATTATCCCACAAAGAAGAGGGGATAGAAAAGAAAAAAAGTAGTTTTAACTACAAGTATATTATACGAGGAGGTATTTCAATGAATTTTAAGAAGAAATTGGCAAGCGTATTAGCTTCAGCAGTTTTGGTAGGTGCTATTGCAACTCCAAGTTTGGCAGTTGCTAAGGATCCAAAACTTGATAACGTAAAGGTTAAGGTTTGGAAAAATATTCAGACTGGAGAAGAATTCTCTGGAATGGGTAAGCATGCTGAAAAGTGCTTTGAAGAGGGTGTAGGTTTAGTCAAGGGAGACTATACGCTTTATACGCTTAAGAGAGCCTATACTAAGAAAATAAGGGTGCTGTTTATAACAGGAAACATAGAAGCGTTAAATCTTAATGGCAAGTCTGGAAATAAAATGGGTGATGATACATTTGAATTTAACGGCGTCGAGGCTAAAAGCATTGGAGAAAGAAGATACTTTCATGGGAAGGCTATCATAAAGGTAATGAAAAATAGTGAAAAGGATTTAGATTTAGAAGTATTAAAGTAATTCATATTCATTTTTAGGGAGGTGATGGACTCCCCCTAAAAATTTTTTTAAAGGAACAAGTTATGGCAAGTAAAAAAATATAAAATTAGTCCTTTTAGTGTTTATCTTATTATCTTCTGTTGCTATATATTTAGTTAATGCAGACAAAAACATAATTGTTAAAACTGATAACTATAAAAATATATTTACAAGAGGTGTCTGATTATATAAGGGTATCAAAAATGCAGTATGATGCTTTATTTGGAAGAGAAGAATGGGATGAAATCTCAAATACAGATATGAAAAAAAGATAAGTTAATATCTAATGTAGTAGATAATATACTACTTACCAAGATACATACTACAAGCAATGAAAGAGATAATGTTGCACCAGGTGAAGATAAGATTGATAAATTTATAGGAACAGAAGATGTAAAGGAAACAAAAGAGTTACTCAAAAAATACGAGATTCCAGATAATTTTTTTAGGACTTATATCAGGGACAATATAAATGATAGTATATATAAAGAAAGATATATGAATAAAAACTAATTTATCTGATCAAGAAATTAAGAATTACTATTTAAAAACACAAAGAAAAGTATTCGGAAAAATTTGAAAATATAAAAGATACTGTTAGACAGGATATTAAAGAAGAATACTATAGAAAACATGAAGATACCTTACTTAAGAAAGAAAGAAAAATCTACAATAAAAAAATATAGGCTTTTTATACAGAATATTTAAGTAGAAATATGAATTTATTCGATGAAACAAGTATTATTGTATACTTTTGTATTAAAAAAAGTAATTAGAGAGGGGATAGAAAAATTGGTAAAGAGTAATAAAAAAATCAAAAACAAGTTTTTGGCAGTCATACTGTCAGTTTCAATGCTACCAGTCTCTGGCATGCTTGCTTTTGCTGACGATGTAGAACAAACCTCAGACCAGCCAAAACAAGTTGAATTACCCGACACTGGAGATACACTCGAAAAGAAGTTTTTTGTGTCAAAAACACCATATTTTAATTTGAGTGAAAAAAAGTATCATAGGGACCAAATTGTTAATATAGAAACAGGGAATTATTATCTAAATATTAGGTCTATGTTTGATGACCCAGAATCTGTAAAGGATTATGGAAATTTTAGTGACTATAAAATGTTACAGGATAACTATATTATAGATTTTAAGGATGAAAATAAAGACCAATTAGATCCTCTAAAACCAAACTTGGCAATATTGGACATGGATGATATTTCACTGGCTTATAGGTTGTTTAGTGGATACTTGGATAGTAGAAGTATGTATATGATTGAGCAACCAGATGAAAGTGGAAACTTCAAGATGCAAAAAGGAGGATTCTTTTTAATAATAAAGAGGTCTATGGTGGTAATCGAGTAGAAACATATAGTTTTTTAAGTGAAGATGAGTCTGAAAATGTAACCTACCCTAATATTGAAACAAATAAAAAAATACCGGTTAGGTTGGTAGATATGAGTAGAAAGCCTAAAAATATTGCAACAGATCTATCTGATTATAAGGACAATATTTTTATATGGGGAAATAGAAAAAAAGATAATAATAAATATGAACTAAGTATAAAATTAATAAAGTCTAAGGAAAGTAAAGAATATAATAATTATAATACCCTAGCGAATTATAGTTATAAAAGAGTAGTTGACGGTAGGGAAGAGGACCTAGCCTTAAATCAGGATATAGATTATACATCTGTTAGTAAACATGATAACATTAAACAAGAATACTCTATAGGCAAGACAGTATTAAATACGCTAGGAGAAAAAATAGAATTAAATGCAGTATCTGAGGAACAAACAGGTGGAAGGAAAAATTATAATTTAGTTTTAATGATAGATCCCTCTAGCTTGAAAGATGGTGGAGAATTTAGCGACAAGCTATACTTAAATGGAAGTATTGTTAATGGAGAAGTAGGTGAAAGACCCTTAAGTCCGACTAAAAATTACCTGTTAAATATTTTTCCTCAGGATGATTTAGGTATTTATATAGGATTGAAGAGAGAAGTGGGACATAGTGCATATGATTCTATTTTATTTACTACTGATGGAAGTGATCCTGATGAAAACTCTGACATTGCAAGAAATGACGAAACTAATCAAACTATAGGGATTAAATTTGGTGAAAAAAAACAAGATTCTTCGGTAGTATACATTGATAATAGTAAGCTAAGAGATGGTGGTAAACTTGTTTTGAAATTTAGGTTAAAGCATGGTGATACGCTTGGAAAAAACATATATACCTATAATTTAAATCTTAAAAAAGAGTCTGTTGATACTATCAATGACCTAGATTTTATAGTTAATGGAAAACGCTATAATGCATCTATAAACAGGCTAGGAAAGGGAGGAGATTTTTATTTCCCAACAGTCTATTATGATACCAAGCTAAAGACTGAACCAGTGTCAGATTTGGATAAAAAGATTAAAGATTATCTAAGTAAAAATAAAATTGGCAGGTACCTTGCGATGGATGTAAGCCTAGTAGATAGGAGTGGTAAACCTGCTGACCTACCAAACGGATGGGACAACCACAACGACTCTATTACTGAAAAAAAGGCTCATTCAGATGGTGGTATCGTGCCTTTTGCTGTCAACAATATAAATGAAAGTGACTTAAAGCCAGTAGCTAATATATCTAAAAAGGATATCAAGTTATTTATTGTAAAGGAAGATGGAAGTCTTAAGGAATTAAATGATCATGATAAGGGTAGGATAGTTGTAAATAAGTCTAAGAAACAGGTTAATTTAGCGCTTAACTTCTCTAAACCAAAAGAGAGAATTATTATAGCTGAAGCGGACTCTATGGATACGGGAAAAGATCCCGAAGACCAGCCTAGTGAACCAAAAACCTGAACAAATGAGTGATTTAGAAAAAAAGATAAAAAGAGCGAAGTCAGTAGATTTAAGGGTAACAAAGACTGAAGAATCAATAAAGAAATTAGACGAGGCTATAAAAATAGCTGAAGCTATATCAAAATCTGGAACAGACCAGCAAAAACATGAACAGGAAAATATATTGGATTCTTTGATAGCAAAAATGGATAGTAGTGAAACCAACATTAAAGATTTAAGCACGTTGAAAAAATCTGAAAATTTAACTGAAGGTATATATGATGTCTTGATTTCAACTAGACATTTTGAAAGACCTTATGAAAATTCAATGTCTAATGAAGCGGTGAATAAGAAGGCTAAATTAATTGTTGACAAAGATGGCAATAGAAAGCTTAGATTTAGCGTCAAGGGTATTGAATATGGTGGTGATTATGGACACCTAACAAAATTATGGTTCTATGATACGCTTAAAGATACTGTGGGGCCGTCGCTATCTGACCCTAGTTTAGGTAAAATGAATGATGCTAAAATTGTTGATACTCACGATGACTCTGACTTACAGGGACTTCCAAGGAATTTTATCAGAACCATAGAAATAGGTATTAATTCATTTAAAGAAGATCCTAAGAGATATGTAAGGGTTAAAGTAGATGCCATGGATGGATTAAATGGGCTTGATCCATACAATAATGATAGTATGGATTCTACACAGCCAGCGGTATTGTGCATTGATTATAGGTATATAAAAAAAGATAATACTAATAATCCTAATCTTGAAGATACTGATAAGGATATAGATAAAGATAAAGACAAAGACAAAGATAAAGATATAGATAAAGATAAAGATAAAGATGATCTTAAGCTTAAAAAGGCAAATAAAGATTTGTTGCAGTATAATGTTGATCTAGCCAACCATATGATATCAGAAGGTATGATTTCAGATGATAGTAAATCCTACGTCAATAGTGCCTTAAAGAATGCTAAAGAAGTTCTTAAAAAAATAACAATGCTAGTATTGACGATTACAAGACTGCGAATTTATTATTGAAATTTGCGCTTCTAAATGCTAAAAAAGGTGGAGTAAAATCAGGTGAAGGTGATAAAAAGGATACAGAAAAGGCTAAGTCAGAAAGTAAGGAAATAATAACAGAAAAAGACCTTAAAGATGGGAATGTATATGCGATTCCAGTTAGGATGGATAAGACATATGATAAGGCTCAATCAATGGGAAACAGTGCTATAAATAAAATAGCCTACGTTAAAAGAAAAAAAGATGGGAAGTTTGAGTACTATCTTACATTCTCTGGAATTGAATTATATGGTAAAAAAAGGTCATTTATATGGATTGAGTATTTATGACAATGGTGTAAATTCATCACTGGTTGAAGCTATTGTAGATAAGGAGATTACTGAAGCAGACTTAAATGGAGATCTTAGAAAATTCCCAAGAAGGTATAAATTTGCTAGGAATAAGACTAAGGAGAATGAAATTTTTTGTAAAAAGTAAGTGTAGATGCAATGGATTCAATAGCTAGTAAGGGTGAAAGCGACTATAGTAAATTAGTTAAGGGTGCTGGTAGTCAAAACGCTAGATTAGTATTTGACTGGTCGAATGCCAAAAAAATTGATAAAATTAGTGATTTAACAAATGATGAACCAGAAGCTTCAAATAAAAGCACTGAAAGACTTGCAGGTAGCAACAGGTATGAAACTTCAGCCAAAATTAGCCAAAAATACTTCAGCTCAGCAGATACTGTAATACTGGCAAGCGGAAAAAACAATGCAGATGCCCTAGTATCAGCATCATTTGCAAATGCTCATAAGGCACCGATATTATTGACAAATAAAGATACTACGGATGAAAGCGTCCTAAATGAAATATCCAGGCTAAAGGCCAAGAATATAATCATAGTTGGAGGTAGCTCATCAGTTAGCTATAAGGTAGAAGGAGATATGAGAAAGAAGGGTTATAGTGTTAGAAGAATAGCAGGAAATAACAGGTATGAAACTTCTGCCATGATAGCCCAAGAGGTCAAGGATATAACTAAATCATCTAAGGCCATCCTGATCAATGGTTCTAAGGATGCAGATGCCTTGACGGTATCAGGACTTGCCACAAGCCAGGGATTGCCAGTAATCATGACTAGGTCTGGTGAACTGGAAGGAAATGCAAGAGCCAAGTTTAATGCCTGGAACCTTGACCAGGTATATGTAGTCGGTGGCACTAACTCTATTTCAGACTCTGTCGTAAACCAGGTAAGTGCGAAGACTAAGACTAGACTATCAGGTCAGGATAGGTTTAAGACTGCCTTGGCCATAGCAGATGAATCATATCCAAGCACTAAGAAGGTTATGTTTGCAAATGGATATAACTCAATAGATGCCTTGTCAGCAGGAGCAGTTACTGCCAGGGCAAAAATGCCTATCCTACTTGTCAATAGGACAAGTATACCAAATAGCATTAAGGATAGGTTAAATGGAAAGATAAGTCAGTCAGTAATACTAGGTGGTGAAAGTACTATAGCAAGTGGTACAATTGACTCTCTTTCACAAGGGAAATAGGTAACTAAACAAAAGTAAAATACATATTTTAAGAGGGGAACCATTGGTTCCCCTCTTAACTTTAGGGGAGTGGAAGTGTCGATATTGCAGTATTGATAAAAAAAGCTCAGGCATAAAAAGCTTGGTACTTTTAATATATATTAATAAAAAAACAGTCTATACAGAAGTTAAAATTTATTTTATATTAAAAATCAACAGATAATATTTATTAAAAAAAGAAATACATTTTCATTCTAACAAAAATTATGAATATAAGGATAAAATTGCCAAAAATTAAATTATTGAAAAATTAAATAGCTTTTTTTAATCTTATTTATGATAAAAATATATATGTAAAAAAACGAACTTTAGATTATAAAGTATAAACTACTTTAGGCTAAAAGGAGAGGAAAATGACTAACAACTTAACAATGTTGACTGACCTATATCAGTTGACCATGATGAACGGATACTACAAGAAAGGTCTACACAACAATACTGCGGTATTTGACATTTTTTTCAGGAAGAATGTCTGCGATGGAGGATATACAATTATCTGCGGTATAGAGGAAGTGGTGAAATATATCGAAAACCTCCACTATGAAGACTCCGACCTAGAATATTTGAGGAGTTTGAACCTATTCGATGAAGATTTCTTGAGTTTTCTGAAGGATTTTAAATTCACAGGAGATATATATGCTGTCGAGGATGGTACAGTAATGTTTCCTGGAGAGCCAGTATTAGTGGTAAAGGCGCCACTTTATCAGGCCCAGCTGATCGAAACAGCAATGCTTTCTATTGTGAATTTTATGTCTTTAATAGCAACAAAGTCATCTAGGGTATGCAATGCAGCCCAGGGTGATCCAGTCCTAGAATTCGGTCTGAGAAGGGCCCAGGGTCCAGAGGCAGGACTTTATGGAGCCAAGGCGGCGATTATTGGAGGCTGCAAGGGAACATCAAATGTATTGGCGGGAAAACTCTTTAATGTTCCGGTATCAGGTACACATGCCCACAGCTGGGTACAGAAGTTTGATACAGAGCTAGAGGCCTTTAGGGCCTATGCTGACATATATCCAGATAGTTGTCTATTATTGATAGACACATATGATGTCCTAAATAGTGGTATCAAAAATGCCATTACAGTATTTAATGAGCTAAGGGCCAAGGGACATGAGCCATTAGGTGTAAGACTAGATTCAGGTGACTTGACTTACCTTTCAAGAGAGGTTAGAAGGATCCTGGATGAGGCAGGCTTTGAGAATGTTAAGATAACAGCATCTAATGACCTGGATGAGTATACTATTACATCACTAAAGCAGGAGGGGGCCAAGATAGATTCTTGGGGAGTTGGAACCAAGCTGATTACTTCTTATGATTACCCTTCGTTGGGAGGCGTATACAAGCTGGCAGCAGCAACTAATTCTGAAGGCCTTCTGGTTCCAAAGATTAAAATTTCAGAAAATCCTGAAAAAATAAATAATCCGGGCTTTAAGAAGGTTGTGAGGATATACAATGAAAATGGTAAGGCTGAAGCTGACCTTATCATGTTGGCAGATGAAAAAATAGATGAGTCAAAGACTCTAGAAATCTTTGACCCAGTATATACATGGAAGACTAAGCAATTCGAAAAATTCAGCTTAAGAGAGGTCTTGTCACCCCTATTCAAGGATGGTAAGTGCGTAAGAGAGGGCAAGACAATTCAAGAGGTTACTGAATATACACAAAGAGAGCTGGATAGTCTATGGAACCAGCATAAGAGAATTAAAAATCCTCATATCTATAAGGTGGATTTATCAGAAGGTCTATGGAAAATGAAGCAAGAAATGATTGCTTCAAAAAAAATAAAATAATATATTATGTGAAGTGGGTGGAGAGTATGACAAAAAAATCTTACGAAGAAAGAATGGATTCTACTGATGCGAAATCATAGAAATTCTTCAGGACAATGGTAGAATATCTATGAAGGACCTAGGTATAGCAGTAGGTTTGACATCGCCGGCAGTATCCGAAAGAGTAAAGAGACTTGAAGAGGCCAAAATTATATCAGGTTATAAGGCTATCATCAATCCTGACTCTATGGGTAGGGCTATAAAGGCCTTTATTAATGTATCGCTTCCAGGAACAGCCTATGATGCCTTTATAGATGCCGTAAAGAATGACCCGAGAATAGTTGAATGTCACCATATTACAGGTGATGACAGTTCCCTAATCAAGGTTATTGTTGAAAGTATGGATGAACTAGAAAATGTGATAGACAACCTAAAGGACTTTGGTAGGACAAGGACTTCAGTAATTCTATCTACACCAATCCAGGCAAAATCAATCCTATAATAATTGACTTTTTTACATCCATGATGTAAAATCAAGTTAATCAAATTTTTTGGCTGTGAAGAGAAGAGTAGCTACAGGAGTATTTTTAGAGAGTTGGTGGGCGCTGTAAACCAACAATACAAGTGTAGTGAATATGGACTTGGAGCTTCAGACCTGAGCTAGACTAGTTAGGGTCTGCGTATGGATGCGTTAAATCTAAGAGATACTGGCAGGTTAGCTTTCACAGAGACACTAGGGGAAGCCGAAAAGAGATACAGACCAATAGGTTTGTCGGCCAGTAAGTAGGGTGGTACCGTGACTATTATTCGCCCCTATGCATCGCATAGGGGTGATTTTTATTTACTTTTAAACTTTGAGGAGGTCAATTATGACAAAGAAACCAACATTTTATGTAACAACACCAATATATTACCCAAGTGGAAAACTACATATAGGCCATGCCTATACTACTGTAGCAGCAGATGCTATATCTAGGTTCAAGAGATTCTGTGGCTACGATGTAATGTTCCTTACAGGTACAGATGAACATGGGGAAAAAATACAGAAAAAGGCCCACGAAGCGGGCAAGAGTGAAATAGAATTCCTTGATGAGCAGATAGCAGAAATCAAGAAGCTTTGGGAAAAGCTAGAAATATCTAATGATGACTTTATCAGAACTACTGAAGAAAGACATGAGAAGGCTATACAGAAGATATTTACTAAGCTATATGAAAAGGGAGAAATATACAAGGGCTCATATGAGGGACACTACTGCGTACCATGTGAAAGCTTCTGGACAGAATCACAGATGCTTGAAGGCAACAAGTGTCCAGACTGTGGTAGAGATACTAAGGTAGTGAAGGAAGAATCATACTTCTTCAGACTATCAAAGTACCAGGACAGGTTGATGGACCTATTCCAAATACGGATTTCGTAATGCCAGAGAGCAGGAAGAACGAAATGATAAAGAACTTCCTAGAGCCAGGCCTAGAAGACCTATCAGTAACTAGAACTTCATTTGACTGGGGTATAAAGGTGCCTTTCGATGAAAAGCATATAATCTACGTATGGGTAGATGCCCTTTGTAACTACATTACAGCCCTAGGTTATGAGGGTGATGATGATACAAACTACAAGAAGTTCTGGCCAGCAGATGTCCAACTGGTTGCCAAGGAAATAGTAAGGTTCCATACAATTATATGGCCAGCCCTACTAATGGCCCTAGATGTACCAGTACCGAAGAGGGTGTTTGGACATGGTTGGATCCTGTTCGCTGATGATAAGATGTCAAAGTCTAAGGGTAATATAGTATATCCAGGCCAGATGGTAGACAGGTATGGGGTAGATGCCCTTAAGTACTTCCTACTAAGAGAGTTCTCTTTCGGTCAGGACGGTTCATACACTCATAGGAACTTTATAAACAGAATAAATTCAGACCTGGCCAATGACCTTGGTAACCTTGTAAGCAGGACTATATCAATGGTTGAAAAGTACAATGAGGGTGTTCTAGTTGTAAACGACGCTGGTACTGAATTTGACCAGGACCTAATCGATACTTATAAGGAAGTAAGGGCTGACTTTGAAGGTCAGATGAATGAATTGATGTTCCATGAAGCCCTAGAAAGCTTATGGAAGTTTGTTAGGAGGACTAACAAGTATATAGATGAAACAATGCCTTGGGTTCTAGCTAAGGATGAAGCAAACAAGGACCAGTTAAACCATGTCCTATACAACCTATGCGAATCTATCAGGTTAATATCAACGCTTATATCTTCATTATTGCCAGATACAGCTAGAAAGATATTCGCACAGCTTGGTATAGCAGGCAAGGAAGACCTATATGATTGGGCAAGTACTGATACTTTCGGCCTACTTCCTAATGGGACTAAGGTTCAGAAGGGAGAAGTTCTATTCCCAAGACTTGAGGTTGAAGAAGAAATCAAGGTCCTAGAAGACCTATTCGCTGAAAAGATAGTCGACCAGGAAGTGAAGCTAGACCACAAGGAAGAAATAGGTTTAGAAGACTTTGAAAAGCTAGAGCTAAGAGTAGGAAAGATTGTAAAGTGTGAAAAGCATCCAAAGGCAGACAAGCTACTGGTATCACAGATCAAGCTAGGTTCAGAAATGAGACAGATAGTATCAGGTATAGCTGAATGGTACAAGCCAGAAGAAATGGTCGGAAAAAATGTAATAGTAGTTTGCAACCTAAAGCCAGTCAAGCTAAGAGGGGTAGAATCTCAGGGTATGATCCTTGCAGCTGGTGATGATGGTGATGACCTGGTAATACCAGAAGCTATTGGTGCAAAAGACGGGGCAGAGGTGAGATAAATGCTGTTCGATTCACATGCTCATTTAAATGATGAGAGGTTTGATGAAGATAGGGACCAGCTAATAGTCTACTTAAGAGAAAATGATGTGGACCTGGTTGTCAATCCGGGTGCAGACATGGAGACATCCAAGACAGCCATAGACCTAGCTAAAAAACATGACTTTATATATGCAGCAGTAGGGGTACACCCACATGATGTAGAGCACATGACTGAAGATGATATAGAGACCCTAAAGAAGTGGGCCAGGGAAAATGACAAGGTAGTAGCCATTGGAGAGATAGGCCTGGACTACTACTACGACCTATCGCCTAGGGACCTGCAGAAAAAGTGGTTTATCAGGCAGATTCAGTTGGCCAACGAACTAGGCCTACCCTTTATAGTCCATGACAGGGATGCCCATGGGGACACTTTTGAGATAATTAAAAGGTACAAAGCCCCAGAGACAGGCTGTGTTCTACACTGCTATAGTGGAGAGTTAGACCTGGCCAAGGAGTATATAAAGATGGGCTGCTATATATCAATACCTGGAACAGTTACCTTCAAGAACAACAGGAAGACAGTGAATGTGGCTAAAAATATACCATTGGAGTGGATGTTTATAGAGACGGACTCTCCATATATGGCTCCAGTTCCTAATAGGGGCAAGAGGAATGACCCATCCATGGTCAAGTATGTGGCTGAGAAGATAGCCCTTGAGAGGGGAATCAGCTACGAAGAGGTGTGTAGAATAACTAAAGAAAATGCCAAGAGGTTCTTTGGTATAAGGTAGAATATTAATAATTGAATAAGTGATTAAAGAGAAAGAGGGACTCATATACTGGTATCTATCAGTTATGAGTCTTTCTTATTAGAGCTATGTCAGAAAATGATGATGATTAGATTTAATATTAATAACTCTTCTATATTCAAAAAAATACTCAGAAAATTTAAAAAAACATTTGACTTTATTAAAAAAATATCATATAATAAAAAAAGAAATAGTCATCAATTAGTTATTCAGTATATTCCTGTAAATTTAAGGGTTAAAAAGATGAAAAAAATAAGTGTCAAGAAATCAAAAAAATATCTAAAAAAATCGACTTAAATAAAGTAACAGTACAAGGTAATAAATGCAAATACGTATGGGATAAATACCATGTAGCTGGTGGTAGAGATTGTTTACATGATTGTTATCAATGTTCAACTTATTATTGCAATTTATGAAAAAAATTATTTATATAGAAGGGATTAGTATGAAAAAAATTTATTTTAAACTCGATTATAAAAGATTATAAGAGCAGTCTTCCTACCATACTGATTATATCTTTTATGATATGCATAGTTTTTTTCTAGTTTGACTGCTCAGTATAGTCAATCGTATTATGTGAAGAAAGTTATAGAAGATAACACGACAAGAGCACAAGCCGAATTTTTTTGATATAGATTATTCACAATTAGACTATGTCAAATCCGATAATAGTATAAAGTCTATTAGTGTAACTAAAAGCTTTGGAAAAAGCATTTATAGAAAGTGAAATTTCGGAAAACCTATTAGAGTTTAGTAGAGATTACTTTGATAATTTTTAATTTGAGCCTAGTTGAAGGTAGATTTCCTACAAATAAAGATGAAATTATAATAGAAAAAAAGTATTCTAGAAAACTATAATCTTAATATAAATGATGATCTTGAACTTAAAGGAAATAAAATAGTTGATTCTGAAAAAAAGGCAAAAAAAGAGTACATAAATTATAATGTAAAGTCAAAAAAATTGTAGGGTATTATACATATCCAAGTATTGTAGAAAAATCTATATAAATATCAAGACATTTTTCATAAGTAGTAAAAATGGCTTAAATGACACTATAAATAATAAATATATAAGCTATAATGGAACAATAGCATTTAAACCTGGAGTAAATCCAATCAATAAGTCTGCTGAGTTAAGCTATAATATTAATTCAAGCAGCGATCATATTGTACCTAATAGTATGTTTGATGAATTAAATCAGCAGATAACAGCGTCATCAACTTTAACAAATATAGACAGAATTACTATATTGATTGCTGCAATTATAATATTAAATATATCGATTTTAAATTCAATAGAATCCTCTAAAAGACAAGGATTGCTTCGTTTGTTAGGTTGTTCGAAAAAGAAAACAATAATTATTGAGTTATTAAAAAGTCTAATAATATACATAGTATCGTGCAGCCTGGCCTTAATGGCTAGTGTATTCATAAGTAAAATACTGATAAATAGCTTTGATTTTACTGGCTCTTTGATAAATTCAAAAAGGGCAAATGTATTGTTTAATGTAAATATATTTGCTAAGGTTGTAGCACCTTTATTTATTGTGTGTATGGCTACCAGTTTGTATTCATGTAAAGAAATATTGTATAAGACACCGATTCAACAGTATAGTAAGGGGCAGGATTATTCAAGTAAACTTGTTAAGATCTTAAGGTTGAGGAAACTAGAACACAAAATCTTAATTAATAATTTATTAAGCGAAAAGTTATTTATAGTGTCTAATATAGTGATATTAGCTTTCTCTGGATATATGTATTTAGTTAACTATTATAATACAGTTCCTGATAGTGTTACCAATAATGAATTAGCATTTTATGAAAAGGTGGACTTTAATGTCTATAGAGATTTGAATGTCAATAAGAACCTTGTTTATTTTGGTAAAAATGATTTAAATAGCATAAGAAACATAGAAGGAATAAAGGAGGTTTATGGTGTTAGTAGTGAGGACGGGTATGAATATCTAAATACTAATCAGTTGACTACAGACTACAAGCAACTACATATGATAAATGACAATGAAATTAAGGGCTTACGCTTTGATATTTTATCTTTTGATGAGAATGCTATAAAGAAGTTTTTGGTAGATAATAGTTTTATAGAGGATAATGCAAGTATAGGTTTAGAGGATGATATTCCAAATGTATTAGTATATAACCAGTTTTATTCAATAATACAGCATGAAAAATAAGAATGTAATTAAGAATTTAAAAAAAGGGAGATATTATAAAAAAATATCCTTGCCTTTATTATGATAAAAAAATGGGGATATGCAGTATAGAGATCATAGGGTTAGGGTGGCAGGATTTTTAAGTAAACAATGGTATATATACTCTAATACTGAGCAGGCAATACCTGATATAGTACTATTAGATAGGGATTTTTGAAAAGTTAGTTGGAAGACGTGGTGCAGACAGTATATATATTATCTTGAATAAGAAGAACAGTATAAATAATGTAAAAAATGAAATAGAAAAAATATATAGTGATAATTTATATGTAAATATTAAAACGAAAGCTGATGCATTTAATGATGCTAATAAGCTAGTGGATAGCTTTAAAATGAGAAAGGTCACAATATCATATTTTCTACTAATGATGTCAAGTGTAAATATTATTATTGGCTTGATTGTTAGTTTTGTCAGAAACTACAATATGTATAGTATAGTTAATGCATTGGGTGGAAACAAGAGGAAACTAAAAAGAATTTCTTTGTATGAAATACTTGTACTAATAGTTCCTGGGTTACTGATAGGAATACTTTATTGTACGATAGATGCGTATAAGTTTTATGACTTTTGGAAGGAGAGGGCACTTTTGAAGGGCTTAAGTGCTGACATATACTTTACAGTTCCGTATAAAAACGTACTTTTTTATATACTGTTAGTACTTGCATCAGGAACCATAGCTTATGTACTTATAAATAGGATTATAAAAATCAATTTACGATTAAAAATCTTTTTTTAATTCAAATAAAGATTTTTAATATGAATCTTATTGAACCTATTAATAATAAGTCTATAGGTATATGTAATTGTGGTCTAGATGAAATAAATATATATGTTAATTGCGATATATCCTTGCACTTGGCATACAGGTGATCCAATAGATTGTCTTATTAAAAAAATGTTAAATTTGATTGTATTGGAGTGAAAAAAATAATGAATAAAGAAAAAAATGATGAAGCTCACGATTGTTGCAATAGTTTTTTTAACAACAATTGTCCTTTTATTATCTTTTAAAATTCAAATTAAATGAAATATCTATTGCAGAAAAATAACTATGGTAAACAAGATTTGACAATAAGAAATATCAAAGATATAAACAATTTAGCTTATAAAGATATATCTACATATACGGTCTATAACTACTATCCGGAAATAGAATATAAGTTTATCAATGGGAAGAAAGTATATGGTGTCGAACTAATGGATATTGACAAAAATTACTTTCAGATGATGTCATATAGTTATGATAGCAGTATAGTAAAAAGACGGTAATATAATAATAAGTGAGGGGTTAGCAAAGTATTTAAATGTTAAAGTCGGAGACAAAATAAAACTAGATACGGATAAAAAAATTCTGAGATATATATTGTGTCTGGTACTGTTAATAATAAAATGTACATAAATGACAGTGATATAGTTTACAGAATAAAAAAACATATAAATATTGGTGAGAGAACATTTTTTTCTGCAGTATTAAAAAGATATCCATGTCGAAAAGGAATATATTACTAAATTAGATAAAAAAATATAAAATTGACTACAATGTACCCCTTTATAAATGCGAAGAAAAAAATTATCTTAACATTAAGGATAGATTTATGTTTGTAATATTCTCCATGATAATACTATCATTGTCTATATTTGTATTAAAATGTTATTTACAACAGAGAAGAAAAAAATATTATAGGTACAAAAAAAGGATAATAGGAGGAGATATTATATATTTGAAAAAAAGATTATTGTAATACTTATAAAAAAATTAAGTACTATTTACGTTGGTGTTACAATTATTGTATCCTATATCATATCAGAATTGATAAATTCATTATTATTTAAATCTGTTAGAATTTTCTAATAGATATAGCTACAATTGTAGTAATGTACATTTGTTTTTGTTGCATTAATATTACTAATAGAGTTGTTCTACTCTAGAAACATCTTATCTACACCACCAATTGATATTATAAAAAGAAACAAACAGCAAAGAAGAGAGAATGTTTAAAATAAGCAATGTTAGATATATAAATCTAAAAAAAGTAGATACAATGTATTCTGGAAATACTATCAAAGAGATTTGATTAAAAAAATTTACTGATTATAATTATTATATCAGTTTCAGCATCATATATATTTAAGACAAATTACACAAATTATTTAGATAAAGTCGTATATCAACAGTATAAAAAAATTTGAAGGTAATGACTATGATTTCGATATCAATATTAATGGTAGAATTAACACCAACGAGGGTATTGAATCTAGCATATATGACTCTATAAGCTCAAATAGAGATATAGAACAGATAAAAGGAAGTAGATACTCATATGGTTTAGTTAAATTAGATCCTAAGATTGAGTATGATAAAAAATACTTTGAAGAAGTGTCAAAAGTATCGGGATATTATAGAAGCGTATTAAAAGACCAGCTATCAAATGTCAATACAAAATAAAAAAGAAATTTCACACTGACATTATTGCATAGCAAATAAGCCTAATGAATAGGCTTGAAAAATTAATAATATTGACAACTAAATATTTGGAGTATACGGTTTTTGATCTCTCAAGACAGCAAATATAATATTGGTCAATTTCCTTGCAACAGCCCCTATAGCTGTGCCATGAGCTTTGCCTCGTGCTCTCAACCCTTGATAGTATATGGATAGGGCTGGGTCCTTAAAGGCTGCTACAGTGGCGGCAAGCCAAATAGAACGCCTTAAGTAAGGCGAACCTCGCTTGGAAAGTTTTGTATTTGTAGCTGAAAAATCGCCAGACTGTTTTACGCGTGTGTCTAAACCGGCATAGGCAACAAGTTGATTTGCCCTTTCAAACCTAGAAATATTGCCTATCTCGGATACTATAGACGCACCTAAAACACTACCAATACCCGTTATTGTAGTAATAATTGGACATATATCCTCAAGCAAGTAACTAATCTCAATTTCAATTTCTTTAAGTTGTTCTTCTAGGAATGAAATTTGGCTAATTATTTGCTTGATTTGGAAAGAAAAAGATCTTTTAGCGAACTTAATTCCAAAGTTTCCCTGGCACAGGATTGGATTTCTTCGGCTTTATTTATGCCAAGACGACCCTTGCTACACTTACAAAGTAAGTCGCCAAGCTCCTCAGCAGGAATCGACAGCATGTCTTCTGGTAAAGGATATTTTGACAACAGTTCCTTTGATGCAACACCATATATATTTGAAAAAAGACTTGAGTACTCAGGGAAAACTTGGTCAAGTATAGCTATAAGTTTTCTTTTCCAATCTGAGCATTCATCAACTAAGGCAAACCTATATCTAGTTAAATTTCTAAGGGCAAATGTATTCTCATCGGAAAAATTAGATATAGAGAACTCTCCAAAACGCATTATTTGAGCAATTATAAATGAATCAACTGAATCATTCTTAGTTTGTCTAACATACATTTTCCTAAAAGCATCAGACTGAATTGGATTTATAACATAACACGTAAATCCTAGATCAATGATGTATGAGAACAAACTTATCCAGTAGTGACCAGTTGCTTCCATTCCAATAATGCAATTATTAGTTGTTACACCAAATTCAGAAATAAAATTATTGAACTTTTCTATCCCTTTTGTAGAATTGGGAAAGGAAATACTTTTGGATAAGCTCTTTCCAGAAGAATCAATTATTGAAGCTTCGTGGTTTTTCTTAGCAATATCAATACCTATGTAAAACATAAAATCACCTAGCTTTCATATATTTTAGATAGAGAAAGAACCCTCTAAAACTTTACGACAATGCAACCTCGTTAGATATACAGCAACTTAGTGCTATCCAGCTAATACGCATAAAGACGTAAAGAAGAGGCGTAAGCCTTTAAAAGGAAGATATGACTTCAAGGAGGTAGCTACGACCTCTATCTATACTAATATTATCCCACAAAGAAGAGGGGATAGAAAAGAAAAAAAGTAGTTTTAACTACAAGTATATTATACGAGGTGTTTACTTTAGAGATGGTGGAAATACTTATTTGAAAAGTGAAATTTTAGGTGTCGACAATACCTACATAAATGAAATGCAAAGGTACACAATTCAAGGAGAAATAACACAAAAATAACATGAAAAAAAATTCTATTATTTTATATATTCCAAAAACTAGAAAATGATAAAAAAATCTAAAGTAAACTATAAAGTTGGAGAGTATGTTGATTTGTACATACCTCAAGATGGTAGTTCTGATGAAAGCTATTTTGGTGCCAATAAAATTGACAAACGCTTTTTATATTGGTAAATTTAGAATAGTAGCCATAGTAGAAAAGCCACCAATAGTATCAGAATATTACGCTGGTGATTTGAGCATAATACCGGTTATGCACATTGATAATCTAAATAGAATAACTAAAACAAATATTTATAGAGATGTAAAAGTAAAATTCAAGTCAAATCTACAGATGGGCAAAAACGATTATATTTTTGAAGAGCTTTTATAAAAAAAATCAAATTGTCCAGGAATGAGTTTTTATAAGTTATTTAGATGAAAGGAAATCTGACTTCGAAAAATATTGATAATGGTATAAAGTTGAAAAAAACATGATAGCTATTTTTTTGTGATATTTCTAACATTATCAATATCATCCATAAAACTCGTTTATAAATATTAAAAAGAGAAAATGAATTAAGGCTACTACATTTTTATCGGCTTATCCTTAAAGAAAAATACGTGGTTTTTATGTTTATTGAGAACTTTTTGAACTATATATGTTCATCCATATTATTCATGATTTTATCTTTAAATGATAGGAGTATGATCGTTAAAGAATATGCTGATACGCTCTTAGATAAAAATATAGATAGCGGTTTTAAGATGCTTTTGATAATTGCTATATTGGTTATAATTGTAGGTGCAATAAATATTAGAGTGTTTACACATATTTCATTGAAAAGAATGTGGAATAAAGATTTATAAATGAAAAGGGAGATTGTTATGAGTATATTGACAGTTAGTTATTTAAAAAAATACTATGGAAAAAAAGAAAGTCTAGTGAAGGCAGTAGATGGCATAAGCCTAGAAATTGAAAATGGAAAATTCACTGCCATAATAGGAACTAGTGGTTCAGGAAAAAGTACCCTGCTTCATTGTATGGCTGGCCTAGACAAGCCAACTGAGGGAAGCGTATTTCTTGATGAAAGAGATATATACGCCTTAAATGATGATGAGTTGTCAAAAATTAGGAGACAAGAATTTGGATTTATATTCCAAAGCTTTAACCTAATACCAGTCCTTAATGTTTATGATAATATAATCCTACCAATCCAGCTAGATGGAAAGAAGGAAGATAAGGAATATATTATGGCTATAGTAAAAAAGGTTGGGCTAGAAGACCAGCTAAAGAAGTTCCCTAATGAGTTATCGGGAGGCCAGCAGCAAAGGGTGGCAATTGCAAGGGCCCTATCCAACAAGCCAGCTATAATATTCGCAGACGAGCCTACAGGCAACCTTGATAGTAAGACTACTGAAGAGGTAATGAGCCTGCTTAGGTCTACCGTAAAAGACCTAAACCAGACCCTACTTATGATAACTCATGATGAAAATATAGCAAGGCAGGCGGATAGGCTTATTACTATAAGTGATGGGAAAATAATAAGTGATGAAAGAAAATAGTGATAACATTAAAAAATTCGGTTGATTATACAATCAACCTTCTGAAAACTACTTATGCATGATATAATAAAAGTAGTAATTAATATGGGATATAAATGGACGGTTAAAAGAGCATTTTATGTAGGGAGGTAGCAATATGAAGTTGAATCTATCTAAAAAACTGGCTATTTCAGTACTTTTATTGTCTTTGGGCTTGTCACAGGTCGCTTGTCAAGGCCAGAGCTCCAAGGACGATATGTTCAATCAGGTAGGTCAAAGTCAGGAGGCTGATAAGGAAAATAGGCAAAACCTAAAGGCCCTGGAAGACTTTGTAGGTCTTAAGGATATTGATTCTATCAAGTTTACACTTGATGAGCAAATCGGTGGGCATGATGAGAAAAGGAATGATATACTTATCATAGAAAAGGTCTTTGATATGAAACTAAGAGTCAGATCTTGGTCTTTGCGGATATCCTTATGGGGGCTGGGAAAAAAGACCAAAAGGACTCCAAAGACTACAAGGATGCTATGGCTTGGAAGAAAGTTGTAGCCAAACGGCTAAAGTTAAGTCCTGCTAAGTCTATTGTAGACAGCTTACTCAAGGATATCAAGGAATCTAAGAATGAATATTATAAAGATGCTACTATAAAGACTTATGTTGAACAAAAGTCTAGTATCAGCTTCAAGAATAAGTCAGGAGACCAGGTAGACCTAGTGGTTGAACCTGGTTCAGGGGAAAATTCATACTTCGTCGTAAATAAAAAGGGTGCGGTCTATGGCCTGACAGAAAAAGACCTAGGGTATATAAGGTACGTTATGAGGGACAGTATGGACAAGGGTCCCTTGTCAAAAGACCTGGACAAATATGTAAAGGACAAGGGTGAATATATCAAGTATAGGATTAGTCATGTGGATGTAAAGCTTCCGAATAAGCTTGAAGAGTCAACATATGGCGATAGGTCAAACCTTTATTTTGCCTATGTGGATGACCTTTTAAAAAAGACAGATTTTAAGGAGGGACTTGGACCTTATTTGGGACAGGATTTGAGTTTTGAAAGGTATAGACTAAATAAAGAAAATCAAAAGAGACCTAAGGCAGAAGAGCCCTATCTAGTAGCAGTATTTTCTGGAGATAAGCTTGTTGGGGCCTACAAGGATTTTTATGGAAATGCGAAATCTTTCGATGGCAAGACTTTAGAAGACCTGCTTAAGGTTGAATATAAGGACTGGGTAAAGACTAAGATGACCCATGACAAGGAGGCTGCTGAGCTAGAAAAGTTGGGAGATAAAGGTATAATAAGGAAATTTGTAGAATTGCAGAATGTCAGGGACAAGAGGCAAAAAGGCCTTATGCTACCAAACTATAGGGATGGTTATTCTAAGATGTTCAAGAGTATGCATGATGTAGAGGATACCTTTATAGATAATGTTCTTTCGGCCAAGCTATTGTCGATAAAGCCCGATGAACGCAAATTTGAGGTTGGACTTAATACTATAGATAAGGCTTATATGGTAGAGACAGACTATAGGTTTAAGGAAGCTATAATCAAAGAAACGGGGTAGACGAACAAAGCTTCGAAATGATAAATCTGGGTCCTGGTCTAGGATATAGGATTTATCAAATGGGTTACTAATAATTTATTGCTAATATAAAATTATTAAACTGTAGCTATTTACATAGGAGGAAGGTATGAAATTAGGTTTTATAGGGGCAGGCAATATGGGGTCCGCCATGATAGGTGGAATCCTGAAGTCAGGCCTAATAACTAGCAAAGATATAAGGGCTGTCGCTCGTAGTCAAGAGACACTTGATAGGATAGGCAGTCAATATGGGATAGGGACTAGCTTGGATGCTAAAGAAGTGGTTGATTTTGCAGATATAATTATCCTGGCAGTCAAGCCCTACCAGCTAGCTGGCCTTTTAAAGGAGCTAGTAGGTCTTTTGGACGGTAAGATACTAGTTTCAGTGGCAGCAGGTCTTACTATGGACCACCTTGAAGAAATGGTTGGTAGTGATAAGAAGATAATCAGGGCCATGCCAAATACACCCGCCATGGTTGGGCAGGCCATGTCAGCCCTAGTAAAGAATGACCAAATTACAGATGACGACCTAGTGGAAGTGGATAAGATTTTTAAGTGTATAGGTAAGACCCAGCTTATAGATGAGTCTATGATGGATGCAGTTATAGGTGTGAGTGGATCTTCGCCGGCCTATGTATTTATGTTTATTGAAGCCATGGCAGATGCGGCGGTCCTATCTGGTATGCCAAGAGACCAGGCCTACCAGTTTGCTGCCCAGGCTGTATATGGGTCTGCCAAGATGGTTATGGAGACGGACCTACATCCGGGTGTCTTGAAGGATATGGTTTGTTCACCAGGAGGAACTACAATTAGGGCAGTAGAAGTTCTAGAGGAGAATGGGCTTAGAAATGCTGTCATTAAGGGGCAGTTAGCCTGTGTAAAGAGGTCCAGGGAGATGAGCCAGGAAAGATAGGTTAATATGTGACCTATAGAAGATAAAAAAGAGGATATACGGATATATATAAGATTGAAAGAGATTAATATACAGATATATAGACTATGAAAAGGAGGCTGTCCCTATTTGCTGGGTTGACAGCCTCCTCATATCTATATCAATACTATATTAAAAACAAAAATACTAGTAAAAAATGAGCCAGTGAGCCCAGCATTATGAAGATATGAAATATATCATGAAAGTTCCAATTCTTGATGTTGGGCCTTTTAATTGCATATATAACCCCACCTATGGTATAGAGTAGGCCACCGAGTACTAGGAGGAAAAATGCCGGTCCAACTAGGTTGATATAGAGGTCCTTAATTACAAAGATTGCAACCCAACCCATACCTATGTACAGGGCAGTAGATAGGACCCTAGGCATATTTATCCAAAGTATTTTCATGAGTATACCCACTATGGCAATTGACCACATTATTACAAACACCGGTATTCCAGTCTTTTTAGGAAGGACGTATAGGCAAAATGGTGAGTAGGAGCCTGCAATCAAGACATATATCATTGAGTGGTCTAGCTTTCTCATGTACAAGACCAATTTTTCTTTCTTAGCACTAATGGCATGGTAGATACCACTGGTAAAGTAGAGAAGAATCATGGATGTACCGAATAGTATAGTTGAAACGAATAAAGCATAATTTATTGATGAACCCATCACCTGCTTTAATATTAATAAAACTAGGGCTACGATAGATAGTCCACCCCCGATTAGGTGGGTGATAGAACTTATAGGGTCTCTTAATTTTACTGTAGACATGTATTTTCACCTCGAATCTAAAATATATGTAGTATTAGGAACTATGTATAATGATATTATAGACTTTATATTGAATATTTACAAGTATTTTTTGATGATTTCTAGCTATTGATTTACAATTTTTTGTAAATACATGGTATAATATATTCTGCATGAAAAAAATTTTTGCCAGTCAACAAGACTAGGATTTTTTTGATAAAATGGCTATAAAAAAAGATTATAGCAGTAAGTATAGATATAAGATAGGTTAGAAAAAGCGAGTTAGGAAAAACAGGTCAGTAAAAAAATAGGCTAGTAAAAGTAAGTTGGGTGTAAAAGTTGTCGATACTTATAAAAGTTAGGGTGATTGACCGAGTAGAAGGATAGGGATGGTGGTAAGATGTACAAGATTGAAGATATAATCAAAGACTTGACAGAAAAGATTGATATCAGGCTAGAAGATGTGCCGGAAATAGATCTTTACATGGACCAGGTCTTGACCCTATTTAATAAGTATTTCCCATATAATGAAGGGGAGCAGGCCTTGACTAAGACCATGATAAACAACTATGCAAAGAGTGGGGTTATAAAGCCTGCAGTCAAGAAAAAATATACCAAGGAGCACATACTTATGATAGTGATAACCTGCCTTTTAAAGAGGGACATAAGTATGACAGAGATAAGAGACTTGGTAGGAGATTCGGATGTAGAGGAGGCCTATAGCCTATATATAGATCAAAAGCCATTTATGAATGATAGTCTCCTAGATGCCATGGGACCGATTATAAGGGACCTAAGAGAGGAGAGGCTTGTAGGTAGAGAAAACAAGCTTTTTGATGTCTTGATGCTTTGCTACTATTCAAACCTATTGAGTGAGACGGCAAGGACCATAATTAGGGGAGAAATAGACTAATGATAAAAGAAGTGATAGTAGTTGAGGGTAGAGACGATATTAGGGCTGTAAAGAGGGCCCTGGATTGTGAACTCATTGCCACTGGTGGATTTGGTTTTCCAAAAGGGGTAATGGAGAGGATAAAGTCTGCCCAGGCTAGGAGGGGGGTAATCATTTTTACCGACCCAGACTATGCAGGTGAAAGGATTAGGAAGAAGATAAGCGACCAGGTTGAGGGCTGTAAGCATGCATTTTTGCCAAGGGAAGAGGCCATCAAGGATGGAGATATTGGGATAGAAAATGCCAGTCCAGAGAGTATCCTAGCTGCCCTAGCCAAGGTTAGGACTGAAATAAAGACGGAAAATAAGGAATTTTCAAATGTAGACCTAGTGAAAAATGGCCTAATAGGTGGGGACCAATCATCTCACAAGAGGGACAAGATTGGCAGGATATTGGGTATAGGCTATGGTAATTCCAAGCAGTTTTTGAGCAGACTCAATAATTACGGTGTTACAAGGAAGGAATTCGACCAGGCCTTGAAGGAGTATGCAGAAGGGAGTGGAGACCATGAATAAGAGGCTATCATCTCGTAGTGCAACTATGGACCTTGTAAAGAGACACGGTTTCAAATTTACAAAGTCCCTGGGCCAGAACTTTTTGATAGATGACAATATAGTTGATAAAATAGTTGCTGGGGCTGGAATAGACCTAGTGACAAGATTATAGAGGTAGGGCCAGGTATTGGTACCTTGACTAGGGAGATGGCTTCGAAGGCTCAAAGCCTGATGGCTGTCGAGATAGACAAGAACCTGATACCTATTTTGACAGATACACTTGGAGACTATGAAAATGTAAAGATAGTAAATGAAGATATAATAAAGGCCGATATAAGGGGCCTTATAGATGAAAACCTAGATGGTGGACCAGTAAAGCTAGTAGCTAACCTGCCATACTATATTACTACTCCAATAATAATGAGATTTTTGGAAGAGGATATAAATGTGACTGACATAGTGGTTATGGTCCAAAAAGAGGTGGCTGAGAGAATGAATGCCCAACCTGGTGGTAAGGACTTTGGGGCCCTATCAGTAGCAGTACAGTTCTATTGTGATACTGAAATTGTAGCCAAGGTTCCTAGACACCTTTTTGTACCGCAACCGAATGTAGATTCTATAGTCATAGCCTTGAGGGTTAGGCCTGAAAGAAAGTACAAGGTAGATAGCGAAGACCTATTTTTCAAGGTGGTCAAGGCAGCCTTTGGTCAAAGAAGAAAGACCCTGCTAAATTCTATTGCCAGTATGGGCAACCTGTCCAAGGATATGGTTAAGGAGGCCCTAGAGGAAGCTGGTATAGACCCTAAGAGGAGGGGGGAGACCCTGAGCCTTGATGAATTTGCCAACCTATCTAATGTCATAGGAAATAAGTTAAAGGAGACGCTTAAGTAGATGTGGAAGCTAATAAAAAGACTATTTAATTGGATTGCCGGAATATTTCTCAAACTGAATATTATAGTCCGTGTAGTAGTGGTTATATTAATATTTATGCTCTTGTATAGTATTTCCTTTAAGATGGCTAGGATTAATATTGATAAGGGTCAGACCATGGATATAATGAGTGTAGACACTGGTGGGGAGAAGACCAAGACCCAAGAGGCTATGGAGGCCAAAAAGGCTGAGGATGCCAAGAAGACCCTCCTAGTTAGGTTCAAGGAATCCAAAAAAATATATATATCAAATGAGGAAACTGAAAATATTAAGATCAGTGGAGAAACTCTTGAGCAGTTTAAGAGGAAAACTGAGGTTTTCGTCAAGGTTAGGAACTTAGACGATGATTTAAGACCAGCAACAAGGGCTATACGGACAACAACCTACACTTCAAGACAGACTTCAACTACTTTGTAATTACAAGTGGTAAGAGGGTAGAAAACTACAAGGTGCCAGTTTCTATGAAGGCTGAGCTTGAGTCAGAGTACAGGAAGCTAATATATACGTCTGTAGACTTTATTACCAACAAGGAAAATATGGGGTCTATCAGGCTCTACCACGGTGATAAATCCAAGAAGGTTTGGCCATGGAAGAAGGATGACCTAATTTACAAGATTCTCTATAAGAGAGAGGTTGGTAAGATCCAGCCTGAAAAGGAGTTTAGGAAGTCAAAGGACAACTATACTATAAAGATGGAAAAATCTGGTGAAGAGATTTATATTCAGACTATGGGTAAGGACTTTATAAGGGTTACTTGTGGTGATAATATAGCCTACTATGAGGTGTATCCGGAGCTATATAACTACCTGCATGATGAGGTTTTCAAGTAGATAATGGAAAAGCAATATGGGGAATATCTAGACAATGACTAGGTAAAAGGAATAAGTATGGAGACAAAACCTATATAGTATTAAGAATACAAAAAGGGTAGCAACATAAGAAGGGATTTCTTATGGGTGCTACCCTATATTTTTATGAATTTATTTACACTAGAGGATGCTGACTACTTGTCCTTTAATTCTAATAGGGTTTCTGCAACCCTGTTTATAGGACCGGCTCCACAAGTGATAAAGATATCATTTGGTCCTAACTTGTCCTTGATATAGTTAACTATATCATCAAAAGTAGGTAGATAGATGGCATCTACATTTTTTTGGTATAGGCTCTGAGCTAGGTCCTTTGATGAGATATCACCAGGATCCTTTTCTCTAGCAGCGTATATATCTGTAAGTATTACCTTGTCTGCTGAATAGAAGGCTTCAGAGAATTCCTTAAAGAGACTCTTTGTCCTAGAGTAGGTATGAGGCTGGAAGGCAACCCATAGCTTTTTGTCCCTCAAGTTCTTTGCAGCAGCCAATGTAGCCTTAATTTCAGTTGGGTGGTGGGCATAGTCGTCTATTATCAGGGCATTATTATAGTAGCCTTTCTTCTCAAACCTTCTACCAACACCATGGTATTCCAAAACTGAGTTTCTTATAGTGTCTATGTCTATATCAGATACTATGGCAGCTAATATAGCGGCTGTAGCATTATAGATATTGTGTAGACCATATACAGAAAGGTGGAAGCCACCAAGGTTTACACCCTTGTATTTTAGGTTGAAAATAGCAAAGCCGTTTTCATCATACCTAATATCAGATATGATGGCATCATTGTCTGGACCCTGACCAAACCTAATTATATTTGCACGAACATCATATACGATATCCTTTGAATTTTCATTGTCGCCATTTATGATAAAGTAGCCATTTTCGGGTAGGAGTTTACCGAACTTATTGAAGGATGCCTTGATTTCATCTAAGCCTGAAAAATAGTCCAGGTGGTCCTCCTCAACATTCAAGACAATTCCTATAAAAGGGTTAAAGCTTAAGAAACTATCAACATACTCGCAGGCTTCTGTTATAAAGTGCTTAGAGTTACCAATCCTAACATTACCACCGATGGTACTAAGGTTACCGCCAACCAGGACAGTTGGGTCAGTCTTTGCATAGTCAAAGATAGTCGATAGGATACTAGTAGTAGATGTCTTACCATGAGTACCTGCAACTGCTATAGAGTTTTTATATTCTCTCATTATCTGGCCTAAAAAGGCAGCCCTGTTTATCAATAGTATGTTCTTGTTTTTAGCTTCGACTAGCTCTTCATTATCATCAGAAATGGCAGCGGTATAGACTACCATATTTATATCACTAGATATATTTTCCTTGCTCTGACCTACATATATAGTAGCTCCTAGGCTCCTAAGATGGTCTAGTAGGTAGGAATCCTGGGCATCAGATCCAGATACCTTGTAGCCCTTATTTAGACAAATTTCTGCTAGGGCACTCATATTTATGCCACCTATACCTATAAAATGTATGTTCATGTACGTGTCACCTCTCCTTATTTAAAAAACTCTAAAAATATTTATCTAAAATATACAATATGAACGTTTTATATGTTATAATTAAGGAACGTTCACTATGTATCTGGTTTTTTGTGCTATTGTCTAGCCTAGAAACCGTATAATGTATATTGTAAATAAAATAAAGTTTTTATTCCAATAGCTACATTATACCATAAAGGGTATGTGTGTGCTAGTTTGATATGTGCAAAACAAATTGTTCAGTAAGGGAAATTTAATATATAAAGTTTTACCGTGAATATAAAAGGGAATACTTAAGAAACAAGAGATGACTATATAGAAATGGAGGAATCATGAATAAATTTAAAAGAAATGAGCGTATTGGCGCTATCGTAAAGATACTATCTGACAATCCAAACAAGATTTTTACCCTAAGCTTTTTCACTAGCCAGTTTAATGCTGCAAAGTCTACGATTAGCGAGGACCTTATTGTGGTCAAGAATGTATTTGAAAAGCTTCAGCTAGGAAGGGTAGTAACCATATCTGGGGCTGCTGGTGGTGTAAAGTATATACCGAAGACATCAAAGGAAGAAAACGAAGAGTTTCTTTATCAGCTATGCGACAGGATAAAGGAAGAGGGTCGTATTCTGTCAGGTGGATTTTTATACTTGATTGACCTTATATATGATCCAAGTGTTGTCTACAAGATCGGTGAAATCTTTGCTTCTAATATAGACTATAGTGAGGCTGACTGTGTAGTTACTATGGAGACTAAGGGTATACCTATGGCCCTAATGACTGCCAAGGCTATGAACCTGCCGCTTGTTATAATCAGGAAGAATACCAAGGTATCCGAAGGTCCAACTATTAGCATGACATATGTGACAGGGTCATCTTCAAAGATAGAGACAATGAGTCTCCCAAGTAAGGCCCTAAAGCCAGCTAGTAAGGTTATTATTATAGATGACTTTATGCGAGGCGGCGGTACTATAAAGGGTATGACCGAGCTAATGAAGGAATTTGATGCTGAGGTAGTGGGAACGGGGGTATTTATCTCTACAATACACCCAGAAAACAAGCTAGTTTCCAACTATATTTCACTATTGGAGCTAGATACTGCAAATAACGAGGTAATAGTATACCCTAATCTAAAGACCTTTAACTCTGAATATCACCCAGAGGTTTAGTCTCAGAGGGCTTTAACATAAATAAATAGAAGTTTATTGGTGTTCTACCTGGTCTTGTCTATTTGACGAGGACAGGTGGGACCCTATTTTTTTGGAAAAATTCGTCCGATTAAGCTTTAATTTATATAGAAGGTATAGACTAATTAAATATACTCAGTAAATATCAAGAATATAAGCTTACATACTGATTTAGTTTTGACTCATGTGAAGAGGGTCCTAAAATTCTAAAGGAGCTATAGTTGTGTATGTAAAGTCATAAATTTAAAGTAAGTAGGAGAGATATAGAATATGAAATTTATTAGAAAGCTTTTGTTGTTAGCACTAATTATAATAGTGGCGGCTGGGGCCTTTTACCTGGTGCCAACGAGGTACCTAAATGTAAAGGCCAGCTATCAGTACCCTAATATGCCAAATGGATGTGAGGTTACGGCCTTGGAAATGTTGATGAATTATGAGGGCTTTGATGTGTCAAATGAGACACTTGAGTCCTACCTGGCCAAGTCAAGCTATAGTAATGGAGACCCAAACAAGGCCTATATAGGAAGCCCCTATAGCAAGGGAGGCTTCTATTGCTATCCAGGCCCACTTGCTTCCTGTGCGAATACATATTTCAGCCCAAGGTGTGTCAAGGCAGGCTAAAGATATAAGTGGGACTAATCCCTTTGGCATACTTAATTACGTGATATTTAAAAAAAAGCCGGTAGCAGTATGGTATACCTTGGATGACCAGTCTCCTGCCTATAGTGACAGGACCTATAGGGATGCCAAGGGTCAAGAGGAAAGGCTCTACAAGAACCTACACTGCCTTGTAGTAAATGGGGTGGACAAGGGTATGGTCAAAATAGTAGACCCAATTAGGGGTTACAGGAAGGTCAACTTCCTAGAATTTGCAAGGCTATACATAGAGATGGGACAAAGGGCTCTTGTCTTAGAATAAATATGCTAGAATTAGGATAAAAATGCCCAACATATGATATAATAATTATTAACTAAAAGTGACGGAGGATATAATATGAAAAAGGCAATAATATTAGCGGCTGGCAAGGGTACAAGGATGAAGTCCATTCATCCTAAGGTAGTTCACCAGGTGTGCGGTAAGGCAATGGTAAACCATGTTATTGATGCAGCTAGATCTGCTGGTGTAGGCGAGACAGTGGTTGTCTTAGGTCATGGCATAGATGAAGTAAGGGCAGTAGTAGGAGAGGATGTCAAAATAGCTGTACAGGCAGAGCAGCTAGGAACAGGTCATGCTGTTATGATGGCTGATGAATATATGGGACTAGAGGACACTATAATGGTCCTATGTGGCGATACCCCACTAATTGAAGCGCAGACCTTGGAGAGGTTTTTTGTCTTCCATGATGAGGGTGGATATGCAGTGTCTGTATTGACTACAGCAGTTGATGACCCTACTGGATATGGTAGGATTATAAGAGATGAACAGGATAGGTTGGTAAGGATAGTTGAACAGAAGGATGCCAATGAAGAGGAAAGGGCAGTTAAGGAAATTAATTCAGGTATATACTGCTTCAATGGTAGGTTCCTTAAGGAGTCTTTGGCTAAGGTAGACAACAACAATGCCCAGGGAGAGTACTATCTTCCTGATACTATAGAGCTTATCAGAAATGCTGGTGGTCTAGCAGGTGCCTACAATGGTGCAAGCATCGAGGAATTGATGGGTGTAAACTCTAGGCTGCAGCTATCAGAGGCCGAAACTACAATGAGGAAAAGAATTAATGAAAGGCACATGGTCAATGGTGTAACCATTATAGATGTGGCGTCTACATATATAGATGCAGACGTTGAAATAGGAAGCGATACTATAGTCCTACCAGGCTGTATGCTGACTAGGGGGTCTAGGATTGGTTCTGCTGCAAGATAGGACCACATACTAGTATAGAAAATTCTACAATAGGTGACAATACAAGTGTCAAGAAGTCTGAAGTGATAGATGCTAGGGTCGGTGATAATACAAATGTAGGCCCATTTGCCTACCTAAGACCAAAGGCAGATATAGGGAATAATTGTAAGGTTGGAGACTTCGTTGAGGTCAAAAATGCTAGCTTTGGTGATGGTTCTAAGGCTTCCCACCTTTCATATATAGGCGATGCTGAAGTAGGAAAGAATGTAAATATAGGTTGTGGAGTTGTCTTTGTGAACTATGACGGCAAAAATAAGTTTAGGTCTGTAGTAAAGGACAATGCCTTTGTGGGTTCAAATTCGAACCTAGTTGCCCCAGTAGTTGTTGAAGAGGATACCTTTATAGCTACGGGATCTACTATTACAGATGATATACCAGCTGGTAGTCTTGCTATAGCTAGACAGAGACAGGAGCTAAAACCGGGCTGGGTTGAAAAAAAGAGAAAAAGAGACGCTGAAAACTCTCCAAAGAAAGATAAATAAGATAGGCAAAAATAGATGAATTAAGATAGAGAATATGTTATAATATAGGATAGAGTGTAAAAATAAGTCAAGTATTACTTTAGGAGGTTTGTGTATTATGAGTTGTTACAATAGCCATAAGATGAAGCTTATAGCTGGTAACGCGTCTAAGGAGTTAGCTGCCAAGATTGCGGGTAAGCTAGGAGTAGAGCTAGTTGATTGTCAGGTCAATACATTTAGTGATGGTGAGATAGCCGTTACAATTAATGAGACTATTAGAGGTTGTGATGTTTTCGTTATCCAGTCTACAAATAGTCCTGTAAATAATAATTTAATGGAATTATTAATATTGATAGATGCACTTAAGAGGGCATCTGTAGGAACTGTTGCAGCAGTCATACCATACTATGGATATGCTAGACAGGATAGAAAGGCTAAGGCAAGAGATCCAATCACTGCTAAGCTAGTAGCCAACTTGATTACGGCAGCAGGTGCAGATAGGGTTCTTACTATGGACCTACATGCTGGCCAGATCCAAGGTTACTTTGATATTCCAGTTGACCACCTATTGGGTGGAAAGATATTGGCTGACTACTTCTCAAAGAAACTATCAATTGACGATTTAGTAGTTGTATCTCCAGACCTAGGTAGTGTTACAAGGTCTAGAAAGTTTGCCAACAACATTAGCAAGGAAGTGCCAATTGCTATAATTGACAAGAGAAGACCTAAGCCAAATGTAAGTGAGGTAATGAATATTATAGGTGAAGTAGAAGGTAAGAATGTTATCCTACTTGACGATATGATAGATACAGCTGGTACAATAGTAAATGCAGCTAATGCTCTTAAGAAGTTTGGTGCCAAGGACGTATATGCATGTTGTACGCATGGTGTATTGTCAGGTCCAGCTATAGAAAGAATAGAAGGCTCAGAAATTAAAGAATTGATAGTTCTTGACACAATAGAACTTCCAGAAGAAAAGAAGATAGATAAGATAAAGTCATGTCAGTAGCAGATGTATTTGCAGATGCCATCAACAGGATTTATACTTGTGATTCAGTAAGTAAGCTGTTCTAGTATCAGTTTATTTTTGAAATATAAAAATTCATAACAACAACAGAAAAACTCAAGCTAGCTTGAGTTTTTTTGTTTGCAAAAATCCAGGAGTGAACCTGGTCCTAAAAGCAACTTTGGCCTTTATATTTTGCTTCTTTTGTACATAAGATTAAGAGTAACTGATGTGATAATAAGGAGGAGATACAAATGCTTGACTATCTAAGGGGAATGGATGGGCTAGACTATTCGGATATACATATCAGAGAGGGCAAGAGGATGGCCCTAAGGCAGGCTGGAACAATAGTAAAGACTGACAGGTGGGTATCAGACCAGGATATAGTAGGTCTTATGGAAGACCTGGGACAGGGGGGGACTATTGGATAGGCTAGAGGCTAGTGGAGAGGTCGACTTTTCCATGGAGCTTGGAGAGATGAGATTTAGGGGCAATCTATTTATGGAGAGGTCAGGTATTGGCCTGGTATTAAGGAGGATAAACAGCCATATCAGGTCGCTTGAAGAACTGGGTCTACCGAGGATTGTTGCTGATTTTGCCAGGATGACCAGTGGTCTAGTCCTGATAACAGGGCCAACGGGGTCTGGCAAGTCCAGTAGTCTTGCCGGCCTTGTAGAATATATAAATATTAACTTTGCCAAGCATATAATCTGTATTGAGGATCCTATAGAGTACTATCATGAAGATAAGAGGTCTATAATCAGTCAAAGGGAGGTAGGCCTAGATTCGGCTTCCTTTGAAAACGCCCTCAAGTACTCACTTAGACAGGACCCAGATGTGATAGTGATTGGAGAGGTAAGAGACCAAGAAACGGTTAAAATTGCTATGAGGGCGGCAGAAACTGGCCACCTGTGCTTTTGTACCCTACATACATTGGGGGCAGGGGCTAGTGTGGAGAGGCTGATAGATATGTTTGACCCTGAAGACCAGTCAAAGGTAAGGTCCCAGCTGGCCATGGTCCTAAGGGGAATAGTGTCCCAGCAATTGATACAAACTAGTGAGGGAAGAAGGTTGGTAGTTGAGGTCCTCCTATGCGACAAGTCAACGGCCAATATCTTAAAGGAGGGCAAGACAGACCAGCTTGCTAACTATATACTTACAAATAGGTCTAGGGGGATGGAGTCTATGGATGAGAACCTACTAGCCCTCTATGATTCCAAGCTTATAGGCCTTGACAGTCTACTAGACCATGCCATAGACCAAGACTACCTTATGAAAAAGAGGGGCAAGGCCAAGGAGGGCTATGGACTATGGGGCTAGTATATTTTGGGATTAGTGGTTTATTGATAAGCCTATTGACAATCAGGTTACTAGAGGACAGGGGTATAAGGCTAGGCCAGCTAGAAGAAATATCTATACTTGTCTTGGTATCCCTAGGTATTATATACAATATTTGTTTGATTCCTATCCATGGTCCTGACTCTCTTTTATACATATGCAGGCTAGTTTTTATATTTCCATTTTTGATTTCTATTTCAATAGTTGATGCTGCGACTAGATGGGTATATGATATTGATATTTTTAGGAGGTATATTGGTTAGCGAACTTATATTTAGCCTGAGAATTTTAGAAAAATTTACTTGATAATATAAATAATGTAGATAAAATTTGGCCATTGCTTTTATAATAATATAATAGGTCTTATACTTTTATTTGGTTTATCCTATGGGCTTTATAGGGTGACCAGGGGGATAGGAATGGGAGATGTTCTAACATTTACCATGGTTGGAACCATGGGAGGTTTGATAGACTCCTTAATGGTATTTTTCATGTCCTTTATAAGTGCGGGCCTATATTGTATAGTGATTATGATAATGAATAGGATGGATTCAAGTAAAAGGGACGGTTTGATAGCTTTCACTCCGTTTATTTCTATTGGATTTGTAGTGACATATGAAATTATTAAACTTATTTAGGAAGGATTAAGAAAAAATGTATATAATAGTGGGGCTAGGTAATCCAGGTAAAAAATACGAGCATACGAGACATAATGCTGGCTTTGATGTCTTGGATATCTTGGCAGAGGAATATGATATTAAGATTGATAAGATAAAGCACAAGGCCCTGATAGGCGAGGGTAGGATAGGCAGTGAAAAGGTGGTTTTGGTAAAGCCACAGACCTATATGAACCTAAGTGGTGAGTCTGTTCAGAGTGTATTCCAGTTTTATAAGGTGGACATGGACCACTTAATTGTAGTATATGATGATATTGACCTAGACATAGGTAAGCTAAGAATTAGGAAGAAGGGGAGCGCCGGTTCCCATAATGGTATGAAATCTATAATTAAATGCTTAGGTTCACAGGACTTTCCAAGGATTAGGGTGGGTGTATCAAAGCCAGAACCTAATAGGGACTTGGCTGACTTTGTCCTATCTAGGGTTCCTAAAGACCAGGCGGATGATATGAGGTCAGGCCTAGAAAGGCAGTTAAAACTGTTGAAGAGATCATCAGGACTGATATAGACATGGCCATGAATAAGTATAACGGTTAAAGTGTGGTGTTGAGATAAATGGAAGACGTACTAATATACCCATTGAAAAATGACAAGGATTATAGTGGTATACTATCTGCCATAAATGGGGAGGGAAATATACATATAAGCGGCCTCCTACCAGTGAGTAAGCCAAATATGGTATATTCTATATTCAAGGATAGCTCTAGGCAGATGATGTATATAGCTAATACAGAATATGAAGCAAAAAAAATATGTGATGAATTAAGTGTATACCTAAACAAGAAGGTTGAGTTTTTAACTACGACTGATATCATGTTTTACCACTTGGATGCTAGGGATAGGAAGGCAGATGCCAGAAACCTCAAGACTATCTTGAGACTATTGAAGAAGGAAAAAATAATCCTAGTTACTTCAGTAGAGGCTATCACAAGGAAGTATGTGCCTAAAAAGATAATCCTGGACAATATATTCAAGCTAAAGGTAGGCCAAACCATGGATATGCAGGACCTGGCTAGAAGGCTAGTAGACCTAGGCTACCAGAGGGTCAGCAAGGTTGAAGGTTTTGGTCAGTTTAGTATGAGGGGTGGTATAATAGACGTATTTACCCTTATGTACAACTTTCCGTTGCGGTTGGAATTCTTTGATGATGAGATAGATTCTATCAGGGAGTTTGATATATACTCACAGAAGTCCATCGATAAATTCAAGAGTGTTACTATTACACCATCAAGGGATTTTATATATCCTGATGATGTAGGTGGGGCAGTAGAAAAGATCAGGGCTGAGGTAAATGATATTACTGATTCTGATGTCTTTAGGAATATGGAAAAGATAGGGGCCAAGGAATACTTTGATGGTCTTGAAAACTATATAGATTATATGTATGATGGCGAGGATAAGAGCCTTTTCGAGTACCTGGCAGATGACGCCCTTATATTTATAGATGATATATCCAGGTATAAGGAGAGGTTTAAGAATATCCATTCAGAATTCAAGGACAAGTATATGCTTAACCTTGAGAGGGGACTGGCCATAAGGGGCCAGGGCAAGCTCCTTTATTCTCTGAGTGATTCAATATACTGGATGGGTGACAGGAAGCTGATAGTAAATTCCCTCTTAAACAAGCCAGTCAACGATATGAATATCCAGCACGACTTTAATATTGATACTAGGGAGGTACCTAGCTATAGTGGTAGGATAGACATGTTTGTTGAGGATGTCAAGAGATTGAGACATGCTGGCTACAAGCTGGTTATAGCTGCGGCCACAAATGATAGGGCCAAGAAGCTATCGAATATGCTAAATGACAATGATATAGATAATATTTACACTTCGAAGAGGGACTTAGAGATAAGGACATCCCAGGTGGTTGTATTGGCTGCCAATATTGGCCAGGGCTTTCAGTATCCTTCAATCAAGTTCCAAGTGATTACTGATAGGGAGATGCTAGGAGCCAACAAGCAGGGGAAGAAGTCAAAGGCCAAGAAAAAGCCAAGGCAAATTCGTCAAAGATAGATTCCTTCTTAGACTTGAAGATTGGCGACTATGTTGTCCACGAAAATAGTGGTGTAGGTAAGTATACTGGAATAGAGCAAATAAGTGTCAATAATATAAAGAGAGACTACCTAAAGGTAGTTTATCAAGGAGGAGACAACCTCTATGTACCTATAGACCAGATGGACAAGGTCCAGAAGTATATAGGTGGAGATGTAGAAAGGGTCAAATTAAATAAATTGGGCAGTCAAGACTGGTCCAAGGCCAAGCGCAAGGTAAAGAAAGAAATAGAGGATATGACTAAGGAATTGATAGACCTGTATGCCAAGCGTGAGGCAAGAAAGGGCTATAGGTTTTCTAAGGATACCCTGTGGCAGGCTGAATTTGAAGAAAAATTCCCTTTTCAGGAAACTGATGACCAGCTAAAGGCTATTAAGGATGCCAAGAGGGATATGGAGTCTAGCAAGGCTATGGACAGGTTGATATGCGGTGACGTTGGTTACGGTAAAACTGAAGTAGCTATAAGGGCAATCTTCAAGGCCGTCATGGATGGCAAACAGGTAGCAGTCCTAGTGCCAACTACAATCTTGGCCCAGCAGCACTATAACACCTTTGTAGAAAGGTTTGAAGACTACCCAATCAGGGTGGAGGTCTTGTCTAGGTTCAAGACAGCCAAGCAACAGAAGGATGTAATTAAGGATGCTAAGAAGGGACTAGTTGATGTACTAATAGGTACCCATAGGATAGTATCCAAGGATATAGACATGCCAAAGCTAGGCCTGGTAGTTGTGGACGAGGAGCAGAGGTTTGGTGTAAGGCACAAGGAGTCCCTGAAGAAGATTAAGGCTAACGTTGATGTCTTGACCCTATCGGCTACACCGATACCAAGAACCCTACACATGTCTTTAAGTGGAATAAGGGATATGTCGATTATAGAGGAGCCACCACAAGAGAGGTACCCTGTGATGACCTATGTTACAGAGGCCAAGGACAGTATTATCCAGGATGAAATCCAGAGAGAATTGACTAGGGCTGGTCAGGTCTTCTTTGTATATAATAGGGTGGAGGGCATAGATGAAATGGCTGCAAGGATTAGGAGACTGGTTCCAGATGCCAAGGTGGGGGTTGCCCATGGTAGGATGTCTTCTAACCAGCTAGAAAATACGATCTTGTCCTTCTTATCAAAGGAGTTTGACGTATTAGTCTGTACAACAATTATAGAGACAGGTATGGATATAGCCAATGCCAATACCATGATTATATATGATGCAGATAAGATGGGCTTGTCCCAGCTCTACCAGCTAAGGGGTAGGGTTGGAAGGTCTACAAGACAGGGCTATGCCTACCTGATGTATGAAAGAAACAAGGTACTAAGTGAGGTTGCTGAAAAGAGGCTAAAGGCCATCAAGGAGTTCACAGAATTCGGATCTGGCTTCAAGGTTGCTATGCGTGATCTTGAAATAAGAGGGGCAGGAGATGTTCTGGGAGCCCAGCAGCATGGTCATATGGCTGTAATAGGCTATGAACTCTATGTCAAGATGCTCAACCAGGCCATAGCCAAGGTCAAGGGCCAAGAAATTGAAGAAAATGTAGATGTAGAGATAGATCTAACAGTAAATGCCTTCATACCATCTACCTATATAGAAGATGAAATGATCAAGCTAGAGATGTACAAGAAGATCGCTGCTATTGATAGCAAGGAAGACATGTATGAGGTAGAGGAGGAATTAGAAGATAGATTTTCAGATATACCTAAGGAAACTCGGACACTTCTGAAGATAGCTTATGCTAAGAGCTTGTGTAGGAAGTTGAAGATAGAAAAAGTAAAGCAGACAGGAAATACCCTAGACCTGGCACCACTTACCAAGTACGAGACCAACGAGGTCGACGGCCTGGAAATAGTGGAGGAGCTGCTGGTAATGCTAGAGGGATTTTGTCAAAACATGAAGAAAAACTAAAAAAAACTAGGAGGATTGTAAGTTGAAAAAAGTATTAGCAATTTTATTAGCTGCAGTAGTGGGAATATCTACAGTGGCGTGTTCAAGTGATGATGTAGCATCTGTTGATGGAAAGGGAATCTCAAAGACAGAATATACTAACCAGTTAAAGTTCACTAAGTTAATGTATGAAATGCAGTATGGTGACAAGGTTTGGGACCAGATGAAGGCCCAGGATAAGAACTACGAAGAGACTATCAAGAAGAATGTTCTTGAGTCTATGGTAAAGACTAATGTTTACTTAAGCTATGCAGAAAAGAATAATATAAAGCCAGATTCAAAGATTTTAAGCCAGTACAAAAAGCAGAACAAGGCTATTTTTGAAAATGCAAAGTCAAAGGAAAAGTTTAAAAAGGCAGGTCTAGACCAGGCTTTCATGGACAAGTATTCTGAACAGGCTGCTACACTAGCAAGTCTTTCAACATTCTTACAGAAGAAGTCTGCCCCATCAGAGGAAGAAATAAAGGCTAAGTTCAAGACAGTAGGTGATAAGGTGGATGCTTCTCACATCTTAATCAAGACTATAGATGACAACAACAAGCCTCTTTCAGCTGAAAAGAAGGCAGAAGCCAAAAAGAAGGCTGAAGATGTTTACAAGCAGGTTAAGGCTGGAGGAGACTTCGCTGAATTGGCTAAGAAGTACTCTCAGGATACAGGAAGTGCTGCAAATGGTGGAGCTCTAGGTGAATTTGGTAAGGGCCAGATGGTTCCTGCTTTCGAAAAGGCAGCATTTGCCCTTAAGGAAGGGGAAGTATCTCCAATAGTTGAAACACAGTATGGTTACCATATTATTAAGCTTAACAAGAAGGTAAAGGCTGACTACGAAAAGAGCAAGGCTCAGATAAAGGCAAGTCTTACAAGTGAAAAGCTTCAGAAGCTAGTTGAAGAAATCGTAAAGGGAACTAAGACTGAAAAGCATGAAGACAAGATTAAGGATATTCCTTTCGGTGATACAGTAGCTTCAAGCGAAAAGAAGACTGAAGAAAAAAAATCAGATGAAAAGAAGACTGATGACAAGAAATCAGATAAGTAGGTCTATTTAATAATATAAATAGTCTTGGGAGAAATAAATTTCTCCCAAGACTATTTTTTAATTGTGCTGCTGATAGAAGCCTATGCAGAATTTGGAAAAAAGATTAATATGTATACAAAAGTTTTTCTATACAGTTAAAGAAAAATTAATAATCTGTGATATAATATAGTTTGAATTAGTATGAAAAGTTGCTTGACTACAAGTAAATTGAATATAGAACTAGGTACTTTTTAGGTTTAGGAGCCTGGATAGGTATAGACAATAAAGTTATGGAGGAAATAATGGGAGCACAAGAGAAAAAAAGTAATAAATTTATTAAGGGAACCCTGATACTAGGGGCTGCAGGAGTAATAATTAAGCTATTAGGAGCGGTATTTAGAATACCTCTAGGATCCTTGATAGGATCTGAGGGGATGGGCTACTACCAGACAGCCTACCCTGTATATGCCTTGTTCTTAACCCTTGCTACAGCAGGCTTTCCAACTGCTATAGCCAAGTTGGTATCCGAACAGGTAGCCCTAGGTAATCACAAGGGGGCCAATGAGATATTCAAGATAACCCATATTATGCTTTTTGCTACGGGACTTGTTATGTTTATAGTCCTATTCTTTGGGGCGGACTTTATAGTTACTAATGTCCAGCATAATCCAAGTGCAGTTACAGCCATGAGGGCTATTGCACCTGCCTTGCTGATTGTGCCATCCATGTCTGCTTACCGTGGTTACTACCAGGGCTACCAGCAGATGAGTAGAATTGCCATATCACAGATATTCGAGCAGGTCTTTAGGGTCTTTCTAGGTCTAGGCCTGGCCTATGTACTTATGAAGCAGTTTGGACTAAGATGGGTGCTGCTGGTGGTATTTCAGGCGCTACTATAGGTGCCTTTGCATCATTCTTATTCTTGGTCCTAGTATACCTAAAGGACACAAAGAAGAGAAAAGCAATGATTTCTAATAGTGTTGGCTATATAAAGAAGCCTACTGGTGAGATCGTTGAGAATATACTTTGGGTAGTTCTTCCTATAAGTATAGGTGCATGTATAATGCCATTGGTAAATGTTGTTGACTCAGTTATAGTTATAATGAGACTTAAGGTTGCTGGCTATACACTATTATCTGCCAACTCGCTTTTTGGTCAGTTGACAGGCATGTCTATGCCGATTATAGCTATGCCTATGGTATTTACTACAGCAATAGGTATGAGTTTGGTGCCAGCTATTTCAGAATCATATGCCTTGAAGGACTATAATCATGCAAGGCACAATGCCAAGCTGGCTATAAAGATTACCCTATTATTGTTACTACCATGTGCCTTTGGGTTGGCATCATTGTCTACACCGATAATGGCCCTATTATTCCCAAAGCAGACAGGTGTTACCCTGGGTATGATCTTGTTTACCCTATCACCAGCATGTATATTCCTAGGTCTACTTTATACCTTTAACGGTATATTGCAGGGGATGGGTAAGCCAATGGTTCCTGTCGTGGCCCTTCTATGTGGTATAGTAGGTAAGATAATAGTAAGCTACGTATTGACAGCAATACCATCAATAAATATCCTGGGCTCAGCCTTTGGTACCCTAGTATCATATGTAATAGCTGCAGCTATTGAATACATATACATAAAGAGGTCGCTAAAACTACAGTTCAACCAGATGGAATTCTTTATAAAGCCACTTCTAGTGGTTATGTTGATGTTCGTGGCAGCTAGGCTATCATATACAGGAATGACAATTTTCTTGAATCCTAAGATAGCTACCCTAATAGCCATATCTATAGGTGGACTAGTATATATCTTTGGTATTCTAGGCTTTGGAGGTATTACTCAGGAAGAAATCCTAGCCATGCCAAAGGGCGAAAAGCTTCTTGCCAAGCTAAAAAAATATAGGTTGATAAGGGGTTAGGCTTATGGCTCTTAGTGTTATTGGTTTGGGAGCTGGAGATATATCACAGATAAGTTATGGGGCAATGGAGCTCTTGAAATCTGGTAGGCCAGTCTACCTAAGAACTGAAAAACATCCTATTGTGGACCTTTTGGATATAGAGTATAGGTCTTTTGATCAATACTATGATAGTAAGGAAGCCTTTGAAGAGGTTTATGAATCTATAGCTAGGGAAATAATTGACCTAGCTAGGGACAATGATATAGTATATGCTGTACCAGGCCATCCTAGAGTGGCCGAGTCTACGGTAGGGCTAATTGAAAAATATGCCCTTGAAGAGGGAATAGACATAGAAATTATACCTTCTATGAGCTTTATAGATGCCATGTACAATTACCTGGGCTTCGACCCAGCAGATGGCTTTAGGCTCCTAGATGCCTTTACTATGGACAAGGTCAACCTAAATGACCAGGCTAATATAATAGTTACCCAGGTATATGATAGGTATATAGCCTCAAATGTGAAGCTTGCCTTGATGGAATACTACCAGGATGACCAGGAGGTATGGATAGTAAGTGGAGCGGGTGTAAAGGGTCTCGAAAGAAAGACTAGGTTGGCCCTATACGACCTAGATAGTCAGGATAATGAATTTGACCACCTGACCAGTGTGTACATACCTAAGTCTGATGCAAGGTCAGACCAGGGAAGGAGGTACAAGTCTCTAGAGGATATAATAAAGGGGCTTGAGGAGGATAAGCTGGAGGAATCCTTAAGGATGCTAGATGAGAAGCTACTTAAGGCTGGTCTAGAACTAAGTAAGACTACAAAAGATTTTTATGGGGATATACTTAATAGGATGGTTGGTATATGCAAAAAGGCAGAAGAAGACCTTGATTTGGACTTTGATCTTATGCTAGAAGACCTATCCAACCTTATTTATGCCCTAGTCCTTATATCGAAGCTGGGAAGTAAAGATGGTTATTTCGACCTAGATGAGCTAGCAAATATGGCATATTTTTCCTATTTTAATCATGAATAAGTGGTCTTTAACTTGAAAATTGTAAAAAAAAGATAAAAAAATACAAATTATTTGTATAAAAAAATATTGAAAAAAATGAACAAAAAGTTATGTATAATAATGTTGTTAACTAGAAAGTGAGTTACATTTTTTATTGTGAAATTATAAATACAGGAGGTAGTTATTGTGAATAAGGCAGAATTAGTTGCAAAGATGTCAGAAAAGAGTAATTTAACAAAGAAGGAAAGTGAATTAGCATTAAATGCATTCATGAAGGTCGTTGAAGAAACTCTAGTAGCTGGAGATAAGGTTCAGCTAGTAGGTTTCGGTACATTCGAAACTAGAGAAAGAGCAGCTAGATCAGGAAGAAACCCTAGAAAGCCAGAAGAAGTTATCGAAATACCAGCTTCTAAGGCGCCAGTATTCAAGGCTGGTAAGGGTCTTAAAGAATTAGTAAACAACAAGTAATAAAAAGAATTGAATAAAGTTTACTACAAAATAGTATTGACAGTGCAAATTGTCAGTACTATTTTTTTCTTGTGTGGTATAATAGATAATAGTATGAATAAGAACTTAAATATAGATTATAAAAAGAAAGAATAAGGATTATAAAAGGAAATTTAGTATGAGATTGGATAAATACCTTAAGGTATCAAGGATAATTAAGAGGAGAACAGTAGCCAAGGAGGCTTGTGAAAAGGGCCTAGTAGAGATTAATGGCAAGCTGGCCAAGTCATCTTCAGAGGTAAAGGTTGGAGATGTACTTAGGATTACATTTGGTGAGAGAGTTGTCGAATACAGGATAACAAACATAAAAGACCATGTATTAAAGGACGAGGCCAAGGAATTGTATGAATTAGTTTAGCTTATTGTAAGCTGGAGGAAGTATAATGAATAAGGTAGTAAAAAAAGCAGTAATACCAGCTGCTGGTCTAGGAACGAGGTTTTTGCCTGCTACAAAGGCCCAGCCCAAGGAAATGTTGCCAATAGTAGACAAGCCGACTCTACAGTATATTATAGAAGAGGCAGTAGCATCTGGTGTTGAAGAAATATTAATTATTACAGGCAGGAATAAAAAGTCTATTGAAGACCACTTTGACAAGTCTGTAGAACTAGAATTAGAATTAGAAAATAAGGGTAAGACAGATCTGCTAGAAATAGTGAGAGGCATATCAAATATGGTAAATATCCACTATATTAGGCAAAAAGGAACCTAAGGGGCTAGGGAGATGCCATATACTGTGCCAGGTACTTTATAGGTGATGAGCCATTTGCCATTATGTTGGGTGATGATATGGTGGACAATGGTCAGGGACCACCTTGCCTAAAGCAACTTATAGATGCCTATGAGACCCATAATGCCAGTATATTGGGAGTTCAAGAGGTAGACAAGGAAAATACAGATAAGTATGGTATAATCGATGGTCAAAAGCTATCGGACAATATATATAAGGTGAAGGCCCTAGTAGAAAAGCCAGACCCAGACCAGGCCCCATCAAATGTGGCTATCCTGGGTAGGTATATAATTACGCCACAGATATTTGATATCCTAGGCCAGATACCTCCGGGCAAAAATGGGGAAATCCAACTGACGGATGCCTTAGAAATATTGAAGGATAAGGAAGATATGTATGCCTATGTATTTGAGGGCAGGAGATATGACCTAGGAGACAAGCTGGGATTTTTACAGGCTACAGTTGATGCGGCCCTTAAGAAACCAGAGCTTAGGGATGAATTCCTTAGGTACCTAAACCAGGTCTGTGAAAAGGAAAATAATGAAAGGTAGTAATTTAGATGGCTAAGAAGAATAAAGTCGTGTATAAGGTAGTATCTATTTTAATAGCACTAATGTTTGCAGTGTCAAGCGTGGCCTTTGCCATTAGTGTATTGATAGGTAATTAAGGTAAGGAGGCCTTTATGACAGATAGAGAAATTGAGCAATTAAAAGGCGAGAGTTTAATAGAATTAAGGGTTAAGGCTAGAAACCTTGGAGTTAAGTCGGTTACTACCTATAATAAGTCCGGTCTGATAGAAAAGATCAGGGAAGCAATGCTAGAAACCAATTCAAGCCTTAAAGCTGATTCTGATAATGAAAATTTGTGGGCCAAGAAGAGCAAAACGAAGATACCAGGAGATATAATAGCAATTCAGGTGGAGAAAGAGGCCAGTATAGAGGTCAGCAAGACGGCCAAGGCCAGCAGAAGAGGGTCTTATATATGACTCCTCCAGAAATGAATGACGACAACAAGGCTGAGGGTGTATTAGAAATTCTACCAGATGGATTTGGTTTTTTGAGGGGAAGTAACTACTTATCGACAGAAAACGACACCTATGTATCACCTAACCAGATAAGAAAATTTGGCCTTAAAACGGGGGACTTTATAACAGGTATAGTAAAGCCAGAAAACCCAAATGAGCGTTTTAGGGGTATGATGTACATATATAAGGTAAATGGAGATGACATATCAACAGGTAGGTCTAGGACTCCATTTGAGCAGTTATTGCCCATATATGCCGATGAAAAGTTGGTATTAGAAACGGATAGAGAGGGGATTTCTACTAGGATAATAGACCTTTTTGCACCTATAGGTAAGGGACAAAGGGGTATGATAGTGGCACCACCTAAGGTTGGTAAGACTATCCTACTAAAGAGTGTGGCAAATAGTATCACCAAAAATTATCCGGACGTAACCCTAATAGTCCTATTGATAGATGAAAGACCAGAAGAGGTTACAGATATGATGGAATCCATAAATGGGGAAGTCATATATTCAACCTTCGACCAGGCGTCATCCCACCATGTAAAGGTGGCTGAAATGGTATTAAATAGGGCCCAGAGACTAGTAGAGCATGGTAGGGATGTAGTCATCCTATTAGATAGTATAACTAGGTTGGCAAGGGCCTACAACCTGACAATAAATCCTACTGGTAGGACTCTTACAGGTGGTCTAGACCCAGGAGCCCTATATGGACCTAAAAAGTTTTTTGGTGCAGCCAGGAATATAAGAAATGGTGGCTCCCTAACTATACTGGGCACAGCCTTGGTAGACACAGGGTCTAGGATGGATGATGTAATCTTTGAGGAATTCAAGGGTACAGGTAATATGGAACTTCATCTTGATAGGAACCTGGCAGAAAAGAGAATATTCCCAGCTATAGACGTTTATAAGTCAGGTACTAGAAGGGAAGACCTGCTATTGACACCTGTAGAAATGGACGCCCTATACAAGCTTAGGAGGTCCTTTGCTAATGGTAGTAGCCAGATTATATCTGATAATATAATAGAAGAAATGAAGAAGACTAAGGATAACAAGGAATTCATAGAAAAGATTAATCAAATTAATTTTAAATAGTGCCTATAAAGTTATTGAACTAAGTCATTTATTGTGTTATAATAAGGGAGTTGAATTTTATTAGAATCGGGAAGGTTCGTGATTATAAAGGAGAGGAGTGAATTTCATGCAGAAGGATATACAGCCAAAATACAATGAAGTTGAAGTACGTTGTGCTTGTGGAAATACATTTAAGGCAGGATCAACTCAGGACGAAATAAGAGTAGAAATATGCTCAGAGTGTCATCCATTCTATACAGGTAAGCAGAAGAATATCGAAAGGGTGGAAGAATCGATAAGTTCAAGAAGAGATTCAATATGGACTAATCTTACACCAAGATTAATATTTAGATTCGAATTTATGTATTAAGGGACTATTGCAAATTTTGCAGTAGTCTTTTTTTGTCCGGATAAGTTATACAAAAAGGTCCCTAGCAATGTAGGGACCTGATTATCATTTATTGTTTTTTAAGTGCTTACTTTAGTATTGATCTTATTGCAGATTCTGGTAGGTACTTGTATCCACCGACTACAACTAGGTCATTAATCTTGTGATTATCGATATAATTTTTTATGTCATTTGAAATACCCTTGTCTGGAGCAAGAAGTATCGGTGCATTATCCTTGCCTGCAATAGGGCCTGCAACTAAGGCATCGGCAAAGATTTTGCCAGAAGCCAGGTAGGCCTTCTTTGAATCCTTAAACTTGCTATTTGCTATCTTGATAGAAGTTTCATACCTATCTTTACCAGAAAATCTTTCAATAGTATTTGCTAGCTTGTTTTCTACATCCTTAGATATAGTATTTAGACCACCTACTATATATACATTCTTCAAGTCACTAGTATCTATAAGCCTCTTTATATTAGAAGGAATAGAGTTACGTTTAACTAATAGTATTGGGTATGCTTCCTTTGATGCATATGGGCTAATAGCTAGGGAATCAGGGAAGGATTCTCCTGATGAAATCACAGCCGTATTTTTATTTCCAGATACTGAAATTACCTTTCTTGCGACTAATTCAGATGTTTCATACCTATCGCTACCAGCTAGTCTTTCTATGCTAGAATCATACTTACTAAGAGCTTTTTCTACATTACTATTAACGGAACTATTTCCACCCACTATTATAAGGTCCTTGGCACCTAGTCTTTCTATTTCAGATTCTACTCTTGGATCTAAAGAATTATTTTTAGTAAGAAGTATAGGTGCATTTAGGGATTTTGCAAGCACTGATGCTGTCATAGAATCAGGGAATATATCTGCCCTTGCTATTATAACAGTATTTGCCCTATCAAAGTTCTTTTTAGATAGGTCTATAGCAGTCGCTATTCTATCACTTCCACTTATTCGCTTGCTAGAAACCTGACTACCTACTGGAGCCCCAGTAGAATTTGCTGGAGCAGTAGATCCACCACCATTTGTTGGACTAGTAGATCCACCGTTATTTGAAGGGTCAGTATAAGGGGTAATTTGTGAAGAACCTTTTGGGTCTCCATCTCCACCCTGGTAAGTGCCTTCCTTAGCTCTTATCTTTACACTAGGTGAGGCAACATCTCCGCCTATAGCCTTCTTAGTATTCAATATGTCATCCTTACGACCATCTCCACCAGTCAATTTAGCAATAGCTACATCTATTATACCAGTACCAGATACTGCTTTTCCACCCTTTCCATCCTTTCTATTTACAGTGTCAACATAGCCCCTACCGCCTTTTGCTATAAGAGAGCCTTCACCTACAATTTTTCCATTTTCAAGAACTATTGCATCTGCCCCTACAGTAGAGAATGGATTATTTGTTTCAACATTATCTCCTCCACCAACTACCTCTAGGCTAGCATCCTTATCAAGAGTAACAACACCATTATTTACTTTTAGTCCATTTTGTGCTTCAACACTAGTAGTAAAGCCCTTGTCACCCTTAATCTTATTTGTACCCTTTACAGTAATATTACCATTAACAATAACTACTGACTTAGGCTCCTTTGGAGCAAGGGTAGACCCATCAGTTAAGAATGTAGATAGGGATTTTATACTTGAATCTTCTAGAATACTACCATCATTTAAAGTTATAGTATTAGTTGTAGAAGAGTTGTCCTTAACGGTTAGAGTACCACCATTTACCTCGACAGGTCCATAGGTAACACAACCATCTAAAGTAAGTTTTCCACCCTTTTTCAACTATTATCTTAGTGTCTGCTCTTAATTTTTTTAAATTTTTTTCAAAGTAACATCGGCACCTTTTGGAATTGTTATAGTTTCAGTAGCATAGCTATCTGTATTACCAAGCTCACCATAAAGACCCTCTTCATTTGAACCAGCTATTTCCTTAAGATTTGTTGGTATTGTAGCATTTCCTACCGTAAATATTTTATACGGCATCATCATCCATTTTGATTCTGTAGAGCCTAAGGCATCTAGCCTAGTTTGCAGTGACTTAGTTAAATCATATACATGAATATCAACAGAATTTGTAGTAGATACCCTGCTTCCATCAGTAACCTTAGCAGTCAATTTGTAAAGCGCTTCAGGTCCCTTTGCTTCTCCTTCTATATTTACAACACTTTCCTTATTGATATAGGAAATAGGATCTAATTCAGCCCTTAAGCCACTTCCCTGTGGAGAAATTGACAGATCAATTTTTGTATTAGGGTATTTCTGCTTGAATTCATAGTATGGTATGTATTTAGCATTGCTTTCTGTTCCCTCCTTAACTAGAAGGGTTATTTTGCTCTTATCAGCGCTGCTCACGACCCCTCCACTTGAGCCTGTAGCAGATGAAACTACGTCCACACCCCCATTAGAAGAATATGATTTATTACCGATAAAACCAAAAATCGGTGCGTTTCCTTTTAAAAAGGCCTTCATTGTATTTAGAACGCTTATTTTCAATTCTTTTTCTGCTACTTCATCATTAGTGGATGCTTTTATCTTTAGTGAATAGTCACCAACTTTATTAGGAGCACCAGTGATGCTAACCTTATTATCTGCAGAAACTGTGGCAGTAAGACCACTTCCTTCTGGAGATATACTAGCCTCTACACGTGCATTTTCCTTGTTATCACCAACTAGGTCATATCCTATCTGGTCGTTTTCATCCAACCCTATAACCCTTGTAAAGGAACCATTATAGTCTAGGTTAATACCCAAAGCAATTGATGGCCTAGCACTATTTCCAAGACTTGTAGTTAGGCCATCGGCAACTGTTGTCAGGCTACCATGGTTATTTACATTATTAGTCTTATTTTTAAAGCTTGAGTTTTCAAAGCTTACATTACCATTATTAACTACTATATTATCAAAATTACAATTAACAAATCTTACATTTGCACCTTCTTCAATTACTACATAGGCACCTTGATCATTTCTTCCCCTGCTATTTCTAAAGTCAATATTTACCACTTCTACATTTGAGCCGGCCTTAAATGTAACAAGGTCCTTGGCTACATGACCAAGACTAACACGACCCTTGTTATATCTTGTAGGAGTTACTTCTCCTTGCAACTTTACTATGGGAGAGGCTATATTTACATTCCCCATACTATTTTGGTCAGTAGTAACCTTTATTATAGATTTACCCTGAGATTTTGCCGTTTCTACTGCATCGCTAAACTTCCCATAAAACTGGGAGTTAACAATATGGGTTTGACTACTTTCATCTGCAAATGAATCTACATTTGCAACCATCCCCAATGTTAAAGTAAAAACTGTAAGCATACAAACAGTTTTCCTTAACATATTTTGTCTTTTTCCTACCATTAGCTTTTTTTCCTCCTCTTATACCATAAAAGTCTATGAATATCATTTACATGATTTACAATTATAACATAGAGAATCATTATAAGTCAATTGTAAAAGCATAATTTTATCAATTGCAAACGTTATTCTTTTAAATTTTATAGAATTATTTATAATATATTAAAAAAAGCAGGGTCAATAAGCTATACTTGCTTATAGACCCCGCCATATAATTATATTGATTCTATTGTTATAAATCCTAGTTCATACCATACGATAGAAGAGTACAATTTGGATATTGAGGTACTTAAGACCTGCCTAAAAGCAGATGTTTTTATAAGATATTTAGGGCAATTAGCATTATAATGCCACCGGCAACAACTGACACACCAATATTTCTAAACTTAACAGAAATTAGGATTATCAGTATAAGGGGTATTAGCTTTATGTTTGAAATAGATAAAAAAAGCTGGCCGTTTTTAAAGAAGATATCCTTTATTATCATGGCAACAAATACACCTAGGGGTATATATTTTATAAAGCGGTCAAATTCCTCTGAATTGGCACTCTTGCCTAGGATTTTGAAGGGAAGAAACCTCATGGCAAACATAAAGATAAAGGATACACCTATTATGCCTAGCTTTAGTATATTAGCATTCATCTGAGTCCACCAACCTTCCATTTTTATTTTCATTATTCTTATCTACAAAGTAGCCTATACTAGTTACTATTAGGGCCACTATAATCAGGTCAAGCCCTCCCTGGTAGAAGTATAGGACGATAAATGAAACAAGTATAGCTATAGCCAGTATAAGCAGGTCCTGCTTTGACTTTACCTGTAGGACAGCTAGTATTACAAACATACTAGACATCATAAAGGTTCCCATATCTAGGGGTATATCTATAATTTGGCCAAAGAAACCACCAAGTAGACTACCTATCAAGCCAAATATACAGCCAAAGATATTGACGAATAGGGCTAGGTCACCATCCCACTCAGGATCATTTTCATAGCATATCTTGTTTATTGCAAAGGTTTCATCAGCTATAAACATAGAAAAGACAACCTTTTTCCAACCCTTGAGGTCTTTGGTATCATTAACTAGGGCTGAGCTATAAAGTGTATTTCTCAGGTTGGTAATAATAATGGTTAGGGTTAGGTATATGGATATTTGAGGGTTTATACCTCCGATAAGCATGTTGGATGCTATAAATACGGCACTACCCGAAAAGACAAATATGGACATAAGGGTTATATCCAATAGGTTGAAGCCAACCTTGTTTATCATGGCCCCACCTATAAAGCCTAGAGATATATAACAAAAGGCTATAGGGAGGGCAGTTATAAGGGCTTTTTTTATCTTTTTAAAATTCATTTATTCTCCTTTAAACTCTGCTACTACTCTTAATATTAATACTTAAATAAAACTTATTATACTATTACCCCATTTTACCACAAGTTATCCTATCTATGATATAATTCTAAGGGTGGAATGAAAGAGAGAGTGAACTTAGCCATGCTAATTAAGGATATAATAGAAAAATATAGCGGTATCTTGTCTGCTACAAGTCCTACAGCCAGACTTGATGTAGAGATAATTCTATGTCATATTCTGGGCTGGGACAGGATCAAGCTGATGATAAATTACGGCCAGGACTTAGATGGTGAACAACTATCCATATTTAAGGCCATGATAGCCAAGAGGGTGGACCAAATGCCAATCGCCTATATTATAAACAAAAAGGAATTTATGGGGCTAGACTTTTATGTTGATGAGAGGGTCTTGATACCAAGACCGGATACAGAGCTCTTGGTAGAAGACCTGGTTGAAAGTTTGGCAGATATTGAGGATAAGGGTCAGGTTGGGCCAGAGATAAATGTCCTAGATATGTGTACTGGGTCAGGTGCCATTATCCTAAGTGGAGCCAGCCAATGGAAGGACAGGAAAGGTCTTAGGAAGGACAATGATAAAAAAATAAACTTTATAGGTGTAGATGTCTCCAGACCAGCCCTGGAAGTGGCAAGTAAGAATAGGGATTCTTTTGGTCTTGACAGGGGTCAATCTAATAGAATCAGACTTATTTGGTCAGTTAGGTGCTTATAAGGGAAGGTTAGATATTATAGTTTCCAATCCACCCTATATAGAGGACCAGGTTATAGAGGGTCTAGAGAAAGATGTAAAGGACTATGAACCGAGGTTGGCTCTTGCTGGTGGTGAGGATGGTATGGATTTTTATAATAAAATTATTGAGGAGGCCTATGACTATCTAAAGCCAGGAGGAAAGCTGGTCTTTGAATCAGGCCATGATCAGGCAGAAAAAATATTAAAAAAGATGGCTCAAGTGGGATATATTAAGGGCTACACGAAGAAGGATATACAGGGATTTGACCGTCTTGTTGCAGCCTATAAATATTGACATTTTGGGTCTACCTATGCTAAAATATACAATTGATTATGTAGAAAAATTGTAATAAATATTTACGTTTATATAAAATACAGGAAGGTGAAAATCAAATGCTAAATAAGCTAAAGGTTTTAGAGGATAAGTACAAAGAGCTAAGTGAAAAAGTAGCGGATCCTGATATAATCAGTGACCAGCCAACTTGGCAGAAGCTGATGAAGGAAACGTCTGAAATAGAACCAATCGTAATGAAGTACAGAGACTATAGTAAGGCAAGTCAGAGTATTGCTGATTCAAAGCAGATACTAGAGGAAGAAAGTGACGAAGAGCTAAGAGAATTGGCTAAGATGGAGCTATCAGAATCTGAAGCCCTATTAGAGGAATATGAAAATGAACTAAAGATACTACTAGTGCCAAAGGATCCTAATGATGAGAAGAATGTTATCATAGAGGTAAGAGGTGGAGCTGGTGGTGACGAAGCGGCCCTATTTGCTGGAGACCTATTTAGGATGTATTCTAGGTATGCAGAAAGAAGGGGTTGGAAGACTTCACTAATGAGTTCAAATGAAACTGGAGTGGGTGGCTACAAGGAAGTATCCTTTATGATAAAGGGTAAGGGAGCCTATTCTAGACTAAGTATGAATCAGGTGTTCATAGGGTTCAGAGAATACCTACTACAGAATCCGGTGGTAGAATTCATACATCTACTGCTACAGTAGCTGTACTACCAGAGGTAGAGGATGTTGAAATAGAAGTAAATCCAGAGGATGTAAGAGTTGACGTATTTAGGTCATCAGGAAATGGTGGACAGAGTGTCAACACAACTGACTCTGCAGTGAGGTTAACTCATATACCTACAGGAGAGGTTGTTTCTTGTCAGGACGAAAAGTCTCAGCTTAAGAACAAGGAAAAGGCCATGAAGATACTTAAGGCTAGACTTTATGATAAGGCCCTAGCTGAACAGCAAAAGGGTATAGCTGCAGAAAGAAAGAGTCAGGTAGGTACTGGAGATAGATCAGAAAGAATCAGAACATACAACTTCCCACAGGGAAGGGTTAGTGACCATAGAATTAATTTAACCCTATATAAGTTAGATTCATTTATAGATGGGGATTTAGATGAAATGATAGATGCCTTAATTACAGTTGACCAGACTGAAAAGATGTCATCGATATAATCTAGATATTTTTAAGAGGCTTTGGTTTTACTAAGGCCTTTTTTTGAGGAGTAATCCCCTATCAAAGAGAAAAGACTTGTAAAGAAGGTTGATTTTATGAAAACACTTATAAAAGAAATAGATATAAATAAGCCAGACCAAGACTTGATATCCCTATTTGCAAATATGCTAGCAGACGGCAAGACAGTGATTTTTCCAACAGAGACGGTATACGGACTAGGTGCAAATGCCCTAGATGAAGATGCTGCAACCAAGATATATCAAGCCAAGGGTAGGCCGAGTGATAATCCGCTGTTAGTTCATGTAGCTGATAAAGAGGATGTATATGACCTAGTGGAAAATGTAGATGACAGGGCCAAACTACTGATGGATAAATTTTGGCCAGGCCCCCTGACTATAGTCTTTAAAAAGAAGGCTATTATACCAGACAGGACTAGTGGAGGTCTAGATACGGTGGCAATTAGGATGCCATCAGACCAGGTGGCTAGAGACCTTATAAGGCAGGCAGGGGTGCCAATAGCAGCACCTTCAGCAAATATATCAGGTAGACCATCCCCAACCAAGCCAGAGCATATAATCATAGACATGGATGGCAGGGTTGATGGAATACTGGTTGGAGGTCCTTGTGACTATGGGGTAGAGTCCACGATTATAGACCTGTCAGAAGACCTCGCCATGGTGCTTAGGCCAGGAAGTATAACCCTAGAAATGCTGGGGGAGGTATTGGGCCAGGTCGACCTAGACCCATCCTTAAAGAATAAGGATGACAATATAAGGGCCAAGGCTCCAGGAATGAAGTACAAGCACTACTCTCCCCAGGCCCAGGTATATATAGTCAAGGCGGATAATCTTGAAGGCTTTGCCGAGAGGGTGGATTCCCTGTGTGAAGACAATGCCAAGAAGGGTCTAAAAATAGGCGTTATGACTATGAACTATGACCAGCATAGCTACCAGGCCAAGGTTTTTGACCTAGGTGGGTCTGATACTGAAGTTGCAAAGAACCTTTTTGATAGTTTAATAAGCCTAGACAGGGAGTCTATAGATATAGCCTATGTCCCATACTTTGAGGAAAGAGGTATAGGGGTAGCCATAATGAATAGGTTGAAAAAGGCAGCTGCCTATAGGATTATATAAGAGTATATAGCTATGCTTATGTGTAGTTAAAATAAAATTTTGGAGGAATAAATATGAAAATAGCATTAGCATGTGATCATGGTGGACTAAACCTAAAGGCTGCTATAAAAAAGCACCTAGAAAAGCTAGGTCATGAAGTAGTAGACTTTGGGACTAATTCAAGTGATTCAGTAGATTATCCGGATTATTCCGAAAAGGCGGCAAAGAGTGTTGCTAGTGGAGAAACTGAATGCGGCATCCTAGTGTGCGGAACAGGCATTGGTATAGGGATAGCAGCCAATAAGGTAAAGGGAATTAGGTGTGCAACACTAGGAGATACTTTTTCTGCTAGGATGACTAAGGCCCACAATGATGCTAATATGATAGCCTTGGGTGAAAGGGTAACAGGTATTGGCCTAGGCCTAGATATAGTTGATGCCTACCTTAATTCATCATTTGAAGGTGGAAGACACCAGACGAGGGTAGACAAGATTACAGCGATAGAAAATAAAAATTTATAATATATATTATTTTAGGAGGAGAATATGAATAAAGTAGTAATTACAGACCATCCATTAATTCAGCACAAGTTAACATTAATGAGAAAGACATCAACAGGTTCAAAGGATTTTAGAGAGTTATTAACAGAAATAACTATGTTGATGGGCTATGAGGTTACAAAGGACCTACAGCTTAGGGATGTAGAAATAGAAACGCCTATACAGAAGACAATGGCAAAGGAACTAGACGGTAAGAAGTTGGCTATAGTTCCAATCCTTAGAGCAGGTATAGGTATGGTTGATGGCTTCATAAGCTTGATTCCAGCTGCAAAGGTTGGACATATAGGCCTTTACAGGGATCCTGAAACTTGCGAGCCAGTAGAATACTACTGCAAGCTGCCTCAGGATATAGGGGAAAGAGAAGTATTTTTGGTAGACCCAATGTTGGCTACAGGTGGTTCGGCTACTGCGGCCATAGAATTGCTAAGGGCTAGAGGGGCGAAGAATATCAGAATGATAAATCTTGTCGCAGCTCCAGAAGGTATAGCAGCTGTTCATGAAAGTATCCAGAAGTTGATATCTATGTTGCTTCTGTAGATGAAAAATTAAATGATCATAAGTATATAGTACCAGGTCTAGGTGATGCTGGAGATAGATTGTTTGGAACCAAGTAGTTTAAAAGTATATAGAGGTTGCACGGACTTTGTAGTTAGTGCAGCCTTTAAGTTTTTTTAATGGCTTGAGGTATACATATTTAGTCATTTATGAACCTAGTGTGAATTCAATGTTAATAATTTTTAAAATTATGAAAATTTGGGTATACTTAAGGGTAAATAGGGTTAAAATGTGATATAATTAGTAGTCAATTGAATTTATGGAGGAAATATGGGTAAAAATAGTGTATGGTTTGAAGCTATGAAGTCTTTTTCATTACTTACACAATTAGGTATTATGGTAGTAGTGTGTATATTTGGATGTGGCTTTATAGGGATAACTATTGACAAGAAGATAGGTACTTCGCCAATATTTTCAATAATATTCATATTGTTGGGCATAGCAAGTGCCTTTGTCAGCCTATACAAGACCCTAAAGGTATTTACTAAAAAGGAAGATAAGTACAGGTAGGGTCCTTAAAAAAGGAAGTTTAATGGTGTGTAGGTTTATATGTTGATGGGTTAGGAAGTGATGCGTTGGATAAGCAACTAATGGAAAATTTGAAAAAAATATACATGGGCATAGGAGTATATGACCTGGTGGGACTTTTACTTATAGCCATAATTGGCAAGGCATCAGTCAGCACTATGGCTGGCCTGATTGCAGGCAGTATAGTCGCCATGTTGGCCTTATTTTCTATAGCTAAAAACCTAGATGGACTTGGGAACAGAGACAAGAAAAGTGCAACCCTGTCGTCCATGGGAAGCTATGCTTTTAGGATTTTTATCTATGGGTCAGTCCTAGTTTTTGCAGCAACTACAAAACATATAAACGTGTATACTGTTGCATTGGGCTTGATTAGCACTAATATAGTGATAAAAGCTCAAAACCTCCTTGGAGGCAAAAACTTAATAAAGAAAATGAGAAAGGAGGATTAGGCTTATGTATCAAGCAAAATATGTTCTCTACCTTGGTAACTTCAAGCTAAGTGAGACCATTGTAACCCAGTGGATCATAATGGCCTTTTTAATAATTCTGGCCCTGTTGCTTACAAGGGACTTAAAAAAGGTTCCTACAAGCAAGAGACAGGTTTTTTTGGAAATGGCAATTGGTGGGCTTAGAAACCTGGTTACTGAGACTACGGGAACAGCCTTTATAAAGCGTGCGCCTTGGATGATATCATATATTGGAACAATATTCTTGTTCTTTGTCTGCTCAGACCTAATAGTGATGTTTGGATTTAGGTCGCCAACTACAGACTTGGATACAACCGTAGCCTGGGCCTTGATTACATTCTTCATGATCTATGTCATGGGGGTAAAGTTCAAAGGTATGGCCTATTTCAAGGAGTTGCTAGAGCCAACACCCTTGATGGCGCCACTTAATATTATTGGTGAATTTGCAAGACCAATATCATTGAGTTTCCGTCCATTTGGTAATATTTTGGGTGGTTCAATAATAATGTCATTGTTCTACCAGATGCTAGAGTACTTCTCAAGTATGATACCGTCTTTAAAGATACCAATTGGAGAATTTGATACCAGTTCCACTACACCTGTATTTTGACCTTTTCGCAGGTTCATTGCAGGCCTTCATATTTATAATGCTAACAATGGTATTTGTAAGTGGAGCAACACAGGAATAGTTAAAAGAAAATTAATACAATAATGGAAATTAGAAAATTTTAGGAGGAAAGAATTATGTTAGAAGGAATGAGTTTAGCAATAGCAATAGCAGGTTCAGCAATAGGTGCTGGTATAGCAGTAGCAACAGGTATAGGTACAGGTGCTGGTCAGGGTTTTGCAGCAGGTAAGGCAGCAGAAGCAGTAGGAAACCAGCCAGAAGCAAAGAGCGATATCATTTCAACAATGCTATTAGGTCAGGCCGTTGCAGAGTCTTCAGCTATATATGGTCTAGTAATAGCAATTATACTAATATTTGTTAACCCTTGGATAAAGATGTAATCGAAGAGTACAGCTAAAGATAGGAGGCAACAAGTATGGAATTTAAGCCATTAGTAGGCTTGACATATGAGCTTTTCTTTACCTTGATCAATGTACTAGTATTGTTCTTGATATTGAGAAAAATCTTATTTAAGAAGGTTATAAATGTAATGGATGCCAGAGAGGCTGACATAAAGAACGATATTGAAGAGGGTCAGAGAGCCAAGGAAGAGGGCTTGAAATTAAAGTCAGAATATGAAAATAAGGTCAAGGATGCTCGTGATGAGGGTCAGTTGATTGTAGACTCTGCTAGAAAGAGGGCAGAAGAAAGTCTGACAACATAATTTCAGAAGCCAATAAGGAAGCTGAATATATCAAGCAAAAGGCAAACAGTGAAATTGCAAAGGACAAAGAGCAGGCCTTTAACAATATTAAGTCTGAGATTTCTGAGATAGCTGTTTTGGTGGCATCTAAGGTTATCGAAAAAGATATAGACAAGGCCAAGCACGAAGATTTGATAGATAACTTTATTAAGGAAGTAGGAGAAGCTAATAATGATTAGTCAGGTTGCAAGTAGATATGCAGAGGCTTTATTTCAATTAGCAGAAGAAGAAAATCAACTTTCCCAGGTATATTCAGAGATAGAAGATTTAAACAAAGTTATTTTAGACAACAAAGACTTATATGATGTATTGAGGTCCCCTTTTATAGGTAAGGACGAAAAGTTGGATATAGCAGACAAGCTATTCACAGACAAGCTATCAAAGAATACAAGAAATTTTTTGATGGTATTGATAGAGAATACAAGGACAACTGAGCTAGATTCAATAGTAAAGTCATACAAGCAGATGTTGGACGAAAAGAATAATGTCGCAGAAGGAAAGGTAATAACTGCTATAGCACTTAGTCCAGACAAGTTGGCTGAACTAGAGGGCAAGCTTTCTGCTAAATATAATAAAACTATAAGATTAACTAACGAAATAGACGAGAGCATACTAGGTGGTGCCCTTGTGAAAATAGGTAATGAAGAGATAGATGGTAGCATTAAGTCTAGGCTAGACGATATAAAGGATACCCTATCCCAGGTAATATCATAAGGAAATGGTGGTGAACCAATGAATTTAAAACCAGAGGAAATAAGTTCCATAATAAAAAGTCAGATAAAGAATTATGACAATAAGATAAAACTTACCGACACTGGTAGCGTATTAAGCGTTGGTGACGGTATAGCAAGTGTATATGGTCTTGAAAGTGTCATGTCAGGTGAGCTACTTGAATTCCCTAATAAGGTATACGGTATGGCCCTTAACCTAGAAGAAGAGGTTGTTGGTACCGTTATACTTGGCGATGATTCAAGTATCAAGGAAGGTGACATGGTAAAGAGAACTGGGAGGATAGTTGAAGTACCAGTTGGAGAGGCTATGATAGGAAGGGTAGTAAATGCCCTAGGACAGCCAATAGATGGTAAGGGAGACATAATAACTGACAAGACTAGACCAGTTGAGTGTCCAGCTCCTGGAATCATGAGTAGGAAGTCAGTGTTTGAACCATTACAGACTGGTATCAAGTCAATTGACTCAATGATACCAATTGGTAGGGGTCAGAGAGAATTGGTTATAGGTGATAGACAGACAGGTAAGACATCCATACTTACTGACACAATTATCAACCAGAAGGGCAAGGATGTAATCTGTATATATGTAGCAATCGGCCAGAAGAGGTCAACTGTAGCCCAGTTGGTTTCAACTTTAGAAGAGTTCGGTGCCATGGATTACACAATAGTAGTGTCAGCTACAGCGTCAGAATCTGCACCATTACAGTATCTAGCTCCATACGCAGGTGCTGCCATAGGTGAAGAATTTATGTATAATGGGAAGCACGTGCTAATAGTATATGATGACCTTTCTAAGCAGGCAGTTGCCTACAGAGAAATGTCCCTACTACTAAGGAGACCACCAGGCCGTGAAGCCTACCCAGGTGATGTTTTCTACCTACATTCAAGACTACTTGAAAGAGCTGCCAAGTTATCTGATGACTTGGGTGGTGGATCAATGACAGCCCTACCAGTTATAGAAACACAGGCTGGTGACGTTGCTGCCTATATACCAACAAATGTAATATCGATTACAGATGGTCAGATATACCTACAGCCAGAGCTATTCTATGCGGGTATCAGGCCAGCCGTTGACCCTGGTATATCAGTATCAAGAGTTGGTGGGTCTGCCCAGATCAAGTCTATGAAGAAGATAGCTGGTACACTGAAGCTTGCATATTCTCAGTATAGAGAGCTAGCAGCCTTCTCTCAGTTTGGTTCAGACTTGGATGAAGATACTAAGAGGAGACTTGCTCAGGGACAGAGAATAGTGGAAGTTCTAAACAGGATGAACATAATCCTATAACAGTAGAAAACCAGGTAATTATAATATACGCAGTAATCAACAACCTACTAGCAGATATCGAGTTGGAAGATATCAAGAGGTTTGAAGCAGAACTATACAGCTATATGGATAGCGTACACCCAGAAATAATTGAAAAGATACTAAAGGCTGAGGACTTTAACGAGGAACTTACAAAGGCAATTGAAGAGTTTAAGGTTAAATTCAAATCAGAAGTATAATTTTAAAGGAGGCGTACAATGGCAGGAGCTGGAATGAAGGCAATCAAAAATCGTATTGCCAGCGTAAATAGTACCAAGCAGATTACTAACGCCATGCATCTGGTAGCCTCATCAAAACTGAGAAAAGCTAAGCAGGCCACAGAGAACTCTAGTGCATACTTCAATACCATGTATGAAACTATAGTTAATATTTCGGTGAATACTAAGGGTATAAATAGTCAGTTTTTAAAGGCTAGAGACCTAAAGGCTAGGTGCCATATAGTAATTGCCGGAGATAGAGGCCTGGCAGGTGGATATAATTCAAATGCTTTTAAAGAAGCAGAGAAGTATATGGGGTTAGTTGAAGATTACGTAATAACAGTTGGAAAAAAATCATATGAACATTTTTCCAAGAGAGATGTAAATATAATAGATAGGATTGAATCAGCAGAAAAGTATGAGTATGAAGAGGTAAGGGCAATCACAGACAAGCTGATGAAGATGTATGAAGATGGCCAAATAGATGAAGTCATTCTTACCTATACTGAATTTGAATCTGCCTTATCTCAGAAGCCTAAGGCTATTAAGCTATTGCCTTTGGTTTTTGACCAGCCACTGGAATACGGCGGTGAAAGATATAGGGAAAAGCAGGAGGAGAATGATCCTAATATGTTCATTAGTGAAGAAATCCTTCGTGAAAGATATGAAAGAAGAGAGGAAGAAGCCAGGGAAGCAGGAGAATTTGTAAATAAGTTCAAGAAGACAGAAGCTAGCTCAAGAGCCAAGGTCCAGTATCTTCCTTCAGCAAAGAGCGTCCTTGAATTCTTGATACCTACCTATATCACAGGGACAGTAAATGGGGCCATAGTGGAGTCATATGCTTCTGAACAGGGGGCAAGAAGGACTGCCATGGAATCAGCTACAGATAATGCAAAATGAAATGATTCAAAACTTAGAGCTTAGCTACAATAGGGCTAGACAGGGTGCCGTAACTCAGGAAATAACTGAAATCAGCGGTGGTGTAGAAGCCCTAAAGTAAGGAGGAAAAAATGGCAAATATAGGAAAAATTGTACAGATCGTAGGAGCTGTACTAGATATTAGGTTTGAAGATGAAAAAGATCTACCTAACCTATTAAATGCTTTAGAAATAAAGTTAGAAAATGGAGACAAAATAGTTGCCGAAGTAGCCCAGCACATAGGTAATGACACTGTAAGGTGTATAGCCATGAGTGCTACTGATGGACTAGTTAGGGGTATGGAGGCTGTAGATACAGGAGCTCCTATATCAGTTCCAGTTGGTAAGGAAACATTGGGTAGGGTATTCAATGTTTTAGGAGAGGCCATAGACCTAAAGCCTATGCCAGAGGGTGTTAGCCTTTCTCCTATACATAAGGAAGCGCCAGCCTATGATGAACTAGAAACAAAGGCAGAAATATTGGAAACAGGTATAAAGGTAGTTGACCTGCTTGCCCCTTACCTAAAGGGTGGTAAGATAGGCCTATTCGGTGGTGCAGGTGTTGGTAAGACAGTTCTAATTCAGGAGCTAATTAACAATATAGCCAAGCAACACGGTGGTATATCTGTATTCTCAGGTGTTGGAGAGAGAACGGAGAGAAGGTAATGACCTATACGGTGAAATGACTGAATCAGGAGTAATCAATAAGACTGCCATGGTATTCGGTCAGATGAATGAGCCACCAGGAGCAAGAATGAGGGTTGCCCTAACAGGTCTTACAATGGCTGAATATTTCAGAGACCAGGAAGGGCAGGATGTTCTTCTATTCATAGATAATATATTCAGATTTACTCAGGCGGGTTCTGAGGTGTCTGCCCTACTAGGACGTATGCCATCAGCCGTTGGTTATCAGCCAACTTTGGCAACAGAGATGGGTGCCCTACAGGAGAGAATAACATCGACTAAGAAGGGTTCAATCACTTCAGTCCAGGCGGTATATGTACCGGCCGATGACTTGACTGACCCAGCACCAGCGACAACATTCTCACACTTGGATGCAAAGACCGTATTATCAAGGCAGATATCATCTCTAGGTATATATCCAGCGGTTGACCCACTAGAATCTACATCAAGAGTTCTAGATCCTAATATAGTTGGTAAGGAACACTATGAGGTAGCCAGAGGTGTGCAGTCAATACTACAGAGGTATAGGGAGCTACAGGATATCATTGCTATCTTGGGTATGGACGAGTTATCAGAAGAAGATAAGGTAACTGTTGCTAGGGCCAGAAAGATACAGAGATTCTTGTCACAGCCATTTACAGTAGGTGAACAGTTTACTGGTATACCTGGTGTATATGTTCCAGTCAAGGAATCTATCAGGGGCTTCAAGGAAATACTGGAAGGTAAGCATGACGACCTACCAGAATCAGCTTTCTTATTTGTAGGTACGATTGAAGATGCAGTTAGAAAGGCGAAAGGAAGTGCTAACTAATGTTTAGTTTAAAAGTAGTAACTCCAGACAGCACTTTTTATGAAGACCAGGTAGATATGGCCATATTCAAAACTACGGTTGGAGATAGGGCTATACTAAAGGGACATATACCGATTGTTGCAGGTATCAAGGAAGGCAAGCTAAGAATCAAAAAAGACGGGGGTCGCTTCAGGACAGCTGAAATAGGTAGGGGTTTTGTAACTGTGAATGCAGATACAGAGACAGTTATACTTATTGAATCTGCTAGCTGGTGCGAAAATGAGGTTTAATAATGAAAATTAGACATTGGGTAGTTATTATTTTGTTTGTTCTACTAGCTACAGTCTTCGGACTATATGCAATGTCAAAAAAACATGATGCTAAGGTTCCGCTAGATGAAATCTATCCAGAGAACATAATAGCCAATTACTATAGTTCATTAGATGAGAGAATGGGCAAGAATATACCCTTTCTAGTACTAAGTGAGAAGCCATATTTAAGATGGGAGCTATACAATGACAAGGGGGAGCCAGGTCATAGGATTACATCCCAGATGGTTAAAAATATAAAGAGTATGAAGATGGTTTCTAAAAGAGAACTGGATTATGAGGGTAAGCCAATCACCTTCCCAAGGAGGGATGGCAGTATAGAAACATTCCCACTAGAAGACACAGTCCTATACGAGGTTACATATAATATAAGTTATTTCAATACCAAGAAGGCAAAAATATATGTATGGAGAATATGGTAATAAGGGCTATAAGGATACTGGTAAAAAGCTATACAAAAAAACAAAAAAAGAAAAAGGTGTGGCTAGTAAAAAAATAAAAAAATGGAGCTTGGAGGATAGCTAAGTTTGAGCTAATTCCAGACTAAAAGATTGAAGTAACGCTGATTATGACGATTCTCCAAGTGGGAGTTTTGTCGTGTCAGCGTTTATTTTTATATATTTTATGGAGGACTTGATGAAAGTAATAGAAACTCTGTTTCCAGTATTTTTTTATGATGTTCCTAGGGCATATTATCCAGGAGTAAAAAAATGGATTAACTGGGACGAAAAAGAGGGGGCTAAAAAGATAGTATTTAAAATACTATTTCCAGCCTTGATATTTCACGTAATATTCGTATCTGACCTATCTGTTAATTTATTGAAGCAGATAGTATTTCTAGACATAGCCTGGATCCTAGTTTACCTAATAGGAAGGTTTATGTCTAGGTATATAGGCGAAAGATATAGGAAGCTAGTACCCTTCCTATTGATGACATGTGAGGGAGGAAATGTAGCCCTACCCCTATATATTACCTTGGTAGGATCAGCCTATGCCCTAAATATAGTAACCTTTGATGTGGCAGGTATAATTATTAATTTTGGACTAGTTCCAATATTGGTATCTAGGCAGGTAAATACAGGCCAGGATTCAAAGGGTCTACTAAAGAATATATTTACCAATTCCTTTGTATTGGCTGTAATCTTGGGTGTATTAGCCAACCTCTTAGGCCTATATGGTATTATGGAATCTATGGAAGTGGTAAATCTATACAATAATACTATCAATGCTGTGTTGGCACCGATTACGGGAATAATCCTATTTACACTTGGCTATGACCTAAAGGTGGATTTATCTATCCTAAAGTCTCTACTATCACTTGTTGTGATTAGGTTAGTCTTATGTGGTTTGATAATAGGAGGTTTCTTCCTAGTATTCCCGAGCCTGATGGCCAATCCATATTTTAAGACAGCAGTATTGCTATACTTTATGTGCCCAACTGGTTTTCCAGTTCCACTTCAGTTGTCAGCCCTATGTGACGGCAAGGACCAGGAAAGCTTTATGTCGGCCTTTATATCAGTTTATATGTTTATAACGCTGGTAGCCTATACATTAATAACAGTATTTAGGCCATTTTAGGGGAAGTATTTGTAGGTTTTAAAGGAATTAAAAGACCTTAGGTCTTTCAGTAATCAGTATTAGAGAAAGTTAGAGGTAATATTATGAGTGAAATAAAGAGCCCATGGCCAGGTCCTAAGGGACTGATTCCGGTAACAAGTGGTAAGGCAGAGGATGCAAATGTACACAACAGGAACTACCTAGATAGTATCCTAGTCGAAATGAGGGTGATAGATTCAGTTGAGCCAGACCTATCAGTAGAGATCTTTGGAAGAAAGTATTCATCACCGATAATGATGCCTGCATTTTCCCACCTAAACAAGGTAGGCAAGGATGGAAAGAAGCCAATGGTTGAGTATGCAAAGGCAGCTAGGGATATGGGTCTATTAAACTGGGTTGGAATGGAGCCAGATGATGAATATGAAGAGATCAGCCAAGTTGGAGCGGACACAATACGTATAATAAAGCCATTCGCTGATCACCAAATAATACTTGATCAGATAGACTTTGCCAAGAAGACAGGTGCGGTAGCGGTTGGTGTAGATATAGACCACGTTCCAGGTACTGATGGTAAGTATGATGTAGTTGATGGCTACCCTATGGGACCTGTAATGGAGGAGGACTTGAAAAAGTATGTAGACCATGCAGGCATACCATTTATAGCCAAGGGGGTCCTATCAGTTCAGGATGCACTCAAGGCTAGGGATGCTGGTTGTAAGGGAATAGTAGTTTCTCACCACCATGGAAGAATACCATTTGGTATACCACCAATTTTGGTACTTCCACAGATAGTAGATGCCTTAGAAGGTAGCGGTGTAACAATATTCTGTGACTGCTCTATGGATACGGGCTATGATGCCTACAAGGCACTTGCACTAGGTGCCCACGCTGTATCAGTAGGAAGAGGTATACTAGCACCACTTCTTAAGGAAGGCAGGGATGGAGTAGTTACTAAGGTTGAAAGAATGAATGAGGAGCTATCAGAAATGATGATGTATACAGGCGTTAAGGATACAGATTCATTTGATGCAAGTGTATTGTATATATAGATAAGCCTATTATATAAAATATGGTATTTACAAGGCTCAAGCTTTTGCTTGGGTCTTTTTTTAAATTAGTTGTAGTAAAAGTCCACAAATGATGATATAATATAAAAAAATTAAAAAAATAAAATAAATATGAAGATAATTAATGAAATAAGGAGTATAAATTTTATGATAAGATTGTCAAATAAATCTAAGAGCTTTACTATGGCTCTATTAATAATGCTAGGAGTTTTTACTAGTACATCGAGTGTACTCGCACTAGATTATACGGAAAAGAATTCATTGTCGAACCTGATCCAACTTGATTCAAGTGGTAATATAAGATATTCCTCACCGGATAAAGTTGTTAATGATACCTACTGGGCAGACTTAGAGAAGGCTAGTATTTTGAGTAGGTATAGAATAGGACACGAACAATTTAATCCGAATAATGGTAAAACTATGACAAGAGTAGATTATGAGGATGTTATAGTTTATGGAGTACTACCACAATATATATTAAAGCCTAATGAAACGTCACTTAAAAAATTTGATATTGATTATTCAGATGGCTTTGTGAGAAACATACCTAGCTCAGGAATAACAGAGTCAGAACTAGGTATGAAAATTATAGCAAAAGATCTTTTTTACCGTTATAGTTATCTAATTGGCAAGGATGCTGATTTGCCATACTCATACTATAGTAATAATAATATGAAGCCAACAGATGAGGTACCAGCGATTACGAATCCTTTTGGATTGAAGAAAACAGATGTCTTAAAGGAAGAGGAAGTTAAGGATCCAAGAAAAAAATAACTGTATATGGTGATATAAAGGAAAGTGGTGATTCAAACTCAAGTAAAATAGGTGAGTACAAGGTTGGGGACGAAATAAAGCTGGATTTTTCAGTAGATGCTTCAGCAATTAAACGCTACTTTATGAGTTATACCTTGTCTATGACTAAAGGAGACTTGTTTGATGTACTATACAGAATGATATATGATGATAAAAAGGGTATGATAGATTCCCAGTTAGTATATACACTAGATATTCCGAATGAGGTTGATTTAAGGGGTGCATCTGTAAGCCTAAATGGATTAGAAGATTTTGAGCTTGAAAAAAATGAAATTGAAGTTTCTGGCAGAAAGAAACTCCTAATAAGTCTTAGATTAAAGAAAGATGTTAGGGAAAAAGAAGAAGCTTGGAGAGACCTTATAAATAAGTTTAAGAAGATAGATATGGGTAAAATAAAGGTATCAGTTTCTGGCTTATTTGTAAATTCTAGTGCGCAAGCAGATACAAATATCAGTATAAGAGGTAGTCTGGGTGGTTATTTAGACTGGGCAAGTTCAGATATTATCCTTACACCGCCACCAGTTAGTTCACCAATAGCAGAGCCATCAAAGGGTACTTATTATGTAGATGAAACCTATACTAGAATATATCTTCCCTTCGTAGCTAGACAGAGTGATCTTGGGAGAGATGCTGGAGCACCAAATGATAAACCTAACCTAATATCATATACCTTTAAGGTGAAGAAATCTATCTAGTACTGAAAAGTCAATACCTGGTAGGATAGATGGTAGGGATAGGATAGAAACTGCAATAAAGATTTCTAAAAATAGCTATGACAAGGCTAAGACTGTAATAGTAGTTAGACATGACCTATTCCCAGATTCAATGACAGCTTCAGTATTGGCTAAGCTAAAGGATGCACCAATCCTACTTAACCCAACTGACAAGTTAGACTCAAGAGTTGCAGATGAAATCAAGAGACTGGGTGCTCAAGAGATAATCATAGTTGGTGGTCAAAACTCAGTATCAGAAAAAGTTAGAGAAGAATTAAAAGCCTATGATGCTGACAAGAACGTAGAAAGAATAGCAGGAGATGACAGGTATGGAACTTCTGAAATGGTAGCTAAGAGGGTAGTTGGAATTACTGGTAAGAAGAACACAGGAGTAGTAGCTTCAGGCCAGGTATTCCCAGATGCCCTATCAGTAGGAACATTCGCTTCAAGAGAGGGTTACCCAATACTTCTAGTCAAGAAGGACTCTATTCCAAGCCAGATTCAAAATGCTATAAAAGACCTTGATATCAACAAGACTTATATAGCAGGTGGAACTAACACAATATCTAAGTCAACAGAAGCCAAGCTTCCGAATGTAGTAGAAAGAATGGCAGGTCCGACTAGGTATGAAACGTCAGTTGCCATAGCCAAGTCTAAGTTTGGAGCAAGCAAGGAAGCCTATATAGCGTCAGGCGAAGAATTCGCTGATGCCCTAGTAATATCGCCAATATCAGGCAAGTATAATAGGCCGACTTTATTGGTATCAAGAAATATAAATAGTAATAATGTGGTAAAAAGACATGTAAAGGACTCGGGCTATAAGAGTATAATAGCTATAGGTGGATACAAGTACCTACCATATAGAGTATTAGAAGCCCTAGTTAAATAAATCAAATTAATATACAATAAATAAAAACTCTCTATATAAATATATAGGGAGTTTTTTTATTTTATATAGATATATATTATTTCTTAAATACAATATAATACATTATATTTAAAGGATAATTAAATTCTTTGAAAATATATATTTTCAAATTATAAAATAATGTTATAATATATATGATCGGGTTAAAGGAATTTTTATTCATTATAAAACAAAAAAAGTATAAGGAGGACAAGATTATTAAAGGGATATTTAAAAAATCAACTTGCATTACTACGGCTTTACTGATGTCACTAAGCCTAATAGCAGGCACAGTGAATTCTTTTGCAGAAGAGGTAGAAGAGCCTAGTATGACGAATTCATTGCCTAGTTTATCTGAATATCATGGGGATGACGGTCTAATATTTTCTTCACCTGCTGAGGTGATAAAGAAAGCCTATTGGGCTGACCTGGAGCCAGGGAAGGTTTCAGGATGGGAGAGAAGTGTAAACTGGTCCCATAATGACGGTTATGATATTATAGATAATAATGAATTTAGTTCGACTGGGGTTTCCTAAGTATGTACTAAAGCCAAATGAGACAGCCTTAAAGGATGAAAATATTGATTTTAGAATGCCTGGAATGGTTAAGTATCTGCCAAGTGCAGGTATAACAGAAACCTATTCTGGTTATGTAGGATATGACTACTGGTACTTAAATTATTTTTATCGCCTTGGATACCTACTTGGTGATGATGCTAATTCTGGAACTTACGCAGGTAAGAGTGCTACAGATCCTGTGCCAGCAGCAAACAATCCATTTGGATTTAAGGAGACAGACCTATTGAGCCAGGCTGAGATCAAGGATCCAACAAAGCTAATGGTTTATGGGGATATTATGAAGACAGGGTCTTCTGATTCTACTGAAATCGGTGAGTATAAGCAGGGCGAGGAGTTAAAGCTAGACTTCATCATGAATGATTCATGGACTAACCGCTTTATAATGGGCATGACTCTTGATAAAACTAGGGGTAGTATGCATTCAGCGGAAACTGTTCAGAAGATATATAATGAGACAAAGGGCAAGCTAGACTCTCAAATAGTATATACACTTAGTATTCCAAAAGAGCTAGAGGCCAGAAATGTACAGGTTAAGCTTAGTGGACTTGAAGATTTTGAACTTTCACATCAAGTCAAGCCTGTTTCTTCAACAGAGAATAAGCTGGTAATGACTCTAAGACTAAAGGATAGCTTGAGAGGGAAACCTCAACTATGGAAGAAGACTATAGAAAGATTAAAGAATCTAGATACAAGTAAGGTGAAGTTATCGATATCAGGCTTATTTGTTAAGGCGGATGCAAGACCAGAGACTAATGTAACTCTAGTAGGAACTATAGGAGGATATCAGGACTGGGCGATTTCACGTGTGAGTGCTTGTGACGTATCAGGCGGACCTATACCAGGAACACCATGTGGTTCATCTCCTGTTGCACCGCCACCACCTGCAGGAAATGTTCCAACTTCATCACCATTAGATGATAGTCCATGCCCAGGACCAAGTGATAGCCCATGCCCAGGACCAAGTGATAACCCATGTCCAGGCACACCAGACGATTGTGGACATGCTCCAAGTTTAGGACGTAAGGTAGATACTGTATATGATCGTACTTATCTATCATTTGTAGCTAGACAGGAACCAAGTGGCAAGGACCAGGCTACACCTGGGGACAAGCCACGTCTAATATCTTATACATTTAAGGTTAAAAAGGGACCAGAAAATCCTGAAAGACCAAATCCAGGTAGGATAGATGGTCCTGATAGAATTGAAACAGCTATAAATATTTCTAAAAAGAACTATGATAAGGCTAAGACAGTAATCGTAGTTAGGCATGACCTATTCCCAGACTCAATGACAGCTTCGGTATTGGCGAAATTAAAGGATGCCCCAATACTACTTAACCCGACTGATAAGCTGGATTCAAGAGTAGGTGCTGAAATAAAGAGACTAGGTGCAGAGGAGATAATTATAGTAGGAGGTCACAATTCTATATCAGATAGGGTTAGAGAAGACCTAAAAGCCTTTGATAAGGACAGAGATGTAGAAAGAATAGCTGGTGTAGACAGGTATGGTACATCTGAAATGGTAGCTAGAAGGGTAGTTGGTATAACAGGCAAGAAGTATACAGGAGTAGTGGCTTCAGGCCAGGTATTTGCAGATGCCCTATCAGTAGGAACTTTTGCTTCTAGAGATGGATATCCTATACTTCTAGTTAAGAAGGATTCTATACCAGTACAGATTGAAAGGGTCATAAAGGACCTAGAAATTGAAAAAACTTATATAGCTGGTGGAACTAATACTATATCTAGAGCAACTGAAGCTAAGCTGCCAAGAGTAGAAGAAAGAATGGCAGGTAATGATAGGTATGAAACATCAGTTGCTATAGCTAAGTCTAAGTTTAGGGGCAGCAAGGAAGCCTATATAGCATCAGGTGAAGAATTTGCAGATGCCCTAGTTATTTCACCAATATCTGGTAAGTACAACAGACCAACATTATTGGTATCAAGAAATAAGAACAACAACCTAGTGGTTAAAAACTATATTAAGGATAATAGGCTGACAGCTGTTACAGCTATAGGTGGAGAAAGATATATACCTTACAGTGTATTAGAAGATTTAGTTAGATAGAAAAAAATAAAAAAACAAGAAGATATTTAAAGACTCTCTAAGGAATTATTTAGAGAGTCTTTAATTTTTAAATTAATTATAAAAAAAATAGAATATTATATATTTAAATACAACAAAATAAAATTAAATTCTTTTGTATATATATACTTTTTAAATTTAAAAAAACATGATATAATATAAATAGTTGAAGTATAAGGAATTTATAAACTTATTTTAAACTATCACTTTAAAGGAGGGATCACTATTAAAAGGATATTTATAAAAACAATTAGTTTTTCAACGGCAATAATCATGTCATTAGGTCTATTTGCAACTAGTATCAGCGCCGTAGAGCATGAGTACAAGGAGGGTAGACCCTTATCAAGTCTAACTGATATTGGGCCAGATGGTAAGCCTAGTATAATACATACGCCACAAGAGGTAATACAGAATACCTATTGGGCAGACTTAGAAAGAAGATTGTACGAGGTAGAAACAGGAGTGTACATTACTCCACAGATTATGGATGGGGAATAATGTATAATGCTTATTTCAAGTCCGCAGGTGTATTTCCTAAGTATCTACTGGGACCAAATGAGACGAAATTAGCTGAATCAAATCTCTTAAATATAGACTATAGAAACGTTGAGTGCGGATATATAAGATATCTACCAAGTGTAGGTATTACGAAAACGTATGCAGGTGTTGATATTAGGAATGTGAGCGAATTCTACCGTTTTGGGCTTATGATGGATAGAGATTATAAGCTAGACTACTTTCAGGGTAGGAATTTGAAGCCTACAGACCGTATACCAGCGATGGAAAACCCATTTGGATTTAGTGAAACAGAACTTTTAAGTCAAGCTGAAATTAAAGATCCAACAAAGCAGATGGTTTACGGTGACCTTAAGAGGACAGGCTCTTCAGACTCTCGTGAAATTGGGGAATACAGGCAAGGTGATGAAGTAAAGTTAGATTTTTCAATGGATGCTTCTTGGCTTAAACGCTATATTATGGGATACACTCTTGATAGGACAAGGGGTGGAATGGATGAATATAATATACAAGTAAAATATAATGACATGAAGGGTATAATTGACTCACAGGTAGTATATACACTTGATATACCAAATGAAGTTGAAGCTAAGGATGCAAAGGTAAAGCTTAATGGCTTTGAGGATTTTGTACTTACATCCAAACTAGAACCACTTTCAGCTACGAAGAAGAAGTTGGTTATAAATATAATGTTAAAGGAGAGCCTACGTGGTAAACCTGAGCTATGGAAGAAAACAATAGAAAAAATTAGAAGCATGGATGCTAGCGATGTTAAAGTATCTATTTCTGGACTATATGTTAAAGATACAGTAAGTCCTGGAACGACTGTTAGCTTACGTGGTACTATAGGTGGATATTTGACTGGGCCCTTTCAAGAGAGGGAATAAATAGACCAGATCCTCCAGATTTAGACTATTATCCTGATCCAGACCAGCCATGTAGTCCAGGGGTGGGCATGGTGCCAACAGCATCACCGCTAGATAACCAGTATTGTACAGGAAGGTGCACAAGACCACATCAGGTGACAGAAAATCCATGTGATCCAGACAATCCTTATCCAAATGAAGACTTCCATAAGGTCAAGGATGTATATGATCGTGTATATCTTTACTATGTTGCTAGACAAAGTGACAATGGAAGAGACTCAGCAGCTCCTGCAAACATGCCATATTTAATATCATATAGCTTCCAGGTTAAAAAGAAACCAGATAGCTCTAATTCTGGTAGAATAGATGGCAATGATAGGACAGACACAGCAATAAAAATTTCTAAGGATACCTATGATAAGGCTAAGACAGCCATAATTGTTAGGAAGGACCTATTCCCAGATTCAATGACTGCATCTGTATTAGCCAGGTTAAAGGAGGCACCAATTCTGCTTAACCCAACTGACAGGCTTGACTCTAGAGTTAGAGATGAAATCAAAAGACTAGGGGTTGAAGAGGTCATTATAGTAGGTGGTCAGAATTCAATATCTGAAAGGGTAAGGGAAGACTTGAAAGCCTTTGATAAAGACAGTAATGTAGAAAGAATAGCTGGTCTTGATAGGTATGAGACATCTGAAAAAGTGGCGAGAAGAGTGGTTGGAATTACAGGAAAGAAACATATTGGAGTTGTAGCTTCAGGCCAAGTATTCCCAGATGCCTTATCTGTAGGAACTTTCGCATCGAGGGACGGATATCCAATACTTTTAGTCAAAAAGGATAACCTACCAAGTCAGATTGAAAGGGCAATTAAGGATCTTGAAATCAATAGTATTTATATAGCGGGTGGAACAAATACTATTTCAAAGGCAACAGAAGTCAAGCTTCCAAAGGTTGAGGAGAGAATGTCTGGTAAGGATAGGTATGAAACATCAGTGGCTATTGCAAGGTCTAAGTTTAAAGATAGCAGGGAAGCCTTTGTGGCTTCAGGGGAAGAGTTTGCTGATGCCTTGGTTATATCTCCAATATCTGGTAAGTTCAGCAAGCCAACTTTATTGGTATCTAGAAATAAAAAAATAATAATGTAGTTGTGAAAAAAATTATATAAAGAATACAGGTATAACAAAGATTACTGCCATAGGAGGAGAAAAAAATACATCCCTTCAAGTATACTTAAAAGCCTAATTAAATAATATTTGCTAATATGATTTTTTTGAAACTGCATGACATATGAATGCTCTAATGTAAGTAAAACAAAAAAAGTAAATTAACATAACAGCATAAAGAGGGGCATTTGAACACAGTGATGATGAACTCTCTTTAATTTTTTTGATTTATATGTGTGGCTTAGATAGTGAATACTTTTATAGTTGAGAGAATGTAAAAATATTTAGGAGGGAAGTTAAATGAGGTTTTTTTGGAAATATTTAACAGAAGAGAAGGAAAAAGGTATGAATAGGATTATAAGAGGAGGTCTGCATAAAAATAAGCTATATATGGGTGTATCAGCCTTACTACTAGGCTGCATGCTTATGACTAGCCCCCTAGTTGCTATGGCAGAAACAGATCCAGATTTCCCAGATGAAACAAACAGCATAGACGATGTTGATATTCAAAATAAAAAGCAGACTATTGTTGAAGGGACTCAAATAACTCCTATCAAGATAGTACCAACCAATACAGGAGAATGGACAAAGGTAGATGAGAGGGAATTAGGCCTTATGGGTCTTAAATACGATATGGGGACTTACCTTATCACTGGCAAGTATAATCTTAGGGAGCCTTGGGGTAAGGATGAAGAGGTAAAAAAAGTATTTGAAGCAATCAAGGTAATACGCCATGATAGTAGGGTGGAAAATAGACGACTGGTGTTCATAGTTCAGAGGGATACAGATAGGGATGGTATACCTGATATTACTGATACAGACGATGATAATGATGGCTATACAGATGTCGAGGAAAAGGCAAAGGGGTCTGATCCCAAGAATGCCAAGTCAATACCAGCCACACCAATAATTCCTGCACAAGTCCAGCCAGTGAGACCAAGTACTGGTAGGATAAATGATAAAGACAGGGTAGGAACTGCAATTAATATTTCTAAGAAGTATTATAATAAGGCTAATACAGTAATTGTAGTTAGACATGACCTATTCCCAGATTCTATGACAGCTTCCGTACTGGCTAAGCTAAAGGATGCTCCTATACTACTAAATCCAACAGATAAGCTTGATAATAGGGTTAGTGAAGAAATAAAAAGACTAGGTGTAGAAGAGGTAATTATAGTGGGTGGTCGTGATTCTATATCAGAAGGTGTTAGAGAAGAACTAAAGGCCTTTGATACAGATAAGTATGTAGAGAGGCTATCAGGACCAGATAGGTATGGGACATCTGAAATGGTAGCTAGAAGAGTTGTGGCTATGACAGGTAAGAAATATATAGCAGTAGTGGCTTCTGGTCAGGTATTCCCGGATGCCCTATCAGTTGGTACATTTGCCTCTAGAGAGTCATATCCTATATTATTAGTCAAGAAAGATCTAATACCAGAACGTATTGAGAGAGCTATAAACGATTTAGATATAAATAGGACTTATATAGCAGGTGGAACTAATACTATTTCGAAGGAAACAGAAGCCAAGCTTCCAGGTGTGCTTGAAAGAATGGCTGGTAACACTAGGTATGAGACATCGGTTGCTATAGCCAAGTCTAAGTTTAAGGATAGCAAGGAGGCCTTTGTAGCTTCAGGTGAAGAATTTGCAGATGCCTTGGTTATATCTCCAATATCTGGTAAGTATAATAAACCAACATTGTTGGTATCAAGGAATATAAGTATTAACTCAGTAGTTAAAAAATATATAAAGGAAGCTAAACTAACGGGTATAACGGCCATAGGTGGAGAAAAATATGTTCCAAATAGCACAATTAATGACTTGACTAGGTAAAAATTAAATATAAGCCAATGTATTAAATGAATTGAGACTCCTCAGGTATTATCTTGAGGAGTTTTTTAAAAACAAATGAATAAAATAATATTTGATACTAAATTTAAAATAAATATATTTAAAATACTTTGTCTATATATTATTTTTAAGATTGACTAATAAACCTTAGGTTTGTATAATTAAATAAAAGGAAATGGTTTGTTTTAATACTTAAATAGAAGCAAGCTAGAAATAAAAGGACCTATATAATCCATAAAAGAAAACCAATAGTTGGATATATAAATCTCAAATTGTGGGGTCAAAAAAAGGAAAAGGAGTTTAAAATATGAATAGAATATTGAAAAGGTCGATAGGAATTACGACCGCTACACTGATGGTCCTGGGCATATTTGCCAATACGGCCAGTGTACTTGCAGAGGAATATACTGCACAAAATTCGCTGACTAGTTTAATTCAAGTGGGACCAGGAGGGACTTCTACCTATGTTTCTCCGGAAAAGGTGGTTAGGGATACCTACTGGGCTGACTTGGAGGGAAATCCTATTACTATAAAATTTGTGGTCAAGCGTCCAAAACCATCGTCACCTCCTAAGGTACCGTACGTCGAACAAAGAGAGTATAAAGACATTACATATAATGCAGTATTTCCTAAATATATACTTAAACCTACAGAATCAGCATATAAGGACGCTGATAAGTTATACTATGGGGAAAAAAACACCTAGTTTTATTCCAAGCACCGGTATAACAGACAGTCCAGAAGGAATTGATACTATGGGGAAAGCACCCTATGGGCCGAATAGGTTTTATTTTTTTGGTTATAGAGTAGGTAAGGATGCGGAAAATCCGTATAGTTATTATGGTTCAAGGGGAATGAATTCAAGTGATCCTATAGATGATGCTCGAGATAATCCTTTCGGCTTCAAGGAGTCAGATGTATTAAGTCAGGATGAAATAAAAGATCCGACGAGGTTGACTGTTTATGGAGATATAAAAGCAGAGAATAGTTCGGATTCTAAAAAAGTCGGAGAATACAAGGTTGGTGATGAACTAAAGCTTGATTTTTCTGCGGATGCCTCGTGGTTTAAACGCTTCATGCAGGGATATATCCTAAGTCAGACTAGAAACACGTCAGTTGAAACATCCGACTGGGCATACAATAGTGCAAAAGTTGGATATGATTCACAAATTGTATATACACTTGATATACCAAAAGAAGTTGATATAGTAAGTCCATCAGTCGCTATAAGCGGAATTGATGGTTTTGAGGCTACTACTGAAGTTGACCGAGTAAATGGAATAAATAAGCTAGTTATTAGACTTAGATTAAAGAATGACTTAAGAGCAAAGGAAGAGCTATGGAAAGATTTTATTGCCAAGCTTAAGAACTTAGACACAAGTGATGTAAAGCTAGCTATTAGGGGCCTATATGTTAATTCTCAGGCACAGGTGGGAACTAAGGTAAATCTAAGGGGAACCCTTGGAGGATATTTTGAGTGGCTGCATTCATGGCTTAGTATTTATCCAATACCTGCATTACCTCCAGGTGTGCCGATTGACTATGACTATTATAAAGACGTAGAAACAAATTACAACTACTTATACTTTGTCGGAAAGCAGAGTGATTCGGGTAGGGACCAGGCTGCACCAACAGACAAGCCAAACTTAATTTCATATACATTCAAGGTAAAAGAGACCCCACAAAATCCAAGTAGGCCAAATCCAGGTAGGATAGATGGTAAGGACAGGATAGAGACAGCTATAAAGATATCAAAGAAAAACTACGACAGGGCTAAGACTGTAATAGTAGTTAGACACGACCTATTCCCTGATTCAATGACAGCATCAGTATTGGCCAAGCTAAAGGATGCACCAATCCTGCTTAACCCAACTGACAAGTTAGACTCAAGAGTTGGAGATGAAATAAAGAGACTAGGTGCTGAGGAAGTAATCATTGTTGGCGGTCAAAACTCTGTATCTGAGAAGGTAAGAGAAGACCTAAAGGTCTATGATGCTGACAAGAATGTAGAAAGGATAGCAGGAGCTGACAGGTATGGAACTTCTGAAATGGTAGCTAAAAGAGTAGTTGAAATTACTGGTAAGAAGAACACAGGAGTAGTAGCTTCAGGCCAGGTATTCCCAGATGCCCTATCAGTAGGAACATTTGCTTCAAGAGATGGATATCCAATACTTCTAGTTAAGAAGGATTCAGTGCCAAGCCAGATTCAAAATGCTATAAAAGACCTTGATATCAACAAGACTTATATAGCTGGTGGTTTAAACACAATATCTAAGTCAACTGAAGCCAAGCTTCCAGGTGTGCTTGAAAGAATGGCAGGTGCAACTAGGTATGAAACTTCAGTAGCTATAGCCAAGTCTAAGTTTGGTGCAAGTAAGGAAGCCTATATTGCCTCAGGTGAGGAGTTTGCGGATGCCTTGGTTATATCGCCAATATCAGGTAAGTTTAATAGACCTACCCTATTGGTATCAAGGAATAAGAATAGCAATTCACCGGTTAAGACTTATATAAGAAATGCAGGCTTTACAAGTATTACAGCTATAGGTGGAGAAAGATTTGTTCCATATAGCGTTTTGGAATACCTAGTGAAGTAGACATAAATATAATTGTTAACAAATTGATATTATAATTTGCGAATATATATTAACATTTTAAAAGGAGAATATAATTTATGAATAAATTTATCAAAAAATCAGTATGTCTAACAACTGCTTCACTTATGGTGATAGGTTTACTTGCTAGTTCAGGAAGTGTATTTGCCACAGAATACACTAAAGAGAATTCGCTGACAAGTTTAATCCAGACGGATTCTAATGGACTTATAACTTATGCAAATCCAAGTAAGGTTGTTAGGGATACCTATTGGGCAGATTTGGAAGAAGGAACTATTGAAGAAAGAATAGAGGGTCTTGGTGTACCATCACCAGCTACATCTCCATTAGCTACGGGATCTTCATTTGGAAGTGCTAGTGGATACATTTATAAGGATGTAAATATTATGGGGTCTTCCCGAAATATGTATTGAGGACAAGTGAATCGGGTCTTAAAGATCTAAATGTATTAAATAGGGGATTCGGAAGTGATGCTTATTTACCAAGTACTGGTATTACAGATAGCCCACTAGGAATGCAGATTATACTCAAGGACGGATTCTATCAATTCGGATATTTAGCTGGACCAGATTATTTGAATAGTGAATATATTGGTAAAACGTCAAACGATCCAGTTTTAGACAAGTTTAATCCATATGGATTTAGGGAGGCCGACCTACTAAGTCAGGACGAGATAAAGGATCCTACAAAATTAACTGTTTATGGTGACATTAGGGAAAAAGGATCTACTGATTCAAACAAAATAGGAGAGTACAGGGTTGGTGACCAAATCAAGCTTGATTTTTCAATGGATGCTTCATGGTTTAAGAGATATATTATGGGTTATGCTCTTAGCCTAACTAGAGGTCGTTATTCATATACGGTAGATAGAGTTTACAAAGGAACCTTGGGTAAATTTGATTCGCAGTTGGTGTATACAATAGATATACCAGAGGGAGTTGATTTAATAAACCCTTCTGCAAGTATAAGTGGTCTTAATGATTTTAATGTAAATACAGATATAAAGAATGATTCTGGTTCTAAAAAGTTAGTAATCAGCCTTAAGCTAAATGATGATAAGGCCAATAAGGAAGAGCTTTGGAAAGATATAATAGAGAGAATAAAAAAGCTTGATACAAGTAATATTAAGATATCAATTTCAGGTTTATATGTTAACTCAAAGGCCCAAGCGGATACTAATATTAGGCTAAGGGGAACTATTGGTGGATATTTTGAGTGGGCAAATACAATTCTTACTGGTGTACCATCGCCAGCAGGAGAGCCTACTGCTACAGGAGGATATACTTCTGACACAAATGCAGAATATTATAGACATCTATCACAGCAAAAGGTATTCGAACGTAGGTATTTGTACTTTGTAGCAAAGCAGAGTCAATTTGGAAGAGATAATGGGGCTCCTGTAGATAAGCCAAACCTAATATCTTATACATTTAAAGTTAAGAAAGAACCTAACAATCCAACTCCAGGTAGGATAGATGGTAAAGATAGGATAGAAACAGCTATTAAGATATCAAAAAATAACTATGATAAGGCCAAGACTGTAATAGTGGTTAGACATGACCTATTCCCAGACTCAATGACAGCCTCAGTATTAGCCAAGCTAAAGGATGCACCAATCCTACTTAACCCAACTGCCAAGCTAGATTCAAGAGTTGGTGACGAAATCAAAAGACTAGGTGCTCAAGAGGTAATCATAGTTGGTGGCCAGGACTCTGTATCTGAAAGAGTAAGAGAAGACCTAAAGGCCTATGATGCTGACAAGAACGTAGAAAGAATAGCAGGAACTGACAGGTATGGAACTTCTGAAATGGTAGCCAAGAGGGTAGTTGGTATAACTGGTAAGAAGAATACTGGTGTAGTAGCTTCAGGCCAGGTATTCCCAGATGCCCTATCAGTAGGAACATTTGCTTCTAGAGATGGCTACCCAATACTTCTAGTTAAGAAGGATTCAGTGCCAAGCCAGATTCAAAATGCTATAAAAGACCTTGATATCAACAAGACTTATATAGCAGGTGGTTTAAACACAATATCTAAGTCAACAGAAGCCAAGCTTCCGAATGTAGTAGAAAGAATGGCTGGTAGCACTAGGTATGAAACTTCAGTTGCCATAGCCAAGTCTAAGTTTGGAGCAAGCAAGGAAGCCTATATAGCATCAGGTGAGGAGTTTGCGGATGCCTTGGTTATATCGCCAATATCAGGTAAGTTTAATAGACCTACTTTATTGGTATCAAGAAACAAGAAAGTTAATAGTCCTGTTAAGGCCTATATAAGAAATGCAGGCTTTACAAGTATCACAGCTATTGGTGGAGAAAGGTTTGTTCCATATAGCGTTTTGGAAGACTTAGTGAAGTAATATAAGACAAAATAATATAACTTATTTGCATACTAACAGATTACCAAGTATTCTACTATTTACAAATAATATATTCTAATCTCAAATTAAAAGGGGGTTCATGAGAGGTTTATCCTATGAATCCTCTTTTAATTTTTTTACCATTATTTTGATGCTAATACACACTAAAAAAATAAATAAATATTTTTAGATGTTTAAATATTCTTTAACGGGGGTAGATAAGTAATAATGTTTACTATGTACAGAATAATAGCTGTTTATAGTTGCAATGAGTATTTTCAATATAATAAAAAGAGGGGAGATTAAATTTTTTTATGAAAAAAATTCACTAAGAAATCTATGGCTATAACAATAGCTACATTAATGATGCTAGGCGGGATAGCTAATACTGTTATCGAGTTTGCAAAATCGTTTGATGTATTTACAAATACATCAAACGATTTTGCATTTGATATTACTGAAGGTACAGTATTATCAAGCTTATATAATACGGATGAGTATGATACTAAGACTCCTGAAGAGGTAATTAGTGATACATATTGGGCAAATTTAGAAAAGGGATATATATATGGAAAGTATAGAAAAATTCAAAAAGATACAAGAGAGATGGTTGGATTAGCAGAAGGTCAACAGGAAGGTTCAGAGGTATTAAATACCATAGCAGAGGATCTTATAGGATATGATGCTGAGGGGGTATTTCCCCAATATCTATTAAAGCCTAATGAGACGGCATTAAAGAATCTACCTATAGACTTTAATAAAATAGGAGAACCAAAAAATGTATTGAGTACAGGAATTTCACCTTCAAGTCAAGGGGTTATGGATTCTGCGATACCAAAGATTTTTGATTTAGGATATCTTCTTGGAGAAAGTGTTAATATAGATTGGTCAGAATTCTATGGTAAGAATGCAAGTGATCCTATATATGAAAAAAATAACCCTTTTAAATTTAAAGAAGTTGACCTTCTAAGTCAGGATGAGATAAAAGATCCTAAAAAATTAGCTGTATTTGCTGACATAAAAAAGACGGGAGACTCAGATTCAAGTGCTATTGGGACTTTCGAACAGGAAGAGGAATTGAAGCTTGAATTCTTAGTAAAGGGAGACTGGATAAAACGTTTCATAATGGGATATACATTATATAGTACGAGGTATTATATTCCTGAAGAAATAAATAAAGATATATATAATAGAATGTATGGCATGATCGACTCTCAGCTTGTATACACTATAGATATACCAAATGAAGTGGAGGTTAAAAATCCATCAGCAAAAATAGCTGGTCTTGATGGCTTTAAGGTCACTACTGATATAAAAGATGAATCTGGCAAGAAGAAGCTAGTAGTAAGCTTAAGGCTAGATGAAAGTATACAGGGTAAAAAACTAAAGTGGAGTGAGACTATTGAAAAAATAAAGAAGCTAGACACAAGTAACCCAGTTTTATCTATTTCAGGTTTGTATGTGAAGTCAACAGTGAATCCAGATACTAAGGTTACCCTAAATGCTAGCATTGCCGGATATGTTGATTGGGCTACAAAGGGGCTTGATGAGGCTTCATATTATAGGGGAAATGAGCCGGCAGGAGTGGAAGAACATAGAAATGAGTTAAAGACAGGGCATGTACCTAGAGAGCATTTATGATGATGAAGATCCTATGAAATTGGAATATTTAAATACATACGAGGCCTACAACCGTACATACCTATACTTTGTAGGAAAGCAAAGTGATACTGGAAGGGACCAGGCTGCACCAGGAGATAAACCGAACCTGATTTCATATACCTTCAAAGTAAAGAAGAAAGAAGATAAACCAGCAGTGTCAACGCAGAATACAAGTAAAGGACCTAAAAAGTCTGACAATGCTAATACAGGTAGAATAGATGGTAAGGACAGGATAGAGACAGCTATAAATATATCAAAGAAAAACTACGACAGGGCTAAGACTGTAATAGTAGTTAGACATGACCTATTCCCTGATTCAATGACAGCCTCAGTATTGGCCAAACTAAAGGATGCACCAATCCTGCTTAACCCAACTGCCAAGCTAGACTCAAGAGTTGGAGACGAAATCAAGAGACTAGGTGCTCAAGAGGTAATCATAGTTGGTGGTCAAAACTCAGTATCAGAAAAAGTTAGAGAAGAATTAAAAGCCTATGATGCTGACAAGAACGTAGAAAGAATAGCAGGAGATGACAGGTATGGAACTTCTGAAATGGTAGCTAAGAGGGTAGTTGGAATTACTGGTAAGAAGAACACAGGAGTAGTAGCTTCAGGCCAGGTATTCCCAGATGCCCTATCAGTAGGAACATTCGCTTCAAGAGAGGGTTACCCAATACTTCTAGTCAAGAAGGACTCTATTCCAAGCCAGATTCAAAATGCTATAAAAGACCTTGATATCAACAAGACTTATATAGCAGGTGGAACTAACACAATATCTAAGTCAACAGAAGCCAAACTTCCAGGTGTGCTTGAAAGAATGGCAGGAAACACTAGGTACGAAACTTCAGTAGCCATAGCCAAGTCTAAGTTTGGAGCAAGTAAGGAAGCCTATATAGCATCAGGTGAGGAGTTTGCTGATGCCTTGGTTATATCGCCAATATCAGGTAAGTTTAATAGACCTACCCTATTGGTATCAAGGAATAAGAATACCAATTCACCGGTTAAGACTTATATAAGAAATGCAGGCTTTACAAGTATTACAGCTATAGGTGGAGAAAGATTTGTTCCATATAGTGTTTTGGAAGACCTAGTGAAATAGTAATAGACCTTCGCAAGAAATATAAATATACTAATATAAATTAATATTGTAAAATATAGAAGACCCCGCATAATATAATGTGGGGTCTTTCCTTATATATACTTAGGGTATATAATAAGAATACGAGGTAAAGTCATAGCAGTAGTTATTTCTTGGAGGTATACATGGTTAGAAAGGTTAGTAAAAAAAGTGCGATAAACTATTACAAAAATTCATCGGCCTATAGGAAAATGTGTAAGGACCTGATGATGAAATACAAGAGGTATGGTCGTCTAACTGGTAGGATAAGCCTAAAGGACTATACTGACAAGCAAAAGGAAAAGATAGCAGACTTTGTCGGTGAATCAGTGGCAGACCTAGGCTCTAAAAATGATGTAAGTGTAGCTAAGATAAAAAGTGCCCATCTTGATAGTAAGTATGGGGATTTTGACCTAGCCTATCTAGCATCTGAGGTTACAGGAATTAGTTTAACTATTGATTCTGAGATAGGACAACCCTCAAAAGAGCTAATCAAGGAGACTATCAAGGATGAGATTAGGCAGCTTCTTTCTGCTGTTAGACCAGATGTACTTGATCAGATTATTGACAAAATCTACTATGAAAATAAGTACAAGGAGATTTCCTTGGGTGACATATATTTTCTGGGGAATGCCATAGAAAAGATAAATCAGAGGGCAGGTCAGTTTGATGGTGTCCACTTTGATAATTATATATATTTGGCAGTTTTTGCCGCAGAGATTACAGCCAATCCCTATGAATTTGACGAGGGGACGGTTTTAGGAGACTGGTTGTTTAAAATTTTAGCCCTTACATATGGTGACAAGCCAATAGGTATGTCCTATATGGAGTACAGGGACAAGGTGTTTGTGCACAATGGAATACTTCTAGATGATATCTTCCACTTTATGAGTGTGAGCCATATGCTGGCCAGGTCCAATGGTGAGATCAACTCTATTTGGTCTGCATCCTGCAGGAATCAGGTGGCTTGGAAGGCCCCACTCAAGCATCTACTGAAGATGGACCTTATCTATCCAGAGCTGGGAGATGCCCTAATACTAGTAGAAAATGCCAGTGTATTCTATATACTTAGTGCCATGTTTAATAGCCTGCCTATAGTTTGTTTTCATGGCAAGCTGAGAAAGTCTGTTTGGACCTTTATGGATAAGCTGAGCGAGGATGCAAGGGTGTATTATGCCGGTGACTTTGATCCTGAGGGATTGAAGATGGCTGATGACCTTAAGCAGGTCTATGGAGATATGATAGATCTTAGCCTAATGAGGAAAAAGTACTATGAGGGTTCTAAGCCTAGGACAAAGGTAAAGCCGGCCAACTAGACCTACTAAAGAAAATTAAGGATGAAAGGCTTAAAGAGGTGGCAGATGAAATCATGGAAACCAGACTTGTAGGACGCCAGTACAACCTTATAGAAATGTATGTAGAGCATATTTTCTACAGGATTATAAATGACCTTTAGACTTGTAAATTACCTATAGACCTACAATAATCGATAGGTTACAAGTATATACAATTGTATTTTAAGTATAAATAAATTTTAAAGAAGTAGAAGTATTAATATAAATGGAGGTGTATGATGGAATTAAGCAGGAACTTAACAGACGTATTTGAAGATGGTTTTGTAAAGGACAAGAAAAAGGTAATGGCTCAGAGGGCTGTCCATAAAAATGGAATACAGGCATCATGTGAGTCTATAGAGGCAAAGCAGACCCTTAGACCAGTATTTTCTATTGATTTAGAAACAGGCAAGGTGACTGACCAAAAGAGGTCAGGCCGTTGCTGGATGTTTGCTGCCCTAAATACATTCAGACATAGGATAATTGAAAAATTCAAGATTGATGACTTTGAGCTATCCCAGAACTATGTGTTTTTCTGGGACAAGTATGAAAAGGCCAATTTCTTCCACGAAAATATATTGGCTACAGCAGATAGGCCACTTGATGATAGGAAGGTAGCCTTTTTACTACAGGTGCCACAACAGGATGGAGGCCAGTGGGATATGATAGTTTCCATATTCCGGAAGTACGGTGTGGTACCAAAGGAGGCAATGCCAGAAGTCCAGGCTAGTTCAAATTCAACAGAGTTAAACAAGTACATAAATAAAAAACTTCGTAAGGATGCTATGGTCTTAAGAAGCCTAGTTGCTAAGGGGGGCTGGTGACCAAGAAATTCTAGAAACTAGAAGGACACTTATGAAGGAAGTATATGATATCCTATCTATAGCCCTAGGTAGCCCAGTAAAGAAATTTGACTTTAAGTATAGGGATAGGGACAAGGAATATCATGTAGACAGGGATATGACGCCTCAAGCCTTTTATGACAAATATGTTGGCTTAGACCTAGATGAATATGTATCTGTTATAAATGCGCCTACAGAAGACAAGCCATATATGAGGTCTTATACAGTTGAAATGCTTGGCAATGTAGTTGGTGGTAAAGAGGTAAAATATATCAACCTAGATATGGAAGACTTTAAAAAGCTGGCAATAGACCAGCTAGAGTCAGGAGAATCTGTATGGTTTGGCTGTGATGTTGGCCAGTTTTCTAACAACATATCAGGTATAATGGCCTTAAATACATATGAGCTAGAAGACCTTTTTGATGTAGATTTCTCAACCAGCAAGGCTGATAGGCTCATGTATGGTGAGAGCCTGATGACCCATGCTATGGTATTGACAGGAGTAGATATAGTTGATGGAAAACCTACTAGGTGGAAGGTCGAAAATAGCTGGGGTGATAAGGTAGGCCACAAGGGCTATTATGTGATGACAGATGACTGGATGGACCAGTACACATACCAGATAGTAGTTAGGAAGGACCTATTAACAGACCAGCAAGGCAGGCCTTTGACAGCCAACCGATACTTCTAGCCCCATGGGACCCTATGGGATCACTGGCATAGATTGTATATAATTTTATAGAATATAAAAAGACACCTGGGAGGAGGGATTATGATAGTAAAATTATTACCATCTAAAATCCTAAGGCCCATAGGTGTCTTTTAATTTATTGATTGTTTGAATTTATTAATAAAGTATGAAAAATTTTATTATCCTTAGCTATATTTTAATAAGCACCTTTTAGTTGACTAGAAGCCTATCTTTAGGTCTATGGTCTTTCCGTTTCTGTAGACGGTAAGTGTGTCCTTAGAGCCTGATGAATAAGAGTAGAGCTTCTTAGTTAGGTCATTCATTGTCTTAATTTCAGTACCACCAATCTTGGTAATAATATCTCCAGCCTTTAGGCCAGCCTTTGATGCAACTGAACCTGACTTAACAGACCTGACAATTATACCATTTTCAATATCTAGGTCTTGACCAGTATAGCTAGTGTATGTTTTTACATCTAGACCTGATATACCAAGAGTTGGCCTGACATAGGTCTTGCCCTCAACAATCTTTTCAACGATTGTCTTGGCTGTGTTTATAGGTATAGAGAAGCCTAGGTTATCAGCATTGGCCTTGGCTGTGTTGATACCAATTACCTGACCATCCTGGTTAAGCAAGGGACCACCACTATTACCTGAGTTGATACTGGCATCTGTTTGAAGTAGGCCCGACATATTACTTGACTGAGTTGATACATCCCTATTAAGACCACTTATAATACCTTGGGTAACAGAGTTTCTAAGGTCTGTGCCCAGAGGGTTACCTATTGCTATGGCTATATCACCAACGGTTACCTGGTCACTATCGCCTAGCTCTGCTGGAACCAGGTTTGACTTATTTACCTTTACCACAGCTAGGTCTAGACTTTGGTCATACCAAACCACACTACCGCTAGTTGTTGTACCGTCATTGAATAGGACCTTGACAGTCTTGGTTTGCCCATCAGATACTACGTGGGAATTTGTTAAAATATACCCCCTCTTATCTACAACGAAGCCCGTCCCAGAACTCTTAGTAATTTGATTGCTATCACTAAATAGGCCAGACCCTGAGCTTTCCTCTGTAATAATTCCTACCACAGATGGAGAAGCCTTCTGGGCAACAGCCTGGTATACGTTCTGAGACTTGCTACTTCCATCAGAAATTATCTGTGTAGTAGTATTTGCCTTTGTAGGCTGGGAATTAAATGTATTATTTTGACTAAATTTTAGGGTTGTAAAAGCACCACCAAAGGATGATACTATTGCAACTATGACTACTAAAATAAAAGTTCTAAATTTCATATCACATACTTCCTTTCTATCTAAATTTATTACTTTGTTTTTTACATTATAGTTATACTATCTTAAAATAAACTTAAATATATAAAAATAATTATATAGGATTTTTTCATTAAAAAGGGCAGGTAATAATACCCTGCCACTAAAGTCAACTTAAATAAATTCTTTCTTATAGACTGAATTTGAGACTGTGTTTTTTGAATAAGGGGTCAGTAAAGCTGACCACTATACCTATGAAAATACCTGTAACCAAAGATGCCCCTAGCATGATAGGTAGGTAGGTCATCATAGTCAAATTTTCAATCATAGCACTTGCAACAAGTAGCTGGCCCTATATTGTGCATTATGGCACCGAAAACACTAATTCCAACCTTGGAAAAAGCCCTTGATCTTGATGGCAAGATACATGCCCATTAGGCTGAGATAACCACCGGCTATACTATATAGGGAGGACTGTAGCACTCTGGCAAAAATTGAGGATAAGATTATCCTGACTGTAAGTATCTTAAATGTGTCCTTAAAGCCAAAGTTCAAGAGACATAATAGGGTGATGATATTGCTTAGACCCAATTTAGCTCCCGGGAAGAAGGCGATTAAGGGGTTAGGTATTAATTGCTCTAATAAATATAAGGCTAAACTATAGGCAACCATGAGACTATAGAAGACTAATTTTCTAGTTTTTTTAAATGACTATTATGCATAAATATTCCATCCTACTTTCTAGCTAATTATTTCCTAGAGGGTATATTATTACTAGGAATATAACAAGTATAGCATATTTTTGTCTACAATATGAGAATTACTTTTTAAATGTCAGAAAATATCTAAACCTATAGTTAAAAATAAAGGTAAGTGGAGTATAATACTAATAGGAATAAATAGACCAATATATAATAATAAATTCTTCAATGGATATAGATACAAAAATCCATAATACAAATACATATGAAAAAAAGATGGAGGTAAATATGGCAAGAGAGAGAAAAGAAATTTCAAATGAATATAAATGGGACCTAGATAAGATGTACCCAAGCAAGGATGCTATGGAAGCTGATATAGACTATATTAAGGAAGGGCTAAAGGAGGTTGCTAGCTACAAGGGAAGTCTATCTGCTTCAGCAGAAAATCTTTATAAGGCCCTAAAGCTGATGGAAGATATTTCAAGGAAGCTATCCCACTATTATGTATATACTCACATGAAACATCATGAGGATACTAGAAATAATGAAAACCTGGCAGAGTCAAGCAAGAGTGAGATGATGTCAACTGACCTAAGCAAGGCTACAGCCTATATAGTTCCTGAGATTATAGCCATGGACGAAGGGTTATTGGAAACTTATATGAAGGATGAGAGGTTAGTCCACTACAAGAAGATGGTAGATGAAATTCTTAGGGACAAGCCTTATACACTTAGTGACAAGGAAGAAGAGATAATGGCTGCGGCATCAGAATTAGCAGGGGTACCTGAAAATACCTACGAAATGCTATCCTATGCAGATATGAAGTTCCCAGAAATTACAGATGAAGATGGCAATAAGGTTAGGCTGGATATGTTTAACTATAGCAAGTTTATCAAGTCTAAGGACAGGAGGGTTAGGCAGGAGGCCTTTGAGGCAGAGTTTGGAACTTACAAGAAGTATTCAAATACAATGGCTTCAACCCTATTTGGTGGTATCAAGGCAGAGATATTCAATTCAAGCATTAGGAAGTACCCATCAGCCCTGTTTGCATCCCTATATGCAGACAATATCAGCATAGATGTGTATAATAACCTGATTGAATCAATCCATGAAAATATACCGGCCTTAGACAAGTATATAGGCCTAAAGAAAAAGTATTTTGGTCTAGATGAGGTCCATATGTATGACCTTTATGTACCTATGGCAGAGGATTTCAAAATGGAGATTTCCTACGAAGAGGCCCAGAAAATTATAATCAAGGCCCTAGAGCCAATGGGGCAGGACTATATAGGCCTAATCAAGCGTGCCTTTGATGAGAAGTGGATAGATGTATACGAGAATGAGGGCAAGAGGGGTGGAGCCTATTTATGGGGAAGCTACGATTCCCACCCGTATATACTGATGAGTTATAACAATGACCTCAACTCTATGTTTACCCTAATACATGAGCTGGGTCACTCTATGCATAGCTACCTTTCACATGAGAGCCAGCCTTACCTATACTCTAGCTACAAGATATTTGTGGCAGAGGTGGCATCAACAGTTAACGAGAACTTGTTGATCAAGTACCTGCTTAAGAATGCCAAGTCCGATGAGGAGAAGATATATCTTCTAAACTACTACCTAGAGCAGTTTAGGACTACTGTATACAGGCAGACCCTATTTGCTGAATTTGAAAAGATTAGCCACGAAAGGGTAGAAGCTGGTCAACCTATGACAGCCAAGGACTTTACTGAAATATACTATGACTTGAACAAGCTATATTATGGTGGTTCTTGTAATGTGGATGAACTGGTTGGTATAGAATGGGCTAGGATACCTCACTTCTATTCAAACTTCTACGTATATAAGTATGCTACAGGCTTCTCAGCAGCAAGTGTACTTAGCAATATGATATTAAATGAAGAAGGGGCAGTGCCAAGGTATATAGAATTCTTGAGAAGTGGTGGCTCAGAATACCCACTGGACCAGTTAAGACATGCAGGCGTGAATATGGAAGAAAAATCAGCTGTAGACGGGGCCTTGAAGGTATTTGCTGACCTAGTTGATGAGCTAGAAGCCTTGATAAGTAAGTAGTGGATGGTGGAAATATGGAGATTATTAACTTTAAATTAGTTGCATGGGTCATGCTCTTTGTGGTCCTTATATCTATACAGTTGACCCTTAATAAGATACTTTTATTGTTAAGAGAGATTAGGGACAGGCAGAAAGATGACTGGAAAGATATGACCCGTAGGGAGTTACAAGGATAAGATAATTATATAAATTATATATAGGATGAAATCGACCTTCTAGGTTTTTAGGACCTGGGAGGTTTTTTATTGTAGGGACGTGTCCCTATTGAAAATGCAAAGTTGGGTCGCATGATAGATGCTTAAAAAAATAATATATTAAATAAAAACTAAATTAATATGATAGTATAGGCTAGAGTATACTGACAACGCTTAATTTCCACTTAATATAAAAATTATAAAAAAATCTACATACTCCTTATTATTAGGATCTAATTGAATTATAATTTCAATATAATACTTAGAACAAAAATTCAGATTATAATTTAATTTTACCATAGAAGGACTTACAATTTTACAGGCTTTTTCATAGATTCGAATAAAAATATATTATACAACGAAAATTATTCCTAGTGATTGCGATTACCCTTTGACTGTGATAAAATATATATGAATAAAAATCGTGGTAAAATATATAAATTATTCGCATAAAAGGGGCACAGGATATGATTATAGAAAGAAAGCAATATTTAGATGAACTAATTAAGAAAAAAAGGATAACGGAAGAATTAAAAATCATCACAGGTATCAGAAGATGTGGCAAGTCATATTTGTTGTTTGAACTATACAAGAATTATTTATTGAAAAAAATAGTATAGCTGAAAACCAAATTATTGAAATGGCTCTCGATGACATTGAAAATAGTCAATATAGAGATCCCTTTAAGCTCAATGAATATAAAAAAAGTAAGATAAGTGATGATAAAAGATATTATATTTTTTTATTGATGAGATACAATTTTCAAGATCAGTAAAAAAATCCATATATTGATGATGAGGACGAAAAAAATTACTTTTTGTTGATACATTACTTTCACTTATGAAACGAAAAAATCTTGATATTTATATTACCGGAAGTAATTCAAAAATGCTTTCTAAAGACATTTTGACACAATTTAGAGATAGGGGAGATGAAATACATCTTTATCCTTTATCGTTTGCTGAGATGAGTAGCTGTTATGAGGATAAAGATAAAGCATGGGAAGATTATGTCCTTTGCGGTGGAATGCCATTTGTACTTGAAATGGAAACCTTTGAAGAAAAGAGCAGGTATTTGAAAGGACTATTTGAAGAAACATATATTAAAGATATCATAGACCGAAATCAGATAAAAAACAGTGAGGAAGTTTTAGAAGTTTTACTAGATTTTGTATCATCAGCAGTAGGCTCACTTACAAATCCACTTAAGCTATCTAAAAGATATGATTCGGATAAACATATCAAATAATACTATTTCAAAGTACTTAATATATTTTTGAAGAAGTCTATCTTCTGTATTCTACTAAAAAGATATGATATTAAAGGTTCTGAAATACTTCTCTACACCACTTAAATACTATTTTGCTGATATAGGGCTTAGAAATGCAAGATTGAATTTTAGACAAGTTGAAGAAACGCATATTATGGAAAATATCATTTACAATGACTTGTTAAGAAGAGGATTTAATGTTGATGTAGGTGTTGTGGAATATTTCCAAGTGTAGAGGGAAAAACAACAAGAGTACAATTAGAGGTTGATTTTGTTATTAACAGAGGAAATCTCAGATATTATATTCAATCAGCTTTTGCTATAAACAGTGAGGAGAAGAAAGAACAGGAAAGAAACTCTCTAAAACGAATTGACGATTCTTTTAAGAAAATTATTATTGTCAGAGATAATATAGTGCCAAGATACGATGAGTATGGAATTTATTATGTTGGAATAAGAGACTTTTTGCTAAGAGATGATTTTCTTGAAGCATAATTGAATAACATTGTAATCTTCAAGGTCACAATTTATGATCTTGAAAGAATGAAATGAAATGACTAGAATATAAAAAAGGGTTGTATAATATTTAGCGTTGCTGAGGGAAAATTCTCTCCCAACGCTAAATTTTTTGCAAAAAAATAGGAACACACATCAAATCTCGCGTATAATTTAAATCACCACAATTAAAAAAAGGAGAAATGATATGTGTTCTAATGCTAGTATAACAGAAATCTTGGGAATTAACGATAACAATTTAGTAATTTTAAGTAATAAAAAAGAAAATATTAAGGGGATAGAATATACAGTACTAAGGGGAAAGCTTTCATATAGGCCAGCTTGCTGCCCTAAATGTGGTATAGTCAATGAAAATTATGACATAACTAAAAATGGGAGTCAGACTGTAAAAATACTTTTTAATAGGGTTAATACAAACCCTTTGATATTGATGGTTAAAAAGCAGAGGTTTTTCTGTAAGCATTGCGAGTCAACATTTATGGCCAAAACACCTATTGTAGATAAGGGGTGCTTCATATCGAATGATGTTAAGAGGTCTATAGTTTTAAACCTATGTGAGACTAAGTCAATGGACCTAATTGCAAGAGAACACTGTGTATCTCCTACTAGTGTTGCCAGAATACTCCGTTTAACTGAAGATAGGAGAAGAAAAAATTATCTACCTAGGATTCTATCAATAGACGAATTCAAGTCAGTAAATACAGTTGATGCATCTATGAGTGTAAATTTAACCGATTTAGAAGGCGGTCATATTTTTGATATCCTGGCAGATAGAAGGCAAAGATACCTCTTTGAGTATTTTAATTCCTATCCCTTGAAGGTGAGAAAAAGGGTAGAATATGTGACTACAGACATGTATAGACCATATATTGATCTTGCCAAGAAGGTCTTTCCAAATGCCAATATTGTGGTCGATAAATTCCACATTGTACAGCTCTTGACAAGAGAGCTAAACAAGTTAAGAATAAATGAGATGAAGAAGCTTAATACGAGGTCTAGAGAGTATAAAATACTGAAGAGATACTGGAAAATACCACTTAGGAAGAACTGGGAATTAAACAGTATATATTTTTACAAGAACATACACTTTAAAAATATGACTAGTTCAGTTGACATATTAGACTACATGTTAGGAAAATTCCCTAATTTAAAAGAAGCCTATGATTTTTATCAAAACTTTCTATTAAGTATCTCGAAAAATGATGTAGCTATGCTTGAAGATATTCTAAATACTAGGACTGATAAAAATACCGATGTGTTTTTAGGAAGAGTATAAAAACCCTTAAAAAGCTTAGAAAATATGTGGTAAATTCACTGAAATATGACTATACGAATGCTATGGTGGAGGGTAAGAATAATAAGATAAAGGTAATTAAAAGAGTATCCTACGGATATAGGAGCTTTAGAAATTTTAAGGCAAGGATAATGCTAATGGAAAGGTATAAGATACAAAAGGGCAACATCCATAGCTATAAGTTTGCTATGGATCTCTGCACTCAATTAATAGATTTTATTGATTTAAATTATCACCAACGTTATTTGACAGATATCTTCTGTTTAACAATATTTGAAATCAAGGTTTTTCCTTTCTTTTTTTGTCCTTAGTGAAGTTTTCACGTCCAATTAAAGTTGTACCCTCATTACAGGATGTAATCATTGATGAATCATCTGTATCTTTGCTTGTGTTATTTTGTTGATTTGCTATCAATTTTGTCCAATCGTATTCTACGTCTTTAGGTTTGTTATCCATTAGGACATCTCCTTTCTTTAATTAAGAAAATTAAAAATAATAAAAGCAATAAGTGTAGTGGAAATACCATATAATGAATTTTTAAAAGCACTTGCGCGTTTTTCATTTAAATCTCTGTGTTGTAAAATTATTTCTCGATATGCGAATGTAATATTACGAAGAGATTCAAATCGTTGCTGATTAATTAGTTCATCTTTAATACATATAACGTTAAAATTATTATGTTGTTTTGTTATTATTGTTTTTCATAACCATAATTATTGTAAAAATTAATCCACCGTAAAACAAATAGTACACTTAGTATTTTTAATCAAATCAATAAAGGATAGTGGAATAAAAATAAATGAATAATATTATTTAATTTAATAGTTTAAAAAAAAATCCCACACGTTGCGCCAAGTAATGCCATTATTATGCCTGCACGAGTTTCAAAACTTTGTTTTTTATCACGCTCTATTTTATATTCGCTCATGACTACTTCAAGACATTCTAAAATAGCAGTATTCTCAACTCTAACAGGTTGTTCACCAACATCTATGTTTTTCTCTTTGCATTGTGAATTTTGATTTGTATCCAAATCCAAAATATACTCTTGATTTATGTTCTAATACAATTAAAAAAACAAAGGACTATTAAAAGTTTTTAAACTATCCTCGTACAGAATAGAAAAGATAATAGTATCATAGTATATATTAAATAGTGTGTATTAATTGGGAATATATATTACAACGCTCAATAATTCTATATTATTCATAAAGACGATAATCCTTATGGAAGTAGCATACAAGTAATGATATAATTTAAGTGATTCCTAGATAAGATTTAGGTATTATTCTAAGGGGGACAAAATTATGGAAAAGTATATACTATCATTTGATGCGGGAACTACAAGTTCCAGGGCAATTATATTTAATAAAAAGGGTCAAATAATAAATGTAGCACAAAAGGAATTCCAGCAAATATATCCTAAGGCTGGCTGGGTAGAGCACGATCCGATGGAAATATGGGCATCCCAGAGTGGGGTGGCGAGAGAAGTATTGGAAAAGTCTGCTATCAGACCTGACCAGATTGTTGGAATTGGTATTACAAACCAAAGAGAGACTACGATTGTATGGGATAAAAATACAGGCAAACCTATCTATAATGCCATAGTTTGGCAGTGTAGAAGAACGGCCAGCTATTGTGAGAGACTTAATGAAAAGGGTTGGATTGACAAGATTAGGGATAAGACAGGCCTAGTAGTGGATGCCTATTTCTCAGCCACAAAGATAGCCTGGATACTAGACCATGTGGAAGGAGCCAGGGAAAAGGCTGAAAGAGGAGACCTACTTTTTGGTACGGTGGATACGTGGCTAGTATGGAACCTGACTAGGGGTAAGGTCCATGTAACAGACTATTCTAATGCATCCAGGACCATGTTGTTTAATATCAAAGACCTAAAGTGGGACGATGAAATTCTAGATGTTTTGAATATACCAAAGGCAATGATGCCAGAGGTCAAGGATTCTAGCTGTATATATGGCTATACTGATGAGCACACCTATGGAGGTGCCGGGATACCAATAGCAGGTATAGCAGGTGACCAGCAGGCCGCCCTATTCGGCCAGAATTGCTTTAAGCCAGGTATGGTAAAGAATACCTATGGAACAGGCTGTTTTGTGTTGATGAATACAGGCCAGGAAATGATAAGGTCTAAAAATGGCCTATTGACTACAATAGCATGGGGAATTGACGGCAAGGTATCCTATGCCCTAGAAGGGTCAGTATTTATAGCAGGTGCAGCCATACAGTGGTTGAGGATGAGTTGAGGCTGGTATACGATTCTCCCCAGAGTGAATATTATGCCAACAAGATTGAAGATACTGATGGTGTAGTTGTTGTGCCAGCATTTACAGGCCTAGGAGCCCCATATTGGGATATGTATGCAAGGGGTGGAATTTTTGGTTTGACCAGGGGGACTAAGAGGGAGCACCTTGTAAGGGCTACCTTGGAATCACTAGCCTACCAGTCAAAGGATGTGATAGAGGCCATGCAGGAGGATGCCAAGATACCCCTAGCCCACCTGAGGGTAGATGGTGGAGCATCAGCAAATAACTTCTTGATGCAGTTTCAGGCTGATATGCTAGATACAGAAGTCCACAGACCTAGGACCCTTGAGACAACCTCACTAGGGCAGCCTATCTGGCAGGGTTTGGCAGTCGGATATTGGAAGGATCTTGATGAAATATCAGAGGACTTTTCTATAGACAGGACCTTCAAACCTCAGATGAGTCAGGAAAAGAGGGCCAAGAATTATAAATACTGGAAGAAGGCGATAGAGAGGTCTATGGGCTGGCTAGACAAGGAGGATGAATAGGAAAGATTTCTGTATTTGTTAGACAATAAATATAATAGAAGATACATAGGAAAAGAGTATTTTTTGTAGGAAAGGTAGTGGATGGAATGAAGAAGACAATAGTGCTAGGAATACTAGTATTTGCAGGCCTGGTCCTATCTATATATGGCTTTATAGTTTTACCAGCTAATGTGGTTGTTCAAGTGGGGGCTTCAGGCAAGCCCTCAAGTGTATATCCCTAAGTTGATGGTTATAGGCTTAGAAGGACTGTTTACGATTGGTGGAGCCCTGGGCTACTTTTTGTAGATAAGAAGGAAAGGAAATTTTAAGCCTTTTCCTTTATGGGTATATTGGTATCTATAATAACCCTAGTGTTAATCATTGATAAATATTGAAAAATCATTATGATTTATTATATCATATAGTTAAGAGGTGTGATTTATACTTATTCTAACCAAGAATAGGCGTATGAGTATAAAAGAAAACGTTTGCAAATTTTATAGTAATTTATAATGAATAGGGGGTTATTCTGGTGGTGATAATCTAATAGAGGTTTCAAATTTAAGGAAATCATATGGTCAAGGTGATAGCAGGGTAGATGTCCTTAAGGACATAGATTGTAAGATAAAGAGGGGGAGTATATGTACCCTATTAGGACCATCTGGGTCTGGTAAGTCCACTTTTTTGAATATATTAGGGGGGATAGAGTCCTTTGAAGAGGGAAGTCTCATGGTTGATGGTTTGGAGCTTAAGAACTTGTCTAAGAAGGACCTACTCCAATATAGGAGGGACAAGTTAGGTTTTGTTTTCAATTTTATAACCTAGTATCCAACCTTACTCTTAAAAGAGAAAATATAGAGGTAGGGGCCTGTTGGGTAAAGACCCTTGGATATTGATGACTTGATGGAAAAGCTTGGCTTGGTAGAACATCAAGGCAAGTTTCCTAACCAACTGTCAGGCGGTCAGCAGCAGAGGACTGCTATAGCAAGGGCCTTGTCCAAGAGTCCAACTATCCTTCTTTGTGATGAACCTACTGGAGCCCTGGACTACACTACTGCCAAAGATGTATTAAGGATGATACAAAAAATAAATAAGGAATATAAAAAGTACTATTATTATAGCTACACACAATACTGCTATTGCTAGTATGTCGCATGAGGTTTTGAGCCTCACACGACGGGACTATAATGGAGCATAAAATAAATGATAGTATAGTAGATGCTAAAGGAATTAGTTTGGTAGGTGGCTAGATTATGAAGAATCCACTAAACAAGAGAATTTTTAGAGAACTTAGGGTCAAATATTGGTAGGGTATGGTTCTATATTTATAGTTATGCTAATGACCATATCATTTATATCTTCATTTTTTATAGCACAAAATTCTGTAAAGATATCCTATGAGGACAGCCACATAAGAGGCAAGATAGAGGATGGCTATATAGAGTTTGATAGGGAATTAAGTAGGGATGAAGAAAAAATCTTTGAGGACAATCATATTAAGGCCTATAAAAACTACTACCTATCTATCAATTATAAGAATGGTAAATTAATCAGGCTATATTCCAACAGAGAACATGTAAATATACCGGCTATCCATAGGGGAAGACCTGCCAATAAAGATGGTGAGGTAGTATTAAATTATAACTATATCAAAGAGAACAAGTTGTCTCTGGGTGATAAATTATACTTGCCAGCATATGTAAATGGCAAGAAGCCTGCTATAGATGGATTAAAAATAGTTGGCTCGGTGTCCTTTCCAGACTATAGTTGTTTATTGAGGCGACCGGGAGATATCTTGATGGACAACAAAGATTTTGCAGTGGCTAGTGTAAATAAAAAGACTTTTGATGATCTAGTAAAAGATGGCTATGGTATAAACTATATCTACTCTTACAGATTAGAACATTCCAGTGAAAACAGGAAGGTCCAGTCTGATAAATTAGAGGATTTAGTTGATGCCTTTGTAGATAAGGGTCTTGTACCGATAAATGCCCAAAATAAGTATAGGAATTCTAGGATTTCATATGTTATGGATGATATGGGTGGAGATGTACCAATGATGACATCCTTGATGGTGATAGTACTTTTGGTAATGGCCTTTATATTTGCAGTTCTAGTTCAGAATACTATAGAGGACGAAGCTAGTGTGATAGGTAGCCTACTATCCTTTGGTTCATAGCAAAAGCTGGCCTTATATGGCACTATATAAAGTTGCCCCTATATGTTACGGTGTTTGCCGTATTAGTGGAACCTGATTGGCCTATACCCATATGAAGAATGTATGTTAGGCCTATATCGGGTACATTTTCCCTATTTCCTGTAAGGGTAGAGTTGGATGCCTATGCCTTTTTATTGACAAAGCCTGATACCCTATAGGGCTTGATATTACTGATAAATTTTGTGTCCATATATAGAAAGTTGAGACTGAGTCCCCTTAGATTTTTGAGGCGAGAACTAACTAAGAAGAGGCAGAGAGGAGGCCATTGAGGCTACCACAGGTGGCATTCTTGTCGAGGTTTAGGATGAGGGTCTTCTTGAAAAATAAGGCTAGTTACCTGGTTTTGTGTATTGGTCTCCTATTGGGAAATATACTTTTGATATATGGCCTATCTTTAAATATTTTGATTGATGGCTATATGGATGATATAGAGAAATCTATGCCATCTAGCTACCAGACCATACTAAAAGGACCCCTTGAAAAGAGGTGGAGAGCAAGGTTAAAGAATCAATAGTAAAGAGGGACAAGGATATATTTGACAAGCCTACCTATGACCAACAAGACAAGTATCTATCTGATGCCATGTCAGTTGACAAGGATAAAGTCAACCTATTCACCATGTATGGGGTAAAAATGAGAGATAAGACTTTTGACCAAGATATAAAGGTCAATATATATGCCAGCAATTTAGACGGGGCCTTTATAAAAGAAGGTCTGACAAGGGCTAGTGGTTTAAGCTCAAAAGAAGATGGAGAATACAAGAATGATAAGGCCTCACATGATAAAGAGGCTTCTAAACAAAAGCCAAGGCTATATGATGTTTACCTTTCAGACGGTCTAATGAATAGGTTTAAAATAAATATGGGCGACCAGATAAGTATGAAGGATGAAAATAGAGATGTAGACTATAGACTAAGAGTTGTTGGTCATACGGACCTTGCAACTCTCCATGGCCATCATAATGGATAGGAAGGATTGTAATAAAATGGTCGGCATGAAGGAATATTATTATGATGGGGTATTTACGGATAAGAAATTAAAGGTAGAAGACAAAGAACTGGCTACAATTATAAATTCTTCGGATATGAAAAAAATTGCCGGTCAGTTTATGGTAAATTTTAAAAACCTTATGCCTATGATCATGTCCGTGGCTCTTGTAATATACCTAGTGGTGATGTATGTCCTCACCAAGACTATAGTTGACAAATATAAGGAGTCAAACTTCATCTTAGGATATTTGGCTATTATGACAAGGAGATAGAGAAGGTATTTATTAGGGTATCCACAATAGCCGTTGCTGTATTTCTAGTCATCCTAATTCCTTTAGAAAAATATTTAGTAAGATCATTAGTAATATTAGCCTTTTATAAGTTTGATGGCTATGTGGTTCCGCATATACCTGCATATGTATACCTTTCAACGGTTATATGTGGAATGATGGTCTACCTACAAATAGGTGGATCCTGGTAAGAAGGATAAAGAAAATCAATATGTCAGAAGTCCTAAAAGATAGGTAAAAGAAAAATTAGATTATTCAGTATAGAATTTGAACCAAGCTAATATCAAATAATGGTATTGGCTTGATTTTATTTAGAGAGTTAAAGGGTACAAAGTTGCCATTTTTACCTGTATTATCATAAAAATACTAGAATAAAATATAGTGATAATAATTTATATAGTTCAAAAACTCGGTATAATAATTTTAAAAAGTATTGAAAAACGCACATTAGAGATATCATTTTAGTATAAAGGTTCGTATATATGAATTATATATAGATAATCAAGTAAAATAGTCATATTGCTTTTTATCTCTTAAGTGGATAGGGTGTAAACAAATGATTTTTAAAAGACTAGAAGATATTTTACCTAGATTTAATAAGTTGAAAAGGAGAATTTAATTATGAAAATTGCAGTATCATGGGTTCTAAGTCTGATTTGCCAAAGCTTGAGTCCGGAATAAAATTTATAAAGAGCTATGGTATAGAGGTTGTGGTTAGAGTACTTTCAGCCCACAGAACACCTGAGGAGTTAACTAGATTTTTTGGAAGAAATCAAGACAATACAGATGTAATAATCACGTGGCAGGTAAGGGTACGCCCATCTACCAGGTGTTATAGCGCCCAGACATTGATACCAGTAGTTGGCCTACCAATCAAGTCTTCTACAATGGACGGTATGGATTCCTTGTTGTCGATTGTTCAGATGCCAAGTGTGTGTCCCAGTTGCAACGGTAACTCATAGATTCAGGGTATGAATGTCAGCTTTGATGGCAAATTCAGATTGCAAGCGTGAAGTACCCAGTTTTAAGGAGAAGCACGCTACAGGAAGGAAATGGCAGACAAGGTTCTAGCTGATGATGCATCAGTTGAGTTTTAGTTTTTAATCATAGTGGATAATAAATAATCAAAAATATATTCAGTTTAAGGGGGATAAAATGCTTACTTACAAGAGTTCAGGTGTAGATATTGATGAGGGAAACAGAGCGGTAGATTTAATTAAAAACAAGATTAAGGGAACTTATGATTCAAATGTAATTGGTGACCTAGGTAACTTTAGTGGTCTATAGTCTCTAAAAGGATTTCTTGGCATGGAGGAACCAGTCCTACTAGCATCAACTTTGGATGGGGTTGGGACAAAGCTTAAGATAGCCCAGTTAATGGACAAGCATGACACAGTTGGTATAGACCCTGGTTGCCATGTGTGTAAATGACTTGATTTGTCAGGGGGCAAAGCCACTATTGTTTTCTTGACTATATAGCTCAGGAAGCTAGTACCAGAGCATATAGAAAAGGTTGTAGGAGGTATAGCTGATGGATGTAAGATGAGTGGCTGTGCCTTGATAGGTGGAGAAACTGCTGAAATGCCAGGTATGTACGGGGATGATGATTATGACTTGGCAGGCTTTTTCCAATAGGTATAGCTGATAAGAAGAAGATAGTTAGCGGTCAGGATGTAAAGGCAGGAGCCTTTAGTTGGTATATCTTCAAGTGGTATACACTCAAACGGATTCTCCTTTATCAGAAAGATCTTCCTAGTGCAAATACGAGCATGAACTAGACAAGTACATAGATGACCTAGGCATGTCTTTTGGGTGATGCTATGTTAACTCCAAGTCAAGATATATGTTAGTTAGCGCTTGATGCTTCCTAGCCAACCATAATGTGAAGGCCATAAGTCTCACATTACTGGTGGTGGTCTAATAGAAAATATTGTTAGGGTAATACCTAAGGGATTAGGACTTGACATAGATACCAAGTCTTGGGACAAGCCAGCGATTTTCAAGATGATAGAGGGCTTTTAATGCCATAGAAAAGAGGGAGCTTCACAAGAGCTTTTAACATGGTGTTGGTCTAGTAATGATAGTTGACAAGGATGAGGCTCAGGACCCAGTAGACTACATCAATAATGAGGCGTAGTGACAATGTAGACTTTGTAGAGGACTAGTACAAGGCCACTAACGGATGACAAGGCCTATATCAGCAGGTAGTGTAGTGAGGATTCACATGAGGGGTGTAGGACCCTAGTATAAGAGGAGAGAATATGGGGCAAGGTGGATAATCCCAGTTGGGGGAAGATAGGCCTGTCAGGATGGATAATATAGAGAGTAAAGAGGTATTTTGATGAAGAATACGCTGTACTGGTATCTGGTGGTGGGAAACCAACCTGCAGTCCATAATCGATGCTGTTGAAAGCTGGTAGGATGATGTCGGCCAAACTCAAACTGGTTAAGTATCCGGTCAAGGAAGGGGCTTTATGGTCTGAAAGGGCCAAGAACCATAATATAAGGGCAAGCAGTATCTGAGTGTTGACGAGCAGGCTATTATTGATATTATGAAGGAAAGCCAACATGAACCTCCAGTAGTCCTTGCAGGACTCCTTGAAAGATATGGTCCTAATTTCACTCAAGGCATTTGAAAACAGGATAATTCACATCCACCCATCCTTAATTCCATCCCTTTTGCAGTGAGTGATATTATGGCCCAAGGGTCCATGGGGCTGACTGCAGAACACGTAAAAAGGTAGAGCGGGCTGCAGTCCACTTTTGTTAGATGAAAATGCTGATACAGGCCCGCCATAATCAGGCAGGGAAACTGTGAGGTTCTTCCAGAGGATAGTCCCAAAGACCTCACAACAGAGGGTTTTGAAGATGAGAGCACGGATTTTTAAGTCAGGTAGTTGCCGACCATTGCGATTGATAGAAGACAAGAGTCGTTGGAAGAAAGGTATTTATAGATAACTAATGATATATCTCACCATTTTGGTTGAGATAAGATATTTTAAGGTTCGCTTGGCAAGAGTATACAGTAAGCGGATAGAGCATTTTAGTGATGAAAGGGTACATGGGGTCGAAGAGGGCTTTTCGATAAGTGTTACAGACAAGACTGGTCTTGTAGAATTTGGTATTAAATGAGTTTCTGGATGTGAGGATAGTCTCGACAAGGGCTTCAAGACGCTTCACTACGACGAGTGTAAATGTAATGCAGGTAGAATCAGTTACAAACTTTCCAGAAATATTGGATGGAAGGGTAAAGACTCTCAACCCAGCATATATCCATGGTGGCATCTGTACAGAAGAGACCTTGATCTTGCCATGTGTGTAGAAACAGTAAAGGAGTTAAATATGGGGTCTATAGATATGGCTGTAGTTAGCCCACATGACTTTGAAGGAGATTGCTGTTAGGAGTGGCAAGCTCCCAGGGGAAATAGGCTCGAAATATGATAGTCGCGTGGGTCCGTCAATGATCAGGTCGGCCCCCAAGAACTACAAGGATGCTACGCCGTTGTGTGGTTGATATAGCTGACTCACGGTATGGTAATTGAAAGGAGTTATCTCAGGAGGCTTGACAGAAGAAGATAGGGAGGCGGCTTTTGGCCTATGAGGCCTTTTAAGCTGCAACTGCTGGGTGTGATGCACCCTTATATCTACACATATTTTGCAGGCGGTGGTGGAGACCAGTGCAGGTATACCAAACCTTACATTTGCAAAAGGATTCAGGAGCTGGTATGGAGAAAATGTGGTCACCAGTAGGGCTTTGGTAGTACTCCGAGCCTAATGCAAAGCAATTATAAATTATGAAACAGCTACACGGGTAGGATTATCCTTCAATAACACTACCAAATGACCTGGCAGGTTGCCTGGGTATTGTATGAGGAGAATTCAAGGATTCAGACCAGGTATGCAGTGTGGCTATCAAGCATACTCAAAGTAGCTTGTGGTGTAGGTCTCTGCAGATAGTGTGTGCGAGTCATACATGAAGTGCTGAGGCCGACAAAGTATCAATCTTGGTGGTATCCTAGGAACTAGCATCAAGAAGAATGAGACAAAGCTCTTACCGGTGGAAAAGATAAAATGAAATGCTTCTTGGAAATAGTAGTTGCTTATGACTTTTGACCAGGGATGCCCTAGAGGTATTAAAGAAGCAAAAGAAGAATCTGAGATATTGTAAGCTTTGAGCCAAGATAGAGGATATGAAAGCGTTATAGCAGGCGATATGAAGTACTTGGATGAGAAAGCTGTGGTTCAGGACAAGGATAGGGTCTCGCCGACAAGTGTGAAGTAGTTACTACAGGTCCAGCCTACAGATGACCAGCTAAGAGAGATATGGAATTCGGCATGAAGGTTGCAAAGAACTTAGAAAGTCTGACGCCATAGCTATCGTTAGCGATGGCCAGACTTTGGCAGTAGGATGTGGCTGGTCAAACATCTAGAATATGGGCCCTTTCTCACGCTATAAGAAAATAACAAACAGAAATGAGAAAAGACTTCGAGTGGAGTTCTAGCATCTGATGCCTTCTTTCCCATTTGACGATTGGTGTAAGATTGGCGCCTGAGATATGGTCATAGCGCCATCATCAGCCGGGGTGGATCAATAAGGGATGAAGATTCAATCAAGGCCTGTGATGAACTAGAAATTAGCATGGTATCTCAGCAGGAATCAGACACTTTAAGCATTAAATATGGGGGAGATGAGTATGAAGATTTTAGCAGTGGGTGGTGGAGTGGAAGAGAACAGCTCATCTGTTGAAGCTAAGCCAGGATGTTGGAAAGTCTACTGTGCACCTGGTAACGCAGGTATAGCATCAGTTGCTGACCGCCTAGATATAAAAGGATACGGAATTCTAGATAGATTAGCATGCTTTTGCAGAGGAAAACAAGATAGACCTAACAGTTGTGGGACCTGAAGCCCCTAGTAATGGGCATATCAGATGTATTCTGCATAAAGGGGTTTGAGGGTGCTTTGGGCCATGCTTCCTGCTCTAGACTAGAGGCAGTAAGCTATTCTCCAAGGATTCTTTGTGAGGCATGATGTCTCCTACGACGCATAGTACACAAGGAATAGTACAGATATGGAATGAGGCCACAGGAGGAGAGATGAGCTCCTTTGGCTATCCAGTGGTTATCAAGCGCCGATGGTCCAGTCATGCTGGTAAGGGGTTGTAATATCTTAGAATAGGGAGGATGCCATAGCCACCTAAAGATGATAATGGCGGACAAAAGAAAGCTCTTGGTGACGTCAGCGACACTTGCGCAGTCGCTAGAAGGGTTTTGACTGGCATTGAAGGACTTCTATTCTGGCTTTTGCAGATAAGAACTAATCAGTACTATGGAATCAGCCAAGGACCACAAGAAAATATGAACTTGAAAAGAGGACCAAATACGGCGTATGGAACCTTCTCTCAAGTACAATATATACAGAAGAAGACCCTAGCCAAGAAGGTTTACGATGAGGCATTGATAAAGTCTCTTCAGGGATTCCAGGCAGATGGGAAGCTTTGACTAGGGGAATCCTATTTGTAGGCTCTACTGATCGCTCCAAATGGAGAAAAAGGTACTTGAACATAACTGTGGGTTTGGGGATCCTGAAACTCAGTCGAGCCAGTATTGACGAGGGCTAGAAACTGACCCTAAAGTGAGATAATGCTGGCAATTGCTGCAGAGGATAGGTTGGCGAGACTTAGATATCACGTATACAGGATAGATGTACTGCCACGCGTTCGTGTTAGCATCTGGAGGCGTCTCAGAGAGGACTGTGAAAAGGGCACAGCTAGTAGTGGCCTAGAGGGATGTGAGTGACAGTATAGTTGATTATTCCATAGTGGAACTCGAAGTTTGAGTGGAGATAGAGAGTGATGTACAAACGGGTGGTAGTCCTAGGAGTGTGCTGCCTAGGGGCAAGGATGTTGAGGTTGCCAGCGCAGGAGAATGTCTACAAGAATATAGGTGACAAGATAAGTTTTGAAGGGATACACTAGGAGAAGGATGTAGGGGTTGATTTCTGGTGAGCAGGAGTGAAAGTAGAGTTTTGCTGAAAGTGAAGGACGGTTTTGCTTTCAGGGTCTCCTCGCAATGCCAAAATGATATAGAGAGAGTCTGGCACACAAATGTAGGTAAGCTAAGGGTAAATTAACAGATGTGATGTAGGAGGGTATGCAGGGCCAGGAAGCCCACGTTAGTTGGGTTTGCTGAGACTATTCCTTTCAGATCTAATCTCGAGCCAGGTCTGTGAAGAAATGCCCAGGTTTGTGAGTGAAAGAGTCTTCTGCCATTGAGTACCTACCAGGCCACAGTATGACCAGAGGGCTGACTGGGCACCAGTAGTGATGCAGAAATCGTCAAAATGAAGGAAAGAGACCAACATTAATTCTGCCAGGGGTATGAAGCCAGGAAAATACTATTAGCGACCAGGAATTTGACAAGATAAAGGACTACCTTATTAATGCAGCTGACTCTGGGGAGGCTTCATTAGACAAGCCAGAAACCCCAGCAGTTGAATAGCGGAAATACCAGAGACAGTAGCTACCCTGGATGGATTTATAGACCCTGAGACTCTTCGAGGCTCTCAAGAAAAATTCACTAGCTGATACTGGGTCTCTAGCTGTGACTTCGAAGACCCAAAGTGTATCCAGGTCTACTCCAAGAAGAGTGACGAGAGAGAGATCCAACTATAACTGAGATAAAGGTTCTGGAATACATATCGTCAGACCACTGCAGGTACAATACTACCTCTGCATGACTACAGCTAGCAAATGTAGAGAAATTGAAGCATTGGGTTTGACAGATCCAGTAAAAGGATACCCATGCACCAGTACCCTGGCAGACAGTGGCAAATTTGTCTATGGGTGACGAGACAAGGATATATGCCCTAATGGATATGGCGACTGTGGCCATGAGAAGCTTAAAGTAGGAGGGCAAGCTGAGCTGGACCTTGATGAAGAGTGAAGAAATAAATGTGTTCGACAAATATAGACGTAGAGGTTGATGGTAAGAAGGAAGAATACCTTCTAATGTTCAAGAACGAAACACACAACCACCCAACAGAAATAGAACCATTTGGTGGCGCAGCAACTTGTCTTGGTGGTGCTATCAGGGACCCATTGTCAGGAAGGTCATATGTATACCAGGCCATGAGGGTAACAGGATCAGCAGACCCAAGAACTTCCTGAGGATACTCTAGCAGGTAGCTCTAATGCAGAAGAAGATAACTACAGAAGCGATGGTGGATATTCATCATATGGTAACAGATAGGTCTTCAACTGGCCAGGTACAGAGGTATACGATGAAAACTTTGTTGCCAAGTGAGAATGGAGGTTGGTGCAGTAATAGCAGCAGCTCCAAAGGAAAATGTAATTAGAAAGAGACCAGAGGCTGGAGACGTAATCATCCTACTAGGTGGAAAAACTGGTAGAGATGGATGCGGAGGAGCAACAGGATCATCTAAGGAGCACAGTGAGGAATCTATCTCTACTTGTTCTGCAGAGGTTCAAAAGGGTGATGCCCTAATGGAAAGAAAAATCACGAGGTTCTTTAGAAATCCAGAAGCCGTACGATGATGCAAAGGTGTATTGACTTCGGTGCAGTGTGAGTGTATCTGTTTACAGAGTGGAAAGCAGCCGAATCGCTAGATATCAACCTTGATCCTGAGTGCCCACAGAAGCATGATGAAAAGCTTAGACGGTACAGAGCTGGCTGCATCAGAATCTCCAGTAAAGAAATGGCAGCTGTATATAGATGCTGAAAATATGGATAGGTTCATAGAGTTAGCAGTGGTCTGGAAAATTTAGGAGGGCTACCCATGTGGCAACTGTTACAGATACCAAACTACCCTAAGAAATATACTGGAAATGGCGTAGGATATAGTAAATATAAGATAGGGCCTTCCTTGATACAAAATGGATCACAGAAGCAGGATACAGGATATATGGGTTGGAGGAATGACCCAGAATCTGGACATGTAGACTCTGACTGGCTGCACCGTGAGTTTGAGACAATAGAAGACAAGTACCCTAGCGACTATGGCAGGCCAGACCTGACATGTGTCTGCAGAGGGACTAGTAGAGAAGTTTGATAACACTATGGGTGGTAATGCGATCGTTATGCCCGCTGGGTGGTGGCACTGTAGCTACACTCAGCTAATGGCTAGGCTAGCCAAGATACCAGCACTGAGGTGGTGAAACGAGATACATCATCTATATTGACATATGGATATAACCCAAAGATCGGTAGCTGGTCTACTTCTCCACGGAGCTATGAATGCAGCGGTAGAATCCTGTCGCTTGCTTGTGCCCTGGTGGTGTGACTCATACTCTACTGCAAGGAAGCTTACATTCCAGGAATACTTTGAAAAAGCTGAGGCGGGATCCAGCTGGGTGGGCAAAGCCATTTTCTCAGCCCTGTCATAGGCGCCTACTATGCCCAGTCAAGCTTTGAGATACCGGCCATAGGTGGCAAGGACTCAATGAGTGGAACTTTCATGATTATAGATGTACCGCCTACCCTTGTATCCTTTGCAGTTAATACAGAAGACGTGCTAAAGAATATAGTTTCTCAGGAATCAAAAGGCTGACCAGGGTAAATGGCCCTCGTCCTAGTAGAAACACTCTCAGAAGGACTGCGCCTCCCAGACTTCGATGGATGATGAAGAACTTTGATATTATAAGCACCAGGCGGCTCCCAGAAGGTAAAGCCAAAGGCAACATATGCCCTAGGCTCGGTGGTCTAGGTGTAGCCATGGCAGCCAAGATGGCCTTTGGGTAACAGGATAGGTGGGCATTCCTGATGACAAGCTAGCCAGCAGGTAAGCAAAATAGGGGACCCGAGCCTGTTTAGACAGAGCTGTGAGCTCTATCTTAGTAGAAATCGACCAGGAGCAGACCTTGGTCCTAGAGGGCGACTCTGTGCCTGCTGGAGAGACAATAGCCAAACCAGTAGCGAGATGGGATATGGTCAGGAGGCATGCCTAGACAAGCTATATGCTGAATCTGAGAAGACTCTAGAGTCAATCTCCCAACCAAGGCAAGCAAGCATTGTTAATGATAAGGTAGAAAATATCAGCTACAAGCTAGATGCTAAACTCAGCCAAGTCACAACACTCAGCATGGTTAAGCCAAGAGTATTCATACCAGCCTTCCCATAGGAACTAATCTGATGCTACCCGCAAGAGCCTTTGAAAGAACGTAGTGCAGCAGGAGGCCCTTATAGGCAGTATCGAAATATGACTTATGCTGATATAGAGAGCTTTCAATAGATACATGATGGTTGAGAAATTAACAAGAGCGAGATCATTATGATTTCAGGAGGCTTTCTCAAAGTGGCGTGTGATGAGACCAGATGGTTCAGCCAGCAAGCTTTACTAGCTTCTGAGTATTTAGAAATCCAAGGATAGAAGAGGCTGTCATCATGAACCTCATAAATAATGAGGGATGGTCTGCAATGATAGGTATTTGTAATGGTTTCCAGGCTCTTACCAAAGCTTGGCCTAGTACCATATGTGGTGAGATTAAGACTCCAAGTGCAGAATGCCTACACTGACATATAAATTATATAGGTCGTCACCAGGCTGAGGTAGTCCAGATCTAGGTTGCTAATCAAACAAAGTACACGCGGTTGGTGCATAACAGAGGTCGGGAGATATCCACTCAATAGCTATATCTCATGGTGAAGGTAAGTTTGTTGCGTGAAGGGGTTACGAAGACTCCTGATAGAAAAATGGACAGATAGTACAGCACAGTATGTAGACTGTTAGGAAATGCTGGCAGCATATGATATGAGACTTTTAACCCTAATGGTTCATGCTGGGCAGTAGAGGGAATAACTTCAATTGATGGTAGAATCCTTGGTAAGATGGGTCACCCAGAAAGAAGAGGAGACTATGCAACTCAAGAATATTAGCAGGAGAAAAGGACCAGTAGTTATTTGAATCTGGTGGTAAGTACTTCAAGTAATTAAAAATTAAATTTCTTGGATAGAATTGGTAAATTTCAAAGAGATAGTAGCATAATAGGTTCTAAACAAATTCTCTTTCAAAAGATGTGGAAATTTGCTTAGGAATCTATTTTGTACTACTCGGAATACGATTTAACTATGTAAGGAGCCTATTTTCATTATAACAATTGACCATGGGTTTTATTGTTTAAAGGAAGTGACTGTGCTTTGAGGGTGCGGAGGGCAAGATGTGAGATAGATATTATCGAGAAAGAAATAAGCTCAGCCTTGAGTGATGGGCAGAGATACACTCTTTGGATAGATGGCAACAAAGTGAAACCATACCTGACTATCAGACTAGTGTGCCCTCTTGATGGCCATATAGTCTTAAAAATGGTATGTGGACGACCATGAAACTGCCAATCTGTGGCAGAGGCCATGGGGATGAAGTGGACATGTCTTAGACCTATCATCATTAGAGGGAATAAAGGCAGACAAACACTCCAACAGGTGGTGTAGGCGACAAGACTTCCATGGCCCTACCTGGGTGCTATGCAGGCGCATGCATGGCCTGAAAGGTTGCAAAAGATGTCTGGTAGGGGGCTGGAAGGCCATACTGGTGGGACCTTGGATAAACTAGAGTCCATAGTGACGTTTAACTGCACATTTGTCAGAAGACCAGTCTCGAGCGAGTAAGAGGAGCTGAGGTTCAGCTATAATAGGACAGCTGGTGACCTGAGTACCGCGGCAGACAAGAAACTTATGCCCTGAGGGACGTTACGGCAACCGTAAATTCAATACCGCTTTGCTAGCCTCTTGGCCAATGTCTAGCTGGCTTCAGCGCAGACACTATACTTTTAGATGTAAGCATGGGTGAGAGCCTTAAGTGAAGACTATAGGAGCGCATGAAAGTCTCGCGCAGGCTATGATGTAGCAATAGGCAAGAAACTTGGAAGAGATACAATAGCCATGATAACTGGAGCATGGACCAGCCACGGTAATACCATAGGAAATGCCCTGAGGTCCAGGAGGCAGTTGAAAACATGTGAGAGGTGCGCAAAGGGTCCAGAGGAGTTTTACAGAATTATGTGCAAGGGCAGGGAGAAATAATGCTAATCCAGGGCCAGCTTGCACTCTACCAAGGAGGAGGCAAGAAGGCAGATAAAAAGAAGCAATTTTTATCAGGAGGGCCTTTGAGAAGCTAGTCCAAATGGTCCAATACCAGGGGTGGTGATGTGGGAACAAATCAAAAATACAGACCTACTCCCAAAGGCAAAAATTTGTGACGAAATAAGGCTGCGAGAGGCGAGCTTATATCAGCCGTATACATTCCAATGCAGTCGCATCCCAGCCATGAAGCTAGGGGCTGGTAGAGACGACTCAAGTCTGACCCAACTCGTGCGGTGTGGGCCCTAAAGATATGTGTTAAAAGAGACAGGGCTGAGAGAGAGTATGTACCATGCAGGGTATATCAAGTGACGAAGACCCTGACAGATGGACTGGCTATAGGAAATGTATACTAGCTTCCAGTACTCGACCATGAGTTCAGGACAGCATCACTCTATAGTTGAGGCAGGCAGTTTTGAGAGAGAGTGAGGCTCAGACAGTTAATTTATATTTATAGGGCTTTTCTTTCACCCGTACAACGTTTTATGGATTCGATCTAAGCCGTCTAAATGGCATAATATACTTAAATCTTACTAAGGAGGTAGACCTACGTCAGACGACAAGATAATAGACTTCGGCTCTTTTCAAAAATAAGATCGAGGATCTGGATATAGATAAATTAGAAGCTACTACATGTATTCAATGTATACAAACGTACTCCAGCGTAGCATGAGCCTAGATTTTCTCGAAAAGTATCAATGAATTTCTAAAGAAGAACAATATTTCAGTGGAGAAGTTCGGCAGATGCAGGGAAAAAGCTTCTGAGATATGGATTTTGATCAAGAATATAGAAGAAGAGGATGAAAGAAGGACGGGCATAGACAAGGAAATGAGCGCCTATATAGTAAATATTAATAAGGACAAAAGGAAGAGTCTTATAGTGTCAAGGACTTTGGGGACAAACTCACTTTTGAAAGGGGTATGACGGCACAGAAGAAAAGACAATTATGCACTACCTTTTTGGATAATGGTGTCAATCTAGGTTAAGTTTGTCATGGATGGTAGTAGCTTGACCCTTGTAAGTGAGAGCGTGACCCATCAGGCCAGATGTAAATACCTTTATAGCTGACGGCATGGGCAGGCTAACAAGGAAAAATCAAGGTGCATGTGTAGTGCGAGGGCGACCTTGAATGCTTTAGTGACTACTTCTAACAGCACTAATGGAGCTTTTAAAGGGAGATCGAGGAGGCCCAGGCCTCAATTTAATATAAATGATAAGCCTTCATCATTGCCAAAAGCCTTCCTAAGAGATATGGAGGACCTTTTGGGGGATGAATACCAGGCAGCTCTTTTAGACTCTTTATAGGGACGAAAAGACTTCTGCAATATCAGGCGCACACCTCGAGCTACCAATAGAAAGCTCTCAAGGACTTGGGCCTTTATATTATTGATTTTGAGAGGGACAAGATTGGCTTGGGCAGTAGAGGGTTACTACCCAGTCGTGGCGATGTAAAGTCCAGGTGCAGAATCCCTCACATGATGCAGGAGTGAGCCTATTATACACAGGAGCCTTCTGCACATGAGTGTGGTAGGGTCAGACACCTATTTCTGAAGAGGAGATAGGGGTCCTATGAACCATATAAAGTCGTGGGTGGCAAGTCCACCTACATATGCTATCAAGGCTAAACTCATGAGGGACTTTTGGTATCTACCGAGATAAATCCAGTGCAGGATTGGGGCCTTGGGGAGAGTCGAGAGAGATTTGGAGCTGTAAACTCATTAGTAACTAATTCCAGATTCGTGTACTTATTAACGTTTTTAAAGCAGTTTCTTTGATAAGATATTCATAGATGCACCGTGTTCTCACTGGTCAGGTAATAGTCCAGGAAGGATGATTTTTGCCATTGAAGACTGGGTCACAAGACAAGGTTGATGAATGTGTTGCCATCCAGAGACGAAAAGCTTTATAAAGAGATGCTCACCAAAATGCTAGGCAGCTGGTGGTATGATTATTTATTCTACCTGCACATCTTTACTGAGCGGAGGAAAATGAAGCTGGCAATTGAGGATTTCTTGAGCTATCCAGATAGCTAACCTACTTGAGCATGGATGAGGATTCGCCATAGAGATAGGGGAGAAGGCCACTTTTGTGCCCAGGATATCAAGAGAGGTAGATAAGCTTAGGGAGACCAGGAAGCTCATGATAGTGATGGTTATTAGCTTTTCGATCAAAGATTCACACAGGGATTCTGGTAGAGAATCTGCTAAAAATCGTAAGAAGGAAAACAAAGGTCAAGTTGCAAAACTCCAATAGGAAAAAGGCAAGAATGACCTTGCTTTGTGCTGAAGACTTCATGCCACTCGACTATTTAATAGATGGTGGACTGAGGAAGCTATTAGGAACCAGGTTTGAAGCTTCGTCAAAGGAGGAAAGGCTTCACTACGCAGCCTCTTGATTATGACCTTGGGGGTTTAAAGTAGCATTGTTGAGGCTGGGACTTTTATAGGTGAATTTAAAAAGAATAGGTTCGAGCCAGCATGGCCCTCTTTGGCCATGGCTGCCCAGCCTAGTGCATGTAAAATATACACTTGATTTTGCGGAATGACTCTGATGAAAATCAGGGCCTGTCTGAGGAGAATCTATAGGAACAGGCCAATCAAGGTTGGTCCTGTAAGCGTAGATGGGGTTTCCCTAGGTTGGGGCAAGGAAATCAAATGGAACACTTAAATAGGTACGAAAGGACTTAGAAGATGAGGAGGCTGACCCAAAGGTCAGAAAAATAGGTGTATGGGGTTGAGGAAGGAGACTAGAATTGAGCTTCGAGTAGAGAGAGGGATGTCATGAAGTAAAAAGAGAAATTATCAAAAGTTTTTAATGGCAGCAATGGTACAGCTGTAGTCATGGTTCAGGTTATTAGACCGAAGCAGGGTAGATGGCCTATCAATGTACGACCTTGAAAATGGTGACTACCTGATTGTGAATAGAGGGTCAGTGGGTATACTGCGTCCAAGTGGGTGATATGGTTGCATTTGATAGCTATATGCCTTTAAACAGCCTAACTAGTCAGAGACATAGAGCAGCAGCTAAGAGAAAATAGTGGACTTCATATTGCCGATGATAGTAGCACTAAGGACCCAGTAAAGGAGGGTAATCGCTGGTGGTGGTGACCACATCACTACTCAAAAGGATGGGGTTGTCAAGGTAAACAGGAAAGGTCCTAGATGAGGGAATATGTTCTCAAGGACACTATACAGATGGTGATATAGACACTACTGTGCCGGAGGGCAAGCTGCATGGGTGATAACAGGAGAAACGGTCTAGATAGTAGGTAGCATACAGAGGTTGGCTTGTTCCTGAATCTGGGCTTGGCAGGAAGTGTACTAGTTAGATTATTTCTAATGGTGCAAAAATATAGGGACTGTGAAATAGTTAGTTGGAAATTCAGACACTCCTTGAATTTTTGTCATAGTGGCTGAAGGGATAGGATCGATGAGTGATTTAAATATATCAGGGTAGATGGTAAGGAAATAAAATATGATGAAGGTAAGATTAGACTCTTCCAAGTTAGGCCAAAATGCTAGGAAGATGACCACTGGGACATATGCATAGCATGACAAACACAGGTACCGTGAGCTTAAACTATGTGCTTCACATAGTGAGGATGTCCACCTTATAGGATACAAGGAGTGAGAGAGACGGTAGGCGTCTGTATTTTAAGGGGTCTATCTTTGCTTTTAGTAATGGCCTGTAGGGATGTGTTGAGAAGCAACGTACGAGGTCTTTATCAAGCACTCTGAGTAGCAGGAGGGCTTTACTGTATGCTTTAGGATGCCAAAAGACCTAAACTGATGATGAGTATTGAGGTTCCCAAAGGCCAAAGATGAAGGAAGGAAATATAGAGAAAGGACTAAGTGAAATAAAATGTCGCTATATGCGAAATGACCAGGCCATTGACAAGTTTGAAGAGGTGAGTTTGAGGCAAGTCTAATCTCCTGAAAGCATAGGGATGATGACCTCACTAAGGTATATGGAGTGTAATGGCTACTTTGACTATTTTTGGCGGGATATATGTCTCATCTACCCTCATATCAAGGTTGGATGGACCTGAATTAGTGATGTGTAGAGCCTGGCAATCTTGGGTCGAGATAAGGGCACTCCTGCAAAAGGGTAGGGTGGCAAAAATTTAAGCCCCCTACCAAAGCTGTCAGATATCTACAGGAGTCTGAACAGTGGTCTAGGGACCTTAGAATAGAGAGCCTAGTAGACCCTAGACATGGGATAATAGAAAACAATGAATATGGTGAAATGATGAGGACCGTTGAGTACCCTACATGAAAAGAAGAAAAATAGCTGAGATAGCGGATATGATGAGTGAGGAGGAAGAGTAGAAGAAGCTGATCTTTAATAGCGGCTGGCAACCATCTATCACTGCAAAACTGAGTCGTGCCTACAGGCCATCTACACAGCTAAGGGTAAATGGATTGACACCACTACCATATGCCTAGACGATTATTTTGGTCAATAGGAGGATACACCAAGAGACGAAAATGGAGGACTACGACTTTGAATCAATAGAGACGCAATTGATATTGACCCAACTCAATAGGGACCTGAATGGACCTTTTACAGGGCAAAAGAAATTGCATTAAATTTGATTATGACTGGGACAAGGGTCTATACAGATAAAAAGCTAAAAGCTGAGGTGACAACCCTATAATTCTGGAGAATCCATAGCTTTGAACCCAAGTTTGACCAAGGCACTGCCAGATGATTTGAAGTTTAAAAGATATGCTTTGGCGTTATTACTCCCGAGATAAACCTGGATGACCCAGCAACGGACTGACCGACTACAGATTCTGCAGCTGATAAGAAGGAATAGTCGAGGACCGCAATTCAGAAATTCTAATGCAGAGAGGGTTACACTAGAAAGAGTGGGCCCAGTTAGGAGTGAGGAAAGAAACTATTTTCCCTTACCAGGAAGAGGCAAGATGTTGGTGTTTAACTCAGCCAGTGTGTATGAGCTTTTCGTCAGTCCTACAGCCAATGGCTAGTAAAGTTATTGAGAAAGGTTGGCTTTGAGGACTCTTTGTCATTATTTAGATGCCTTGAGGCTAAGAAAGTTTTACAGTACTTCAACCAGATAGATGATACTGGAGATATAGGTCCTACTTCTATAATTAGGAGTTTATTGGTGGAAGCAGGATAGTTGACTAGAGGAGGAAGGGATGTCGAGAAAAAGACGGTGAACGATAGAAATATTTCGGACTTGAATGACCAGCACCCAGAGCCCATTGCGAGTTGGTACCATCTGCCTTGAGTTATTAGTAGCAACTATACTATCGTAGCCCAGGACAAGAAGTTATTATAGTCACAGAGGAAATGTTTAAAAGCACAACCAGCCCCAGGACCTTAAGGACCTGAGTATAGCTGATAGAGAAAAATGGGATTAAGACCTGTGGCCATATGTCAGCGCCAAGAAGATTAAGGAAACATTGTATTAGTAGAATTCCATATGGGGCCAGGGTTCCAGAGCACTGAAGATCAGAAGCTCCCCGGCGAAGAAAGACAGCAGGGGTTGTCTTGAGCAATGCCTTCTGGAGCACCTGCTATTGCAGGAGTTACCCATGGCTTTAGGGTCAGCAATAGGATAGGTATAAAGGGAGCCTACACCAGAGAAGACAGAGTTTGGCTCTGATGAAGGCAATACTAAAGGACACAGGTGGCACCATCTCACCACCTACTGATATTCCATGGTAGAAGGGTCTGTAAGGCCAGAAAATTCAGAATGTAGTACCACTATAAGTCATATGTGCAACTACTATAAGCTTTTAGATAGAAAACAAAGGTTACGTCAAATATAGTGCTTGTTGAGCTGTGAAATACCCACACAATACGGGTATATAATTAGGACATGTGTAAACACAGGGCCATACCCACCTGGGTAAGACCACGTAGCTTTTCCTTTAGATGATAAGCACCCCAAAGAGGTGTAATGTTTAGATCATTGATAGCAGCAGATATACAATACTAAGGATAGCTTCTGAGGAACTTGAAGAGAAAAATAAGGGGCTAAATTTCTTTCTTCCTCTACCATAAACAAAACCACATTTGATGTAAAGGTATGAGGACGGTTGCTTTGCATTTGGTAAGGAAACCATACCACCTAAGGACCTGATAGGAAGCCAATATGGATACCTGTACTAGGATACCAAATGAGGGACAGGAGGCAGCCTTAACTTGTCTACGTGCCATTGTGGTATACGAGGCCATGAGACAATTAGACTTTGATGGTTTGGTTTAGAAAAATATGAGGGCAAGTGGACAGATTAGTTCGTGAGTAGTTTGTCTGATATAACCTGTGACTATCGGACTTAGTGATAGTATGTTGCCAATCAGTGTAAATATCTGACAAAGTTGAATAAGGATAGGGCTGGATATAGAGGGGAAAAGCTCATAGGCTGGCCAGAAGAGCCTAATACCCAAGACTCTCAACAACATATGGGGCCCTTCATGAATGCTTTAAGAGTTACTGTGAGATATACATGATATCCTCTATTTCGCTGCAAGTAAAGCAGGGCATCAACAAAGTGCCATATGCTAGCCGTGTCAGAGCTAGAAGAAAGTTACATAATAAAATTAGATTATAGACTTAATACCTTTGTTTTAAGAGAAGAGGTTATAAGGGCCTGTCAGCCAAGAGAAGAGGGCAAGACACTCTGACGAAATAGTTGACCAGATTGAGGCTGGGTGGAAGGAGGCGGCCTATGGTTGTTTCCTCCTGTGATGAACTCCCATACCCAGCAAGTGGCTGACACTGCCATCAGCCAACAGGTATCTTGCATCAAGCCCGCATCCTGGGAAGATGCAAGTAGCTGAGCAATGCAGGCTGGCAGCATGTAGCAGGAAAACTAGTAGAAATAGCCAAGGAAAATGGAACATCCAGCCTCAGCTGCAGGACAGTCTATATAGGCTATCCAGATGACCCAAAAGAAAGGGATAGATTTAGAGGATATAATAAGGCTGAGCCAGCCTCTGAGGTAAGATACTTTTATGATAGGCTGTGAATAAAAACCATGGAGGCCAGGAACGACTGGCTTTATATGCCGGAAGGACAATAAGGATCTCCTATAAGAGAAAATTATAATTAAATATATTATACAAATAAAAAGACACCCACTTAAGGTGTCTTTTCATTTTATATAAAGCCAGCTCAGCTTTTAAAGTACTCTAGTAGTCTGACGATAAACTTCCACATCCTACCTATGGTGAATCGACCTCAACATGCCTCCTGTGGTGGCACATTGAACATATTAGGACCCATTGAAATTGCTTCAGCTCTAGTTCAGGCTTGTCAGGTGATACCTAGACCGCAATGTATGATTACAACATGGGGTCCTTTGCTGAATACTCTTGTAGATCTACTGATAGTCCTCTAGCTGAATTTTGCCTGCCTCAAAGTAGTATCAGGAAAATTCTAGTTTAGCCTGACTAGTTTAGCCAGTCTAGCCAAGTTTGACTTAACATAGTCCCGAGATGTGAGGAACTCCACAAGACTATTGAATTAAGTTCCTACCTCATGTATTACTGCAAATTAGAGGATGCATCAACCATGCCCAGATCAACTGCCCTTGATATTACGCCACTAGGTGTTAGGCAAAGTATATCTAGATCTTATTTCAATCATCTGTAAATATCATTTTGAAATCAGTTGGTGCAGACCTCTCAATTCTGTATCTGCTAAATAGGGTCAGTAGGATAGTGGCCTCAGCATCTTAGCAGAAAGCCTGGAATCTCTCCTGACAAGTGCTTCTAGGTCTTCATTTCTAATGGAAATTACTGCCCTGCACTTCTAGGTATAGTATTTTAGAGCCACCACCCATAGAATAGGCTTGTCAAGTGATGTGGCTGGTATCCTGCCCATAATTACATTTGCATTTGCCTACTTGTTCATATCCATACCTGAGTGTCCACCAACAGGGCCCTTAACAACATTAATTTCTAGGGCTAGGTTGGTAGAAATGGCCCATATTCCTTCCTTAGACCATGCTAGGCATTAACTGCTCTGCACATCGGCGCGATAGAATCGTCCTTCCATCAAGAATCTGTATATATGTAGACTTTGAGGTCTGATATTCGTTTTCACACCTATCAGGCCGACTCTCCTGGCAACTGTAAATACATACCCGGCGTCTGGGTGTGATAGTTTCTTAATAGGCTACTACATAGCAACACCCATACCATCATCTGCACCCGCAAGAAGGTCTTGTCTGCCCCAGATTACGTCTCTGTGGATTAAATTTTATCAGTCCTTAGTAAAGCCAGGCTCATTGAGTCACTAGCTTCGTACTATGTCCATAACAACGGATGGGTTAGGACTGCCATTAGTTGCAGGCTTCTTCACTATTAGATTTTTGTAGCTATCTGGTGGGTTTCTAAACCGGGCTCTTGGCAAAATTATAATATAATCGCTGATAGCCCTGCAGACCAGATGGTCTAGGGACTTGAGATACATTCAAAAATTTTGAAAACCAATGCTGGAAGAAACCTTCTGTTATATACTTCATCTCAGCACTCAAGTAATATAATTCAAAATAATTATATATATTATAACATGAAGAAAGTCCAATGTGGTATAATATTGAGATAGAATTAAAATCAGGCATCAAGGCCTGCAGCGATGGTGAACATGGAAGCTAAATTTTATAAGGTATTAGAGTTAGACAAGATAATAGATATGCAGTACAAGGCTGAAATTCAGTCTTAGGCCTTCTAAATGATAGAAAAATTAAAACCAATGCTGAGCCTTTTGAAGAGGTAAGGGCCGCCCAAGAGTGGTGTCCACTGAGGCCCAGCCAACTTTCATAAACAGGGCAAAAATTATTTGAGGCATGTTATGCACATGATAGGAGACAAGGCTAAGAGGGTGACTAGAGCTGTTTTAGACTCCTAAAGTCTCTTTGACCTAGCTTTGTTCCATGAGGGCAATCTAGTACTAAGCAAATGTCTTGAGGGCCAGATTAAGAAGGAGACCTTTGCAATTTGTTATCAGTAGACGAAGAGGATGGAATCAAGTTTCCTATAATCTAGAAGTTTGGCTGCATCCTTGTGTATACATGCTGACAAGCGCGATATAGAGGAAGAAATATTCACGCTACAGTTAGTGAGCTGGAAATAGTAATTTCGCTCGCCGACTTGAGGTCTATATGAGGAGGATCCCTGCAAAAGAACCAGTCTATCAGGTCCAAGCAAATGGAATTATATCGTCTGGCTAGCTACCAAAGTACCCTCAGGATGCCATCATATCCACTGAGGCAGGTTTGTAGTCCCAGTCAAGGCAGAATTACAGGCCTATAAAATTCAAATCATCCATGACCAGTCTCTCATCAGGGAGTAACCCTATCTTATAGAGCCAGACCAGAAGCGCTGGAGATGAAGAACACCAAGGCTAAGACTCCAGGAAAAGAAGATATAAAAAACTTAGCAAAACCTGTCTGCCATGGTAGTAACAGTGAGCAGGAATTGCTATCAAAACCAAGAAATTCTAGCTAAGTTGGACTTGCATTTGCTAAGGAAAAGCCACCAATAGATAAGGAAGGCTACAGAACCAAGCCTAAATAAGATGGAAGAAGTGATAGCTGGTAGACACCGATGGTAAATGTAGCCACAAATGATATTATCTAGGTGTAGACTATTCACCCTACTGATAACGGGACCAAACACTGCGGTAAGACGGCAACTATCAAGACCCTAGGCCTATTTGCCCTGATGACCCAGTGTGGACTCTCCACTCTGTCTTCGGTAAACCATGGTACTAGCAAAGTGTCTTGATCAAATACTGGTAGATATAGGAGATGACTAGAGGGAGCGTGAACCTGTTCACCTTTCCTCATCCCACAATGACTAGGATTGTAAATATAGTAGATAGGGTGACAGATCATCTCGGTGGCGATTGACGAATTGGGGCAGGTATTGGACCCAGAAGAGGGGCAAAATTTTAGTACAGTAGTATTAGGAAAATATAAGACAGTTGAGCGTCCTGTATAGTAACTACTCACTATAGTAATTGAAAAGTATGCCCCAGCCAGAAGGGATGTTGGAAAAGTGGTAGAGTTCGACATGAGACGCTTTCTCCTACATACAGGCTCCTCATAGGTGTACCTGTGTCAAACGCCTTGAAATTTCTAGAAAAGCTAGGTCTGTTGAAATATATTATAGAACAGGCCAAAACTTCTAACAAATGAGGACATAGAAATAGAGGAGGGTACTACAGAAAAGAGTAGACGGACCCAGGAAGAGCCTAGTGAAAGGGCAGAAGATACAAGGCAGGAGATAGAGTGATATAAAGCTAGACTCACCAGGCTGCTTTTCAGAAAAGCTTAGAGACCATCCAAGGACAAGGCTCTTTAGAAATGCCAGGAGCCAAGCCTTCCCAGAGTAAGGCAGGCCAAGGAAGACATGGATGCCATGATCAAGGAACGAAAGACATAGGCCGAAGGATAGTAGGAAAAGGACTGTAGGCTTGAGGAAATTGAGAAAAAGAAATAGGCCAGTCTATGGGCAACCTGCGCCTAGTAGAGAGTATGGTCGTACCAAAGTATGCATCCAAGTGGAGATTAAGACCAAAGCTCAATATTGTAAATATAATTACCCTAAGGCAGGATGGTACAGTTGTATCTGCAGATGACAAGAAGAGGGAAGCCATAGCCCAGGTTGGTACTGTGAAATGGAGCCACACAAGTCTCTCAAACTGATAGATAAGAAAGAGAAAAACACGGTTACTAAGACTACAAGGCAGGGTTATTAATCTCCAAGTCGGGTAGAAAGAAAATAGACCTAAGGCAATGAACTCCTGAAGAGGCTAGGCATGGTTGCTGAAAAGTACTTAGATGATGCCTGTATGGCTGGCCATGAAGAGGTAACAATTATCCAAGTGGTAGGGTACAGGAATACGAAAAGGGTATTACAGACTCACTTAAAAGAAAAAATCCACATGTCAAGTCCATGAGACCTGGGCTAGTATGGTGAAGGTAAATAAGTAACCATAGTAATAGAAAGTAGTTGGGAATTAAATATGTATAACCAATCAATGATCCTTACCTAAACTTGCTTTTTATAAAGTTTATAGGGGATTATAGATAAAAGCAGTGGATAAAAGCTATATTGCAGCTAAATAAAAGCAATGGTTACGCCTGGGCAGATAAAGAATATAGGTAAAGAATATAGAAAACTATAGTCAAATGTTGAAATATAGAGTTAAAAGCGTGATAACAATGAAGGATATAGATAAGGGCCAGTCCTTGTATCTGCCTGCCTCCTGCATAAAGTGCAAATACAACGGTGGAGACACAAAATGTAGCTGTTCCTGAAATTTTAGAAGAAGAGACTTATTAAGGCCAATCCAGAACCATGGGTCTTGAGTCACCCGTCTACCATCTGAAGAGAAGCTGGTTACGATGGTAGAAGGTTAGAAGGAAGGCTAGGGTATATGGCAAGGATGGAAGATCTGAGGAAGAGTTTTAAGGTAAGCACAAATTTCCACTGACCAGGCTAAAAAAAACACCAGGTCAGCCTGGCTTATTCTAAAGGAGTCCAGCCCATCATGTGGTGGTGGGCCAGATATAGCAGGTTTTAGCGCCAGAAGAAGAAAGACAGGGGGCAACAGCCTCCTAAGAAAAAAAAAAAAAAATGGAAGCAAGGGCTAAGGCAAGAAGATCTTTGATTTATATATGAGCCTAATAACTGTTTTTAAAAAGAAGAGTAAAGAATATATATTAGGAAAAAACCTTAAAAGTATTGAAAATAAAAAAATGGTATATCAGTATATTACTAAAGAAAGAACAAATTATATGATCATAGAGCAACTTATTGAGGAAGACTCATGGCAGATTTTAAAAAGTTGATATCCAGGTTTTAAAGTCAGAAATGGTAAGATTTGACTCTTGAAGAGATAACAGCCTCTTATAGAAGTACCACCAACAAGGAAATGGAGACGAGGCTTCCCTTGTTTCTACCAGCAAAGGTATTTGGAAAGGCTCCAAATGCAATAGCAGAGGACTTGGCAGTGTAAGATTCAGCCAACAGATGATATAGTCAAATTATAAACCTAGGAGGCTATGTGTAAATTTCTTTGTAAATAGGAAGTTCAGCCTGGCATACCAACCAGGTTTTAAATCTGGAAAAGGAAAATTACGGTAAGAGTGAATGGTAAGGGTAAGACTGTAGTAGTAGAGTTTATCCCAAACAGGCAAAAACCTTTCCATATAGGTCACATGTAAGGATTCATCAGAATCGGTAAATGCCCTGGCTAAGATTTATCATAGGGCTATCATGTTGAAAAGCCAAACCACCTAGTGACTATGGCAATTTGTGCCTATAAGCCAATAGTTGCCTTCATAAGCTGTGGGGTGACAAGCAAGGGTTGAGAAAAATGATCCACAGCGAATTATTAAATATTAGGTTCTATGACGAGGCTGGAAACTGCTTTCAGAAATGGAAGATGAAGCAAGAGAATGGTTCACTAAGCTAGAAAAATGGTGACAAGAGGCCAAAAGAACTATGGCAGGGTTTAGGATTAAAGTCAATGAATTCTGGCAGCTTCATGCTGTTAGACATAATTAACGCAGGTTGGAGAATCTTCCATCAGACAAGATGCCAGCAGTACAAAAAGAATCTGAAGAAAACCCATTGGAAGAATCTGATGGTGCCATGATAGGCAAAATCTAGAAGATAGTGCCGCCCACCAGCCCTCATACAGAAGAGGGATGGTTCTACACTTTATCTAACAAGAGACTAGTCCGCCTCTCTGGTAGTTATAGTTACATGACTTTGACAAGTCTATATATGTAGTAGGCTCAAAGAGGAGCTGGCATTTCACAGTGCTTTGAAAATAATTAAGAAGATGGTCATAACGGTGTATAAGGATATGATTCATGTCTGACCTGGTATGGCTGCCCCAGAAGAGGGAAACTATGTCAACTAGAAAGGGAAGGTAGTCTTCCTTGGAAGATGTTCTAAAACTATATTATAGACAGGACTAGACAGATAACTTTGAAAAGAATCCAGGCCAGTAAAAATATAGATGAGGTTGCAAAGGCAGTAGGTGTAGGTGCTGTAGTCTCCAGAACCATCTAACAGCAGGATTAAGGACTACACATCTCATGATAGAATACCAGTTTGGGCGCAGACTGGACCATGTCCAGTATACACATGCTAGGTGTTGTGCTGTGCTAAGAAAGGCTGACTAGCCAGTGCAAGCGCAGACATTAATTATGAACCCATCTGACCAGGATGCGCAGATGTTCAAGTGTATTAGAAAAAAACTTCAAGAGTTTCACGACTGCTGGTGAAGAAGAACGAGCCACATATAGTGACTAGGTTTGTATTTCACCCAGCTTCAGGCTTCAACAAGTTCTACCCACAACAGTCCAATATTGGTTGACGATGCAGACCTGGCAAGGTGGCAAGACCAGCCCCAGTTGAAGGACTAGACAGACAATAGAAATGCCCGCAAGATTTTAGAAGGAAGGCTCCTCAGAAGATGTAGTGAGAAGAGCCGGGCTTAAAATACAGGGCTGTCTCTGTGTGAGATAGTTAAAAGCTAAACAAGCTTTAAAATGTGTAAATCAATCATTTTGATTTAAATAAAAAATTTTTAGGAGGTATTATAAAAATGGACCACTTTTATAATTGAATAGTTATACTAATTGGCTGCGGCCGAATGCATGGTAAGTCTGTGAAAAGTCTTCGAATCTAGATGATAGACCAACTCCAGCCGTTAGTATCAATGACGGTGTAGACTATACCCCATGAAGCAGAGCAAGAATGCATGGCTGAATTACTTATTGCAGGTAAGCAGGCCCAAATCCTAGGACTCCATCTAGGGTATTCTATTTTGGACTATAGTATTCCTATTGATACCAATAGTTGTGTACTTCTGTGAGCAATGCATGACTATTTCTGGTATGATTTATCAGATCTAATGTGGTAAGCAGATGCCAGCACTTGGTCTAGCACTACCTAGGTAACAAGGTTTATAAGGCATATAACATCTCTACAACTTCTAATGGTTCTATAAGTTGCTGCATTTATCTATACACCAGGAGACCTTTTGTAGTTGCCAGTGTAATAGCAAAGAGGCAGTAAGTCAAAACCCCAGTAGTTTGGGTAGTATGCGATTATATTCTTCTACTACTTAGCAATTTACTCTATTCCCACAGACAAGATAACGGTAGAATTTACCTAACATTTGCAGTTCTAATATTATCAAAGAGTTGGGTATATTCTCGGCCTATTCCTTCAAGGGATATCACCTAGACAATGTAACTGCAATTTAACTGATGGGTGTTCATCCTAAGGACCCATTACTACCAACATTCTCGTAACAGTTGCATGTATAGTTCAGATTCCACCAACCCAGGCTACACTAGGTAGATCTGTTTCAGATGAAAGAGAAGGTAGAAAGACTTTCATGACATGATGATACTAGAAGGTTTCATCGCTATGATCTGGGCAAAGCAGTAATGGTGGGTATCTACTATAAGGGTGTTCCAGCAGAATTAGTTGGTAAGCCAAATATCATAGGTATGGCTGCTAACGACATGCTTGGTTCTATAGGTGGTCTAATCGCTGCAATCGGTGTTATCGTAATACCTATAACATCAGGAGATACAGCACTTAGAGTGGCTTAGATTGATGATAGCGGATGTGCCAGCAGGATATGACCAGTCTGAGGCCAAGAACAGAATAATACTATCAATCTGTATATTCGTACCAGTTATAGCAATCTCATATTCGCTAAGTTAAACTTAGAAGGATTCAAATCGTATTATGGCAGCATTTCGCATGGCCAACCAGACTATAGCAGTATCTGTACTTGCTATGATCTCATTATACCTATACAAGCTAAAGAAGCCACACATCATGAGCTTAATACCAGGTATGTTCTATACTATATCATATCTACATACCTACTAAATGCTAAGATAGGTTTCAAATCCACCACTAATATCAAGCATTATAGCAGGTATAGTAATAGCTTTCGTTTATGCCATTTAATCATAAGAACAGGTAAGAAGGCTTTATCAAGCTCAGAAAGATTAGAAGTTTCAATCTAGTTGAAGGTTGATTAATACAAAAAGATTTGCCAGTAACCAAAGTGTTGACATTGGACAAAGTCTTTTTAATCTATATTATTTTCTAAGTTACTCACACCATCTGTATCATCGTCTATATTCAAGTATATCACCTGGCTGGCAACCAGAGCCTGAGTAAATATCATTCAGGGTAGAAAATCTTATAGCACGAGCCTTGCTGTCTTTAGTATTGATAGTTGGCACTGGTAATAATTTGCGGTCACAGCCGTCCCTGAGCCGATACCTTTTAGCAGGACTAGGTCTAAATTTATTTTACTGACATAATAAAGCCCCTCCTATATTGTTAAATCATAGTCTTCCTTCATTTTGATTATAATTTATAAAGATCTTGTGGAAAATATAAAATAAGCAGGGCTAATATAAAAGTGAAAATCAAGTTACTAAAATTACTTTCATAGTAAATATAATCCCACGTCTGTTCATAGAAAAACGAGTATATTAATAGTATATAAATAAGATTGAAAAGGAATGATATAAGAATTGTAAATGCCCAGCATTTTTAAGTTTAATGGATTTGACTTTTACTAGTCGAATTTATTCTAACTAGCTTAAAGTAGTACACAAGAGACAACTATAACAGTTAATTCAAAAAGTAATAGAATATATATTAGAATAAGTTTCTATCATACCTACATAATCAGCAAAAAAGCAATAAAATATGCCAGTAATTATTACATTAGAAATTAAAAAAAGAATATAAAAAGTAGATTAAAATAATTTTGAATTTTATTTATTTGATTAGATTTTTGATAAGAACCTTGTTTATTTATATTATTATTCATAGTAGACGCCCTTTTATAGGTTAAAATTTATATATTAGTTTATAAACAAATAGTTGCATTAGTGTAGAGTTTTAATTAAATTATATAGTCAGATTCATCTTTTAATCCTTAATAATTTCAGTCAGTATATTTCCAAGATAAGTGTAGAGAAACACACGTAAAGAATAAGAGAGATACTACCGATAGTTAATCCTATAAATGTAAACATTCCATCTATAATTCTATACGTATTCTTTAAACATCGTAGTCGCAGACATGATAAAAAAAGGTAAGGGAAGTACATTTCAACAAGCTGACTACTTTCATTGAAAATGGATTGATTCCTTATTTGGCTAAAACTATAAAAGTAGAATAACAAAAGCAATAAGGCTAGCTACAAAAAAATCAAATATGTTACTTTAAATAGAAGGTCTTTTTCATACTAGTTGGATTTAAAAGCGACTTTAAATCTATGTGCCGAAACCCATGAGCATTAAAAATAATAGTATAATTTGGATACAAAATTTTTTGTTACAAAATTTGTCCATCATAAAATTCTCCTTTGTCATATAATTGATAAAATAAATACTGCTTTACCCAATTATAGGGCTAAAATTATTGAAACACACAAATTATTTGAAATCAATAATTTACCCTAAGCCTATCTTAATAAAAAGCCATGCATAATGAAGATAATTTTTGTGATAAAACAGAACAAGGATATTTTCTATAAGTTATATTAATTGGAAAAATAAGAAGGTAAAATTTGCAGTAAAATACTATTAAGAAGCTATATATTTTACAAAAATACCAATAAGTTCTATGTTTTGGGTAATTGTATTGAAAATAGTATAAAATAAAGTATATAAGAATACATTTAAATTTATAGTTTGAAAGGAGTAAGCTATGAGTAAATTAGACGATAAGATAGATGAAATAGAGTTACTGAGTCTGAAAAAGAAAAGCAGGCAAAAGGACAAGGATGTAATAATATTCAAGGATAGGGATAGAGATGCCAATGACCTTTGAGGGGGATATCAAACTTCCATGTATATTACAGCCATTTGATATAGAAGAAACTCTATAGAGAGTTTTGAGCTATCAATGTTAAATGATGAGAAGATATTCCTTGTTAGTCAGATAGATTCTAGTATAGAAAATCCAACAATTGATGACATATATACAATTGGTACAATATGTAGCATCAAGCAGGTTATTAGACTTTGATACTCTATTAGGTTTTGGTAGAGGGTATTGAGAGGGCTAGACTTGAGTCTATGAGGACATGAAAATGATGCCTGGATGTAAGTAAAATCACACTCTATAGAATTCGATGAAGAAAATTTACTAAGGAAGAAAAGACAAGACTAGAGGCTCATCTAAGAAGGGGTCGCTAAGGGGCTTTGAGGAGTACCTATAAAGCGGCTGATGTTCTTACTGACGCTGCCATGGACCTTTCAGATGCTGAAGGATATTCTATGATAGTTGATATCGTGGCATCAAGCCTATTCTTGAAGTTTAGTGATAGGCAGAAGGTATTGGTTACACTTGATATTGAGGAAAGGATGAGGCTATTATATGACTACCTACTAGAGGAGCTAGAGGTAAATCAAGATAGACAAGAAAAATACATAATAATGTCAGAAAGCAGATGAACAAGATCCAGAAGGACTACTACCTTTAGGAACAGCTAAAGGCTATCCAGAAGGAACTTGGTGATATCAGTGATGATGGCCAGGAAAACCAGTATAGGACCAAGCTAGATGAATTAAAATCTCTGATGAGACTCCGTGAGAAGATTGAAAAGGAGATGAAAAGCCGAAAGGACAATCATCTAATTCCTCCTGACTATAGTATTTCAAAGAACTACTTGACACCATCTCCCTACCATGGAACAAGGAGTCTAGAAACAGGTTTGATATAAATAAGTCTGAAAAACTTAAATGAAGGTACCATTATGGCCTGGATGATGTTAAGGACAGGATACTTGAGTATATGGCAGTAAGGAAACAGTCAAAGAATATGAAGGCTCCTATCATATGTCTGGCAGGACTCTCCAGGGTTGGTAAGATATCAATTGCCGAAGTCTGTTGCTAGGGCAATAGGCAGACCTTTTATCAGGGATATCACTTTGGTGGTGTAAGGGATGAGGGCTGAAACTGAATACAGAAGGACCCATATTGGGGCCATACCAGGTAGAATTATTAATGCCAAGAAGGAGTGCCAAGTCTAAAAATCCGGTAATCCTACTAGATGAAATGACAAGATGTCTAGTGACTTTAAGGGAGACCTGACATCTGCAATGTTGCTGGTATTGATCCAGAACAGAATAACAGACTTTGTAGACTACTTATTTAGAGTTACCATTTGACTCTATCAAAGGTAATGTTTATAATAACTGCAAATGACCTAAGACAGATACCTAGGCCACTACTTGACAGGATGGAAGTTATAGACATTGAAGGATATATAGAAGAGGAAAAAGCTAGAAATAGTTAAAAGATATATTGAAGAAGCAGGCTTAAGGAAAAATGGCTAACTAAGGACTTTATTAATATGATGATGATGTAATCAAGTTTATCATCAGTAGGTACACTAGGAGTCCGTAAGACAGCTAGAGCGTAAAAGCAATTGCCAAACTATGCAGGAAGGTTGTCAAGGAAATGGTTGGAACCAAATATGAAGCCAACTGAATTTGACTAAGGAAAAGGCAGAGTACCTAGGAACTGAAAAGTTCAAGGAGTGAAACCACTTGACCTTAACCTCAGGTTGCTGGTGGTGTAAAATGTCCAGCCTGGACAGCCGTAGGTGGAGTTACCCAGAGGTAGAGGTTAGTGTCCTGCCAGGAAAGGTGGTATAGTACCAACAGGTGCATGATGGGTGATGTCATGAAGGAATCTGCCAGAACCGGTATTTCATATATAAGGTCTATTAAGACAAGCAAAGGCTCAGTTGATTTCTCATAAGGATAGCATATATATCATACCAGAGGAGCTACCTTGGCGGATGGTCCATCTGCAGGTATTACTATGACTCAGCAACTATATCTGCCCTAACAGAGCAGGCTGGGTACTAGGTAATATAGCCATGATCGGTGAAATTACTCTACGGTAGAGTATTGCCAGTCGGTGGTGTAAGAGAAAGGTCCTAGCCGCTTACAGGATGGGTATCTGAAAGATTATCACCTAAGGACTGTGCAATGATATCGACAGGATACCAGAAATGTAAGGCAGGATATAGAATTTGTATTAGAGACTATGGACCAAGTGATTGGATATAATGAGGAAAAGAGTAGGTTACTAATATGGCTAAAATAATACCAAGAAAACAATAAAAGATTTTGATAAGTCCTCCCAGTATTACAAGAGCCGTCAAAGTGAGGTTCCAATTGAGGAGATAATGAAGATTAGGATGCTGAACTCATGAGCGCCAATAAGAGCGTGCATCCAGCCGAGGGTATACCAGAGACAGCCCCAGCAGGCAGGTCTAATGCTGGCAAGTCCACTGATTAATGGCCCCAAATAGGAGGACCTTTGCTAGAAACATTTCAACACCTGCAAGACGAGGACTATAAATTTCTACCTATTGTAAATAATGAGTTCTACTTTGTAGACCTGCCAGGACATGGATATGCCATGTCTAAGAGAAAAGGAAAAGTGGGTGGCATCATGGAACGCCACCTAGAGGATAGGAAGAGTTGTGTGCTATCTTTTCCTAGGGGTTGGCGGGCATGAACCTGCTAGCGGATGACCAGGATGATGTACGACTGATCAGCACTTGGTTATGACTGTAGTAGTTGCTACTACAAGATAAGATAACTAGGGTCATACCAAAAGCATGAGCTAATCATGCAGAAGGACTCTGAATATGGACAAGGATGACAAGGTTATAATTACATCTCTATCCAAGAAAATGGTCTGGAGGACCTTTTGGGATAATAGTATTCAGTATGAAAAATATGGCTACCAGATTATGGCGAAAAAATGGTATAGGTTATGCCTAGCCAAATATAAACTAAAAAATAGAAAAAAGGAATAACACTTATTTAAATAACCCGGATTAGGAGCCCAATCTGGGTTATTTTAATGATATTTAGTATTTCATGTATGAAATTTATGATAAAGACAAACTTTATTAGTCTGTTTTTTTTTCCTATAATGGTTCATCAGTAACATTGAATATATATGGGACATTCCTATACATATCTTCAAAATCAAAGCTATAGCCAATCATGAACTTACTTCATAGTGAAGCCTATATAATCAGGTACAAATTCTACCTGCCTACTAGGGCTTGTCTAAAAGAAATGCTATGTCTTAAGACTCTTAGGATTTTTTCTTGCTATATGCCTGTAAACAAAGCCTTATCATTACTGCATCAGCTTATGTCATCAAGAAGGATAACATCATACTGGCTTAGGGTCAGTTCATTGTAATATCTGACTGACCCTAACCTTCCACTCAGGAATCTGTGGAGTCACTGTAGCTTTGATGTAGTCATAAAATTGATTTTAGCCTAGTGGTCTATTGCCCTCACTAAGTCTGCAAAAGATAAAGCTTCCTGGGTAGGGATATAACTAGTGGCTTCGTCCTGATAGTTATTTTTAATTGCTGACTAAGTTTTTAATTTGGTTCTAGGGCTTCTGCATTGCTAATTTCCTATTTTCTTTCTTCTATATTCATTGTAACTCCATATACTTGTTTCATGATGAATCAATATATTAATATTATAGTATACTTTCTATTTGTCGGAATATATCTAATAAAATTAAAAGAGGATATAAGGAGAAAAGGATAAAAACAGATATTGACAGGATATATTCAAATATTGTAATATATAGATATACAGAAAAAAGACACACATAAAAGAAAAAAACTTATAAGAGTATATATAGACATGGAGGTGAATCTATGGAGGAACTAAATGAAATGCCCAAAGTCTCTAGTAGATTAAAAATATACTAAAGTGGGCAGCTCATCCAGCTAGGCTGTGTATAGTAAAGGGCTTGGTTAAGGGATGGTCCCCAGCAATGTATCCAACATGCACGTCTGTCTAGAGCTTCTTGCCCAATAATACAGTTCCTCAGCACTAATAAAGCTCAAGGCAGCAGGTATTAATAAGGGCGATAGAATGAACAGAAAACTATTTATTCCATAGATAACACTTTGTGGCTGATATAGTAAAAGACCACATGACCAATATAGTTAAGGAATACTGAAGGACTAAAGATTATTTAAGAAAGGTTATGAAGGATTAAATCAAGGCTTGGTTGGGTGAATTGGTTACTTGACCACATGTTTAGCTTGTGAAATGAAAGTACTAACTATAAGATTGAGAGGAGAAAATATGAAAAGATACTGATTGTAGGTGGAGTTGCAGGTGGAGAGCAACAAGAAGTGCTGATTGAGAAGACAGATGAAACATCTAATATTATAATGTCTGAGGAGAGGTGAATACATCTCTTTGCTAACTGTGGTCTACCATACTATATAGGCCAGGTAATAACTGAGAGATGCCCTACTAGTATGGTGACTGTGGAGGGTATGAGTAAGAGGTTTAATTCAGATATAAGAACCTAAAGAAGTTACTGCTATAGATCCCACAAGAAGGAAGTTTACAGTCAGGAATGTGCAGACAGGACAAGAATACAAGGAGTCATATGATGAATTGATTCTTCGCCAGGTGCCAATCCAGTCAGGCCTCCAATTCCAGGACTTGCAGATGCTGATAATGTATTTACCCTAAGAATATACTGGATACAGATGCCATCAAGACCTTGTGGACTGTGAAACAGTTTGGAAGGAAGCAGGGTAATTTGGTGGTGGCTTTACAGGGAATAGAAATGGCTGAAACTTGGTTGGAAAGAGGAGTTAAGGTCCACCTGGTAGAAATGTTTTGAATTGCGTAATGGCCCATCTGATTTTGAAATGGCCTGTGATCCCATGCCCATACATGATAGACCGGAGCGACCTGGTATTGGAGATGGTGTAGATTCTTTTCAAAGACAACAATGGCAAGACTATTGTATTAAAGAGTGGTAGGGAAATACATACAGACCTGACTATCCTATCGATAAAGGTTTCCGAAATGAATTGGCTGTATCTGCTGGCCTAGAGAAATGGGACCTAGGGTCATAAAGGTAAATGACAAGCTAGAAACTTAAGCCACATATATATGCCTTGGTGACGCTTATAGAAACTCAGAGCAGGGATATACGGTCAGCCAGCAAGTATAGCTCCTAGCATCTCCAGCCAATAGACAGGCAAGAATTTTAGCTGACATTTTAAATTTGCAGACGTAAGATATAAGGGTGCCTTGGGTAATGTCTGCTGGGAGGTATTTGATATGACTGCATCGTCAACAGGTAAGAAATGAAAAGAACCTTAGGCAGATGGGCAGTAGATAACTACAAGGTAGTTCACCTTCTCACCCATTGTCAAAATGCAGGTTATTACCTATCAGCTATGGCCACTTGATTTCAAACTAATTTTGAAGTACCAAGGAAGGATTTTGTGTTCAGGCAGTTATTAAGTAAGCAGGGTTGGAAAGAGAATAGATGTAATAGCTACAGCTATAGCAGGAGTGACTTATGGTTAGGATTTAGAGGATGTAGAGTTACCACGCACCACCATTCCTCACTGTCAGCTACGACCCAGTAAATATGATACAGTGTAGCCAAATATATTTGATGGTTTGTGTGAAGATAGTTACAGTTGATAAGATAGATGATTTGCTGCCTAGAGCCTCTTAATAGATGTTAGGACACCAGAGGAATATGGGAGCTTGGTTCTATAGAAGGCAAATCAATATACCATTAGACGAGTTGAGAGATAGGCTTGATGAAATACCCAAGGATAAGGATGTATACATAACGTGTTAGGTAGGTCCAAGAGGTCACTTTCATCTACTAGAACCTTACTCAGAATGGATATAGGCCAATCAACCTTGGATGGTGGCTATAGCTCATACCACAGCGCTGAAGCTAAATGTAAATAAGGATTCAATGCTGATAGCCTTGGTGGTTTGGGACTGTCGTACAGATAACTCAGATGTAATAAAAGAAGAAGCAAAGTTAGACATCAAGGTCTGTACTATGGATACTTTGAGGTTCTATATACAAAACATAAAAAGCTTAAAATTTCTCATTCATGTATAATGGAAAGTGTAGTGTAAAAAAATCCAATGTAAGGAGATCCATTATGAAAGATAAGACTAGACAGATTCGAGAAATGAATTTTTCAAGCATCGAAAGAAAGAAAGTTTTTAAGCAAGCAGAGGATAGCGTTGAAAAAGCCTATAATATGTTTGAGGATGATACCTTTCTTTGGTCTGAACTAGGAGTTACAAATGTTGATCTAAGTGGTATGCTAGACAAAGAGTACTGATGTTAGATACAATTTGAATAGACGAATTAGAATTAGTCACATCCATAGATTCTAAAATGGTGCCAGGCTTGTATAGCCCGTCCTCTTTTTCGTATAAAAGGTCTTGAGTAGCCGAAAAGGGCACTACACGACCAAAACATCAGGTGTAATGCCCTTGAAGGTGACTAGCTATATAAGTCAGTCCTATATTTAGAGTTATATATAGTACTCCCTCATCTCAAGCAAGTGAAGATATACAAATATATGAAGTGCATTATTTTTCGTCGTTTCTTTCTTGTAGTTCTTATAATTTTATAAGAAACATCCACTAGAGATTTTCTTTGCTATGTGTCAACATTTCTAGTGCTTCGGATACCCTATAGAAGCCACTGCCCATAAATCTACCCAGTTAAGGCAACACTCAGGGCTTGGAGATTCCACAACATGCTCACATAATTAGTACTGTATACTCTCTGGTTTCTACTCCTTGAGAAAAATTCATATATAGCATCACTCAGCTATATCAAGTATTTTAGCATCAACACCAGTCTCAAATTTTACCCTATCAATTCTTTGCACTTCATGAGGTAAACCATCGCCAATAATCTTACCTCAGGGTAGTGTCCATTCGCCCTTATCATTCTCAACTAGTAGAACCTTATTTGCGTAAAAAAACAACACCCAGAACAACGTCTCACCATCATTTGAATCCCTCCAGTTTAATAAGACATACTGTACCACGCATCTACGTGGCTATTATTTGATTGTACTTGAAATATAGTTTGTCCAAAGAAAGGACACAGGCCCTAATCACGTATTCCTTTTCAAAATCTGTCTTGTTTTTAATAACATTTTCTAAGACTTTTATACTGTTCCTATTTCCGATATCTCCAAGAATTTTGCACACATTGTTCGATTTGAGGATTGTCATAAGTCCCATCTCTATGCACAGAGGCACTAGTCGAGCCTAATTTTACTCTATGGCTGAGTAGGCTATCTCTAAGATTTGAGAGGGTTTTTGAGTTAGGGGGATAGAGGATATTTAAAACCTGTCATCCTTTAAATTCTCCAACGGTCCAGACAGAACTATCAAATCAATAACATTATTAAGCTTTTAAGATACCTTTATAGACCTTGTCTTTAAAAGCATTTTTACTATTATCAGATAAATTTTCCAAAAACTCAAGGCGCTCTTCCTTAGCTGTAAGGTAGTCTATGATTACATCGCAGCCACTACCTTTTGTTTTCCTGTTTTGATTTATTAATTCAGTCTTGGCGTTAATCAGCTGTAGGTTGACCTCATCTTGTGACATATTCTTACTCTTGCTATCTGAGGTGGCTAAAGAAGGAGTCTCATAAAGAGATAAGTTATAGCAATCCTCAAGGTTGCTCGACATTATCCCATCCTATTACTAAGTTTGTCCTCCCTTAATGATTTCTAGGCTCAAGGAAAACTAGTACTACCAGGGCCTAAAATTATATTATAATCTTATTCTATGCATACGATTTTATTGATAGAAATTTTGAGGAAATTTTAAAATATTCCGAAATATCTAATGATCTGATTTAGAACATTTAGAAATGCAATATTGACAGATAATCAGCCACTTTGTCAAAAAAAAAATCACTTCATATGTATAACAGAAGGCTGGAAATGAAAGGGGTGTTTCGGTGGATAAGAAGGAGGATGATACACGACTCATGGTAATAGACCAGGTAACAATAGAAAGTCCCTCAATGGTTATGCTATTGGTTGAAAGTGAAGAGAAGGAGGGCTTTATATTCGAAATTAGCACCAAACACAAGGATGCTAAGCATACAATGTCTAAATGGCGTGATTGAATACGTAGCCATGAAGACAGAGATATAGTGATGATGGCGAACCCCAAGCAGCCACTGGAATACCTACCCTAGAGGTTATAAAAAAGGAAGGCCTATACAGTAGTAGGCACCAGTTATTTTGGTGGAACTGTTGGGGGCAGGAGGCCTGGTTCAGCCAATTAAGACTGCAAAAAGATAGGCCTTGATGCAGGCTGATAGTTGAGAAAATGCCCTTTATTGAAGTGGCTACCGGCTTGACTATACACTATTGGGCAAGGCTCAAATGAGCTGGGCCAACAGGGCTACTTCACGCGATATAGAGTATACAGACAGTGTAAACATTTGAGTAATCAACTGTGAAGAAGACAGGCTAGGAGACCTCAAGGCCTTGTCTATAGAATTGACTAGTGGACAAGCCCAAACAGAGGAGAGAAGTTTACCAACTGTGAAGGACGGAAAATTTATAGCTATAAATTTGCAAGTATAAAATATATTAAATTAATTGGAGGATTTTTTATGTTGACTAGAAGACAGCAGATTGACAAACTGTAGAGTGGATAAGGCAAAGGTTGAGGAAGCCCATTGTAAGTGAGAGCAGAGGTGTATCAGGTGGTATTGATTCAGCCAGAAGCTGCTTCATCTAACTGGTAGTTTTCCCGACAATTCCATGGGTGTAATAATGAACATCAAGAGTAAATCCCCAGGACAAGATTGATGGCATGAAGAAGATGGATGGCATTGAATACCTAGAATTTGACCAGACCAGCCAGATTGAAATACCAACATGGTAACTGACAAGTTAAAGGACAAGGGCCTATATAGGGAAGAGTCATTGAAGATGTGATCATCCCCCAACTTTAGGCGCCACAGGACTAGAATGTCTACAGTGTATACAGTACAACAACCCAGGGCTACCTAGCAGGAACCGATAATGTCGCAGAAATACACACACAGGCTACCTTTATGTCCGACGGTGATGGCGGAGTTGACTCACCAACTGCCACCTTTACAAAAGGGTGAGGTGCATTTGAATACAAGGAACTGGGTATCCATGAAGACTTAATCAATAAGGCCCCATCAGCAGGCCTATGGGAAGGTCAGACAGATGAGAGTGAAATGGGAATCTAGCTACAAGTATATAGATATGGTTCTTGAAGGCAAGGCTGGACCAGGTCCCCTGAAAAGGACAGGGCCAAGTACAGAGAGAGGCTACATAGGGTTAGTGAGCACAAGAGAATTCCATAAAGTAAGACCACTCAATTTTCGAAGTTAAGGTATATTAACGAATAAGAAAATTTGTGATATAATGTTTGAGGATAATCCGTATAAAGCAATGTAATATATAAATAAGTAATAAGGAGTGAAATTATGGGTCGTATTCATAATATTGAAGGAAGAAAATAAGGTGACGCAAAAGAAGATCGAAATGCGTTTACCACATGCAAGGGCTACTGCAGCGCAACAGAGAGGGTGGAGGAGATCCAGAATACAATGCATCTCTAAAGGCAAATGGCAGAAAAGGCAAAATAGACAATATGCCTAATGATAATATAGATAGGAAATATCAAAAGGTGTAGGTGGCGGTGAAGGAAAACTATGGAATAATAACTTATGAAGGACCAGGTATGTAAATGACAATCGTTGAGACCTTTGACTGACAACAAGAATAGGACAGCTGGTAATGTAAGATACTACTTGATAAGAAATAATGGTAACTTGGGAACTCAGGTTGTGTACTGGTTTATGTTCTCGATAGAAGGACAGATCTTTATACGAGATGAAGTGGTGATGAAGATGAATTCAATGGAATTGTCACTTAGACCTAGGTGCAGAAGACTTTATAGTTGAAGAGGTTGGCTACGAAATATTGACTGTCTAGAAGACTTGGTAATGAAGTAAGAGATGGTCTAGGAAGCAAAGGCTACAAGTTCTTTGGCAAAGAGACGTTGTTGATACCTCAGACTACAAGTGTCCTAGGAAGAAGAGGGCCAGATTGGTTCAAGGAAAAGCTATTAGGACGTACTAGAAGAAGATGATGACACAGAATGCACACTACAACTGGGAAATGCCTGAAGTATAGGAAGGATAAAGCAGGAAAAATATGAACATAGGTCAGTAACTCTGACGTGGGGCGAAGTATAAATACGTTCATGTACCAGATATGGTATATTTGTTCTTTAAATTATAGGCAGGGAAGAGGATGGAGAAAAGTTTGTTGAAATAGATGTTTACAAGCTAAGTCATCCAGTGTTCTTTATATAAAGACTTACAGGGCCCTCATTTCTGCGAAACCTTCAGCCTGTGGGTGTGTAGCTATATGAAGGAGTTTCTACCTATCAGCAGACCAGGAGTCTGAAGAAGGTCAGGAGTCATAAGAGTTGACTGAGGTTGGTAAATACCAACCTCTTTTTGTCTTAAGTTTCTACAATAATTTTAGTATCTTTTGAATCTTTTTATCTGTGTGTGTGTTAGAAATTCTACTAATTTGATGTAGCATCAGTGAGATATAATTATAGGGGGTTATTAAGGACTAATAATACAGCATTATCGATCTCAAAACTCTAGATTTTACCACTCTGTTGCCAGGCCCATATGCAACCTTTAATGCTTGTGACAGGGTATTGAAGTATTGAAGGTAAGTTCAAAATCAAAGGTAGACCTGGTTTATAAATATGGGGGGCTTGATGAAGAGATAGGATTGAGTGTTAAATCAGCTATGGCTTAACAGGAAGAAGCAAAATCATTTCTTAAACCTAAAATCACTGAAGGCCATAGAAATCATCAACATGAATTGATTATGAATATTAATATAGTTATTGAGCACCAGCTTCTAAGTAACAAAGAAGTCAGCCGCATTGAAGTATGAAGATCTTTCAAAAGATTAATCCAAAATTAATCTACCGTTTGTTTATCTTGGCGGTAATTCAGGACTGTTATGAACAAGGCGGGTCACGATTGTAACTTTGATGAATTTCAAGTGGCTCCATTCGTAGCAGGTAGAAAGTCTATGGGACCATCTCTGGGAATGAGCACATGTTAGGAGATATAGCAGGAAAGCCCTATATCTAAAGCAGGTATCCTGGCCGTGAGAATTATGGTGGAACCATGGCAAGGGCCAGTATACAGATATTTCTAAGTGATGTAATAATTATACCTATGAACACCTTTGAGGGTACACTATTCTAATGGATGCAAGAAGAGGGAGAGAGAAGGATTTGAACTAAATGGCAAGGGTATACGACATATATGAAACTTACAAGGAGTACAGCAACAGTTGGTTCACTAGAGCCTAAGTTCCTAAGAAAGCTAGCTGAGGCAGTTGACTACCTGAGCTTACTAGAAAGGGACCAACACCAGATGATGGTGGGACTTCTAAAGGCTAGACTAGTTTAATAATCAAGCCAAGCCACCAGCCCATTGGAATTGTAGGTATTTGGTGAATTGGATGCTTGTAGAGCTGGATCTTAGATTTTGAACAGGGCCTTTCAATCATGAACTACAGCAAATAAAGGCAGAGAAATGATAGTCGAGGTGACGGCAAAAGAAGGTTCACAGTTTGCTATGCCCATCAAATTCCCAGAAGAGATGTATTATACAGGATATGCGGTAGGGAAACAGGTTATGATACCCAGGATGTACCAAAAGTTAGGCTGGAGAATGACCTGTATCACGCCATGGACTCTGGATAAAAGCATTTAAATAGGACTTGCTAGCATGATAGTCAATTTATCTTCTACAACTTTTAGTCAATAGATATAATACCGGCTACATGACTAGATTATCATGATCATATAGTTGGAGTTTTAATATATTTAAACTTTAGTCCTGGGGTTACAATGGATATTTAAAGGATAATGTTTATAATTATATATCAAATATCTTGAGTAAAAAATTTAAATATATAGAAAGGTATGAGAATAATAAGAAAATTGAGATATGCACCAGATTTTAAATTAATGGACAAGGATAATAGCCGAAGAACCTTGTCAGTTTAGGGGCAAGAAGGTACTTGTATTTTTATCCAAAGGATAATACACCAGGTTGCACTAAGTGAGGCTTGGCAACTTTAGGCCACTCCATGAGATAGTAGCTGGCGCGGAGTATAGTACCAGCAAGGCGCTGCATCTAATACAAACTTTGCAAACAAGCAATGAGCCACCATTTTATACTTATCTGATCCAGATGTAAGGCAATAGAGGCCCAGGGTCAGCTGATAAAACACGGAAAGACCTTCCGTGTGGTATAGAAAGAACAACTTTCTTGATAGACGAAGATGGCATAATAGTATTATAGTAAAATGGCATGAGACATACGCAAAGTCGCAGATGACATAATGGTTGGAGACTTTAATGGATAGAAAGGCAGTATGTATCCAAAGAAACTTTGAAGTTTACCAGGTGTTATATATAATGAAGTTTTTAATAAAAGTGATATTATAGCAAATGAGTTCGGGTGAGTATACACAATGATTACAGTCAGGTAGGTAAAAAAATGAAGCTAATAGATGAAAATTTATATATGGAAGGGGTCAAGAAAGATCAGCCCAAAACCTGATTTCAAATGAAGAAGCCAGTTTAAGGTGAAAAGATCTTACTTTGAGACTAGAAACCACTATATGAGGTACTAAATTCAGACAGCCCAGAGATATGATATGGACTATGATAGGTCATAAAGAGTCTGATCCTCCCAGAGTGGAAGCCTTCCTGATCACAAGAAGGAGGACCTCCGACAGTTAGGGTAGGGGGTGGTTCCCAGATAAGTTTGACCAGTATCAGCACGAGACCCAGTGCTGAGTCTTCCAATGTATCTCAATACATGAAGAAATAAGAGACTTTGATAGGAGGGTTCATGGAAGTATAGAACCCAAAAACTATGGGTTGAAACCAAGGACAGATGGTTTCATCATTCAACTCTATGATATTGGCCACCGAAGTAGGGTGCTAATAGGTGATGGCCAGATAGGGAGAGAATGTAACAGAAAATATCAAAACAATAGCAAGCATACCCCATCAAGATAGATGAAAAGAGAAACAGCCAGGGGTGAGTGCATATCAAAAGTGATTGAGGCTGTAAATGCCTACCAGGAGGACCATGACCACCAAATATGGCGCTAATCCATGAATCCTAAAGAGGCTCTCTAAGACAGCTTGACCATGTTTTAAGAGGCCTTGATATATTTATCTTTAACCTAGAAAACAGACACTAGGTATAGAAACGCACAGCCAGTCCTTTGACTATATGTAGTCCATCAAGGTAAAATGAAAATACAAGCTAAAAAGGACATTTAAAGAGTAATAGGAATATATAGGGTATTGACAGTCAGGTCCAGCCTACCATGAGATAGACAGGCCACAGCAAAGGTTGGGACTCCATAGCCCAAAGGAGGTCCTTGGCTCACCTGCTAAGAGTCCATGTGGGCGACTGCCTCAAGTTCCTGCAGAGAGGAAGAAGACCAGCCTAGATAGCAAGGAGGTGGGCAGGACTGGCAATACCCTTAACTACATCTGGTTTCAAAGGAGGCCTGCTGGTACCATGGTTGGTAGGGAAACCTTCCGGCAATGGGGCAAGACTACATAAAGGAAAGAGATATTAGGACAGACAGTCCAGTCCAAAAGCAGGCAGAAGTATTATTCCCAGGTAGTTGAGGTGAAGTCAAGGAGGATAGGATGCGAAGTTGCATTTGATATGCCTATATGCCTGGCCTGTGGTCAGGAAACCTTTTAGGCTGGGGATGGCAGAGTAAATTTAAGCGCATCAAATATATCTTGTCCTGCCCAGATAAGAAGGGGGATTATTCACTTTGTATCCAGGGATGCCATGGATGCAGAGGCATGGGTGAGCTCCATTATTGGCAAGTCTCTAGACAAGGGGTAATAGAAGGATATAGCTGGACTCAAATATATGGGACCCAGATATATTAAAAGTCTGATCGTATGACAAAAATCAGAGCCAACCCAATGGCCTCTATAGAAAATCAAAGTCAAATGGACCTTTGGAGACCTGATAAACGGGCCTGTAGGATTAGCCCAGGAGTCAAGGGGCCAAGCTCTTAGCTGTTCGGTGGTCTCATGACAAGATTATGGAGGCTAGTGAAGAGGACCTGGAATAGGAAATAGAAGAATTTAATAACAATGCGCTGTGAGAGTATAAGTTCTCCCAGGATAAAGAGAAATGCTTTACTATTGAAAAGCTGAATGCGGGCAGGCCTTAATATGGTAAGTGATAGAAAAGAAGATTGGTGGGTATGTCGGCAAAATTGATGGTACAAGATAGGCATTTACAGGAACCCTTCTATGAATAGTGTCCATGCTAAGGTCCTCTCAATGAAGAGAGGGCAGGTGGGTTGCTACCGGCGTCGTGCAGCCCAATATTTTGTAATAATGGCGAAGAGGCAGGATCTGGGCCAGACAAGGTCCAGCACTGGAAAAGTTACAATAGATGAGCCAGTTTATGGAATCGTCAAACTGCCAGACTAAGGAAGAGGTCACCACATTAAACAAGTATAGGGCCTTTATATTTTGGATTTATTTGAGCTTAGGGTATATCCTCATATATAGAATAAATTCGTCGAATATAATCAGCTGAATATAGATGGCAGAGGATTTAGTGGACAAATTCAAGTATTAAAGGGAAATGAAGATGTCAAGTCTAGCCAAGGACTAGAAAATATATCATGGGAGGTCGGTGTTTTAAACAGGAAGCAAGGGCCAAGACCGGATGGTGGTGGAAGGCACAGACCAGCTACATCTGTCAAAAACAATCTAGAATCCATGATGCATCGCAGGATCTGTCCTAATAGAGGTGGTGAAACAAGGACCCAACAGACCTGCAAGAAACCAGGTTTTGGCATGACAGGCTGAGGATGGATAAGCGCAGAGTATTCCATGCTACCTTCAGCTACAGAAACTAGGGGAAGAGAAGGGACTTATGGTAGGACTGATGGTAGAGCCAGGAATACAGAGACCGATAGGCAGGTCTATCAGGTCCAGGTTAATCCGATGACTTAAGAAAAGAACTATGATAGACTGGTGATGTCATCTGGGGCAGATGGTGGTACCAGGACCGCATCAATTACAGGAGCCTTTGTTGCCTTAGCAGATGCCTTTATGTTTTGCCCAGGAGGGACTGATAAAGACCATGCTCAGACTAGTATGCTGGCAAAGAAAGAAGCGTGTAGGTGTGGTAGATTCCAGCCTAGATATTTACAACAGGAAGACTTGGCAAAATGCTGGTGTTGATATGTTATCATCATGAATAATAAGGAGAATCAGAGCCCGCGTATCATAATAGGAGACTTTACTAGGGCCGAAATGGACAAGATACTTGAATATGCGAAAAGGGAAATAGGGAGTTTATGAGAACTAAAGGAGGATTCTTAAGAGGTTGCTGATGCAAATTATAGGACCCAAATGAAAGAGAGGCACACAGGCAACTGGCCATGCATGTTTAGAAGAAATCCAGAATATGTTACAGATATGGACTTTGAGATAAAGTCCCCAAAGGATGCTGGACCTTGATGCATAGAGATAATAGAAAATGTAGGACCTTTGAACACAATGCCCTAATAAAGGCTAAGAACTATATCCAAGATGACTGGCAAGATAGCCATAGGTGATGATTCTGGTATTGAAGTAGATGCCCTTGAAAGAGGTGGCTCGTATATACCGCCAGGTATGCAGGCGAAAATGCTAGCACAAAGTAGACAAAGATGTTTGAAGAACTTAAGGATGTACCCATGGAAAAGAGGACAGCTAGGTTCGTATGTGTATTACGCGACCGTATTCAGATGGTAAGGAAATGCAAAATAGCAAGGTAGAGGGTAGGACAGCCTTGAAGAGAGGGGTCAAATGGCTTTGAAGATCAGAGGAAGGTGAAGAAACTTTGGACAGTTATCACCTGAGGTTAAGAATTCCTTTAGCTATAGGTCTAGAGCCCTTGTCAAATGGAAGCTTTTAGTCTCTAAAGCAGTAATAGAATTTAGGAACTATATAGGCCGAAGAGCCGCTTGTTAGAGAAGGGAGCCAAACGAAGATATTAATCTTGGTCTGATACCATGGAGACAGACGAAGTATGGACAAATTGGCACTTTATAAGTCAAGAAACTGATTTGATACATGCCGGGGATAATGAAGACCTGACGATTTAAAGGACAAGACCTCTGCCGATAATGGTGTCGGGGAACTGTGACTTTGAAAATAGCGGATGGTGAGCCTGGTTCTTTGAATTAGAAGGCTCAATCCTTTATGCCTTCTGTCCATGGCTACATGCACAGGGTCAAGTATGGATTGGACCTTAGGCCCAGGATGCCTAGAAGTGGTGGCGGGGCCACATATATGATTTTGGTCACACCTAATATCACGAAAATGGAAGTCACAGGTATGCTGAAACCACAACTCGTAGAGCCCATCCCTACCTAGGGATGGCATACAAAGGGTCCCATGTGGTTATGGGATATAGAAAGCGGGAAAGTACTTATTCGGCAAATATCATGACAATTTGGCGTCCACTGTATTTGAACCAATGGCCCGCGATCAAACGCCACAGTCCAGTGACGCAAGAGCTATTCATTCAACAGAGGCATCATCGGCGATCAGAACCATACCAGCGCGTCCGCAACAGATTGTCCGCCTGCCACGCCAGCGTACATGCTCCAAATGCGATGCCGGTATACTAGAGTCACGCAAAGAAACCAAAGTGCACCGTTACTGGCGAAATCAAACAGACAGAAACCATGCAAAGGCTCACTGTAGTGCCCGTGCGCCGCCTGCGCTCAGCAGCCGCGTCAGCAGCAACGCCAGGCACCAGCTGGCGAACAACCACGTCCAGTCGCGCCTACCTTCCAAAGACCCAGAAACTGTTAGCTATGCCTGAACCAAAATTGTTAATCAATGACATAGATGGTGACCTTGGTACATATGGCCACATGTATGGTCTAGAGCTTGACAAGACTGGAAGGAAGTAGTTGAGAGGCTGAAAGAGAAGGCATAGTTGCTAGATTAAAGAATACTAAGACAGTAGACATGCTACTAGATGTCGCTGTACTTAAGTAGTCAAACTCTGGATTATACAGGCAAATTTAGGTATATAGTATAAAATAAAGACAGACAAAGACCATGACTATGTGGTCTTTATCTTAAATAATAGCTTTATCAAGGGAAATTTGATAACTATACTAAGACCAGTGGTGTTAATTTAAGGAGGGTAAATTATGGCATTAGTACCTTGCGTAGTAGAGCAAGACGGAGGAGAAGAATCACATATCTACCTGAGACTTCTAAAGGATAGAATAATATCAGGTGATGAAGCAAATGATGCCAAGCAGCCAGTCTAGTTGTTGCCCAGCTCCTATTTTTAGAGGCTGACGACCCAGACAAGGAGGCAGCACCTTTACATCAATTCACCCAGGAGGCAGGTGACTGCGGGTACAGTAAATTTATGATACTATGCAGTATATATAAAGCCAGATTGTTAGCCAATCTGTGGTATGAAAAGATTAATGGTGAAGCCTTATTGCAAGAGGGTAAGGGAAAAGAGGTATGCCTCAAACAGTACAATTATGATCCACCAACCCCAGGAGGAGATCAAGAGGTCAGGCAACTGATGTAGAGATTCATACAAAGTTCCTGTTAAACACTAAGGAAAAGCTTAAATACTAGCAATTTCACAAAGCAACAACCATGATGTGGTAAAGGAAAATACTGAACGTGATAATTTGCGTCAGCTGACCAGGCCCAGGCCTTGGGTCCAATAGGACCAGGTAATTGGAAAGTAGAGATTAGCCCATTGGTATATATAGATAGAAAGAGGTGATAGAGTGCCTAAGCAAGAAGAAAAGAAGTTAAGTGTTTGTGGCAAGAGCCAGGACCAGGTAAAGAGGATAATAGCTGGACCGGGTGTCTACATTTGCGACGAGTGTGAGTCTTTGTAGCGAGATAATCGAAGAAGAAGGGTGACGGATACTGAAGAATATGTAGAAGGCAAACCTTCCAAAGCTGAAGGAAATAATGGTTATCTTGATGATCATGTAATTGGTCAGAATAAGGCTAAGAGAAGGCTCCTATCTGTTGCTGTTTATAACTATTGCAAGAGGATATGGTGATAAGATTGCTTCAGAAGATATAGAAATTAAGAGAAGAGTAATATCCTGTTGTTAGGGACCAACAGGATCAGTAAGACCCTACTTGCCCAGACATTGGCTAAGATATTGAACGTACCATTTGCCAGTAGATGCAATTTCATTGATAGAGGCTGATAGGAAGATGTTGAAAATATAGTCGTCCTAAAGCAACTAGGCACTGATTTTGACATAGAAAAAGGCTCCAGAGGGTATCATCCATATAGATGAATGACAAGATATCAAGAAAGTCCACAACCCATCAATCACAAGGGATGTAAGTGGTGTTCAGCAGGCCCTACTAAAGATACATAGGAGGGTACTGTGGCTAATGTTCCACCATCAGGAGGGAAAGAAAGCACTCACCAGGAATTCCAAAGGTTGATAACTAATATCCTATTTATCCTAGGTGGTGCCTTTGACGGTATTGAAAATAGTTCAAAAGCGTGGAAAGGACACAAGGTCAGGCTTTGGTGCCAAGATAGAGTAAGACTGATATGGATATAGGCAAACTATATTCTTTCACAGGTAATACTGATGACCTAGCTGAAGCATGGTGGTTTGATACCTGAATTTGCAGGTAGAATACTGTGTCCTAGCTACTCTAGACCTATTAGATGAAGAGCCAGGTGATCCTGACTGAGCCAAGAACTCTAGCAAAGCAGCATACAGTGCTATTTGAATACGATGACACTAAGCTTGAGTCTGAACCAGAGGTCTTTCAGCCATAAGGCCAAGAAGGCTACTGACAGGGAATACAGAGCCAGAGGTCTAAGGTCCATAATAGATATCTTTGATGGATACTATGTATGAACACTGTCATTGGAAAATGCTGAAAAGGTCATAGTGACTAAGGAGGTATAGGAAGACAAGGATGCCAAGAAGCCAAGTATAATTTATATGGATCCCAGATATATCTTGGAGGCAAGCCCAATAGACTAGAGTCTAGCTTGCAGATTAATACGGTCCTATGATCGTTATAAATAAGTATTAAAGAGTTAGGTGACTGCGATTGCTAGAGCAATTATGGAAGCCTAGCTTTTTTTGATTATTGTTTATGGTAGGACAAAAGGATCTGGTCCTAAGTCTTATAAGAGGGAAAATGGGATTTTTCTGATATTTTGAAAATATACGCCCTGGAGAGGCCTAAAATGCTGACTTTAAAAAAATGAAAAAATAACACCCGTAGTAAAATTAGTCAAGATTATTGATTTTTTTTGGTAAACATAGTAATATAGTCTTGTACAAATTTCAAATGAAAATTTTCAGGTGATAATCGATGGATATTGACTGGAATTTGAAAATTGAAAACAATTTAATTGATGTGAAAGGAAGTGGAAAGATGAGCGATATATTATTAGAAAATAAAGACCTTAGTGCTAAGGAGAAAGATATACTAAAGAATGTCAACCTTGTAAATCAAGAAGGGTGAGACGCATGTTATCATGGGGCCAAAACGGTTCTGGTAAGTCTACTTTAGTTAATACTATAATGAGTAATCCTAAGTATGAGATTACATCTGAAAGATCTTCTTGAAGGAGAAGATGTTACAGAAATGGCACTGACGAAAGGGCAAGAAGGGTATCTTTATGTCATTCCAGTCACCAATAGAGGTACCTGCATCAGTGTTGAAAACTTTTATTAGAACTTAAGTCTGCAGCTGATGGCAAGCCAGTATCAGTATTGAGGTTTTAACATGCACCTATTCTAAGATGAGACTTACAGATGAAGGCTGAATATGCTGGAAGATACATGAACTATGGCTTTGTGTGGAGAAAAAGAGAAGACTGAACTTACAGATGCAGGTCCTAAATCCAAAGCTAGCCATGCTAGATGAAACTGACCCAGGCCAGACGTAGATGCTGTATGATAGTTTCAAGGTATCAAGAATTTCAAAATGATGACAATGTCTTTGGTTGATACCACTCATCACAAGGAACTATATTATAATGTAATACCTGATTATGTCTAATACGTAATAATGGATGGTAGGATAGTTAAAGAAGGCGATCACTGATTCAGAGAATCGAAGAAGAAGGTTATGGTTGATTAGAGATGAGGTGAATCTATCTAATGGAACCAAGAGAAAAACAAGAAGAGAACTTAGATAGAAGAACAGGATCGTGGTATATACGATACAAAAATGAGTTCAAATTCTAAGTCAAAAACTGAAAAGGGATCACAGAGGAAAGAAAGTAACTTCAGATAAGTAAGAAAAAATGAGCCCCAGTGGATGCTTGACATCAGACTAGTATCTCAAGAAGTTCTATGAATTAGAAAACCTACCGTGGGGCCTAATCTTAGACGAGGTAAATATAGACGATATAACTACACATATCAGGCCAGATGCAGTGACCTAGTAGAGACTGGGTACCAGGTCCCAGATGACATCAAAATACATTTGAGCTACTTGGCATACCAGAGGAAAGAGAAAATAACCTATCAGGTGTTGGAGCCCAGCATGACCTTGTAGTTGCTTACCACAATATCCAGCAAAGACCTACAGACCAGGGTGTAATCTATACTGACTTTGGAAAGTGGTAAGAGAACATCCTAAATAGTCTGAAGCATTTTATGAAGTGTAATAATTCACTGCAGACCACAAGCATGCAGCCCCACACTATGTGGCATGGTCAGGAGGGTCATTTGTTTTATGTGCCAAAGGGTGTAAAATGTAGACGTGCTCTACAGTCATATTTCAGACTAAAATGCTCCAGGAGCAGGGTCGTCTCGAGCATACACTTATAATTATAGAGGAAGGTGCTTTACTGTCACTTTTATAGAGGGATGTTCAGCACCCAAGTACAATGTTGTGAAGTTATCCATGCCGGAGCAGTTGGAGCTATTTGTTCAGTGTAAGGCGCCATAATTCTAGGTGCATTCTAAGCAACAGAAAAACTGGTCAAGAAATATGTACAACCTAAATACAAAGAGGGCAATAGTAGAAAAGGATGGGGCAATTGAATGGGTGTCAGGACCTTTTGGTTCTAAGGCATGTCTATACCCAATGAGTGTCTTGAGGGTGAAAATGCCAGGTCTGAATTTACTGGCATCACATTTGTTGGTGGGCGCTGGTACCAGACACAGGTACAAAGGTAGTCCATGCAAGACCTAACACTCATCTACAGTAAACTCAAAGTCTATATCAAAAGACGGTGTGCAGTAATATATAGGGTTCAGAAGGTTATAAAGAATGCCAAGGGTTCTAAGTCAACAGTTAGCTGTGAGTCCCTAATGCTTGACTGGTAATCAAGGTCAGACACAATACCAGTACAGATATAGCGACTTGTGGGATGTTGACCCAGTCACGAAGCTAAGATTGGCGTAGGATAGATGATGAGGTAATCTTCACTTGATGTCAAGGGGTATCAGTGAAGCTGAGGCCAAGTCAATGGTTGTTAGAGGCTTTGCAGAGCCAATTGCCAAGGAATTGCCACTTGAATATGCAGTAGAAATGAACAATCTAATTAACTTTGAAATTTAGAAGGTACTATAGGTTAGAGGAAAAATTATGTGATAGCAAAATACATTACCACTTCTTACTTGAGATGGCGTTGCATGAACTCTAATCGAGTTACCTGAGGTCAAGGACCAAGTACATGGAATAAAGGGCAGAAGAGGGTTGGGTGGGGAGGTTTCAGCCCTATTCGATACAAATGAAATGGCAGGGCCAGGGCTCTAGACATACAGTTATAAACATACAGAAAAGGACTCTACAGTTAATATCTACTATGTAGCTAGGTCTCATGAGGAAGAAAAGGCCCTTACAGATATAAGAGCAGATGTAATGGAATCTGCCAGAGTTAATCTGATTCAGATAGAGGCGGGTGCCATGAGTAGTAATCAATTATACAACCCACTGGTGACAAAGTCTAGTACTAACAAGAAGCAGTATACTTTATTGACGGTGATGGGCTAGGTAGAGCATTCTACAACATCAACCAGATGGGTGGGCAAAACTGATTCAAATATCCTAGCAAATGAGCCCAAAGGACAAGGCAAAGAAAAACCTCTCATGGACAATAGACTTCTGTAGAGGGGCTAATTATTCGATAGGTAGCGGAAGAGGGAATTTGCTACCTCCTACTAGATGATGAGGCAAGGTCTATAGCAGTACCCATAGTCCCACTTTGTCAGGAGGATGATGTAGGAGGGTGCACACAGTGCAGGTGTAAGATAGACCAGGATACACTATTCTATATAATGAGTAGGGGGTACCAACAAAGAAGAGGCAAAAAGAAGGCTATGGTTGAAACTAAGCTTTACTCCAATCATCCACAAGCTTCCAGATGAAAAGCCGGTGGAAGATGTTTGGAGTATATAGAAGCAGAATGTATAAGGGCTAGTAGCCTGGTTTTATAAAAGAAATGAGAGGTGTAAAAAACCATGGATAAGCAGACAGTAAATGAAATAAGAAGAATTTTATCTTGACGAAGCCAAGATGGGTAAGATAGTTTATTTGGACAACGGGGCAACTTCTTTACAGAAGCTATAGGCAATTGATGCTCTTTGTTAACTAATACTATTCATACTAGAATGCTAACCTCATAGGGGAGCCTATCATTTTGGGAATGCTGGGCAACTGACCTATATGAAAATTCAAGGGTTAAGGTAAAGAACTTTATAAATGCCAAGTCAGAAAATGAGATAATCTTTGTAAGAATACTACAGAGGCCTTGGAACCACAGTATATTCTTATGAATAGACAAGCTGGAAGGCTGGTGATGAAATAGTGATTTCAGTCTATGAACACCACAGCAACTTTGTTATGGCTGGGCGTTTGTAGCCCAGGAAAACAGGAGCAGTCCTAAAGTATGTATACCTAAATGACAAGAATGAATTGGATGAAGGGTACAAGAAGGTCTCTATGACAAGACGAAGATAGTTTCACTAGTAGGTGCACAATACTGTTGGTGGAGTATTAGATGTAAGGAAGTAATTAGGCGCAATGCAAGGAGGTTGGTGCTGTATCACCGACTGTGCCTATTGTCACCATACCTAAGAATGGATGTTCAGGATTGGATGTTGACTTTATATCATTCTCAGGTCAGTAAGACAAGGCCCCAATGGGTATAGGTAGCGTTCTTGGCGGAAAGATGGAATTATTTAGGAATCAATGGACACCATTTATGTATGGTGAGACATGATCGAATATGTATATGAACAGAAAACTAAGAGTACACCTGTTCACAAGTTTGAAGTAGGTAATTTCAGAATGTTGGTGGAGCAATAGCCTCAGAGCAAAATGTATAGACTTTATGGAAAGAGAAAAGATAATATACATGAGCATGAATTGGCCTTGACAGACTATGCCTACAAGAAGATGAGCGAGCTAGACTTTCGTGAGATATATTCAACACTCTAGCTACCTAAGATCTCCTTTGATAGACTTCAATGTTATGATGTCTACGCCATGACGTGTCGACAGTCCTGGATTCAAGTGATATAGCAATCAGGGACAGGCTACCACTGTGCTATGCCATTACATAATTTTTATAAAGCAACATTCATGTAGGGTTAGCTTTGCAGTTTACAATACATTTAAGAAAATTGACTTTCTCATAGACAAGCTAAGGAAGCAAGAAAGGTGATGGGATATGGATCTAAGAGTTTATATACAGATATGCTCTTACAGGAGAGCAACAACAAGGGCTAATATGAGGGGATCTAGAGGCCCTACATACAAGGAATTAGGCCATAATCCAAGCTGTGGTGATGAAATTACCCTACAGATAGAAATGGACGGGGATATTATCAAGGATGCAAGCTTAGTAGGTGTTGGGTGCAGCTATATCTAGGCTTCTACATCTATGATGTACAGACCTGGATTGCTGCAAGAATTATACATGGAAGCCAAGGGAACTGTAGAGAAGTTTAGGCTGATCAAGAAGGAAGCGCCGTAGATGATGACTTGATAGATGCCTTGGGCGATGCAGTTGTTCAGAAAATGTATCAAATATGCTAGCTAGAGTTAAGTGCGCTGTATCAGATAAATGAAATATAACATAAAATTATAAATAATAAGCTTGTGGATAATATGTCTAAGCCTATTTATGGGAAGTTAACAGACCTGTTAATATAACTAGCTTATTTTTAGTATCTATAGCTGGAATAGACTCAGCAGCACCTATTAAAACAACGGAAATTTTGTAAGTTTAGATATATTGGTATGCATTACGGCAAAGCTACAACGATTGTCCATACGCAAGGAGCCTATTAGCTATCTAAGGTATGTACGAAGATGTTATGATACTCATGAATAACTCTGGAGGACAGTGGACGCAGCAGAATGGTTCTATATATAAGGGCATGGCCGCAATGAACCCTGGCTTTTATGAAGAGGGCGAGGACTATATAAAGAGCCACTTTATGGAGCCCAACAACAGGAACACAAGGATGCCTAGTGACAACTGAGTGTCAAAGTATCACAGGAACAACTACAAACCAGAGTAAGCAGACTAGCTATGCATCAGGGAGTAGGTCTCAACTCTGATAATGCAGGTTGCTGTTGCTGTGGCGGAAATTGCTGTGGATACCTGCTGTACTTTTATGCGTGTGCAGACAGGTTGTTGCGAGCGTATGGAGTGTGAGACCTTATAACTATACACAGTTGTTAAGGGAGGAAATAGTTTATGAAAATAGTCAATAAGACTAGAATCAAGAGGATGATATAAGGAGACCGCAAGATACAAATAAAAATAATATGGCCAGGCTAGGAAAATGGCTCTTTGCGGCCTCTCCTAGCCTTTTAATTCAATAATATATACTACGGGTCAACCATATATACCCTACAAATACTCTAGCCCTTTGTCTCCAGCCAGCCCACCCGCCTCAGTGGGTAGTAGTAGAATCTGGTCCAAGGAATGCCCTTTGCGCTGACCTCACCCATCTTAGCCTTTTTACCGATAGGCAACAAGGTCCACTTTGTGACACTATCACTAACCTTTTCTACCTCATCTAATAAAGGCCCTGGTAGAAAATAGGACTCATTGCTTAGAGCTAGAGCTTAGAGCTAGCCTACGCTCAACCTGGTCTTTCTAGTGGTCTACCGTATATGGACAGTTTGTGGCCATATAAATGACCTCATGTCTAGCATATACCGACTTACCCTTGGTCTACACAATATAGTGTTTTTGACGTGCGACAAGGGTCTAAGCCAATTTGTAGTCTATTATATTGACAAGCTGTCAAAATCTATGCGGCGATGAGATAGCTCTCTCTCACGGCATCAGCGATTCTTTCAAGGGCATCGCCATCCCAGCTAAAGAGCTCAGTGATATCTGGGCCCTGCTTGGTCTGTAGGGTCAGCAAAGGGCCATCCCCCAGGTCATCCAATAGCGCATACCCTCTGCAGAACTATTTTAACACCTGCATCAAAATCTGGTCAGAAAATCACCATATCGGCCACTTTCGTCAATGAAATTTTCATCGAAGCCCTCAATTAGGGCTTTTGCCTGGTCATTTTCTTCATCACTCAGCAATTTCTGTTGCACAGTAGGAAACCCTCACTTTCTATCAACCATTAGCAACAATCCTCTATATGAAGGATAGGATGTTGGTACCTGATATATGACGTCTTTCTTATAGCCAATACCAAGGGTATTATTCTTCAAGTGCATCATCTTTGCCATAGCGTGAGCATTTCTGTGTATGGGCGAGAAGCTATAGGGAAACTCAAACTCCTCTTGGAGCATGCTTATATCACTCATTTGTATCTCCACAGGTCGTAGGACTTATCCACATATCTATATAGAATGCTTGTCTATAAAACACTGTAGGGCCTTGTAACTTACTGTCCGACCCCACATGGGAGAGATACACCCCAGTCATCTTCCAGGTCTTCTACAAAGTACTTGCTACCTATGCAGTCAGTAGCCTTGTATTTTCGTGCCATCCTGCTGACCAAAAAGTCGTGTGAGCCAGATATAAAGATACAATCTTGTGGCCCTGGTCCCGCGCCATTTAATCCTAGCATCTAGGTGTATACCCGTATACCCTATCAGCCTTGAGTTTGCATTACCTGGTCGCTGGCAAAGTCGACTGATGTCTTGTACAAGCTTCTCCAGTCAAGGCCTCAACATAGTGGTCTGACATTTCGCGGTAGGTAGTGGGATCAGTTACTGTCTTTTTCCCAGTTCATAGGTTGTCTCTGCACTGTTCGGGACCACCTCCCGTGAATCATAGGTCATACTGGGATCAATTTCCTAAAATGCTTCCATTAAAAGAGAATCCTGCACAGGGTCCCGTCTATATCAGCGTGTTTATATAGCCATGTTTTCTACCCCTATATCATATGGTTATTATACCAGTATGAAACCTCACTTATGTACATCATTTGATGTGCATAGCCTAGCCTTATAATAGAGTATAGGCGCAGATAAAATAGGAGGTAGTAGGAAAGAAGTTTAAAAGAGCTTTTTGCACTCACACGACTGTAATGGGATCATGATGCTGATGGTATGAATGGTTTTACGGCTTTGACATAGATATGTGGTCTGGAGATGACCTTGTGCAAATAGGAACAAGGAGGAGGAGGCTCTTTTGAGACTTTGGCCATGCGATAGGGCCTGGCTCTCTGCGTATTTATCCTGTAGATGCTGAGGCCTGCATACTGTATCTTGGCATATTGAAGGATATGGACCAGGGAGGCTAGAGACCTTTCGAGTAGGATATGCTTTGTGGTGCAAGTATGTAGACCTTAGAGAGGACTAGAAGGTGCATATTTAGTAAATAAGTAGTTAGAGAAAGAATGAATGTGGTACAATAAGCCCTCTCCAGAAGACTTTGAAGAGGCAGGTATACCAGGACTTATTATGATGGATATGATACGCAGCTGGTAGATGCTAGTCGCCTTATATTTGACAGCCTATGCAAGGAAATGGAATCAGAATATGAATTTCTGTAAACTATATGATTAAGGAGGTCGTGAGCCAGCGCACTCGGGATGGTCTCCACATTACTCTGGTAGTGATCTAGTGCACTGCAGCCATATCAGCCAGATAAACGCCCCTTCTATACAACTACAGAGAGGAAGAGTCAAGATAGGCACCTTGTAGGGCCACATATGAGGACACAGATGGCTACCTATGATGCCACATAGTAGTGAATATAGCCCATGAGGATGGAGAAGAGGACAGGCTAGCTTTACCATTAAGACAAACCACAGAAGGACAGTTCTGGAGGTCCTTTTATGGTAATGAGTGCGAAGAAACGCGACTGACGAGGCTTTTGACATGGATATCCAAGCCGGAAATCGTCGATACATCTACCAGCCATTGACGATGACTTGTGACATGTCTAAATTGGCTGTTAGTGTTTAGGGTCTATATCCAGGAATCCAGGAGTTACGCCAAGAAAAGGGACTTTCTTTACCCAGTATTACCAGGATAATTCCACCTGACAGCGCCACAGGGACTACTTGATTAACAATGAGACCTTATGTTTAATATTTTCTCAACAGAAAATATCCTTTATCTGGCCACTTTGACCCAGATACTACATAGTGTCCTCAATGTCGCACGTATTTGGCGATAGTTTTGGAGAGAAAAATACATCTGGTAGACAGCTTCTGGAATTTGAACAAAATCTACCTTTTGACTTTGTAGAGTCTGGCAATGACGAGACTTTTAGATTTTAGATAATTGAATTTTGTCAACTTTTAGGGCAAATCTTCCTCACAAATATAGATATGATATAATTGAAAGGACTGGAACGTCTGGGGCTTGAACATACAGACGAAAATGAAAGGTGTGATAATCTAGAATGACTATAAGTGATTACAAGTGGAGAAGTGCGCTAATTTTGACACATTTTTGAGTTTATTTAGATGGGTGGCCATGATAATATCAGAAAATGTTTGGGAGCAATCGTGAAGTTGTACTATCTGGACCTAGACGACCCTGGAAAAATCTGATTTTATCTATTTATAATGGTCATGATGTGCAGAGAAAGCTGACGCTACAACAAGGCGAAGAGTTAATAGAAAGGGAGTAGGGTGGCTACAATGTAAACCTGCAAGAAGGCTAACGTGAGGATTAAGAAGGAAATAAAGTCTTCTACAGTAATGTTACAAGTGCTCTTTGGAAGAAATGTCTCCTTGTATAAATTATGATTACGTGATGATTTGACCGTACTCCACCTGGCTGACAGCCGGAAGAAGTTTCTATCATGGGTGATGGAAGTCTAAGGGATGAATTTGATGATGTCGATTTGATAGCGTGAATTAGCAGGAACAGAAGTTCCGTATAGAATTGGAAAAGATGAATGTTAGACTGTCGGCATGAACAGTGAACGATAGAATTCAACTCTGATCAGAAACCTTACATGCCGGTGCATTCAAGATACAAAAAGAGCGTTCCGTATGCAGTAGCAGATTTGGTGTATCTAGGGATACAATATATAACTATCTGAATGAAATCGAAAGACGTAGGAAAATATATATAATTCTTATGTGTTTAAAAGGGGAGAAAGTTGGGAAGATATATAATACAAACATAATAAATTAAAATACTCATCTTCCCCAAGACAGAATCTCTCATCTGAGATTCGTCGTACTTTTATGCCTATACAAAAGACTTGGGTCTCAGGTATTTCTTGACATCCTCCTCAGGCGAGAAGTCATCTATCAGCAGTATCCCTACTCTGTATCTTCAAAGACAACTAGGACCTCACAGTCACCCTGCAGGAAAACTTCTTACAGTCTCTCTTCCTTACTAGCCCTGACTATATTCTCCTCTCCTTTCTTTCTTTTTCAAAATCCTTAGTGTAGTAGCCACCCAGCATCATATTTATATAAACTTAGTATATCTATTCACACTTTTACACCTCCCAAAACATATATACACTCCCCAACATAACACGCTAAGTTTGACAATGTCGTAGGATATAATGCAAATTGAGCTAGGTGCATGACAAAATATATAGGGTAAGAAAAACTATATGAAACATATTATATACATGTTTAAAGTAGGTGGAAGAATGAAACTAAGAAAATATAAAGGGAAATACCCACATGTTTAATGGAGGAACAAACACAGGGCATAGCCCAGCTTTGACATGATGCCCTCCTGATAGATATGGTGCTCGCCGGCAAGCGTCAAGAGAAGATTATGTGTGAGCGAAAATAATATGATCGTGGGCAGTATATACTAAATACACATGAACACCACGAGGATCACAGGCAGTGTGGGTGGCACTACCAGATCATAGAGCGGCCTTCCAGATGCTAGGATATATCTATCTCGCCTGGCCCATAGGGTCCATGCAGAAAATCCAAAACCACCATATGGGACTACCTGATGAATCCAGGTCCGCACCCAGTAAAGACCCCAGAGGAATACATGGCTCTACTTCCAGGTCCAGAGATGAAGATATAAGGCTGGCTGATTTGCAGAAACCATATATCCAGGCTGTCAGGTCCTAGACCTTGTGGCTATACAGTCCTAAGGTGATTAATTGCTGTGGTCATACTGGAGGGGTCTATAGGCATAGTTACAGAAAGACGATGGTGTATTTCTTTCATATCAGACTCTCTTGGTAACCAAAACCACTAGACAAAGCCTGCTTCCTATTCATGCACGACTATAAGTGAGCAGATGAAGTCACTTGATAGGCTGAGGATGATTGATGGAAATAGGCAGTCTTGGGGACGCTCAAATATGAAAGAACTATTCAAAGCAGGAGGTGCTTGAAATTGCCAATGAAATCCATCAAAGGCCCTCTTATGAGGATGTGATAAGGGTGTAGCGTCAGAGGCAGTCAAGGACAAGGCAACCATGGATGATACATATAGAGCAATACATAACCCCTGAAGAACAACAAGCTACCCTTTGACTATTTGGTCTATATGATATAGTAGGAATGCCCTACGTGCAGTAGCACTCATACCTCATGGATGAGGGAGCAGAGAGAGTTTGTATTATAGCAGACAACAGGCTTTTACTTATCTAAGCCCAATGACTAGCAAGGGTACATCATAATACATAAAAGCAAGTAAAAATATGTAAAGATAAGCAAAAAGGCAAGTATATAATATACAGGCAGTAACTCGACAAAGTAATAGACTAGCAAAATATAGTGATAGGTTTCATATTCACCGAAAGGTTAGGAAGTTGGAGGATTTTATGGAATGACGAACAGTGTCTAGAAATACCTAGACCCTACCTATATGCAGTAGAGGAGCTAAAGATTAAATTGTAGAAATGTTAGGAAACGACTATTATGATGACCAATGCCAACATCCCCGGTTGAGTTTTGTAACTCGAAGGACAAAGAAGCTTCCTTCAGCCCCCTTGCCAAGATGAAAACTTTGATATAGACAAGATAGAGGATATAGAGGACCTGCATGGTATAAGACAATGTGTCAGTTTGTTGAGGACATTTATGTAATAGTTGATATCATAAAGGACACAGAAATGACATGCTCTATAGTCTTAGAAAAGGACTACATCAACAATGCTCAAAGTGAAAGTGGCTACAGGAGTCACCACCACCCAGAGAAGTTAAGTACCATCACGGTCATTACACGTGTAAATGGTAGAAGCCCAGTGTGAGATCCAGATCTCGTCTAATCAATGAACTTTGGGCTACATCTAGAACACTCTTTAAAGTATAAGTAACGATCACTATATACCACAGATGACCGCTGGCTGAGTAGGCTGGAAAGAGGGTCAGCAGATGCCGCCTTATGCTTTTCTGACCAGGAGATGTGGGAGAGATACAAGAGAAGAAACTACTATGCCCAGGAGCCATTTACAGAAAAGGAATATGTATTGACAGAAGATCTCCACCCAGGGTAAACAAGCCTGGCTAGGAATTGGGTGAGTGGAGAGAAACTACTATCTTATATCAGGATGAAGATGAATCGAAAATGCTAGGTCTAGGAACAGATCCTCGCTAGAGAGCTATAGAAGCAGAATTGATGAAATCTGTACAAGACCATGGGTTAATTTTATAATAGGAGACAAGATGAAAAATGTTTGCAATAGGAGACCTCCACCTATCAGGAACAGTGGGATGGACAAGCCTAAGGAACATCTTTTGGAGCACTGCCACTGGGAGTGGCCATGACACAAGAGACTTTTCCAGGACTGGTCAGCCAGGGTGGTAACTGATGATGATGTGGTCCCAGTAGTGGAGACATATCCCGGGCTTCAGCTAAAGGTGACGCCCAGCTAGACGTCTCGACCAGACAGCCAAGCCACCGCAAGAAGTTCTGTATAAGGCAACCACGACTATCGTGACCACAGGACTACAGGCACAAACAAGCCATATATGGAGACGATATGGTGCATTTATGAATACCAATTTCAGGTCCCAGGTCCATACGCCCTGTGTGGAACAAGCTGGCTGAGTCCCAATGAAATAAAGTTTGGACGTAAAAGGATGAGGTAAGATATACAAGAGGGAGTGCCAAAGTTGTTAGACCTATCCCCAGAGGGGGCAAAAAGGCTGGTTACGAGGACCATGAAAGAAAATCTCCACCACCCACCCACTAACGGTAGAAAATTTGCATGACCTCTCTCTATATGGAAGTAACAAACAAGCACAAGCCAGGTAGGTAATTTATGGCCACTCTGCATGGAAGGACAGGTTTTGAAAGCTGGTCTCATGGTAATCTACATGACGGTGTATCCCACCACTTGGTAGCCTGTGACTACTTGGACTTTTAAATTGGCCCTAATTGAAGACTCCGGGCTGGAGAGATCAGGCGGGCAAAAGTTAATGCAAAGGCTAGAGAGGGCTAAGAAGGGCTAAAAACCACAAAACCCTATCTAAAAATCCCAAAAACTAAGAAAAGCCATATAGATAATATAAAATCAAGAGGGGAAGATATGACTAGGGAATATATGGATAGATACAGATGGAACTCATGACAAGTCCCTACTAGAGCAACACCCTTATTTGAACAAGTTGGACTGGTAAAAACCTGGGTATTGAGGACTATACCTCATAGAGACTGAATGTTACCTATGGACCAGAACATAGCGTGATGCACAAGGACTCTGACCATATCCATGACTGATATTACTGGCGAGAATGAACTCTAGAGGGGGTCAAGGACCCGGTCAATGACCCTATGGATAGACAGGGTATATATGGTAACCGCCAGGAGCAGTGCCATAGCCCATGTTACCACAATGCCTGACAGGACAAGTCAGGAATAAACTACACTGATATTTTTCTATCAGTGGCACTGAGGGTGGTCAGGTAGCCATGGCTGAAAAATTGGCCTGTGACTACGTGCAGAAGATGACCCAACCACTGCCGCAAACCCGTCTCCAGGCAGGCTATAGGCACACTCATGGACGCCATGTGTACACACAGGGATGTCAGAGAGACAAATATTACTAGGGTAGGAAGTTGGGAAGAGGTAAGAAAGCTACCGCAGATGGTAGAGATATAAGTATATAGGCGTTAGACGAGAAAATAATCTAGTAGGGAAAATATAGTCAGCATAGAAGATATATATGTGACTCTGAGAAAATAATTCTGGGCACCAGGTGGCAAAACTCATGTATATGGTTACACGCGCTGATGAGGAGAGGACCTATCAACGCTTATAGTAGGAAACAAAGGCAAAAATGTTTTAAAATGGAGGGGATATATGTCTTTAGGCTGGCTGCCAAAAATAGGGATTTCTATGTGGTTTTTATGAATACACTATTTCTGATACATAATCTGTGGAAATGATTTATAGTGACAGGACTATAACAGAATAATCGAAATGATTTCTGATAATTGTAAACCTAATATTACATAGTAAGGAGGCTCGTGCTTGAAAGTAGTAAATTAAAGATGAAGGCAATAGAATTAGTACGTGCTAATGGGTGAACATAAGACCTTATACAATGGACAAGATATAGATTTAGAATCTCCTGATGATAGAAGACTTTAATGACAGGGTCTTGCTTATGAGGTTTATCAATGGGGAGTAGGGTCGGCCAGGAATAAGTTTATATATTGGGTAAGATTGACTATATATGGTAAAATCGTTACACGTGATAATGAGATAAAGAGCTTCAGGCCTCGCCTGGGATGAGATGACGACGACCCATTCCAGGTGACAGGTGTAGTGTGCGTCTTTGATGCTATAGATAAAATCTGATTTTGTGACCAGTGTAAAGGTGAAGACCCATATAAACACTAATGTTACGTATAGTATACAAAGAATGTATACAGAAAATAGATGGCCCATAAGTGCATCTAGGAGAGGCTAATTCTATCTACAGGATCTGCCCAGACAAAATGGACCTCTATTGGAAGATAAGATTGATTCAAGCAAAAGGATTACAGAAAATATCACGGGAGACCAATATATATCTCTCAAGGTTGAACATACATGGAATTGCTATGGCAGAAGAGTGTGAGAATTGCCAGTACAGGTACGATACTGATGGATGTCTAGATAGACAGATCTGCATCTATATATGGAAAATATTCTCAGAAAGTTCTGAAATGCGCACTAAGTAATCAGGGAAGATCTCAGTTCAATTATTGGCTAGCCATGGAAGCCATAGCCAGACTAGGAGGAAAAGAAAAATTTGGTTATCACGGAAATCTACATCAAATGACAAGACCTCATAGAAGCGGCTCGCCAGCTAGGATGTTCAACTACATCTGTAGGGAATATCAAGAGGAGGGCCCTCAGAAAAGACTGCGATATGTTGAGGGCTGTTGAGGACTGGTGTGTACCAGCCTACAGATCTAGTGATAAAAAGTGACTGGACAAAGCTTAAAATAGGTCAGTAACATATCTGACTAGCCAGTAAGAGGAAAGGACATCATGCAGTTTTCGAGATCGTACACTTGACTTTATATTTCACTCTTTCTATAATTAGAAAAGATAGTCTGTATCAAAACATATATGAAAAGGGGAGGACACTGGATATAAATTTTATAAGAAATTCAGCAGGTGTAATGCAAGAATATAACCCACAGACTTGATTATTATAGCTGTGAAGATACAAAAAGTTAGAACTGGAAATATGTGCGGAGAAAAGACAGGTAGAAATAACGATATTAGATAATCAAAATACTGCTCTAACATGGATTTGATACGATGGAATGATGATGAGAAAATAGGGAGTTACAGGATGATATTATTGATATGCAAAAGTATCAATCAGGAGACTCCAGCAAAAGAATGAACCAGTGCTAGATCAGGGTCTTGATGCTCTACAGTCAAATACATGAGATTGGTACCTTTCTATTCAAAGCCATCACCTGATGATGAGGCCTCGTCTCAGCCTGCAAGGTGGTCAACAAGGACGAGGTTGTCTGTATTATAGAATCCATGAAGCTTATGAACGAAACTCAGGCACCATCGTATTGTGTGTGAGATTGCGAGGCTTTTAGCAGATGATGGGCCAGACTATAGAGCTCGTCAGGACCTGTTTGCGTTAAAACCCTTGAAGCTAAATAGGTTTTGGAGGTGACTATTGGCATGTCTAGGCCCAGAGAAAAGAAAATTAGATATAGCTAGGTCTTTCAAAGGAAGCAAGGACGATGACCCATGAAAGAAGGTCGTGCAGCCAACAGGGTGAGATTGCCGTAAGGATGACTATTAGGACCCAAAAGATATGACGTGAGTGTGCTGTATCTCTGGCGCAGACAAGGGACTCACTCCATGGCACTCATAGCTGATGAGGCCATATGTATGGCCCGCCATGCAAAAGGATAGCTACACTTAAATAAGATACACACACTATAAATGCAAATTTCTAGTAACGGAGCAGATGCCATCCATCCAGGCTTTGGCTTCTGTCAGGAAAATCATCGGCTAAGCCAGGACGTGTGAGGTCTGCAGGCTGATCGTTTGTAGGTACTGACTAGCAAGGTTATGGCAATGATGCAGAGATGGAGGTTTCCTGGGCAGAGATGATGAAGGAGGCAGGTGTCCCAGTGGTCGAAGGTTCAGATGCTGTTGGACAGCCCAGGAGAGCTAGGAGGTCCTTGACAGGCATGGGACTACCTGTTAATCATCAAGGCCAGGTCTGGCGGTGTGTGGTGTGTGTGCATGAGGTTATTGGAGGATATGGATGACCTAAGAGGCAGCTTTGATTCTGCTAGGAAGCGAAGCCTCAAAATGCTCTTTGGTGACTCTGGAGTCTATATAGGAAAAATATATTAAGTCTCGTCACATATTAGAGGTCCAGCTGATGGCTGATGAACATGGAAATGTCATCCACCTTGCGTGCTAGGACTGTTCCCGCAGATGAACCACCAGAAGGTACTAGGAAGAGGCGCCACCAGAGGGTGTAGACCAGGAAAACCTCTGACAGGCCAGCACGAAAACCTCCTGTTGCACGCCAAGTCGGTTCTCCATATACCAGTGTAGGTACTATAGAATACCTTCTAGACCAGGATGGGTCCCACTACTTATGTGGAAATGAATACCAGATTCAGGTAGAACAATCTTGCATTACGTTGAGATGGTTAATGGGTATAGATATAGTCAGGGACCAGGTATTAATAGCCTGTGGAGAAAGGCTGGCCTCATGTTGGCAGGGCAAGATATAATCGATTAGGGCCACGCCACAGAGGTAGGATAAATGCCTGCATGACTCCTGACAACAACTTCCCACCCAGCGTGGGCAAAGATCCAGGCCCTAAATATGCCAGGTGGCTATGCCAGGCTGACAGTTGCCACCAGGGCCATGAGTGTCCTACCATTTTAAGTGATCTCCATGCTGCCGCCAAGGTATTGTCCTGCGAGCAGTGGATAGAAAAGAGAGGCTACATTAGTACAATGAATAGGGCCCTAGAGGAATTTATGGTAGTTGAGGGTCAAGACCACTATAGGCTTTAACCTCAAGCCATAATAAATGACCCAGTATTTATAGAAAATAAATATGATACATCGTATCTGGAAAGGAGAGCACAGATGATACTAGACCACTCAAGAGTGTTAGACCTATAGGCCGGTTGCCAAAAGGTTGATATATACAACCGGACCAGTCACTAAGCGTCCCAAGTGCAAGAGTCCCTTCTTCATTGGATGATATGGACCATGTAAAGCAAGCCATGCTCTGGACTGCGGTAAGTACTCAACATGACTGCTCGAGAGGCTAGCATTAGCACAGCTGATGAAAGCAGCTTTTATTGAGTACTAGGAAAAGAAGATAAGAGACCCGCTAAAATTTTCCAAAAATATAAGGAAAAGCAGACAAGCCTGGAGGAAAGAAGTAAGGAGCTTGACGAGTGTGGTATGTGGTGCCAAGCCAGTGCATCAAGAATATCAAGGCTATAGCAGCACAGGACACCGACCACCTGATGCAGTATGGGAACTACTGTGGGTGAAGATAACAAAGCACAGCTGAGCTGGTCTCATAAAGAAGAAGCTACCTGCTGATATTCTCGGCTCGGGTGGGCTAGATGCAGGAGGGTATGTTCTCTAATGCAGACGCAAAGACATCCCAGGCTACAGTAAGCACAAGGAGAAGGGCCTTATATATATCAATAATGACCAACCCTCACTAACAGGTGGCGCCAGCCGCACAGCCCGGGAGACTTATTGTCATAGGGGAGACGCCCCGATTGGCTTTGCAGGTAGGGTCCCAGGGTTATCAAGCCGCAAGTAACGGAACAGAGCTGCCACCAGCTTTCAGAGTTCGGAGTTTCTACCTGAGCACGGCCCACGTGATATGATACTGTCCAGAGAAGAAATGAGGGACAGGCTGGGAGATATACCTAAAGACACATTGCGAATGTCAACAAGTCTAGTGCAGAAGACGACAAAGGTAATGGATATGGTTCAGCCTCAAGAGACCCTCAGAGGAAAAGGCCTAATGACTACATTACACATTTCTGCGGATCCTTCTGTTGAATTGGTCATGGAGACAGGTGGCTATCGGTTTGCCGATGATGACAGTATAGTAGGTGGCATAGGAAGCATAGGTCCCTATAACGTCATGATACTAGGGCCAGCAAAAGGACAGGACTGCATGCCAAATCAGAAGGCTATAGGAAGGTGCTGAGGCCGGGCTGAATGCTGAAAAGTTTAAGCTACCTCCTTATAACCCCTGATAGACACTAGGTGCTGATGAATGGAATAGCATGAGTGAAAGGGGACAGGCAAGCCTCGATATAGCAAACTCGCATGCATGGCGCAGGTTTTCATCCTTGACAGTCCTAGCCTGGCCAACTACTGGTGAGGAGCGCAGAGCCCTGAGTCCTCAGTAAGTTGGCAGATGAAATTTGGATGCTGGAAAAGAGCTGGTCTACACTGATACTATCACCAGAAGGCTTCTTAGCATCCGTGGAAGGAACTCAGTAAAAGTGACGAGGCAAATGAGCTGATGAGGCTTGGCATGCTACGAACACCCAAAGGAAGATGGTTTTGTAGATCATAAAAGAAGATGGTGGAGAGAGGCATTTAAAGAAGGAAATATTGAACTAGACAAATCTTATTCTATTTCTATGGACTCTAAAAAGATATGATAAGTATAGAAAGATTTTAGAGTGATAGAATATGGATATTACAAAACTACGAAGACAGTCGCAAGCAGTATAAACGGTATAATAGTTGAAACTATTTAAGCAAATATATTGACGATAGAAGAAAAATCTCTAAAGCGATAGGGGGACAAAGGACCTATCTATACAGAGACACATGTACTAGAGGCCATCATGGAATAGGCAATAGGAAGACGATGTCTGAAATAGCTGATATATTGAAGTGACAATGGGAACCCTAACTATAGCCATGACCAAGCTTGAAAAGAAGGGCTATGTGGTAAGGAAGAGAGATGAAAGAGAGAGGAGAATTGTCGTTTGTAGCCTGACCAGAAGGGAGTTTTAGCTGAAAAGATTCATAGGAATTTTCTAGGGATGAGATGATTGACCACTTGATGGTGGATCTGAAGCTAGAGGAAGAACCAGCCTTGATTCAGGCCCCAAAGAATATCAATGCGAGCTTTTTCGTCAGGAGAATATGGAGGAAAAATGACAATTACATATAATTTCTACTGGAAGTTATGCTGGAGAAAAGATATTAGACAAATGACTATTTTCTGCCAAGATTGTAGAGATGCGACCAATGACGTGCGGATACAAGAAAGAAATAGGCATCAAGACTAGGCATATCTGTGATGATACTACTACAGAGGAGATGGCGAAGGGCTGAGAATCTGCCCAGAAAAATTAGATATAGACAGGTCAAAGATTGGTTTGGTTATTAGCCAGTGTTAGCCTGATACCAGGACACCAGCATCATCTTCACGGTCGCTGGGTAGATTAGGACCCCTAAGCAACCCCGGCGTTTTGACCCAAATCTGCTTGTAGTGGTTTTGTCTACAGCATGGCAGCTGCCAGGTCACTTATGGCAGATATAGACATATAGCTGATGCTATGGTAATTGGAGCCTGAAAGGCTGGGTCCAAGTTTGTAAATCTGGCCGGGAGGGTCTACCTGTATCCTCTTTGGAGATGGGGCTAGGCTGTGCAATATTAGGAAAACCCTGACCTAGCAGACCCAGGAGTTAAGTCTAGCCTGGCCTATGGAGTAGAAATTGAAGGAGACTCATCACGGTGGGCACGACAGCAATAGGTACACTAACCCTTTGATCTGGGTTTAGCCTAGATGAAGACAAGTACATTTTGCATAGGTCGAATGGCAGATAGACATAGTGTTGCCAGATGTCGGTGTCTGAGCAGAAGTCGATAGCTACTGGGTGAGACAGGGACCATCAAGAGATGATATAGAACTGAGAGTGCCACACCAGGCCAATAAGAGAATAACAGGAAACCCTGGCTATAAAAGTCAGTCACCACCAGAGGACAAGTGGTTTTGTAAACCTCGATATGATGGTAATATCGACTCTGTACCAGCGTACGGCTTGCTTTTGAGTCGAGGTAGTCGAGGATGTCTTATCAGAAAGGGATCTGGACCAAAATGGATGGTAAGAGGATACTGATAGCCTTTTGGTGGAGGCTTGCTTGGTGGCTTCCTACCGAGGATAAGAAGAAATAGGACCTAAATAAGTAATTAGGTAACAAAAAGTGAAAATCTATACGTTTTATATGCAAAAAAGAAGACAAAAATAGGACCAGCTTTTGAATAAAATGAAATAGCAAGATTAAACATTTATATGTATTAAAAGGAGATTAAAAATGATAAACAAAGATAGAAGGAAATATTAGCAGACCAGTTAGATAGAACTAGAAGATATAAAGGACAACAGTGATATCAGGAGGACCTAGAAGCAGATTCTGCAGACGTAATGATATAATGACTGAAATAGAGGATGAATTCTGATATAGAAGTAGAAGCTGAGCTTTGAGGAATTGAGAACTCTCAGAAGATACATGACTATATAGCAAAAGGTAAAGTAAGGGCTACGAAAAACAAGGAATATATGTGCTTTGTCTGGGCATAGACCACCTCATTTTCAGGGGTATGCCTGGGGTATCAGATGCTGAATTGGCAAACGCCGTATCAAATGCAGGTGGCCAGGCATTATAGCGAAAGAGGTAATGCACCCAAGGACTGGTTGTAAACGAAGTAAGGAAGATCAAGGGACCTACAGACAAGCTCCTCTGCCCTCAACCTGCGCCCGCTAGTCCCTTTTATAGATGAAGTAGTAGATGCCGCAATAGAAGAGGGTGTAGCAGATAGTAGTAACTGAGCAGGAACCAGGTGCAGGAGACTTTCAGCAAGCTAAACGAGCATGGAGCAAAGATAATACCAGTAGTTCCACCAGTAGCCCAGGCTATAAGAATGCGAAAGAAATGATGGTGTGCTGTGAAGCATGATAGCTGAGGGGCAGAAGTGAGGCCGCGTTGGTGTGCCAACACTCATGTCCTCTGATACCCCAAATAGATGCTGTGGTCCCCTGCACCAGTCATTGCGAAATGGGTGGTATAGCTGACGGCAGGGTTCCGCAAGAATGTGCCCAGGAGCCAGTGGCATCCAGAGCTGGTATACTAGATTTGGTGCATGTGATGAATGTAATGTCAGCGAGCCATAGATGGTCCTAGGCTAAGGATACCTACTTTGACAACAGGTAATTCTAAGGCTGCACCCTAGTCAGGACTCAAGAACAGCTGCCACAGTTCAAGGCCATGAGGATGCTACAGGCAGACCAGGCAGAACTAGAAGATTTGGTGCTGGTGCCCCAAGAAAAGGTGCAGTTGATGGTGATGTTGACAATGTGTTCAGCAAATGGCAGGCCAGATGATAAGGCCCAGTACAAGAGAGAGAATCCTGTAAGGATACTAATAGAGGACTTGATGAAGGGCTACCAGAGAGAGTAGTCTGGAGCTTTGAAGCAAGTAGCCAGTTATATTTCTAGTGAAAGGATAGGTTAAGAATGAGTAGATAGGAGTACTATTTCCCGGCCAAGGTTCCCAGTGAGGGCATGGGTAGGGACCTGATAGCCAGTCCAGTATATAAGAGGGCTCAAGGAAACCTTGATGACTACACACTATTCGGTGGTTGAACAGGCCAGCCCTTGACCAGCTCGTCAAAGACCAGGTATGGCTTCAGGTACATTTTAAACAGCCTAGCCTATATCAAGAGCTTGAAGATAGGTCGAGATCCCAATGACATTAGTGTATCTGGCCAGGTCTAGGCCTTAGCAGCTGGGAGAACATACTGTCCTATGGCTAGCGAGGCGTATTTTCCCTGATGAGGGATAGACCTAGTGAAAAATAGGGGTACTACTTAACAAGGAGCCGAGGCAAGGGTCTATGGCAGTTATGAAGACACAGGCCCAGATACAATCCAGGAGCCCGTAGTTGACCAGGGGCTAGGCAGTGATGATGTACTAAAGCAGCTTTGCAGTAAACCTAAACTCGCCAGGCCAGATAGTAGAAGTTGGCAGGAGAATTGCTGCCCTAGATAGAGCTTTGAAAGAAAAGTGCAAGGAAGCCAAGATAAAGAGGTATGAGGAGGCTGGGAAATGTCGAGGGTCCCCATACACAAATTTTGAAAACTAGGTAGCCATGAATTTATGGATAACTACCTATCAAAAGATAGACTACAGGGAGCCTAGCATGGATGTATATACCAACCTGTCAGGTAAGAACTATAGGTAGGTAGACTCCATAGTAGACAACCTTAAGGACCAGATGTGCTCACCAGTTAGGTTTATTGACTGTGTTGAAAATATGATTGCTGATGGCTGTCAGCTATTTAGAAACTAGGGTCCAGGCAAGTCCCTTCTATGGTAAAAAGATAAACAAGGACGTAAGTGTCATAAACATACAAAAATATATCCGATAGAGGTATAGATTTGGAGGATTTAAAATGAATGATATAAAAAGGTAGCCTTTGTAACAGGCATCTAGGGGTCTGAGCATGTAGAAAAGCCAGCCTCTGATGATCAAGGTTGAATTTAGCTATGTAAGCTCTGATGAAAAGGCCAAGTCTATAGTTGATGAGCTGACTGCAAGGGGCTTAGAGGTATTCTCTGTCAAGTTCGATGTAAAGAACTTTCAGGAGGTTGAGGATGCCTTTGATAAGATATATGAAGAGCATGGTAGGATAGATGTCCTAGTAAATAATGCAGGTATAAATAGGGACAAGTTGTTTTCTAGGATGAAGGAGGACGACTTCGACCAGGTAATAGACACCAACTCAAAGGGCATATTTAACTGCTCAAAACAGGTGGCTAGAAGATGTCAAAGCAGAAGTCAGGCCGTATTATAAATATATCATCGTTAGCAGGGCCTAGTTGGTAATATAGGTCAGGTAAACCATTCTGCAGTCAAAGGCAGGAGTAATAGGATTTATAAGGTCCTTGCAAATGCTGAATTAGGTGCCTGAATTACCAGGAATGCAGTTGCCCCCAGGCCCACTAAAGACTGATATGACAGATGGGATTCCAGACCAGATAAGAGAAGGGATGATCAAGGCCATACCACTAAAGCGTATAGGCCAGCCTGAAGATATAGGCAAGATAGTAGGCTTCTAGCAGGGCGATGGAGGCTCATATATCACAGGTCAGGTTATCATGTTGATGGTGGCCATCATCAATATAGGTGATAGGTATAGGTTGAAAGGAGAACAAGTTTTTATGAGTAGAAGGGTAGTTATTACTAGGGGCTGTAGTCAGAGCTCTAGGAATTCTGTAGATACCTTTTATAGAAAAATATAAAAGACGGAAAGAATGGGATTAGTCTCATTGAAGGAATGATGTAGACCAGAACAAGGTCAAACGATAGCCGCAGAGGTCAAGGACTTTATCCTGCGACTTTTATATAGATGGCCACAAGAAAGACAGGTTTGTCCAGTTTGCAAATGGCAAAGAGCAAAGCAGGGCCCATGAGTCAAGTGGCATACAGAAATCAAATGATGAAAACAGGTTTAGGACAGGTGGTAATAGTGTGGGATTGGTGCCCAGTGCTCATACAGGACGCCCATGCTAAGTACTTAGAAAAGGGACCCAGGAGCAGTGCCTCCACTTTATACCAAAGGCCATTATTATATATGGCATCTGCCCATGCATCCACAAAGCTTTAGCACTAAGGTATGCACATCTAGTGTAACAGCGTGTCAACAGCACAACAGACTCTATAGGTAGTGCCTTTAGGCTAATAAAGGATGGGCTACCAGGATGCTATTTTTGCAGGTGGCTGTGAAGCATCAATATGTGAGCTTGGAGTATCAGGCTTGCAGCCATGTCAGCCATGACTGTTTCACAGGATGTGAAATAGGGCTCTGCACCTTTTGACAAGGAGAGGTCAGGCTTGTAATGGGCGGAGGGTGCAGAGTTTTACCCTAGAGTCCCTTGAATCAGCCCTGGCAAGAAAGGCCAATATTATATGCGAAATAGCTGGCTATGGTCAGTACTAGTGATGCCTACCATATTACAGCTCCAGATCCAGATGCTGAAGGGGCTAAGATGGCTATGCTATTGGCCCTTGAAGAGGCCAAGCTAGAACCTCAAAAACTTGCCTACATAAATGCCCACGGTACTAGCACACCTATGAATGATGCGATAGAAACAAAGGCTATAGAAGAAGGCCTTTGAGACCATGCAAAAACTTGTGATCATCTACAAAGTCTATGACGGGTCATATGCCAGGTGCAAAAGAGGGGCTGTTGAAGCACTGTATGTGCCTATGCAGTAAGGGATGCTTTAAACACACAGACCCTAAACTATAGGGTGGCTGATGAGGCTTAGACCTAGACTATGCAGCAGGTGCTATAAGGTACCAGGAGGTCCCATATGCCATATCAAATTCATTAGGCTTTGGTGGACACAACTCAAGTCTTCTATTTAAAAAGTATAGCGAGTAGGTGGAAGTATGTTGAATATAGAAGAAATAAAGCAAATAATACCATAGGTACCCATTCTTGTTGATAGATAGAGCAGAGGAAATGGAAGTCAAAGAGTGTTCATGGTAAAAGCTGTATCACGGCATCGGAGCCTTGGTTTACGGGTCATTTTCCAGACCACAACGTAATGCCAGGTGTCCTGCTCGTAGAGGCCATGGCCCAGGCAGGTGCAGTTTCCATCCTATCAATGGAAGCAGTCAGGGGAAAGCTAGCTTTTTCTCCGGTATCAAGAATGCCAAGTTTAGGAGAGAGGTAGTGCCTGGAGACAAGCTGGATATACACGTGGAAATAACAAAGATGAGAAGAAATTTTGGAAGTGGTGCAGGTAAGATCTACTGTGGTCAGGACCGTGTGTAGAAGCAGAAATCAGCTTTATAGAAAAGTAATCCCATTGAATAATTTATCAATTTATGAGACAACATCTGTAGATACTTATGAAGTTATAGATGTTGTCTTTATTTTATAAATTCCAAAACAAATTTTCCCTACATAATGAACAATATTTCTCTAAGGTGGTGACAACTTCGTCTTATTCGATATATATAGTTAAATATAAAGTGCATATTTACTCATATAGCCCCTAATATGGTGGGTGTTTCTACCATAGCCTTAAACTATAGTCTATGAGTTGGAATTAGAAGGACTTCTGACTCAGTATCTTTTGAGTAGGAGTCGTTTTATTTCTAAGAAATTATCAAATTATAAGTATTTTAGAGGAAAATGGAAGAAATGAACGTCAACATGGACCAGGCAGCCAGTCCAGCAAGAGGGATGAACTCAAGTATTCTATAGAGGCAGTACCGCCAATGAGGTGTCAATCACTAGCCCTACAGCATATACTACAGCGCCTTTTGCAGGTATAACAGCTGTGCCTCTTGTTGTTTGTAACAGCCTCGAAGCTGCGCATGAGCAGATAGAGCAATGGTGGTCGTAACCATATTCGCACTCAGGTATCACAAGCAATATTACAGTCAGCGACCAGGCCTATAGGGTCAAGAGTCTCAGGTATGCATGGGTACGACTAGCTGTAAACCACTCCATACGCTGGTGCTAAGTTATAGCTGGTATAGCAGCGCTACAATCACTGACTCACTTGTAGGAAATAGTCTTGCAGGTTTATAGTGCCACTTATGAAGTTCTTTCCCACCACCAATCACAGGTCACAGTTGTATCCTTGATAGGTACTACCCTACTACCAGTAAGCATAGACTGGGCAGCAGGTGAGTAGGTGGGACTGACCATGGTTCAACAAGAAATATTTCTGTTGCCTTTATAATCATGCTATTTACCCTATTCTTAAAACCACTTCGGTAAGGCATGCTATCAATACAAAGTAGTATTTATAGGTATGGTATTCGGTTATCTTGCATGCATACTGACGCATGGTAGACTTGACATCTGTAGCCAAGGCAGACTGGATAGCAATACCAAATATTTTACGTTACGGCTTCATTTTGATATGGCTTCTACACTTTTCCTTTGTGCCGGCCTCATGGTTTCTGACAATAGGTACAGTTGGTATAATGATGGCGATTGGTGAAGCATCTCATGAAAATTGACAGTGACAGGGCGGTCGCCGGTGTCCTTTGTGACGGTGTGAGGTTCAATGATATCAGGTATACTTTGGAGCAGGTCCAAACACAGCCTTTTCACAGAATGTCGGACTAATCACACTTACTAAGGTTGCTAGTAGACACGTAATGATAATTGCTGGTATAATATTAGCCAGGGACTAGGAGTATTTCCAAAGTTGAGCGCCTTAATTGCGAGTAATGCCTTCTCCAGTACTGGGTGGTGTTGGTAATAATGTTCGCCTAGAAGGCGACTCAGGGTATAAAGACCTAGCTTCAATCGACTTGGGAGACCGTGAATTGCTGATACATTTCGGTTGCCTTTGCCCCAGGTATAGGTGTAACAGTTAAGCCAGAAATCCCTACAGGGTCTACCAAATGCCCTAAAGATGATCCTTTCATCTGGTATTTCAACAGGTACCCCTAGCAGCCTTGATATTAAATGTTGTCTTGGTTGACAGAAGAAGTAAATAGGTCCATAAGGGATAAGAAAACAAGTCCTAAAGGGACAGAAAATAAGAGGTCCTAGAGGGACAGGAGGAATACAATGAAACTATTAGAAGATATGATATTAAAGAGGGGCAGGGTCCCAGATGGTAACATATTGAAGGCTGACAACTTCAAAACCACCAGATAGATCCAGACCTATTTATGGAAATGGGTAAGGACTACTATGACCACTTCAAGGACAAAAAGAAATTACCAAGATACTTACACTAGAGGTATCAGGTATAGCAATAGCCTTTTGCCGTTTGCCATATACTTTAAGGTTCCCCTAGTCTTTGCCAAAAAGTCAGCCTCACTTACCTTGTCGGATGATGCCTATACTAGTAAGGTAGTATCCTATACAAAGAAGAAGGAATACGACATAAAGGTTGACAGGAACTTCTTGTCAGGAGATGATAAGGTATTGATAATAGACGACTTCTAGCTACAGGCCAGGCCCTCAAAGCGTTAGTCTCATTATGTGACCAGGCCGGAGCTGAGGTGGCAGGAATTGGTATAGCTATAGAAAAACCTTCCAGAACGGTGGAAAGCTATTTAGGATAAAGGTTATGATGTATATAGCCAGGCCATGATTAAGGCCTTTTGAGAACAACTCAGTTATTTTTTTGAGTAAATCTGGAACATAGATTAGAACGAGGTAATTGATGAAGAAAGCTTATGCTGATTATAAAACCCAACATCAGGTGGGGAAAAGGCCTTGGACTACAGGGGAAAAGCTAGAGGATAAAGCAGGCCAATACTTTGACCATGTCGAAACAAAATAACACATAAAAGGCCAAGGACGCTACTGAATTTGCAAAAGCAGGCACTGAGAAGAAGGCTATGAGGCTGTATTTGCCTTTGGTGGAGATGGTACAGTGAATGAAGTCATTTCAGGTCTTGCTGAAAATGAACACATTCCCAGGCTGGCCATTATACACAGGTGGTACAGGTAACCTGATAACCAAACTCCCTAGGCATCAGCCAGGATATAGACAGGGCGATAGAGGAATTAGACTTTTGATTCTGACAACAGGATTGATATAGGAAAAATCGTAATGATAATTTCTTTGGGTATATCTTTGCATAGGGTCCATACTCAAGCTATCCATAATGTAGATATAGAGGAAAAAGACCAAGTTTGGCTTTATAGCCTATGCATATAGGAGTGTAAAGTCAGCTATAAAGGATGAGACCTTTAAGGTCCATATTAAGACTGAGAAGACTGAATACAAGGGTGATGCCAGTCATGTAATTGTACTCCTTTCTAATTTTATTGGCGACAAAAAAATGTTCGATCACAACAGGGCAGGCTATGCTCAATATTTTAATCCTAAAGGAGGCATCTTGCTTCTAAGGTAGGCCTAATCCCTGATTTCCTGTAAAGGGCCCTGGTAGAAAACGATAAAATTGAATTCTTTGAAGCTAAGGAAATAAGTATAACTTCAGATAGGCCATTAGAAACTGATATTGATGGTGATGAAGGTGACAGACTCACCAGTAGATATTAAGGTTTTAGCAGACCATATAGAGGTCTATTCACCACAGAATTAATATTGCTGGAGATTTAAATTAGATAAAGAATGAGACGCTGTATTTATGACTATAAGAGCATAGGTATGGCGTTTTTTTGTTGTATGAAATTTTAAAGTTTCAAAAGGACTTGAATTACAGTATAGTTTGTATTATAATAAGTAATACAAACTAAGTATTATATATAATAATACAATTTAGGCTTATAAATGATACAAGTTATAAATTGTAATTTGGGATAGGAGGAACCTACATGATTATATCTTTAGATACATCATCCAGCATTCCAATTTATGTCCAGCTAAGAAACCAGATAGTCCTGGCACAGGTAGGGTGAATTAAAAGCCAGGTGAGGGCCTGCCAACTGTTAGGCAGATGGCCAAGGATGCTGGCATCAATACCATGACTGTCAATAAGACCTACCAGATTTTAAAGGCGGAGGGTTTTTATAGAGATAGACAGGAGGTCTAGTGCTACTGTGACCAAAAAGTCAAAAGGATGGACAAGGAATTTGAGGAAAAATTAGAATCAGACCTGACCCTACTAACAGCTGAGGCCAGCGTCAAGGGCATGGATAAAAAGACTTTTTAAAGATGTGTGAGAGGGTATTTGCAGGTCTTGAACCATGCCAGGAGCCTTAGGATTTTAGGACCATAGTATATTTATAGATAAATCTTGGCCTATACCAAGAAAAGAGATTTAATAGGGGGGATAAAGATGAATATATTATTATTAGTTATTATAGGAATTTCCAATCTTATCATGTGTCTGGTCTTTTGGTCAGTCATAGGCAAGATTGTAAAGTATAAAAATGGCATGGTCTTGGGTATGCATATTGACCCTGACAAGCTGGAGGATCCAGACCTGTTAACCCTGGTTGATAGGTATAAGAAGAAGCTCAATTTCTTTGTGCTGGCCTTGGTTTTTGGTTCGATTATTACCCTAGTAATGACTTGGGTAGACATTAGCTTTATTGTAGTCTCATCATGACCTGGATAGTATTTATAATAGCCTACTATCAGTACCTTTCCGTATTTTGTATGAGGGATATGTATAGGCTCAAGGAGGATAGGGGCTGGCTTAGTAAGGGGTCTAGCCTAGTAAGGGTAGATACTAGGGTATCTAGCATGGTTGACAAGATTAAAATCCATCCACTTGTCCACCTACCCTTTATGCTTGTCTATGCATATTTCTTGATAGACACCCTAATAGGAGGAAGGGTATTTAAGGCTGTGACCAAGGGGATGGATCCTTCCGCTTACCAGGATTCTAGGTTCATTTGTCTGACAATTTTAGCTATTGGACTAGTCATGTCCTTATCCTTCCTTCTTACCCATATAATATACGGGGATAGAAAAAACCAGGTCTACTGTGAGGACAGCGACATCAACTACATGGCCAACAGGGTAGACAAGCTATACTGGTCTAGGGCCTGCCTAATAGGGGATATAATGGTATTCTTGACAAATGCCTATATGCTTTACAGGGTATCTAAAAATGCCTGGTTGTATGAGGTAGACTTTGGAATATATATAGGGAGCCTTGTTATATCAAGTATAGTCGTGGCCTTCGTAGCCAGGATAGTCAACACCAAGAAGGATGACATACTTAGCCAGGCCAAAAACATAGAATATATGGATGATGACTACTACTGGAGAAAGGGCTGGTATTCCAACCCGAACGACAAAAGAATTCTTGTACCTAGTAGGATAAACAATATGAACCAAGAATTTAATATGGCCAGGAAACCAGCCATAGCAATAAATATTTTGCTCCTACTGATAATATTTGAACTTTTTCTATCTGCCCTAGTCCCTATCGATAAGAATGTACAGTAAGGGCCGACAATGACCAGATAAGTGTAAAAGTCAGGCATGTATGAGACTGAATTTAAGAGGTCAGATATAAAAAGGCCTGGACTAGTTGATAACCCAGATGAGGACTCCTATATCAGGACTAATGGAATTAGTAGATGGGAGAAATTAATATAGGTAGATTTAGGGAAAGAAGTCAGGCAGGCTAGACCTATATATCAACAGCAGTAAGAGGCCACTTGTAAGGATAAGGCTTTAAGGATAGACAGGTCTTTATCAGTGGTGACAAGAACAAGAGTCCAGAGAAATTTATAGGATAATAAGTGGAAAATAATCTCGACTTGGGGAGTGTATTTATTATAAATATATTTCCTTTATTACTTTAAATATCTTATTTTGGGGTCCTTTATGTGCTAAACCAGAATTGTGAACTTATATGTAAATATTGATACAATATTAGAGAAATGATATGTCTACTTTTAGAAAAAAATTATAAACTTAATATACTTCTGATACTAGTATGCCTACTAATTGTCCTATATTCCATGGCCTTGACCTAGAGTTTATGAAGACTCTTGTAGATGCCATCAGGGATAATGCTAGCTACACCTTGCTAGTAAACATAGGGCCTGGTGTTGGTGCTAGAGGGACATGCCCTAAGGGCTATAGTATATACTATTCAAGAAGTCCCTACGATAGCTATTTACTTATCTTTGAAGATGAAGGAGCTATCAGGATATCTGACAAGTCTATAGAGAGGACTATCAGATATGCCGCAAAGCCAAATTGGAGTGATAGACCAGTTGGATATAAAGGTAAAGGCCAGAAATAAAAATGACGCCTATCCTGATGTCAAGGTAAATATAAAGTGTGGACTTGACTATGGCAAATATATGGAGTCAGAATACTTCACAGAGGATGTTCATCTTGAGGGCCAGGAAATTACCAGTCAAGGATCAGACCAGCCAATCAATAAGGCAATAGAGGTTGATAATGACCAAATAAATCTTGATAAGGCTATAATTCAGACTGATAATGTTCAAATCCAGGTTAACAATGCTACAATCCAGGTTGATAAAGGGACAAATAGATGTTGACAACCCTACAATTCAGACTGATAATAGTCAAGCGGATGAATATACTCAGGACAGGGCCCAGGCCATAGGTATGACTGGACTGACAAATATGATTCAGGAAGAACTACACAAGGCGGTTGAAAACTTCATTGGCCAGAGGGTAGACCAAATAAATATTAAATTTTATGATGTAGAGAAAAAGAACAAGGCTGACAAGCCTAGGAAGGCCCCAAGAAAGTCCAAGACTGGTACTGAAATCAGGGCAAGGCTAAAAAGGGTTAGGTAAGGAGGGAGCCGAAATGATAGATGAAAATTACCATATAGAAGATATAGACGATATATTTGATAGTCAGGATAAAACTGTCAGGAGGCTACATACAAAAAACTGGACCTGCAAAGGCCAGGATAATATTTGAGGACAGCACATCTAGCAAGTCTAAGGTGGAAGAACCTAAAAAGTGAGGATTTCCAGGCCTACGAGGAGGCCTATGACCAGGAAGGGTCAGAGGAACTAGTGAAAAGAGAAAGCCACTTATCAACAATGTAAAGAAAAAGACCCTTACAGAAAAGCTAGAAGCAATCCTGGCAGCAGCCTACAAGGACAAGCCAAACACAGTTGTAGCTACTATAGTTGGAATTATTATAGCAATTTTATTTTTATGGATTGGCTTCCTAAAGACCCTTGTAATATGCCTAGTAGTCTTGATAGCAAATATAATCGGTCAGCTATTTGACCAGAACCCATTTGTTGTGGGTGTCTTTTGAAAACAATAGTTAGGAAGTTTAAGCAGACCTAGAATAGGAAAAACAATGAGTCTACCAGTATAGGTGGTTTAAAAAGTAATATAGAGAGGTGTAAAGATGGAATACAAGGATAATAATACAGAAAGCCAGCACAAGAGCAAGCTGGTATTTGAAGAACAAGTAATAGCTAAAATAGTTGCCATGGCTATAAAGGGCCAGGAAGGTATCACTACTGTAAAGAGCAATGGTGCCTTCTCAGGTATAGTAGGCAGAGCAACGAAAGCAGCTGGTATAAACGTTGAAGTTGGAGAAACTGAGGTTGCAGTTGACCCTAAGATTATGGCTGGAATTTGGCAAGAATGCAAGAGATATCTACCTACAGCTTAAGGACATTATTGAAGAGCAGGTAATGAGTATGACAGGCCTAAAGGTTGTAGAGGTCAATGCAAAAATTGAAGACGTATTAAGCCCAGATGAATTTAGAGATAGGCTTAATGGCTAATAGGAAGAAGGGCAGTTGTACTAATGTATGGCTGCTTTTTAAATAAATAGATCTTAGGAGATAAATATATGAAGATAAGACAGGTAGAAAATGGGATTATACTAGAGGGTCTAGAGGATTTCGAGCCAGCCCATGTATTTGACTGTGGCCAGTGCTTTAGGTGGCTAAGGCAGGAGGACGGGTCTATACAGGGGTTGCCATGGGCAGGGTAATCAATGTCAGCAAGGAGGGGGACTCTATCCATATAGACAATACCAGCCTAGAGGACTTTGAGAATATATGGTATGAATACTTTGACCTTGGCAGGGACTACGGCGCCCTAAAAAAGAAACTTGCCAAGATGGATGAAAACCTGAAAAAGGCAGTGGAATTTGGGCCTGGTATCAGGATCCTAAAGCAGGATGGTTGGGAGATGCTAATCTCCTTTATAATATCCTCCAATAACAGGATACCAATGATACAGAGGGCCATCAACAATATATCAGAGAGGTATGGCCGCAAGATAGGGACCTATAGGGGCAAGGACTACTATGCCTTCCCTAGTCCAGAAGAACTTTCAAGGGCCAGTATAGAGGACCTAAGAGACTGTAAGACTGGATTTAGGGACAAGTATATCTACTACACTACAAGGGCAGTACTGGATGAAAATATAGACCTTAAGGCCCTAGTAGATATAGACCATGATTCCTGCCACAAGGAGCTGCTTAAGTTCAAGGGTGTTGGGGCAAAGGTGGCCGATTGTATAGCCCTTTTTGGTATGAGAAAGTACCAGTCCTTCCCAGTAGATGTCTGGGTAAAGAGGGTAATGCAGGAATTTTATGGGGCAGAGGACATGAGCCTGCCTAAGATGAGACAGTTTGGTATGGACCTATTTGGCCAGGATGCAGGCTTTGCCCAGCAGTACCTATTTTACTATGTGAGAGAGCTAGAAATAGGTAAGTAACCTATTGACAAGAGTTAATAGGCAAGCAGGTTACTTAGATAAGCGAGACTAGAAAAATATAGGCTGGCTTATTTCAATAGAATGTTTTGTAGGTAGGAGGATGTAATGGTATTAAAAGTATTAGCTTTAATAATTTTATTGTCCTATCTAATTGGGATAATTATTTCGATGGAGATCCTTCTAGAAAACAGGGACCCATCAAAGACCCTACTGTGGATAATGATGTTTATGATTTTTCCAGGTATAGGGATATTCTTTTATGTATTTTCTGGTAGGAATATCAGAAAGCAAAAGCTATTTAGGGCCAAGACCAGGTCTAGCAAGTTGAGTCACAGACAACTCCTATACAGCATGGAGGCCTTAAAGGAAATAGTTAAAAATCAGCAGAAGATGTTGGAGGATGGGGTCCTGATGGGAGATGAAGTCAGCCCTATCAAGGAAAGGGTAGTAAGGCTCCTATTCAATATAGGCCAGTTCCCCTATACTACCAACAATGAGCTAGAGATATACAAGGATGGACACGAGAAGTTTGCCAGTCTAATTAAAGATATGAAGGAGGCCAAAGACCACATCCACCTAGAGTACTTTATAGTCAAGGACAGTCAGATAGCTAGGGAAATCCAGGCCATCCTGATAGACAAGGCCAAAAATGGAGTTGAGGTCAGATTCCTATACGATGACTTTGCCTGCTGGAGACTAAAGATAAAGAGGTCCTTCCTTAAGGAACTCAAGGAGGCAGGGGTAAAGTGTGCGGCCTTCTACCCACTAAGTTTCCAATATTTGGTGGCCAGCTAAACTACAGGAACCATAGAAAGATAGCCGTAATAGATGGCAAAATAAGCTATACCGGAGGCCTAAATATAGGTGATGAGTATATGGGTAGGTTCAAGAAGTTTGGCTACTGGAGGGACAGCCATATCAGGATAAGGGGTATAGCTACCCACATGCTTCAGCTAATCTTTATAGTGGACTGGTACCTGACGACCAAGGAGCTCCTAAACGATGAAAAGTATATGCCTAAGATGAAGACTGTAGGAAATACGGCTATCCAGGTAGTTGGTACAGGACCCGATAGCAAGTGGGAGGACATCCACTATGCCTTTTTCTCAGCCATCAGCCAGGCCAAGGATAGGGTATATATTGAAACTCCATACTTTATACCGGATGAAAGCCTCCTAAAGGCCATAAAGACAGCGGCCCTTAGCGGTGTGGACGTAAGGATAATCTTCCCCCAGAAGATAGACCACTACATAGTGAATGTGGCATCCTACTCTTACCTAGAGGAAATAATAAAGACAGGTGGCAAAGTCTACCTATACCAGAAGGGCTTTATCCACTCCAAGGTATTCCTGGTGGATGATGAGGTGGCTTCTATAGGGTCATCAAATATGGACCTAAGGAGCTTTATGCTTAATTTTGAGGTCAATGCCTTTATCTATGACAGGGAATACATAAATAGGATTGCAGACCAATTTTACCAGGACCAGGAGGATTCAATCCAGCTTTTAGAGGAGTATTACAGTAAGAGAACCTTATGGGTGAGACTGGCAGAATCAATATCTAGACTCTTCTCACCGCTACTTTAATTTAAGCTTTTTTTAAGAATTAAGATATATACTATTAGCAGTCAAAGAAAGAGAGTGCTAAATAAATACGGAGGTGTTTAATATGAGAATAAAGCCATTAGGAGATAGGGTTGTTTTGAAGAGGGTAGAAGCTGAAGAAAAGACAGCCAGTGGAATAATTTTGACGGGAGCTGCCAAGGAAAAACCACAGTTTGCAGAGGTTATAGCTGTAGGCTCAGGTATAGTTGACGGCAAGGAAATTGAAATGGAAGTAGAAGTAGGTGACAAGGTAATCTACAACAAGTACGCTGGAACTGAAGTAAAGATAGACAAGGATGAATTTATAGTCCTAAAGATAGAGGATATAGTAGGTATATTGGTATAGTGACTTGTTTGAAATATAAGATCAGATATAAGAGCTTAAAAAATAAAATAAGATATAAAAATATACAGGACATATCCTATAGATAGAACTTATTTGGAAGGAGTTTTAAAATGGCAAAGGAAATTAAGTTTGCAAAGGATGCAAGGGCCTCTTTGGAAGCAGGTGTAAACAAGCTAGCAGACACAGTAAAGGTAACACTTGGACCAAAGGGTAGAAATGTAATACTAGACAAGAAATTTGGGGCACCACTGATCACAAACGACGGTGTAACAATAGCCAAGGAAATAGAGCTTGAAGACAAGTTTGAAAATATGGGAGCCCAGTTAGTCAAGGAAGTAGCTACAAAGACTAACGACGTGGCAGGTGACGGTACTACTACAGCCACAGTCCTAGCCCAGGCAATAATAAGAGAGGGCCTAAAAAACGTAACGGCAGGCTCAAACCCAATCCTACTAAGAAAGGGTATAAAGAAGGCCGTAGACGTAGCAGTAGAAGAGCTAAAGAAGAATTCTAAGGAAATAAATACAGAGGAAGAAATCGCCCAGGTAGGTGCAATTTCTGCTGGTGACGAAGAGGTAGGTAAGCTAATAGCAGAGGCCATGAAGACAGTTGGCAAGGACGGTGTAATCACTATCGAGGAGTCAAAGTCAATGGTAACAGAGCTAGAATCAGTTGAGGGTATGCAGTTTGATAGGGGGCTTTGTATCTGCCTACATGGTAAACGATGTAGAAAAGATGGAGGCAGTCCTAGAAAATCCATACATCCTGATTACAGACAAGAAGATATCAAATATCCAGGAAATACTACCTTTACTAGAGGAACTAGTCCAGCATGGTGGCAAGCTACTTATCATAGCTGAAGACCTGGAGGGTGAAGCCCTATCAACACTAGTAGTCAACAAGCTAAGGGGAACATTTGACGTAGTAGCAGTAAAGGCACCAGCCTTGGAGACAGGAGAAAGGCCATGCTAGAGGACCTAGCCATCCTTACAGGCGGTAGGTTTGTATCTACAGAGTTAGGCTTTGACCTAAAAGATGTCCAGCTAGAAATGCTAGGTAGGGCCCAGACTGTTAAGGTAAATAAGGAAACAACAACTATAGTAGGTGGAGTGGGATCAAAGGCAGACATTGCCCACAGGATAAACCAGATAAAGATGCAGATAGCAGACTCTACATCAGACTTTGATAGGGAAAAATTGGCAGAAAGATTGGCCAAGCTATCAGGTGGAGTAGCAGTTGTCAAGGTTGGAGCAGCAACTGAGGTAGAAATGAAGGAAAGAAAGCTAAGGATAGAGGACGCCCTAAATGCAACTAAGGCAGCCGTACAGGAGGGTATAGTTGCAGGCGGTGGTACAGCCTTTGTAAGTGCCATACCAGCAGTAGAGGACCTAGTAGCATCACTTGATGGGGAAGAAAAGCTAGGAGCACAGATAATCAGGAGGGCCCTAGAAGAGCCACTAAGACAGATAGCTGTAAATGCAGGCCTAGAAGGGTCAGTAATCATACAGAATGTAATAAATTCAGATTCTCAGATAGGCTTTGATGCCCTAAACGAAGACTATGTAAATATGATAGAGGCCGGTATAGTAGACCCAACTAAGGTAAGTAGGTCTGCCCTACAGAATGCCTCATCCATAGCCAGTGTATTCTTGACTACAGAGGCAGCCATAGCTGACCTACCAGGCAATGACGACCTTGGAGGTATGCCAGGTGGAATGCCAGGAATGATGTAGTTAAGACCAAAAAAACAAATGAGATAGACAAGGAAGGGGGAGGCACCTAACCAACCACAAAGTGGCAGGAAGGCGGGCCTCCCTTTTATATGGACAAGACCAAGATAATTAATCAAATTATGCTGAAATAGACCCCAAATTTATGGTATAATAGTTGTTATAAGAAAATTAAAACGAAAAAATATTTCAATAGGACTTAGATTGTTCGTATCGAGATTTGATAAATCTATTGTCATAAGAGGAAGGGAGAAAATATGAAACACGAGATAGTTCTTGTAATTGATTTTGGAGGTCAGTACAACCAGCTAATTGCTAGAAGAGTAAGAGAAAACAAGGTATATTGTGAAATCCTACCATACACAACTAGCATAGAAAAGATAAAGGAAAAAAATCCCAAGGGTATAATATTCACTGGAGGACCTAACAGCGCCTACCTAGAAGATTCACCAAAGATTTCAAAAGAAATATTTGAAATTGGTGTACCAATTCTTGGTATATGCTACGGTGACCAGCTGATGGCCCACCTACTAGGCGGTAAGGTTCAGAAGGGTGACAACCAGACTAGAGAATACGGAAAGACAGTAATAGAATACGGTCAGTCACCAATATTTGAAGGAATATCAAGCAATCAGGTATGGATGAGCCATACAGACTATATACTAGAAGCGCCAGAGGGATTTGATGTAGTAGCAACTACAAAGAACTGTCCAGTGGCAGCTATGCACAATGTAGACAAGAAGCTATACGGTGTGCAGTTCCATCCAGAAGTTGAGCATTCAATCGAAGGTGACAAGATACTTACAAACTTCCTATACAAGATTTGTCAGGTAAGTGGAGACTGGACTACTAGCTCATTTATAGATGACAAGGTAGCAGAAATAAAGGCTAAGGTAGGTGACAAGAAGGCCCTATGCGCCCTAAGTGGTGGTGTAGACTCATCTGTTGCAGCTGCCTTGATGCACAGGGCTATAGGTGATAATCTGACTTGCGTATTCGTTGACCACGGCCTACTAAGGAAGAACGAGGGTGACGACGTAGAGAGAATATTTAGACAGAAGTTCGGCATGAACCTAATCAGGGTAAATGCAGAAGACAGGTTCCTAGGCAAGCTAGCAGGAGTAACAGAGCCAGAAGCAAAGAGAAAGATAATAGGTGAAGAATTCATCAGAGTTTTCGAGGCAGAATCTCAGAAGCTTGGTAAGATGGACTTCTTGGTACAGGGAACAATCTACCCAGACATAGTAGAATCTGGTAACGGAGAATCTGCAACTATCAAGTCTCACCACAATGTTGGTGGCTTGCCAGAAGACGTAGACTTCCAGGAAATAATAGAACCTCTAAGAGAGCTATTCAAGGACGAGGTTAGAAAGATAGGTCTAGAGTTAGGCATAGAAGAAAACCTAATATTTAGACACCCATTCCCAGGGCCAGGACTTGGTATCAGGGTAATCGGAGAAGTAACTAAGGAAAGTGCGACATCCTAAGAGAAGCTGATGCTGTATATATGGACGAGCTAAGAAAGGCTGGCCTATACAAGGAAATATGGCAGGCCTTCGCTACACTACCAGATGTAATGACTGTAGGTGTAATGGGTGACGAAAGAACATATGCCCACCTAGTTGGATTGAGGGCTGTTGCTTCAAGTGACGGTATGACATCTGATTGGTACAAGATTCCTTATGATGTATTGGAGAGGATTTCTAATAGGATTATCAATGAGGTTGAAGGGGTCAACAGGGTTGTGTATGATATAACTAGTAAGCCTCCTGGAACTATTGAGTGGGAATAGTTAAGTCACTATCTAAAGCCATTGATTTTACTGATTATTCTAAGGTTTCAAGTGGTTAGCTGAAGATGAAAGCCGTGAGGCAAGAATTGCTATCATGGATTCTGATATCGATGTTATCAGCTCAATTTACTCAATGGAAGAAGATATAATGTCAACATTCTACTTTGAGACTGGTACAGTAATACTTTACTCAGCAAAGGGCGAGAACAAGGTTATAGAGCTATAAGCTACATATTATTTAAGCCTCACTATTTGATGGTGAGATATTTGTTTTTTAGTATCGGAGGTTATATTATGTCGCTAAAAGGTATAATAAAGCAAATTGAACTAGACAAAAGAAATACCGAATATACAAATAAGAACATACCACCAATACTTCAAGTAGATAAGGAAGCTAGGATTCTAATCGTAGGTCAGGCACCTGGAAAAAAGGTGGAGGAATCACTTATTCCATTTAATGATAAATCTGGAGAAACCCTTATTTCTTGGATGGGTATAGATAAAGATACGTTTTATTCTAAAGAAATTGCAATAGTTCCAATGGATTTTTACTATCCTGGCAAGGCTAAAACAGGTGATTTGCCACCTAGAAAATTTATTGCTCAGGAATACCATGGACCTATACTTAAGGAACTAAACAATATTGAACTTACAATTCTTATCGGTAAATATTCTATGGATTACTATCTCAAGGGTAGGACAAAGAAGAATCTTACAGAAACAGTCAGGTGCTTTGATGAGTATTTACCTAAGTATTTTCCAATCGTTCATCCAAGTCCCTTGAATTTTAGATGGCAGGCAAAGAATCCTTGGTTTGTTCAAGATGTTGTTCCAGTGCTAAAGAAAACTGTAAAGAAAATATTAAAATAGATTAAAAGGATAGTATAAATTATCGGGTTGGTTAGAAAAATCCATCTCTAAACTATCGGGTTGGTGACTATGAATAAAAAGGACATTTTTCGCATGAAATTCATGTGGAAAATGTCCTTTTATATTGGTTGTATAATATTTAGCGTTGGTGAGAGAAAAAATTCTCTCCCAACGCTAAAATTTTTTTGCAAAAAAATATATTGTACATCAAATATTTAAGTGCATTTAACATTCAAAAAAATATGATATAATATAAAGTGTTTATATATAGGTTAGTAGTAAAAAGTCTAATAAAATCAAGGGTTTTAGTGATATAGAATACTTTTAATGATGAAACTTTATCCATAAGTTGAATAAATATTATAAAAAAATAATTTAAGGGGTATATTATGGAAAAATAAGCGAGAAAAATCATAAAGGATTTTTTTCAATTACAAAAAGATGAATATTCCATTTCATATTGGATAAAAAAATCAATTATATGATAATATAGTTTCATAATTACAATATTAAAATAGGGAGGTGGAATAATGTTCAGATATGTGGATTACTATCAAGAATATGGTAGAATTATGCAATTTAACAAAAACAAAAAAGAGCCTATTCATAGATGGTATCCATTTGTAGAAGGCTATTCGAAAGAATTTATTAAATCTATTATAGAGGAAGTTAATAAAGAGGATTTAATGTGTTTAGAGCCTTTTTCAGGAAGTGGAACTACCTCTTTGGAGTTACAACAAAATAACATTCCATGCTATTCATTTGAAATTAATCCGTTAATGTATATTATAACAAAAGTCAAATTAGAAAAATGATTATGATTTAAATGAAGTAGAGCGATGGCATGATTTTATAAAAAGAAAACGAGTTGTTGTCAATGTTGATCTTAAAACCGTTTTTTCTACTCTGTATGAAGGGGACAATAAAGAAAAGTGGAATTATGATAAAGCCGTCGGCTTTGGCTGTTCAAAAATTGAAAAACTGCTATAAGTTTAGTAAAAAGAGGAAAAAAATACAAGAATTTATTTTTTTGTGGTTTTTATCATCAATCCTTTTTAGATGTTAGTAATTTATACAGAAACGGAAAAATGTTTATCTTATAAAAACTGGGAGGAAACTAACCTTTCAGAAACTGATGTGTTTAAAATATTTGATGATAAAATGGATAAGGAGATAAAAATTGATATTCTATTAGTTAAGAAGACTAAACAGAATAATAGAGTTCTTTTTATTTAATGAAGATTCTCGTGTGGGAATTGAAAAAAAGTTCCGGATAATAGTATAGATTTAGTAATAACTTCTCCACCGTATTTGAATTCTCGTGATTATACAGATACGTATATGTTGGAGTTAAAAACGCTTGGATTAACAAGTTCTTATGAAGAAGTCAGAAATCTTAGAGAAAAAAACTCTTAGGTCTCATGTTCAGATAAAGTGGGAAGATAATGAAAGTATTAATAACAGAACTTTAAATAATACTCTTAAGTTGCTAAAAGACAGTTCTAAAGAGCAAGATATATGGAATTCTTCAATATTAGATATGGTAAGGTTATATTTTTGTTGATATAAAAATATTCCATGTTCTCTATAAAAAAAGGTGAAACTTGGAGGAAGAATATATTTCAATGTTTCAAATTCTGCATATTTTAATGTTATGATAAATACTCTGGAAATTTGTGCTGAAATAGCGGAAAGTGAGGGATTTAAAGTCATTGAAATTAGAAAAGCCAGAAAGTTAAAATCAAGTCCTCAGCAAAAGGAGCAAATAGGAAATTTGCTAGAAGGCGTTATTGTAATGGAAAAGTAGGTGATTAAATGAAAATTTATTGTTTGCCCAAAAATAAAAAGAATTGCATATTTCTAATTATGACTTGTATATATGTCCTTTTGATGTAGAATTTTCAGAAAAAATTAACTTTGTATTTGGAACAAATGGATTAGGAAAAACGACTTTTTTAAATATCATGCAATATGGAGTAATTGGACCATATATTGGGAAGGTAGAATCAAGAAATTGGAAAGAACAGCAAAAATTAAAGAGACCAACTTTTGAAAAATACTATTTTAGAAATAGAATGCGTGAACAGTCAGATAAAGCGGAAGTGCGAGTTATATTTTATTTAGGAAATGATAAGTATGAAGTTATTCATAGCTTATATGAGCATAGGCTAAAAAAAGTGTTTATAAACAATGAAGAGATTTCTGGTGAAAATATCAACTATGATACGTACGAAAAATATTTTTGCACAAGATGATCAAAATATAGATAGGTATTTGATTGATAAATATCATAAACATCTTGAAAAAAATCATCAAATTTTTCCTGATATTAATGCATTTATGTTAATGCTTACTGAAATTATGTTTTTTTACAGAGTCTAGAGATCTATCATTTTGGAATCAGGATATGACAAAGTTAATTTTAAGTAAGTTTATGCCAACAGAGAAATACTTTGAGTACGATGAAGTACAGAAATTAATAAAAAAATATGATAGCCAGGAGCGCTTAACCTCTTATAAAATGTCTATGATTAAAGAATTTTTAGGAGAAGACTTGAGGGAAAAACACAATAAAAGCTCAGTATTCTTTAGAAGACTTACAAAGTATTAATAATAATATTTCTGAAAAAAATAAAAAGAATTAGTAAATATGAGCAAGAACTTAGTAAAAAAAGAGAGAAAGCAAACAAAACAGGATTGATTTTGAAAGTGTAGGAAAAACAATTACTGGAGATTGAACAACAATGGTATAATAATGTGTTCCCAGATAAATATCAGAAAATATATAATAAATACGTACCATCGATATTAGCCGATGTTTGTCCATTCTGTGGAGAGAATCATGTGAATAAGATATTGGAGGTAGACAAGTGCTTTTTATTGTAATAAATCAATAAAGATAAGAAAAAAATATAGATTTAAATAGATTAGAAATTGAAAGAAAAAAATTTGGATAATGAAAAAGAGACGTCTACAAAATAATTATTCATTGATAAATAAAAGAAATTTTAAAAACAAAAACTATTGAGCGAAGAAAATAAAGAATTGTTTAAAGTAATTGAAATACAACAAAAAAATCAAGAAAAGTTTGATTTAACAAGTAATGATAATTTTGCAAAAATATCAACAACTTGAATTGAAAAAAACATGAGTATCATGAATTGTTAGAGCAGACTAAACAAAGAGAAAAAAAGTTGGCATTAGAAATTGATGCTTATGTTTTAGATAGATTTAAAGACTATAGTATGGTATTTAAGAAATATGCATATTCATTTTTAGGTAATGATAGTAATGTAAGGCTTGAATTAGTTGGAAAATCAGATGAAGCTTTTTTTAAATTCTTCTTAAATGAAACAGAGAGAGAATCAGAAATGGCACTATCAGAATCACAAAGAATATTTGTGGATATGGCATATAGACTTGCTACATTGGAATTTTTCCATAAGGATTCCTATTTTATTAGTGAAACACCAGATAGTACATTGGATTATTTCTTTGAGACCAATGCTGTTAAAACATTTAGCTACTTTATCGATTCAGGAAATACATTATTTATGTCCGCTAATGCAAGAAATAGTAGATTAATATATTTACTTGTAGAAAGATATAAAAAGAGTATACGCTAATTAACTTACTCGAAAAAAATCTACTCTTGCACAGAAAAACTTGATGAAATAAAAACAGTTAGAATTATATAGTTTTTGGAGGAATAATATGAATAACCAAATAAAAATTAGAATACTTTTATATGTTTGTTTTTTATATGCATTAAAGAATAAAAAGATAAATAAACATACATTATTTAGATATGTATACATATATGATGTTGTATGTGATTATCTTGGAAATTACGAAAAAAATTAATGAAAAATTTTATTGTTGATAAGGATTTGGGAATCAATAATGTTTTGGAATTGACAGAGGCATTAAATGAAATTAATACTGGGATTATATTGATATAAAAGCATCTTTTGAAATATATGTCAAAGAGGAGCTAATCAATTATGTAGATTCTATGTATAGATCAAGTTCTAAGATGAAGGAGGATCTTAATAGAATATTGTACTTGCTGAAATAATATCTTCATACAGTGAAGATGTAATATTAGCTGTGTTTTTTTGTGAACCAAATGTTGAAGATGCAATTAGTAGAGGGAAAAAAATCAATAAATCTCTCAAATAATAAATTAAAGGAATTGCTTTTTGGAATTTGAAAATAGTGCAATAAATAACTTTAATAATAAGTTAGATAAGTATGACGTTTTTTTACAAGTTGGTTAGATTATGTGTTTGAAAAGTATTTAAAGGAGAAAAGTGATGAGAGATAGAGGCTTTCATACAACAGGCTAGTGAAAGCAGCCCTTTTCTCAGTGAAAGTAAAATATTATCACAAATTGCCAGTATGGGAAAAGCTGTTATTATTAGCATGGATGATTTGTTATATTTCCAAAAAAATATTATAAAAGTATCAAAGATTTAATAGAAAGAGCAAAGGTATCAAATTTTTTTATGGGTTACTATTAATAGCGATGGAACTTATACTGAAGAAAAAAATTGGGTAATCCTAAAGAGATAAATCAGGCGACAATTATAAACATTGTTGAAGAAAAATTAAAAAAATATACAAAGGCCATTCTTTTTATTGTTAATGATGGAATAGAATTTTTTTATATTCTTATGGTAAAATAAATGAGGAATTAGATTCCTGTTTGGAAAAACAAGAAAAATGCAGGAAAGGCTAAAAAAATGTTGCATCCTGTTTCTGAACTTAACGAAGTATTCTGAACATTTTAAGATTAATTGCCGACATAAAAAAAGAGTATTACGAAGAGTGTTTTTTTCTCACGATAAAGTTATAAAAAAAGAAGTTAGAGAGCAGGAACTTAGAAATATATTAATGAAATACCTAAAAAAATAATATGCGAGGAGAAGTTTCTGTAGAATTTTTGTACTGATTATTTAAATGATGAAGAATCTGTAGATATTTATTTAAATGATGGGAATGAACGTGCAATCATTGAAGTAAAAATTTTCGTTTGAAAGAATATATTATGAAGGCAAGACTTTCTATAATATTTTTTAAAAAGAATTGAAGATGGTATAAATCAACTCAATAAATATGCCATTCATCTTGCTAAGGATTCAAGGTTAGTAGATTATGGATATGTATATATGTTTTATATAAAAGATATGGCTGAGAGTCAAATTGAGAAGGAGATAGATGATAAAATTATCGTGTTAAAAAGGTCATTTTCATCGGAGTTGTATTCTATATTTTCAGGCGTAAAGACAAATGATATGAAAGCTTGGTGTTCTCAATGCTGATGTTTTAGAGTGATATTCGTGCTTGCAATATGCTTGCAAAAAATCAGATAAACAGAAATAAAACGGATAATATGACTAAATTCAACAATAAAAACCTTGTTTTAAGCTATTTATACAAAATAACATCAATATACATATTGAGTGGGAATAGGATAGAAGTTGATGGAGCCTTCCATAATTTTGGTGGGAGGCTTTTTTATAAATAGTGGTTGGTAAATTCAAATTTTTGGAGGTGCAGGGTATGACTTCAAGTAAAGAATATTTAAACTTCTCAATATATGATGAATTACCTGCACTCAAACCAAAGAAAAAAATAGATAATTAAATTTGAATTTGTAGAGGAAATTTGAATGAAAAATGCCATTATATATGTTCATGCTAAGGGTGGTAATGCAGAAGAAGCTAATCGCTATAAACAATTTTTTTGATGACATCTTTGAAATCATTGATTTCACTATAAATCATTGAACTCTGGGATGCTAAAATCGAATTTATAAATTGATTTTAGCTATATTATTTCTAAATATCATAAATTTTATTTAATAGCTAATATCATAGGAGCGTATTTTTCACTAATTTCTTTGTCATATATGCCTATTGAAAAAGCGATGCTGATTTCGCCTATTGTTGATATGGAAAGAATAATTTTGGATATGATGAAATTTGAGAATGTAACAGAAGATGAACTCAAGTTAAAAAGAAATTAAAAACTTCTTTTGGTGAATCTTTATCTTGGGAATATTTGAGTTATGTTAAAAAAAGAATACGATAATTGGGATATACCAACAAATATTCTTTTTGCTGATAACGACAATATAACATCAGTGTATACTATGACAAATTTTGCGAATAAAATAAACGCAAAGTTAACAATAATGAGAGGTGGATAACATTGGTTTCATACAGATGAACAAATGAATTTTTTTAGATAAATGGTTTAAAGATAATATTTAATAAATTCCAGTTTGTCTAAAGCATTAAACAGCATGAAAAAGTACATGACTTTAAGAGTAAATATTATACAACCTATAAAAAAATAATACAGAAGATGAATATATAGAGGAATGCTATGGAGAAGGGAATAATATATTTAATGACGACAGTTGTTAATGGTCTCATAAAAATTGGCAAGACCGGAAACGACCAATTTGAAAACAGAATGAGATTTTTAGAAAGCAATGGGTATGCAAATATAACTGGATTGAAGAGAGAGTTTGCTATTGAAGTTGATGGATATGATGATAAGGAAAAGCTTATCCATGATATTTAGTAAAAGTAGAATTGCTAATACAGAATTATTTGCCTTGGATATTGAAATAGCAAAATCCTTACTAGCATCTTTGGACGGCAAGCAAATTTATCCAAAAGACAAGACCAAGAAAGAAGTGTTTAGAGAATCTACAGTAGAGATTAGTTTAGCATCTGATGGAGGATTTATTCCAGATGGCGAGTATATATTAAACCGCAAAATAAGGGGATTTGGAAAAGTAAATGGAAAAGCTGTTGTTAAAGATGGAGTTTTTACCTTATTAAAGGGAAGTTATTGTGGGAATACGGGTAAGGGATATATTCCATCGATCAGGAGAAATGCGAAGATAAAGGATAACATATTACAGGAAGATATTATATGTAGCAATCCTTCTAGTGCAGGTTGGATAGTAATTGGTAAATCTAATAATGGCTGGCTGGAGTGGAAAGATTTAAAAGGAAATTCTATAGAAATTTATAGGGGTAAATAAGTATAGATCTTGTTCCTTAATAATACAAATATAGTAGAAATATATAATTAGTTATCTGAAAAAAATTTAAAAAAATAGTAGGAGAATAATCATGGAAGAATTAGAACTTTTATTTGAATCATGGAAAAAGAAAGAGAAGCACTTAGGAAAAAAATATTTAATAGCGACGGTATTATCTGTGAAGAAGAATGGAAGAAGCAAGATAAGAAAATATTATTTATACTCAAAGAAGCATATCACAGAGATATAAAAATTGTGAATGATTATGATCTTGCAGAGGATTTATCTAATAATGGCCCTTGGAAAAATATTTGGAAAAGAGTTGCAGAATGGTCATATGGACTTGTAAAAACTACTAGCAATTATACTGAACCATATAGAAGCTTGAATGAGGCTGAAGCAAACTCATATCTTAAGAAAGTGGCTGTAATAAATATTAAAAAGAGTGATGGAAAATCAAAGTCTGATTATAATGAGATAATACAATATGCAGAATATGATGCAAAGGAAATATTAAGAGAGATAGAAATTATTAATCCAGATATTATAGTTTGTGGTTATACTATAGGTCCTCTAAATGTTACATTAAAGAAAATGGATCCAACATTTGTTCCATTTAAATACAATAAGAAGGCTACCTCAAAAAATTATCATTACGTTTGGAAAAACCGTATTGTTATAGACTACTATCATCCGGCAGCTAGATATCCAGCATTAATGAGTTACTACGGTTTAATGGGATGTTACAGAGATGCACTAAAAAATAAAAATGAAGTACTATAAAAAACTTCCATTAAATATAATATTATGAAATTGTAATAATTGAAAAAATATAGTGATTGTTAGTCAGTATACGAAAGGAGAACCAATGAACCTAGATGAACTAAGAAATGACATAATCATAAAACAGAAAAAAGGCCTGCCCTTCATTCTAGCATCCATAATAATATAGTTATTAATCACAGTTGTTGTAACATTAAATATCAATATTGAAACAAAAAAACATATTGGTATTTTACTCTTCAACAACCCTAATTCCATTATCGTTGCTGATAGATAAGAAAATAGGTGTAAACATATTCTCCAAGGACAATGAGTTGGGAAATCTAGGTCTCCTATTCACTATGAATCAGATCCTATACCTTTTAATAGTAATATGTGTATTTAAAGCAGTCCCAGACAAGATGATTATGGTCTATACGTTGGTTTTTGGAGCCCATTTACTACCTCTATTCATGGCTCTGTCAAAGGCCTATAAAGTTCTATTATCATTCCATTTCTAGCACTTATATTAGGTAGTCTTATTTGAGAAGTTGTTGTGTCAAATATATTGGTGATTATAGAAATAGTATTTTTCTTATATATTACAAAAAAATTAATGAAAAAAATATATGTAATACTAAACAAGTAAAAAAATAATTGTTTAACTTTATTTGAATATATAATACGGTTATTTATTTGTATTATAGATTTATGAACTATCAATATCACATTAATATAGAGGAGGGGAATTTTATCATGCAGGATAAGAATATTTCATATTATAAAGGAAAAAAACAGAAACTAAATATAGTTTAGTGGATATAAAAAAATGAGTTGGCTAAATTTTTACAATTAGATAATTTGAATTATTTTTGGGTGCAGGATGTTCCAGCTATATTGAGAATGATTTGTAGTGTGTTATACCAGGGATGGCCAATCTATATTAAGCTTTTTTTAAAAAAACATACTAAATTTGAGATTGCTAGAGTAGAATCTGAATCTATTTTTTTGATGGAAATCTAGAAAAAAATGCTTGAAACGATGGGCGCAATTTATGTCGCTGGAAAAAGTTAGACAAGTTGATGATGATATAGAAAAATAAAAATTAATTTAGTTCAGAAATATATTAGAGATAGGATAATTGAACGATTACATGATAATAAAGTGTTAAGCTTTTTATCACAAGTTTTATATGAAAACTGTAACTCGAGGAAGAAGAACCCAATAAATATTTTTTTACAACTAACTATGATTTATACAATGAACAAGCATTGGATTCTCTGTCATTTCCATATAATAATGGGTTTGTCGGAACATATAAAAGAACTTTTAATCCAGCAAGTTATAAATATGCATATGTTGAAGATATGAATTTATCTAATAATGTGTGGGAAAGAGTACCAAATTTTTACAACTTATACAAGTTGCATGGTTCTATTTCTTGGGTTAAAAATGATAATAAAATTAATGAAATTGACTATGAGCACATAAATGAAAATGATACAGTTATGATATACCCAATCCCTTTGAAAGATAGAACAACTTTAATAACTCCTTATTCAGATTTGTTTCGAACAATGGAAACGATTTTACTTTGAAAAAATGGTGTTTTGATAACACTTGGGTATAGCTTCTCAGATGATTATATTAAAATGTTTAGCGATACCTACATTTAAGCTTGTTGTATTTGGGAAAAGTGATGAAATTTCAAGATTAATTGAAATGGATGATTCGTGTATAATAGTTATTAATTCAGAAAATAGAATTCATTATTTTAAGAGGTTTGTAGAAGACGCAATGCCTGATGATTTGCAATATATTTCAAAGATGGTTCCCTATTTAAATCAGAAAATGATAGAAAAATTGGCATACCTTCAAACTGGAGATGCATTGGTTTTTGGAAGTGCAATTAATTTACCAACACTAACTAAATTTGATCAAGCTAATCCAACTACTGATAGTGATAGTGATAATGCAAAAATATCAGAAAAAAATGGTATATCGAATGAAATACATAAATGTAATTAATGATGAACTGTAATAAAAAAAGAAGTTAAAAAAATACATATATATTATTGATAATTAATAAAATTATATTAATTTATCGATTTAATAGTTGTAACTACGTTAAATAATTTTTATAATAACTTGATGGAAAGGAGACGCGATTAAATGAAAAAAATATGAGTTTTATTATGATGAATCTGAGCATAGTCGTAAAATTGGCTATAAGACAGTAAGTGCTGTTAACTATTATGATAATTTTGTGACGACAATTATTGGATGCCAACCAGAAAGTAAAGATATTTTATGTAAATATGAAAAATTTGAAGATACATATTTATGTAGAAAAAAATAAAAAAATGGAGAAATTAAAAAGTACTACATTCAAACAAAAGGATTTTTAAATATGGTATAGCTTCTCTTAATAAGCAAAAATACTATGTTTTTTTAAAGGATTTTTGGATATATTTGATATTGATGTACACATTTATTTTTTTCGATAAATAGTAAGATTGAATATTTAATTTCGCAGTTATTTAAAGAGTATGGAAATGATGGTATATATGATATAGATTTAATGAAATATTCAATTGTTAAAGCTCTTATTACATATCGACCAGAAAGAGTAATAGAGTGTATTTATGAATCACCAGAAAAATTTTTTTGATAGAGTTAAGAAAAATTTTTTTCAGAGATAGAATTGAACAAAACTCAAAGAATGTTAAATTAAAGAAAAAGAGAAATAAATAATTTTGAACAGATATTATTGGTATTGAATAATATATCAACGACTCTAGATATCAATTGGGATTATCATGTGTCTTTTGATGGATTCAATAAATATTTACAAGAAAATGAAATCAATGATTATATTTTTAATCATTGATAAAGAAGGAAAAAGAAGGAGAAGATAGTAAAACGTTTAAGGCGGCTAAAAAAATAGTGGTTTAAAAAAATGTATACGAGGAACAATCCACAAAATTTTCTGGACTTAGGATTGCAGATATGATGGCGGGTATTATATCCAAATTACTAAAAAGGATTGAACGATTCTTTGAGATATCATTCGCTTGATGAGAGTATACAGAAAAAAATTATTAGATGAAAAATGGTTTAGATTAGATGAAAAATCAACTTAAAAATTTATAAACGAATTTTTTTAAGTTGATGAATAAATCTCAACATTCTAATAATATTTATCATGGAATTTATTCGGATGATATAATTTTATTATTATCCTTACTTGAATTTATGAATGAATTTGATTCAAGTAAGGAGATTAAAGAGCATATTAATACTCAAGGCGAAAACTTCAATAGTTTTGCCTGTAATAAGTTAAGTGATTATTTTTTGGAGGTTGCAAAAAATTCAAATGATGAGTGACGTCTTTTAGCGTTAAGTGAGGGTCAAAATATCATTGATGTGCAAAAAGTTGTAGTAGATCAAAATAATAATCCTGTGATAATAGTTTTAGAAAATGGAGTGCCTAAATATTATTACTTATCAGAAGATTTAACTGAATGGCATAACATGATGTTGGACAAGGATTGCTTAGAGGTTTAATTATTTATGGTAAAGTGATTTTAACAAAAATGGGTAAAAAATATTATGCAGATATATTATAGTTTTAGTAAAATAATATTGCTTCGAAAATATGATACTCTATGAGAAAAAACTATGAACAAAAAACTTATAAAAATAACAATATTTCTCCTTCTTGTGGCCACCACCATATTTCTGGGTGCTTGTGCCCACACAAAGAAGGACAACGAAAAGATAATTAAATACCTAGATAAGAGGTTTGGTAAGGATGCATACACCATCAAGCAAGACAAATACCATCCCCGCTGGTTTGTGACCTTAAAAAAATATCCGGATATAAGGATTTATTACACTGTTTCCCGAAACCCACTTTCCATGAATTCGCCTGCTATATCAACGGACTTTGACAATCTTTTTGGTGAACGGGCAGTAAAAGACTACGAAAAAACCAATAAACTTGCTGGTGATAAGCTATCTTATGATAGCTCTATCAAATTTGTCTACTATACAAGGGTCAAGTCACTTGAAGACTTACGGGCTTCTTATGATAGATTTATGGACTTTGTCGACTTTGTGCGTGAAAAATACCCGATAATCATTGAGGAAGATTTTTTGGAAGTACGAATGGATATTGACGGTATCAAGTTAAAAGGACTGGCAGATGACGATAGCATGATATACCAGGATATTTGCCAGGTTAAAAATGGTGAACTTGAGGTCAAGTCCTACCAAGAGATTTATAATGAGCTTAGTCCCAAGATAAAAACCCATCCTGATAATCCAGATGGCTTTACCTTCCATGCAGATATTGGTAGGTCCTTTATTTTGGTTGTATAGTATTTAGCGTTGGGAGAGAAAATTCTCTCCCAACGCTAAATTTTTTTGTAAAAAAATATAATGATTATCAAATATATAAATACTGTTAATGTACAGAAATATGATATAATATAAAGTGTTTAGAAAATAGAATTATATATAGATTAGTAAATTAAAATTATATGATATTAGGAGATCTAAAAAATGGCTGATAGCACAAAGATAGGTTTTGAAAAACAAATTTGGGATGCAGCTTGTGTTCTTTGGGGACATATTCCTGCTGCTGAATATCGAAAAGTAATTGTTGGACTTATTTTTCTTCGTTATATATCCAGTGCTTTTGAAAAGCGTTATGAGGAACTTTTAAAAGAAGGTGATGGTTTTGAAAATGACAGGGATGCATATGCAGAAGAAAACATTTTTTTTGTGCCAGAAGAAGCTCGTTGGAGTAAGATTTCTTCTGCTGCACACACACCTGAAATTGGTACAGTAATTGATGATGCAATGAGAGCAATTGAAAAAGAAATGCGAGTTTAAAAAATGTTTTGCCTAAGAACTATGCCAACCCAGATTTGGATAAAAGAGTATTGGGAGAAGTTGTTGACTTATTTACCAACGAAGTAAAAATGGATGGAACAGAAGTAAGCAAAGATTTACTGGGGAGGACGTATGAATATTGTATTGCTCAGTTTGCTTCCTATGAAGGAACGAAGGGTGGAGAATTCTACACGCCTTCAAGTATTGTAAAGACTATCGTTGCTATACTGAAGCCTTTCAATAATTGCCGAGTGTATGATCCTTGTTGCGGCAGCGGTGGTATGTTTGTACAGAGTGAAAAATTTGTGCAGGCTCATAGCGACAATCGAGGGAATATTTCAGTTTATGGACAGGAATCTAATGCAGATACATGGAAGATGGCAAAAATGAATATGGCAATAAGAGGAATTGATGCCAATTTCGGTTCTTATCATGCCGATACATTTTTTAATGACATCCATAAAACATTAAAATCGGATTTCATTATGGCAAATCCTCCATTTAATCTTTCTAATTGGGGCGCAGATAAATTAAAAGATGATGTTAGATGGAAATATGGAACTCCACCATCAGGAAATGCAAACTATGCTTGGATACAGCATATGATTCACCACTTAGCACCTAATGGGAAAATAGGCTTAGTACTTGCTAACGGAGCATTATCATCCCAATCTTCTGGAGAAGGGGAAATCCGAAGAAAGATTATAGAAGATGATTTGATTGAAGGGATTGTAGCTTTACCGACACAGTTATTTTATAGCGTAACTATTCCAGTGACATTGTGGTTCATCACTAAAAATAAAAAGCAAAAAGGTAAGACGCTATTTATCGATGCTCGTAAAATGGGATATATGGTTGATAGAAAACACAGAGATTTTACGGAAGGGATACAAGAAGACGGAAGTCTTGGAGATATTGACTTATTAGCTAAGAACTTTGAAGATTTTCAAAATGGAGTATTAGAGGAGAAAAAGGGATTTTCAGCGATAGCATCAATAGAAGATATAGAAAAACAAGATTATATCTTAACTCCTGGCAGATATGTAGGAATTGAAGAACAGGAAGATGATGGAGAGCCATTTGAAGAAAAGATGAAGAGATTGACTTCAGAACTTTCAGTTATGTTCAAGAAATCTCATGAATTGGAAGAAGAAATCAGAAAGAAACTGGGGGCGATTGGGTATGAAATATGATGAAAATAGCTTATATGATATCAAGTCGTCGATGGAAGGAAAAAGATTCTACCTTTTCGACCTTGCAATTTGGAAAAATGGATTGGCTTTCAAGAAAATAAATTTCTCTGAAACAGGTGTGCCAGTAATTAAAATATCAGAATTGAAAAATGGTATTAGCGGAACAACTGCATATACACAGCAAAAATTTCCGGAAACTGTCCACTTAAACAAAGGGGATTTGCTGTTTTCGTGGTCTGGAAATCCACAGACATCAATAGATGTTTTCAGATTTAATCTTGAAGAGGGATGGCTTAATCAACATATATTCAAGGTGACACCTGATGAAAATATTGTAGATAGGAACTATTTCTATTTTTTGATGAAAAATCTGAAACCACATTTTACTCAAATTGCGACTAACAAGCAGACAACAGGTTTAGGTCATGTCACTATTTCAGATATTAAACGAATGAGCGTGATTATCCCTTCAATAGATCTGCAAAGAAAAATAGTATCATATATAAAGCCTATTGATGACAAAATTGCTCTCAACAATGAGATAAACAATAATTTAATGGCTTAAAAGTCGATATCGGAGACGTCGAGTTCGCCGGACATAAGCTTCGACAACAGCGTGTCTCTCAACTCTGCCATCTTACTATTTTCCTGAATGTTAGCTTCGACTTGAGCCATGAGTTGTCCAGCAAGCGATTCAAACTCATTTAGTATCTCCTGGTCAGGCAAAAGAATAGCAGTTTTATTCATATCTCCTTGGGTAATCAAGGGTTGCGTAGAACCTCTATTCATGGAATGATAGTCAATCCTTTGAAGGATCTGATATGTGTACTCATAGAGATCACTCGTGATGACCAGTGTATTATCCGATGTCCAGCATGGAATATTGAACCGTTGTATAGTACCATGGGTACCAACACGACCTGTCACAAGAATTCTATCAACATGGTTAGCTTCAGAGGTATAACCCATTACCGAAGCTGCTCCAACAAGAGGGATTATAGCTTCTTCGGTTTTATCGATAGATTTCATCGGAGGGCGTTTTCCGCTTGTAATAGAAGCGATATTGGCTAAAATACCTTTCTCCCACGTCTGGGGGCAAATGCCATCAAAGCGATTAAAGTCCTCAAACCATGCTTGGTAAACTGCATATACTTGCTGCTCTAAATTATTGTTTAGCATATAACATACCTATAACTTCTGTGGGTGGCAGAAGTTAATATAGGGGGACTTCCGCCCCATAGTCGTTCTCTAAGAATAAATTAGGAGGATTGACTATGAAACAAGATTTAATCAAAGATATTGTTCAAGGAATGTTACCATACTTGAACAACGCACAAAATGAGAAGTTACAAGAAGTTTTGCAATATACCTTTGTAAATTATGATGTAACAGAAACAAGAAACAAGAAAACAACTTGGAGCAGAACTATATGGAACTGTTCCTGTCGGCAAAACGAATTGAGGGCTGTTCCGAGAAATCCCTTAAATACTACAAATCTACTATTGAAACTATGCTTGATGAACTCCAAAAAGGTGTCAAACGCATAGTTACAGATGATATAAGAAGATACCTGACAGAGTATCAGGAAAAGAAAAAGTCAAGTAAAGTTACAATAGACAATATACGCCGAATTCTTTCAAGTTTCTTTTCGTGGCTTGAGGACGAGGACTATATACTGAAAAGTCCTGTCAGGCGAATACATAAGGTTAAAACCGGCACGAACATCAAAGAAACATACTCCGATGAAGCGTTGGAGCTTATGAGGGATAACTGCACGGAAATGAGAGACTTAGCAATTATAGATATGCTTGCTTCTACGGGTATGCGTGTAGGAGAAATGGTATTGCTTAACCGCAATGATATTGATTTTAATGAGAGGGAATGTATTGTTTTCGGTAAGGGAAGCAAAGAAAGGGTTGTTTACTTTGATGCAAGAACAAAGATACATTTGCAGAATTACTTGAAAAGCAGAACAGACGATAATCCGGCACTTTTCGTATCTTTGAAATCACCTCACGAAAGGCTGAAAATAGGAGGGGTTGAAGTGAGATTAAGAGAATACGGAAAGAAATTAGGTTTGCAAAAGGTACACCCACATAAATTCAGGCGTACCCTTGCAACTATGGCGATAGATAAAGGAATGCCCATTGAGCAATTACAACAGCTCTTGGGGCATAGAAAGATAGATACGACCTTGCAGTATGCAATGGTAAAACAGAGCAATGTAAAAATTGCTCATAGAAAATACATTGGATAAAGAGGATAACAATATGGCGGAATGGATTGAATGCAAAATATCTGATATTGGAACTGTTGTAGGCGGGGCTACTCCTTCAACGAAAAAAATAGAAAATTATGAAGGTGGAAATATCGCTTGGATAACACCAAAAGATTTATCTACATTAAGCGGCCGTTATATCCAGTGTGGAGAAAGAAATATTACTGAAATTGGTTTAAAAGGTTGTTCTACTCAACTTTTACCTAAAAATACAGTTTTGTTTTCTTCAAGAGCACCAATAGGTTATGTTGCTATTGCAGCAAATGAAGTATGTACGAATCAGGGATTTAAGAGTGTTATTCCGAATGAAGCAACTGACCCACTTTTCCTATTTTATTTGCTCAAATACAATAAAAATAAGATTGAAGCTATGGGTAGTGGAACAACTTTTAAAGAAGTGTCTGGCAATACTATGAAAAATATCATAGTACGAGTTCCGTCGGATAAAGAAGTTCAAAAAAATATTGCTTCAATACTTGGAACTCTTGATGACAAAATCGAGGAAAATGAGAGGATAAACAATAATTTACTTGAACAAGTACTTTCCATATATCGACATCGTTTCATAGATACCGCCAACGAATTGAGGCAATCTTGTCGTGCTGACGAATATTTTGATATTTCTATTGGAAAAACGCCTCCGAGAAAGAGCTACAATGGTTTAGTACTAACCCCAAAGATGTTACTTGGGTTTCTATTACCGATATGGGTACTTGTGGTTTATACATTAGCGAAAGCTCCGAGCAACTTACAAGAGAAGCCGTTGATCGCCATAATGTTAAAATTGTACCTGACAATACCATTTTGCTTAGTTTCAAATTGACAGTTGGCAGAATTGCAATAACAAACGGAGAAATGAGCACCAATGAAGCTATTGCACATTTCAAGACTGACAAAAAGGAAATCAATGAGTATTTGTACTGCTACTTGAAATACTTTAATTATCAAACAATGGGAAGTACATCATCAATTGCAACTGCTGTAAACTCAAAAATCATTAAAAGTATGCCTTTTGTAATTCCGACTGATGATGAAATTAATGAGTTTCACAGTTTGGCAGCACCTATGTTTGCAAAAATTAAGGCAAATCAATCCGAAATAAGCAATTTAACCGTACTTCGTGACACTCTTTTACCCAAACTTATGTCTGGAGAATTTGACATTTCCGACATCGACATTTAAGCCACTAAATTATTGTTTAGAATATGGTACCTGCCGGAGGACTGAATCAAAAAGAATTAAATGAAAATAAATCTATAAAGGAGAGAGATTTATGCCTGGCTTATATATAGAAGCAGATTATGAAAACTCAATAATTGAATTATTTCAAACGGATTTAGGATACGAGTATGTATATGGTCCTGATATTGAAAGGGATTTTTACAGTCCATTATACGAAGACATTCTGATTGACTCTATATATCGTTTGAATAGAGGATTACCGGATGATGCTATTCAGGAAGCACTATATCAAATCAAAAACTTTGAAAACGGGGAGCTTGTACAGAAAAATGCCATATTTATGGATTATCTTCAAAACGGTATTCCTGTTAGATATGTTGACAATGGAGAAGAGCGCTCTTCAATTGTTTACCTTGTTGATTATAAGAATGTTGCCAACAATTCATTTATCGTGTCTAATCAATGGACATTCATTGAAAATAGTAAAAAAAGACCTGACATAATAATATTTCTAAATGGATTGCCACTTGTATTAGTGGAGCTTAAATCTCCTTCACGTGAGAATACAGATGCTTCAGAAGCTTATAGGCAACTTCGCAATTATATGCAGGAAATTCCGTCTATGTTTATTTATAATGCTATTTGTGTTATGAGCGATCAATTGACATCTAAAGCTGGTACTATCACTTCCGGTGAAGACCGATTTATGGAGTGGAAGACAAAAGATGGGAATTATGAAAATACACAGTACGCACAATTTGACACTTTCTTTGAAGGGATATTCCAAAAAGAGAGATTACTTGATATTATAAAAAACTTCATATGCTTTTCAAATGAGGGGATTAATACTTATAAAATCCTCGCCGGATATCATCAGTATTTTGCTGTAAGAAAAGCTATAGAATCCACTAAAAAAGCTACTGTTACTGATGGTAAGGGTGGTGTTTTTTGGCATACACAGGGTAGCGGTAAGTCACTTTCTATGGTGTTTTACGCTCATTTATTACAAGAAGCACTAGATAGTCCAACGATTGTAGTACTTACAGATAGGAATGACCTTGATGACCAGTTATATAGTCAATTTTCAAAGTGTAAAAACTTTATGAGACAAGAACCGATGCATGCTGAAAGTCGTGATAATCTGAAAAAATTACTTGCTGGTAGGAAGGCAAATGGTATTATTTTTACTACTATGCAAAAATTTGAGGAATCACATGAACCTTTATCTGAACGTAATAATATTATTGTTATGGCAGATGAAGCCCATAGGGGTCAATATGGACTTGCTGAAAAAATCAAGATTACTAAGAATGATGATGGTAAGGATGTTGCAAAACGTGTGATTGGCACTGCCAGGATAATACGTAATACCTTACCTAATGCTACATATATAGGCTTTACGGGAACACCTATTTCATCAAAAGACCGTAGTACGCGTGAAGTATTTGGTGATTATATTGATATATATGATATGACACAAGCAGTTGAAGATGGTGCAACTAGACCAGTTTATTATGAGAGTCGTGTAATAAAGCTTAATCTTGATGAAGCGACCTTGAAGTTAATTGATGCAGAATACGATATACTAGCTCAAAATGCTACTGAAAGTGTTATTGAGAAAAGTAAGAGAGAATTAGGACAAATGGAAGCTGTACTTGGTAATGATAACACTATTAATTCACTGGTTACTGATATTTTAGACCACTATGAAAACAACAGGGAAAACCTACTTACTGGTAAGGCCATGATTGTAGCATATTCTCGACCAATAGCAATGAAAATTTATAAGAAAATCCTGGAACTTCGTCCTACTTGGAACGAAAAAATAGGTGTTGTAATGACATCTGGAAATAATGACCCAGAGGAATGGAGAAAAATCATTGGAAATAAGCATCATAAGGATGAATTGGCAAAGAAATTTAAAGATAATAGTAGCCCTATGAAGATTGCAATAGTAGTTGATATGTGGTTGACAGGCTTTGATGTTCCATCACTTGCAACAATGTACGTATACAAGCCTATGTCAGGACACAATCTAATGCAGGCAATTGCAAGAGTAAATCGTGTATTCCGAGACAAAGAGGGTGGGCTTGTTGTTGATTATGTTGGGATTGCGACAGCTTTAAAGAAGGCTATGAATGATTATACATCACGTGACAAAAATAATTATGGCGATACTAATGTTGCAAAAGTTGCATATCCTAAGTTCTTGGAAAAATTGTCTGTTTGTCGTGATAAGTTCCACGGATTTGATTATAAAATATTTATGGATGGAACAGATCTTGAAAGGGCAAAGACAATAAGTGGTGCTGTCAACTTCATTATGAGTAGAGAAAAAGCTGACGATAGAGACTCTTTTGTAAAAGAGGCTCTCATGCTTCATCAGGCCTTATCTCTATGTTCTTCATTGGTAGATGAAGAAAGTAGATTTGAAGCAGCTTTTTTTGAATCTGTACGTGTTCTTATATTAAGACTTGCGAATGCAGGCGATGGCAATAGAGCTTCTTTACCAGAAATAAATGCAAAGATTAATGAATTGCTAAAACAAAGCATAAAGTGATGGTGTAATCAATCTTTTCTCAGATATTAAAGAAGAGTTTTCATTGTTTGACCCAAAATTTCTTCAAGAGGTCGCAAATATGAAAGAGAAAAATCTTGCAGTTGAATTATTGAAAAAATTAATATCAGAACAGGTTTCAGTATACCGTAGAACAAACGTGGTAAAGTCACAAAAGTTCAGCGAAATTATGCAACGTGCACTAAACTCTTATCTTAATGGTATGCTTACCAATGAAGAGGTCATCGAGGAAATGCTAAATCTAGCAAATCAGATTGCTCAAGCTCAAAAAGAGGGGGATAAATTAGGATTGACGGCTGATGAACTTGCTTTTTACGATGCCTTAACAAAACCACAGGCAATAAAAGATTTCTATGAACATAATGAACTAATTGCTATTACTAAGGAACTGGCTGATACGCTACGTAGGAACAAGACTATTGATTGGCAAAAACGTGAGTCTGCAAGGGCAAAAATGCGTATGCTAATTAAGAAGCTTTTGAAAAAGCATAAGTATCCGCCTGAAGGTATGGATGATGCGGTGCAGACTGTTATGACACAGTGCGAATTATGGACTGATAATTATAACTTCGAGGAAAAAGGAAAAGTTTATTCGTATATAAATCATGCGGAGAAAACACTCCCATTGGTTGCAGAAGATATAGGGAAATATGATTAATTAGTTTAAGCTTCATAAACTGGTGTGTTGAGAGAGGGTAAGTTATGGCAAAAGGAAGTAAATCTAATAATGGTTGGGTAGAATGGAAAGACTTACAAGGGAATTCTATTGAAAAATATAGAGATAAAGAAGGGTAGTCGATAGATAAGTTATCTATTATAGAAAATAACATGAGGTATGTGTACGCCAAATTTAAAAGCAAAAGAATATAAAAATTTGAAGATATTAAGTATGTTAGAGAAGATGAAAGCGAATATTGGAGTGCAAGAGAACTTGCTGCAGTACTTGATTATCCCAATGGCGAAACTTTCAAAAGGTCATTGATAGAGCGATGATTGCTTGTGAGAGTAGTGGACATGAAATAGAATACGATTTTACTGAGGTCAGCAAAATCGTGAAAGCAGGTGCTACCAGCAAGTCTATTAAAAAATACATTGATAGATTTAAATCCTAGTTATAGAGGTGTAAATAGTATTATTTCAGATAAAGACGGCTATGTATCTGGGTTTTAATTCCACACAATGTAATCTTTGAATATAAAGGAAGTTAACCATAAACTATATAAAAAGGCAAGATTAAAAAAATAAGCAAGGCGATGCTATTAGCATTATATGAAGAAATGAAAAAAATATAGGAATACCTATCCCACCTGATATAAGTAAAATTAAAAAAATAAGTAGGTGATAATATGAAATATCTAGTTGATATAAGGGATGAAATTTTAATAAGAGAAAAAGAACCTTTGTTATTGGAAGCTTATTCTTACACTGATCGAGAGTGGGTTGAAGGAGATTGGTTGGTTGGGGTTTATGATGGCAGTATAACAACAATAGCCATCACTGAATCAGAGGCAAAAGAGTTGATAAGAAATAAAGAACTGTATAAAAGCATAATAAAAAATAATAAAGAAAAGTAATTGTTGGACTTATTTTTCTTCGTTATATATCCAGTGCCTTTGAAAAGCGTTATGAGGAACTTTTAAAAGAAGGTGATGGTTTTGAAAATGACAGGGATGCGTATGCAGAAGAAAACATTTTTTGTGCCAGAAGAAGATCGTTGGAGCAAGATTTCTTCCGCTGCACACACACCTGAAATTGGTACAGTAGTTAATTATGCAATGAGGGCAATTGAAAAAGAAAATGCGAGTTTAAAAAATGTTTTGCATAAGAACTATGCCAACCCAGATTTGGATAAAAGAGTATTGTAAAGACTATCGTTGCTACACTGAAACCTTTCAATAATTGTCGAGAGTATGATCCTTGTTGTGGGTTTCTTATCATAATAATGACACAGGTAAATAGTCAAGTAAATATAAGGATTTTAGAGCTTCTACCAAAGTTTGAAATCAAATAAATTGTTGGTGTGATGTTTAGAACATTCATGATGAAAATAGATGTTATAAACTGTACATCAGCATAAAGGAGGAACTCATATGTCTAAGGTTAAAAAAGACACGATTGAAGCAAAAGGTTTTGCTATTCAAATTTATACTGAAGACTTTAAAAACGACTATATAAGTCTAACAGATATTGCTAGGTATAAAAGCGATGAACCAAGTGATGTAATTAAAAATTGGATGAGAAGAAAAGATACAATTGAATTTCTTGGTTTATGGGAAAGCTTAAACAACATGAATTTCAATTCGGTCGAATTCGACCGAATTAAATCGGAAGCTGGATATAATTCTTTTACACTGTCCCCTAAGAAATGGGTAGAGAAAACTGGAGCAATCGGAATTATCTCAAAAGGCGGAAGATATGGTGGTGCATTTGCACATACAGATATTGCCTTTGAATTTGCTTCATGGATTTCTGCTGAATTTAAGATGTATGTAATTCAGGATTACAAAAGACTTAAGTCAGATGAAAATTCTAAGCTATCATTAGGATGGAATCTGAATAGAGAAATTTCTAAGATTAACTACAAAATTCATACGGACGCAATCAAAGAACATCTCCTAAAGGATCTTACCAAAGAACAGTTATCTTATAAGTATGCAAGTGAAGCCGATATGCTCAATGTTGCCTTATTTAACAAAAGAGCAAAACAGTGGCGTGAAGAAAATCCTGACTTAAAGGGAAATATGAGAGACTATGCAAGTCTGAATGAGTTATTGGTACTAGCAAATATGGAAAGCTATAATGCAATCCTTATTGGTAAAGGAATGGATCAGAAAGAAAGAATGATAGAACTTAGAAAGCTTGCCAGAACTCAACTGATGTCAATTGAAAAACTCAATGGTACTGGTATTAAAAAATTAGAGGGGAAGAAATAATTATAATAGTATTGATAAAGAAAATATTTTAATTGACATTGATACTTTAAACAATAAAGAGTTTATAAAAATGTTAGCTTACATTAACAATGATAAAAAAATATTAAATAAAAGGGGATGGAGCTAGTGTCAAATAATAACAATTATGATGATTTCATCAATAGATTGGAAGAATATGCTTCCAAACCAGACAATACTGTTTTTGCAGATTGTGATATAGAGGGTATGAGTAACTTTCATAAGGATGACAAAACAAGTAAGGTATGGTGGGTAAGTAGGTTAGATTCAGTAGGTGAGTTTTTATTTAGTTTCGATAGAAAGAAAATATATAATTTGTTTGCTGATTATCCTCATAATCTTACAGAAGATGAGATTGAAATTTTTGATAAAGAAAATCCATATTGGGCTGATTTTTTTAGAGATAGAAAAAAACAATTAAGATATGATTAGATGGCTAACAATGATATGGAGGAAATAATACATAAAAATTTCAAGTCATTTATATGAAAGTATAAAATTGTGGCAAAAAAAGTGTACAAATTGATATTGCAATTTACGGAGCTAATTAAAGTTATAAAAAAAGTATATATATAAATTAGGAGATGGAAATATGGCAACTACAATAGAGGTAAATAAAAGTAGTATTAAAGAGTTACTAATGACAGGAACAAAAGAAAAATTTTTGATCCCCGAATACCAAAGGCCTTATGCTTGGACTGATGATCAAGTTTTAACACTCTTTGAAGATTTAGTGGAATACACAAATAATCAAAATGAGTCATCATATTTTTTAGGCTGTATTGTTTCTTTTAGCAATGAAAACAAGGAGCAAGAAATAATAGATGGACAGCAACGAATAACGACTTTATTTTTACTATTGAGAGCAATTCATAGAAAACTTCAAAAAATGAGTGATAGCAAGGAAAAGGATAATTTTATTAGACAGATTGAGCCGGCAATCTGGAAAATAGATGAATTAACAAGCGTTGCTGACTATAGTTCAGTTCTTATTGAGTCAAAAGTATTAGAAGTAGAATATAATCAGATTCTAGAAAATATTTTTAAAAAAATTGGAGAAGTTGAGGATAAAAAGCAAGGATAGATATTCGCTAAATTACAAGTTACTAATAAAATTATTAGATGAATATGCAAATAATGAACCTTTAAATTTCTATAGATTCACAAATAATGTATTAAATAAGACAATTGTATTACCAATTAAAGCTGACACTCAAGAAACTGCATTAACAATATTCTCTACTTTAAATGATAGAGGTCTACCTTTATCAGATGCTGATATTTTTAAAGCCAAAATATATAATAAACTTAATGAAGAGAATAAAGCGAAATTTGTGGTAGAATGGAAAAACCTTACATTGAGATCAGAAACGGCAGCAGAAAGTATTCAAAAGTTGTTTTACTATTACATGTTTTACTTGAGGGCTATGGACAATGATAAAAAGACAACTACACCTGGACTTAGAAAATATTTTGCAGAAGATAGCTTTTCTAGACTTTATGAGGACAATCTGGTACAAAATCTAAGAGATATTTTAGAATTTTGGGAGGTTGTTAATTGCAGAGAAGCAAAAGAATCAAAATGGACAACTAATTTTTCTATATTAAGTATTTTAGACATTCTTAGCTCATACCCAAATGAATTCTGGAAATATCCAGTAATCATTTACTATTTAAAAAAATAAGAATAGTGAAAAATTTTTGAAGAATTATTTTTTTGACATTTTTTTAAGAAAAATTATTTGTAAATTTATTTAAAGTGTATATAGTATCGCCAACAATAAACTCAGTTAAAACAAGCATTTTGAATTTAAATTCGTCTATTTTTACATGATGAAGTGTTAAATTTTGAATTTAGAAATGTAACAGAAGATGAGTTGAAAAATGGCATTAAACATTTGCATAGAAATGCTGTCAGAATGTTATTAAAAACTACTTGCTTACAATACAGAAGAACAAAAATGAATTATTACCTTATAATTGGGAAATTGAACATATATTACCATTAAAATGGCAACCAAGTTATTTTTAACTCAAATGAGGATGAAATAAATGAATTAATAGAGACTATAGGTAATAAGATTCCTTTTGAGAAAAGATTAAACATTATTGCTAGTAATGGATACTTTTCAAAAAAACAAGAGCAGTATGTGAAATCTAATATAGCAATTGCAAAAGGCAATGAGTAATAGTAATATCAAAGATTGGAAATTAGAAGAAATCAGGGAACGCAACATAAGAATAATTGATGAAGTGATTGATACATTTAATTCATGGGATAGTAGTGTAAGCGAAAATAATGTATTATCAAATGAGGAAATGGAGGCTATTAAGTTGATTAAAAACAAAGGTTTGGAAAAATATCTATAATTCAATTTAATTGGAATTATACAATTGGAACTGGGACTGGGACGGGTAAAAAAATCTAAAAACGAGCTTAAATTAAACAAATTTCCCAGAATCTAACAAACGAGAAGCTTTTATCTAGAACGGTTTTGGATATATTGAACAATAGAAAAAGAGTTTTCAACTCATACAAAAATATAAACCAAACCACTTTATATGGAGGAAGAAGAAAATGGGTCTTATAGCAAACTACAAATACCTAAGCGATAAAAACCTAAATGAACTTAAGGCTCTCTACACAGAAAATACCGAGTCTATTACAGATATAGAAGAGAACAATAAGGATTTAGAAATATTACTTGATCTAGATAAGATGTGGGATGCCCTTCACTTTGTACTCACAGGAGCAAGTGCCAGCGAGCCTATAAAAAATAACTGCTTTAGTGAGGCTATATTGGGAATTTCCCATATTGAAGAGGTTGAGGATTTCATATCCTATACAGAAAAATCAAGGATTAAAGATATATTATTAGCTCTTGATAATTTTGATATAGAAAAAGCTATGGAAAGCTTCAGTATGGAAGAGTGTAAAAAGGCAAATATCTATCCAGATATTTGGGACTATGAAGAGGAAAGCGAAGAGATAGAAGAAGAGATAATGGATTACTTTCAAAATATGAAAGACTTCTACAGAAAAATATTAGAAGTAAATGGTAATGTACTTATCACTATTTGCTAGAACATAAAAGTTAGTTGATAAAGACAAACAGATATCAAAAAAGAGGCAAGCGAAATTGAAAAAATAGAATTCTTTAACAGACTAGAAGAATATATGGACGATAAAAATGAGCAAAAATATGTAATTGAACACATTAATGTATTGCTAAATAAATACTCTAATAAATATTTACAAGAGTCAACCTTACTAAGAGGAGGAGAGTATCAATGAGTTACACAATATCTTTGTTTACTATCAATACAAACAGAAAGAACAAGAGTTAGACCAGCCAGACTTCTTTGAAAAGGAAGAAAATCTGGAAAAATTCACACCATACCAGCAGGCACAATTAGAAGACCGTTTATTGAAATATAGGTATAAACATGTAGGAAATACAGATGATGGTAAAATATTTGAACATACTGATTTTGGTCAAGCATTATTGACAGAGAGTGGCCTTTATTTTTCTACCTCAAACGACTTTGATTGCATTTTCGAAGTTGGAATGACAGTATCTGAATTTACGGATACTGGTGAATTTGCTAAATATGATGTGCAGGCAGGAGGATGGGAAGAAATATAAAATAGAGAGACTAAAACTATGAAAACAAAACTAATAAAAATAACAGCCCTAATCCTACTAGTAGCCACAAGCATCCTCCTAGGAGCCTGTGCCAACACAAAAGAGGACCAGGCAAAGATAATCAGCTACCTAGACAGGAGGTTTGGAAAGGGAACATATACCATCAAACAGGAAAAATACCATCCCCGCTGGTTTGTGACACTAAACCAGTATCCGGATATTAGTGTTTACTACACGGTTTCCCACGACCCCCTATCCATGAGCTCACCATACATATCAACCAACTTTGATGATGTATTTGGTCAGCTGGTGGTTAAGGACTTCAAGAAAACTACTAAGTTGGGCAAGGACGATATCCGCTATGACACTGATTTGGATTATGTATATTATGCAAGGTTGAATTCTATTGAAGACCTCAAGGCTTCTTATGATAGGCTGATGGCCTTTGTTGACTTTATGCGTGACAAATACCCAATAATCCTTGAGGAAAGGTACCTGCATATAGATATGAGTATGAATGGCTTAGTTCTTAAGGGATTGACTGATGATGAAAAGTATGTAAGAGAGACTATTGTAAATGTAGAAAAGAGTCAGTTAAATATTAAGTCCTATGAGGACCTCTACAACGAATTAAAGCCAAAGTTAAAGACCCATAAGGATAAGCCAGATGGATTGACCATCCATGCTGATATTGGCAGGATCTTTATCTTGGGCAGTGATACATTTGAGGACTTCCTCTACAAGAGTCTTGACCTAGAGGGTGTAAAGGTTGAAGATTTAAAGGACCTTGTACTCCAGCCAGGTGAGACCAGTCCTACCTATGCCTTTAGGAGTCCTGACCAATACGATACAACACGTATATTTATAGAGGCAAAGAATTTGACAGATTCGCCTTGTAAATTATTTGATGCTACCCTAGTCAATGTTACTGTAGATGGTGGAGGGAAGATTTTTATTGATCCAAAGTGGGTTAAGCTTGGTTATGACGATATAAAGGATTGGAAGGACCCCTATGACCAGCTAAAAATTTCCCCACCTAGAACTGAGGCGGAAAAGACAGAGGGGGTAAGCTATAAAAATACCAAGATACTTTTTGTAGAGAAGAGGTATTCTAAAGCAATTTCAAAGGTTGTATTTAGATATGAAAAATAGTTATGTGTAATGTGAATTACGGGAGGTTTGTATGAAAAAGTTCTATAGAGTGTTAATGATTGTTTTACCTATATTTGTTGGAAGTGCTTCACTGGTAAACCTAATATTCTACCTTTCAAACCAGAAAACTTTTATGAGTCTTATCTTGAGCATCATATTTTTCTTGTTGGCCTATGCAGTAGGTATAAAGAATATATTAGACATATTGAAGGAAATGGACTAAAGGCGACAATATATTTTTTTATCTACAATATATAATTCAATGAATAATTCATGCAGAAGTAGACCTATAAATTTATATAAAATGAATAATTCAAGAGGAAGTAGACCCTATAAATTTATGTAAATAGGATTTTTTTACTATGTTTAAATTATGAAAAAGTATTATATAATGGTGATACTATATGTACTAATAATTAGCGATAAGACTTGAACTAAACGATTATATACTAGGTATAATCTGTTGGCCAATAAGCCCCAGGCTTGTCTTGGCTATCATACAATCAGCAGCTTGTCTGCTTATGTATTTATAAGAGTATTTTATATAGTATTTTATAGAGTATTAGAAAGAAGGTAGTAGTATGAATCAAAAGGTATTTAAAATTTTAGGATGGGTGGCAACTTGTACAGCTATGCTTATGTACATTTCGTATTTCCCACAGATTATGAATAATTTACATGGCAACAAGAGTGGTTTCTTGCAGCCGATGGTAGCAGCCATAAACTGCATTTTATGGGTATGCTATGGGGTCTTCCAGGAGAAGAGGGACTGGCCTATAATCATAGCAAATACTCCAGGTATAATATTTGGAGCGCTAGCAGCAATTACTGCCCTATAGGAACTTTAGAGGTAAGGTGGAAAAATGAGGATACTAAATATAGACAAATAACTTGTATAAAAACTAAAAATTTAACTATATGACTTACTTTTAAGATATAAGATTTAAAAAATAAAAATGGTTGATTGTATAATCAATTTGTACAACTGAATAAAAAAATGATTCATTGCGAATCCTGTGTTAAAATATAAGTCGCTAAACAAATTCTACAGGAGGATCACAATGAATCAACTTAATTTTAACACAGAAAAGAGAAACTTTAAACACCTAAGTGAGTATGAAAGAGGAGAAATTTATGCCATGATCAAATTAGGTTGCTCAATATCTTCTATTGCCAGGCACCTAAAAAGGTCAAGAACCACTATTTACAATGAACTTAAACGCGGTAGCGTAGAACAAATAAAAAATGGCCGCAAGGTCATAGTCTATTATCCTGATGCAGGACAAGCCCAGTATGAAAGAAACAGGGAAAACTCAAAAAAGAAGTTCAAAGCATTGGAATGTATTGACTTTATCAGATTTGTTGAAGCATCATTTAAGGAAAAGTTTTGGTCCTTGGATGAGTGTTATGGTAGAGCAAGGTTGGAAAATCTATTTGAAAACACAGTCTGCACAAAGACACTATACAACTATGTTGAACGTGGATTTTTGAAGATAAAAAAACGTGGATCTACCTCAAAAACTAAAAACAATTCCAAAGTCTACAAAAGTCAGAACAAATAAGAAAAAAACTTGGAAAATCAATATCTGAAAGGCCAGAAAATGTAGATTTTAGAGTAGAATTTGGACATTGGGAGATAGATACCGTAATTGGCAAAAAAACCTCAGACCAAGATGTTTTGCTGACGATAATAGAACGAAAATCTAGATATTATAAAAGCTATAAAAAAATCGATTCCAAGTCTTCAAAACCAGTAAATGATGCACTTTTAGACCTTATAATGGAAAGTAAAACAAAAAGTTTCAAAAGTATTCAAGACAATAACAAGTGACAATGGTTCAGAGTTTTTCAGGACTAAGTGATATTGAATCACTCGTATCCATATACTTCTGTCATCCCTACTCTTCATTTGAAAGAGGTAGCAACGAAAGGCATAATGGTATATTGAGACAATTCATTCCTAAGGGAAGGAGTATAAATGACTTTAGTGAAGACGAAATCATGTATTATGTTGACCTAATAAATGCTAAGCCTAGAAAAAAATTCTTGGATACAAAACTCCTGAAGAAATCTTCGATGAAGAGATGGATAAGATATACTCTACGAGTGTTGTGGCTTAAAGTATAAAAGCCTTCCTGTAAATACCAGTTTACTCGCCCTAAAATACTAGTCAAGACTAAAATGAATAGGCTAAGCCTAGTCTTGACATATATTTCAGGTCAAGTTCTGATATTTTGGCAGGAAGGACAAAAAGTGTACAAATTGATATTGCAATTTTGGAAAAAATAAAAATTCTAAAAACAGCTATAAAAGGTGATAGGGGAGACTTTATCACCTTTTTGCTGTAAAAAAGATCTTGAAATGCTATAATAATATCGAGCATAAGGTAATATTGATTTCATGATGAGGAGACTGGAATATGAGTGCAAGACAAGCTATTTTAGGACTAATTGCCCTGCTAGGGCTTGGATTTTTGACAATTATATTTTTTATGTATAAGTTTATGAAGAACAGAGGCATAGCGGGTAAAAGCTTGATGGAGTCACCTGTAAACGACCAGGCGGACGATTCAAAAATGGGGTTGGGAGAACTTTTTATCTACATATCCTTTATAGCCATACCTCTTATATACGTAATCCAGATGACAAATGAGGGGAGTGCTGGCTCTCCAATTTTGGCCAAGTTTATTATTTTGCCACCAGTGATGGCCCTTTTTAATGCCAGAAAGCGTACTGGAAAAAGTATATTTTTGTTCATGGTTGCCGCAATTTTCTTCTTTTTTATGCTAATGGTCTATGCAATAATTGGTCTTCCAGTCAAGGAACCAGTTTTGACCATTGATAATACTGAAATAAGGCTAGCCCACACAAGTCTAAATGATATAAAAGACCAGGGCTTTGATATATATGTCAAGCAGAGGGGAGTCCACAACTAGTGACTACGACCAGCTCCTGACTTCAGGTGACTATAAGAAGTACCCACTTGATAGGAGTATTTATGTAGACAAGGGCTTTAAAAACTACAATGATGTGGTCTACAAGGCTCCCTACCTACTAGTCAAGGATGGACTGGTAATAGGAAATATTGGCTTCTATGGGGATATGAATAAGAATGTGGTATTAGAGGATTGTAAAATAGTATATTTTAGGCTCGATGAAGATTGCCTTGCATCGGCTAGGGCAAAGTCTATAGTCTATAAGCTCGATGGTATAGACCTAATGGGGACCCTGAAAGAGGATAGCTTGAAAGAGACCTTTGGTGACAAGCTGTGGTTGGTGCCACCAAGTGGGACTAGGGATATAAGCCAGTTACATTACGGAATCCAGTGGACTAGTATGAGTGACCACCTTTTCTGGAACCAATATTTTGCTTATATAGATTTTGACATGTCCAACAAGATGACTTCTTTTAACCTGTCAACCGAAATAGGCCGTGACAAGTATAGGTAATATGGCGAATTCTATAAATAAGATCAATTTTGGGTAAGCAATAATGAAGTAGCTTTTTAAAGATACTTGGAAGGATATCAGGAATTTGATAGCCATACTGTATAAAGGAGGTAATGAATGGACTTAGAAAAGAGATTTGAAAGAAACTACCTAAAAAGGATCCAAGTACTAAATGGGGCCCAGTTGAAATACATAGCATTTATATCGATGCTTATAGACCATGCCAATAATGCCTTGATAACCCCCCTACTAGATGGGCAGGGCTTCTTGCTACACCTGTCAAACCTATTTTCGATATTGGGTAGGATAGCCTTCCCTATATTTGTTTTCTTTCTAGTAGAGGGCTTCTTTAAGACTAGGAGCAGGAAAAAATACCTAGCAACCCTATTAATATTTGGTGTAATTTCAGAGGTTCCCTTTGATATGTTCACGTCGAGAGTCTTCTTTGACCCATATTGGAATAATATGATGTTTACATTGGCTCTCAGCCTAGTTACCATTTGGGTGGTTGACATCCTAAAGGACAGGATAAAGAATAGACCACTCTGGTATTTTGTATCGATAATTATAGTGGCAATTTTTGCCTTTTTAGCTATGCAGCTAAGTCTTGACTATGACTACCATGCTGTAATTGTGGCCTACCTATTCTATGTATTCTATGACAAGCCAATCATAGGTGCAGGTCTGGGCTACCTATCGATTATAAAGGAGCTATATTCAATTTTAGGATTTGGTATGACCCTTACATACAATGGTCAGAGGGGCAAGCAGTACAAGTGGTTTAACTACTTCTTCTACCCAGTCCATATCCTGATATTGGGGCTTTTACGCTTCTATTTTAATATTTAAGTTTAATATTTAAGTTGATGAAAATTTAATGATTTTTTATATATAAACATCGGGGTTGACTAAAAACTTGACCTTCGATGTTTTTTATTGACAAGTTACAGTAAAGGTGATAATCTCTTAAGTAGAATATTTTGGGGTTGATGTTACCCCGCGTGCTTTAATTGGGTCCTGTGAGGCCAAAAGGAGGAAAAATGTTGAAGAATAGACACTTGGTTAGACCAGAAGATTTCTGTTGCAGAGATAGACTCTGTATTAGATCTGGGCTTGCAGATCAGTGCAAACCCACATTCATATTTCAATACATGTGAAGGTAAGATATTGGCTACCCTATTTTATGAGCCATCTACTAGGACTAGGCTGAGCTTTGAGGCTGCCATGAATAGGCTAGGTGGTAGGGTGATTGGATTTTCTGATGCAGGAGCCTCATCAGTATCAAAGGGAGAGAGCCTAGAGGATACCATCACAACAGTTTCGAATTACGTAGATATAATCGCAATGAGACATCCCCAGTCAGGAGCAGCCAGTCAGGCATCTAAGGTTTGTAGGCTACCCTTTATAAATGCTGGTGATGGTGGAAATCAGCATCCGACTCAGACATTAACAGACTTATTAACTATAAAGGCCAATAGGGGCAGTTTAGATAATTTAACTATAGGTATGTGTGGCGACCTTAAGTATGGGCGTACAGTTCATTCTTTGGCCAAGGCTATGTCCAGGTATACAGGCATTAGGTTTGTATTTATTTCACCTGATGAGTTAAAGATGCCTCAATCAGTAAAGGACAATATAGAAGGAACTGAATATATAGAGACAGACGACCTTGTGGCTGCTATGCCAAACCTTGATATCCTGTATATGACTAGGATACAGAGGGAGAGGTTCGATGACCAGGCAGAGTATGAAAGGCTAAAGGATAGCTATATCCTGGATATGGAAAAGATGGGGTCTGCCAAGGAAGATATGATGGTCCTACACCCACTTCCAAGGGTAAATGAGATAGCTACTGAGGTTGATTCAGACCCAAGGGCCAAGTATTTTGAACAGGCCCAGTACGGAATGTACGTAAGGATGGCCTTGATTATGAAGATGTTAGGTTTATAGGTGGATGATATGGAATATAAGGTGATTGAAAATAGATATGTAGGTGAGGGTATGTACTACATAAAGATAGGGGGGGAGCTTTGAAGCCAAGATGGGCCAGTTTTATATGCTAAGGGCCTGGGACAAGTTTCCACTCCTTTCTAGACCAATAAGTATATACCAGATAGATGATGAAGGAATTAGCTTTCTATACAAAAAGGTTGGCCAGGGTACACAGATAATTTCCCAACTAAGAGAAGGAGACCCTATCAAGCTAGAGGGTCCATATGGTAATGGTTTTGAAAAGGTAGAGGGAAGGGTAGCCCTAGTTGGTGGAGGAATAGGAATTGCTCCCCTTTATATGGTTGCTCAGAATATACCAAACTGCGATATTTACCTGGGTTTTAGGGACCAGGCAATTATGCTTGATGACTATAGGTCTGTCTGTAAGGACCTATACACTACAAGTGGAGACACGCTTATAACAGATATTTTAAATGTTGAAGACTATGACTATATACTTACATGTGGACCAACTCCTATGATGAAGAAGCTAATGGAGATGGTAGAGGGTACTAAGACTAGGATCCAGGTATCTCTGGAAAACCATATGGCATGTGGTGTAGGTGCATGTCTAGTATGTACCTGCAAGACTAAGTCGGGAAATAAGAAGACCTGTAAGGATGGACCAGTATTCTGGGGAGAGGATGTGATCTTATAATGGCAGATTTAAGAGTAAACTTGTGTGGATTTGAGCTTAAAAACCCAATTATAATGGCATCTGGAACCTTTGGATTTGGCAAGGAATACGGTGAAATATATGATGTCAGCATTTTAGGCGGCATTAGCTCAAAGGGACTAACCCTAGTGGCTAAGCCAGGTAATGAGGGCATGAGGGTTCATGAGACTCCATCTGGTATGATGAACAGTGTAGGTTTAGAAAATCCTGGTGTCCAGGGTTTCATAGACAAGGAACTACCTGATTTTTCAAGACTAGATACATGTAGGATAGTAAACCTTGGTGGTGGTTGTGAAGACGACTATGTTGAGGGGGCTAGACTACTTAATGACAAGGATTTTGATATTGTTGAGCTAAATATATCCTGCCCTAATGTAAAGCATGGTGGTATGGCCTTTGGTATCAAGTCAGAGGTTGCTAGAGAGGTGATTAGGAGCGTGAGGAAGGCTACCAAGAAGCCTCTTATAGTCAAGCTATCACCAAATGCAGAGGATATAGTGGAGATGGCCAAGGTTTGTCAAGAGGAGGGGGCCGATGGCATATCCCTTGTAAATACCTTCAAGGCCATGGCCATAGATATACATAAGAGAAGACCAGTCTTTAACAATGTGACAGCAGGCCTATCAGGACCAGCTATCAAGCCTATAGCCCTAAGGATGGTATACGAGGTTTGCCAGGCTGTGACTATACCGGTTGTTGGTATGGGTGGTATCATGACTGCTGAGGATGTCATAGAGTTTATAATGGCGGGTGCAACCTGTGTCCAGCTGGGAACGGTAAACTTTGCTAATCCTAGGATTGGCCAGGAGATAATAGAGGACCTAAATAGGTTTATGGATGAAAATGGAATAAAGTCCCTAGATGAGATTAGGGGTATAATATAGGAAAAACATTTTATAAAATTGTGGAGGTAAAGTTATGGCAAATGTTGATGTAATACAGGTATTAAGGGATTGTGATGCACTATTGGAAGGACACTTCCTACTATCTTCAGGTAAGCACTCAAACAGGTATGTACAGTGTGCCAAGGTATTGAGGTTTCCAGACCAGGCTGAGAAGGTCCTAAGCGTAGTGGTAGACAAGATCAAGGACCTAGACATAGACCTAGTAGTTGGACCGGCTATGGGTGGTGTAGTAGTATCATATGAGCTAGGAAGACAGCTAGGCAAGGAAGCCATCTTTACAGAAAGAAAGAACAATATCATGGAGTTAAGAAGAGGCTTTGAGGTAAAGCCTGGCGATAGGATAATAATAGCTGAAGACGTTGTTACTACAGGAAAGTCAACTAAGGAAACTAAGAAGGTTCTAGAGGAGTTAGGTGGCCAGGTAATAGGTGTAGCCTGTATAGCCAACAGGGCTAAGGACGATATAGGTATGCCAATCTACAGTGCTATAGACCTAGATATTCAGGTTTATGATGATGGTGCTTGTCCTCTATGTGATGCTGGCCAGATAGACCTAGTAAAGCCAGGTAGTAGAGAATTCAAGAACGAGAAGTAGAAATACAGAGAAAAATAAATAATAAGTAGTAAAAGCAAATTAGACAGTATCTAGATAGGTTTGACCTCTGGCTACTGTCTTTTTTTATATTCCTTGTAAGAAAATAGAAATTATTTTTCAAAAAGTATTGAAAAAAATATTTTTCAACTGGTTTATAATAATCTTAAATAAACAATGTTCACCAAATTATATTAATCTTAAGCACAAGGATAATCGGGTATTTTACCCGATTATATTTGTTTAGGGGATTAGTGAACAAAAATCGATTCTGTTTATTAAAAAGGAGACTAAATTGGCTAGAGACAAGCTTTTAAGTAAAAATTTGATATTAAAAAATGCAAAAATTGAATTTCTTGATAAGGGCTTTGAAAAGGCTTCAATGAGGACTATAGCAAGACAGTCAGGCCTGACAGTCGGGGCAATTTACAGGTATTTTAAGTCTAAGGAGGACCTGTTTGAGGCCCTGGTCCAACCAACACTTGACGAGCTAATGAAGATATTTATGAGGGAGCTAGATGATGCCTCAAACAAGCAAAAATACACAAATATCCAGGAAGGATATGATATGGGTTTAATAGAGTCACATACTGGTATCCTCTGCTTCCTAGATTATTTATATGACAACTTTGATGACTTTACCCTCCTATTTAAGCGTAGTCAGGGTACAAAATTCGAAAATATCCAGGACTTCTTCGTGGATATGGAGGTCAAGGGAAGCAAGATGTATATAGCTGAAATGGAGGCCCGTGGCATCATGAAAAACCCATTTACAGAGACAGAACTCCACATATTCTGTACTATGTCTATTACGCCGATTTTTGAAATCATAGACCATAGGTACGACTATGAAGAGGCTGTAAGGATATTAAAGCTAATGTCCTATGGCCAAAGCTGGGCCTGGAACAAGATATGCCTACTGGGAGACTCTAGAGATCTAGGTCCAAGCTGTGATTTGAAGATTGAAAAGGAACCAGGATCTAGTGAAATTTAATCAAGTCTATATAAGGCTATAAGGTTTGATAGTAATGGCTTGAAGAAGAGGGGGATGATGTAGATACCATATATAAATAAAGGGATTAGAGCTAAAAAACAGAGGGGGGATATTGTGAAGAATTTTAGGTTTGATGCTCTTACATTAATTTTAATCAATGCCATAATGCCGGTCATGTGCGCTATATTTCCATCCCAAAAAATGGTGGCACTTACCTATATCATGGCTAGCCTTATCCTAGTAGTTTCGGGCAATATAAGGAGAATTTTCAAGGTGATTTGTGTGGTGGCTGTATTTTTAGCTATATATCTCATTAATGAGTATTACGGCTTTAGTGCTATACTGGCTGCCTGGGCTAGGATGATGCTATTATTCATGCCTTGCTTTATGATAGCAGCACTATTGATCACCGAGTATAAATCGTCCGAGGTCTTGTCAGGACTGCAAGGCTTAGGCTACCAAAGATATTTATAATAGGCATAACAGTAACAATAAGGTACATACCGACCTTCTATAGGGAATTTAAAATAATCAAGAAGGCCATGAAAATCAGGGGGATAGAATTTTCGGCCCTACATCCAATCAGGACCTTTGAATATCTTATGGTTCCCCAGCTTTTCCGTTGCGTAGCCCTGAGCACAGAGCTTACCTGTGCAGGACTTACCAAGGGAATAAGTGCAAAAAATGATAGAACTAGCTACTATGGTAGTGGCTTTGGTCCCATAGACTATACCAGTTTTATAGTCCTAATCCTAGGATATATCCTAATAATTGGGGGGATAGTTTGATGAAAAATAAGATAATCGAATTTCAAAATGTGGCCTTTAGCTATATGGACAAGGATGACTACGCCCTAAGGGATGTCAATTTTAGTATTGAGGAAGGGTCCCTGGTCTTTATAAGTGGTAAGAGTGGGTCCGGTAAGTCAACCCTCCTAAACCTCTTAAATGGAATTATTCCAGAGGTAATTGAGGGCCAGCTAGAGGGACAAATCCTGATAGACGGCAAGGAGAACCTAGATGTAAGCGATAGGAGCCTTATCCTTGGAAACGTATTCCAAAACCCTAGAAGCCAGTTTTTTACGACGGATACTACGGCAGAATTGGTATTTGCCTTGGAAAATTATGGGGTAGAAAGGGGAGGCTATAAAGAAGAGGTTGGACTCTATCATAGGAGAATACAATGTAGACTACCTAAGGGATAGGAGCTTATTTGAGATATCATCGGGTGAAAGGCAGCTAATCGCCCTCCTAACAGTCCTGATTATGGATCCAAAAGCAATCATATTTGATGAGCCATCAGCCAATCTTGACTATGGAAATTCAATGAGGCTAAGAAGACAAATTATAGACCTCAAGGCAGAGGGCAAGACTATTATTGTAGCAGACCACAGAAATTTTTATCTAAAGGGAATTATAGACAAGGTCCTCCTAGTTGAGGACAAGACAGTCAAGTCTTTTGGGTCCGAGCAAGACTTCTTGAAGGGGGACTATAAATCGTAGCTTTGATATCTTTGGAGGTGATTACGGCCGAGTGAAAAGGCTGGGGCCTGGTCAAGGGGGTGTGACTATAGAGGGCCTATCCTACAAGGATATTATAAGGGACCTAAGCATTCAATTTGAGGAAAATGAGGTTACAAGTATAGTTGGAGTCAACGGTGTAGGAAAAACCACCCTAGCCGAGCTAATCAGCAGGTCTATAAAGCCTGAAAAGGGCAAAATACAAGTGGAAGGTCAGGCTATGTACCTAATGCAGGATGCAGACTTTCAGCTATTTGGTTCGTCCTGTCTCAAGGAATTAGAGCTTGCCCAAAAGGATGAGGCTATTAATATAGAGGCACTTAAAAGTCTGGATATTGATATGCTTAAGGACAAGCATCCCCAGAGTCTGAGTGGAGGTGAAAAGCAAAGACTACAAATGGCCATAGCCAGGGTTAGTGGCAATAAGGTTGTAATCCTGGATGAGCCGACCAGTGGGCTTGACAAGTCCTCTATGGAAAGGGTCTGCTCTATGATAGAGACCTTAAAAGAGTCTAGGACCATAATTGTAATATCACATGATTATGAGTTTATTCGGAGGGTGAGCGATTCAGTTGCCTATCTTTCGGATGGACAAATAAGGGAAAAATTTAAATTAAATGAGGATAATGTAGAAAAGTTAAATAGTATTTATAAGGAGATGGAGGTTCATTATGAGTAGAAAACTAAAAATTAAAGACATACTATTACTAGCCTTGTTAACAGCAATTTATATGATTATTTACATGATTTGTATGGCAATTATATCGCCATTGGGAGCATTTGGTCATGCCATAAGCCCTGGTATTTGTGGTGTTTTTGCAGGTACAGTAATCTACTTTATGTCTAGAAAGGTTGGCAAAATGTGGCAGTTTACTATCTTTACACTCCTAGTAATGGGAGTATTTGCCCTTATGGGTGGTGGATATTTGCCATGGCTAATCACATCTGTATCAACAGCAATTATAGCGGATTTTATTGCATCAAGAGAGGAAAGGCCGAGTGTATTTAAACTTGCAATTGCATCAGGTCTACTTCATATGGGCCAGGCCTGGGGAGCCATTATTCCATCGCTTTTCTTCCTAGAATCCTATAGGTCAACTTGGATTAAGCGTGGTCAAACAGCTGCCCAAATGGATGACATGATAAAATACACTGCAGGAACATGGGGAATAGTCAATTCTCTTATCACCTTTTGTTCTGGCGAGAATTGGTATATATATAGGATATCTTATTCTTAGAAAGCACTTTAGAGAGGATTAGGTGGTTTAGAAATGGATACATTTAAACGTTTATTTAGTTATGCAGAGGAGAAGAAGCACTTTATGGTCATGGCCCTTATCTTATCAGGCCTTGCAACTGTGATTTCCTTTGTACCCTACTACTACTTCCTTAAGTTATTGAGGGAGATAACATCAACTAGTAGACCAGATTTGATAGGAACATATTCCTACTGGATTTTGTTGACAACTACGGCCTATGCCTTGATATATTTTCTTGCCCTGGCCTGCAGTCACGTCTTTGCCTTTAGAATAGAGACAAATATGAAGAAGAGGGGCTTAAATGAACTCTTGGGAGCATCCTTTGCCTTTTTCGATATGAATCCATCTGGTAAGACAAGGAAGACTATTGATGATAACTCAGTGAACACCCATACTGTTATAGCCCATCTGTTACCTGACTCAGTCAATGCAGTCTTGTTTCCGATCTGTCTACTAGGATTGGCCTTTGCCACTAATATTTATGTTGGTATACTCTTGGTTTGTGCCGTAATATTTGCGGCAGTTTGCTTTAAGTTTATGTATTCTGACCCTAGTATGATGAAGGACTATATGGATGCACTTGACGATATAAACTCTGAAACAGTAGAGTATGTAAGAGGTATCCAGGTAATCAAGATCTTTGACATGGTTATAGAGTCCTTCGAAAGGCTATACAAGTCTATACTTCGCTATTCTGAGGTTGTAAATAGGCAGTGCCAGCTGTGCAAGATTCCATTTGTAGCCTTCCCAATGTGGTATGATGTCATTTGGGGCAATTATAATCGTAATTGCCAGTAGACAGCTTGGAAAGGGTATGGTAGTTGGTGAAGTAATTAGCATGACCGTGTTTTTTGTTGCCTTTGTAGGCATGCTTAATAATGCCTTTATGAAGATTATGTTTTTTAGTAGGAACTATCAACTAGGCCAGGATGCTATCGATAGGTTGGAAGATATATTTGCCAAGATGGAAAAAAATAAATTGGAAAGTGGTTCTATTGAAAAGATGGATAGCTATGATATTGAGTTTGAAAATGTTGGATTTAAATATGAAGAAGGTGTCAATGTCCTATCAGACTTCAACTTGAAACTAGAAGCTGGCAAGGTATATGCTCTTGTAGGTTCATCTGGAAGTGGTAAATCGACTATAGCCAAATTGATATCAGGCTTCTATCCGGTGTCCTCAGGCCAATTAAAAATCGGTGGCAAGGATATTAAAGAATATACCAGCAAGGTACTAGAAAGGAATGTAGCCTTTGTTTTCCAAAAATCAAAGTTATTTAAGACTAGTATTTACGAAAATGTAAGGCTGGCTAGACCTGAAAGTAGCTATGAAGAGGTGATGAGTGCCTTGAATATGGCAATGTGCTCCAGCATACTTGATAAGTTTGAGACCCGAGAAGAGACAATTATCGGGGCTAAGGGGGTTCATCTATCAGGTGGAGAGATGCAGAGGATAGCAGTGGCAAGGGCCATCTTAAAGGATGCCCCTATAGTTATCCTAGATGAGGCGAGCGCAGCCAGTGACCCAGAAATGAATATGAAATGCAGAGGGCCTTTAAGGCACTAATGAGGGGTAAGACAGTAATTATGATAGCCCATAGGCTTTCAAGTATTAGAAATGTAGATGAAATTTTGCTTGTTGAGGATGGCCAGGTAGTAGAACGTGGATCCCACGACCAGTTAATGGCGGGTCAAACAAAGTACAGGTATTTCCAAGACCTATTCAACAAGGCAAATGAATGGAGGTTGGCATAATGAAAGAAAAGCTAAGAAGATACTTTGCCTTGAGTCAAAGGGGTGTAGATAATGCCCTTGTGGCGTCAAGATGGTCTTTTTTAAAGTTCCTGTCATTTATATTTCCACCAATGTTGACCTTCTTCTTCCTCCAGGATGTCTTGAATGGAAACCTTAGAAAGACAGCATTTTATATGGGTATACTGCTAGTCATAGTAGTAGTGATGTTCCTTATTCTTGCCAAGGAATACAAGATGACCTATGATGTGACCTATGAAGAGAGTAGCCAAATGAGGATAGACCTAGCAAACAAACTTAAGGAGCTACCACTTTCATACTTTTCTACCCACAACCTATCAGACCTATCTCAGACAGTCATGATGGATGTTGGAAATATAGAAATGGTAATATCCCATGCCATACCGGCTGGAATTGGCTTCGCAGTATTCTTTGTACTGATGACAATTCTAATGTGTATGTCGAATTTTATCCTGGGGCTAACAGTTGCCATGCCTATATGGATAGGCTTCCTATTTATATTCCTGTCAAAAAAGGTTCAACAGAGGGGTACAAATAAGTTTTTTAATAAACTATTGGAAAACTCAAATGCATTCCAGGAGGCCTTTGAAATGCAGGAGGAAATAAAGTCCTATTCTATGCAGGACCAGGTAAGGGCTGATGTTGAAGATAAGCTTGAATCTACAGAATTAATCCATTTAAAGGCAGAGATTGGCCTGGGCCTATTATCCTTCTTCATAGGAATTCTGCCGTATTTAGCACCAGTTTTAACTGCTACAGTAGGGGCAGGCCTATATATATCAGGCTCTATAAATGTTTTGTATTATGTAGGTTACCTAATGGCAGCTACAACCCTTTCATACCAATTTGCAGGCATACAAGAATATGTACTAATGATATTCTTCTTTGAGTCTAGCTACAAGAGGATAGAAGAGTTAAAGGAGGAGCCTGTTCAAACAGGAGAGGATAAGGACCTAACAAGCTTCGATGTGAAATTTGACAACGTTGAGTTCCAGTATGGGGATAATAGGGTCATCAAGGGCCTATCCTTTGTAGCAAAGCAAAATGAGGTCACAGCTATAGTTGGTCCATCAGGCTGTGGTAAGACTACTGTTTTGAGGCTGATTTCTAGACTATATGACTATGACAAGGGTAAGATCAGTATAGGTGGCCAGGATATAAAGGACATTAGCACCAGGTCAATGTTCAAGAATATATCCATGGTATTCCAGAACGTAGACCTATTCGATTTCTCTATTATGGAAAATATTAGGATGGGTAGGAAGGATGCCAGTGATGAAGAGGTACTTGCAGCAGCCAAGCTAGCAAATGTAGACAAAATAGTTGCCAAGCTACCGAATGGCTATGACACCCTTATAGGAGAGAATGGGTCTAAGCTATCAGGTGGAGAAAGGCAGAGAATATCTATTGCCAGGGCCTTTTTAAAGAATGCTCCTATAGTTCTTCTAGATGAAATATCTGCCTCTCTTGATGTGGAAAATGAAATGGAAATTCAGGAAAGTATTAATAGGCTAATCGAGGATAAGACCATTATTATTATCTCTCATAGGCTAAAGTCTATAGAAAAGGCGGACAATATATTAGTCATGAAGGATGGGATTTTAGATTCTCAGGGTTGCCATGAGGACCTATTGAAGGAATCAGACCTTTATAGGTCTATGGTTGAAAAATCTAGACTGACTGAGGAGTATGTGTATTAGTAAGTAATGTTAGTATTTATGAAAATATTTGGAGTTTTTGGAGAGTATTCAAAAACTCTGTAAATTAGAATAAGTCCTTCTGTGGTAAAAGATTTTTATCATAGGAGGGCTTTTAAAATGGGAATAAGAAAAAGAACCAATAATTATTATGTTATAATATAGGTAAGTATTTTTTTATAGGAGGGATTGTTATGAAAATGAAAAAAACTCTTTTTGCATTATTTGCACTTTTATTGAGCATATCTTTATCAACTGGATGCACAGGTGGTAGTGAATCTACAAATGAACATATCTCAGATAGAATAATGAACTCTACTTTGAGTGGCTTAAATATAAAAGGAGAATTTTCTGAAGCGTATTCCAAATATGATGACGTTGGCTGGCCATCAGATGGCTTTAGATACATGGTTGTAAAATTCGACCAGGACATAAGCCCTGATATCGAAAAAAATTTCAAAAATTATTCTATAGATAAATTAGATTATAATAAGTCCATTGAGAGTATTGAAAAGCATTGCGATATAAAAGAGTTAGTTGATACTATCAAGATAGATTTTTCCAAGAATAAAGATTCCGTATATGGTATCAAAAAAGTCTTCAGAGATGAAGATGCGAAAAATCAGGATTTTGCAGATGAAATATATATTTTATCTTATGATAAATCTATTAAAACCTTATATCTATTAGTTGATTACATGTAGTATGATATAAATCAAAGCAACCTGTTAAACGGGTGGTTTGTCCAATGGTTACCGTATTATTGCACATAGAGCAGAAGATTGACCTAGCGATTATAGATATAGTAAAATAAAATATAGCAATTGAAATGACGCCTGTAGTCCTTGTGAGATTCCAATAAAAAGAAGACCACAATTGCTACAGGCTTTATATTACTATATATGATATGAGAAAGAGAGATATAGAGTATGACTGATGAAATAGTAGAAATGGCCAAGCCAGGAGGTGGCAGGGAACCAATAGAGGGCGACAAAAGGCCCAAGGAAAAGTTTCTAATTAAGACAACAGATGAGTTTAACAGGTGCGTAGACCATATATACGACCTCTTAAAGAGTGGATATACCCTATACAGGGAGGGAATTTACTCATCATCTAATTTATTTTCAATAGCAGCTATTGAGGAGATAGTAAAGGTATATAATGCCATATTTTCTAAGGATGTAGACGGTTATGCCGGTAGGGGTATGGGTAAGAGGATCTTTGGTCCAGACTACTACCTTTGGATGGATGACCGACTAACAGATGCAGTTGAAGAGGAAGACTAAAGGAAATTTTCGACCTCTATAATAGTGGGGCCTTGAAAGATCTGAAAAATGACTCCCTTTACTGTGAGCGTAGGTCTGACGCTATACTATTGCCTGCAGACCATATAGATGATAAGTTGGCAAGAAATATGCTTCTATTTGCTATCCAGGCCTATGAGGATAATCTGGCTGGATTTAGCCTTTATGCCATCGAGATTTCTAAGAAGACAGATAAGCTATTTGAAGAGATATTATAAGCTCGGGAGGAAGATATGAAAATATACAAGGAGCTTAAAGCCTTAAAGGAGAAAGAATATGCAGATTTTCAAGCCAAACTAGTTCCGACTATAGAACCATCGACAATTTTAGGCATTAGGGTACCAAAGCTTAGGGCCATAGCCAAGTCATATATGAGGGACCAGGAATGCCAAGTGTTTCTTGATAGTCTACCACATAACTACTATGATGAAAATATGTTGCATGCAATACTAATTTCAGAGATGAAGGACTATGATAAGTGTATTAATAGGCTGGAGGCCTTCCTGCCATATGTAGATAATTGGGCAGTATGCGATATTATGTCACCCAAGCTTTTTAAAAGATACAGGGAGGACCTGATGACCAGGATAAAGGTATGGATGGCCTCTGAGGAAACCTATACGATTAGGTTTGGTCTGGGTATGCTGATGACTCATTTTTTGGATGAGGACTTCAGACCAGAATACCTTGATATGGCTTCCAGTATTAGGTCTGATGAATATTATGTGAATATGATGATAGCCTGGTTCTTTGCTACAGCCCTAGCCAAGCAGTGGGAGGTCAGCCTTCCTTATATTGAGGACAAGAGATTGGATGACTGGACCCACAAAAAGGCTATACAAAAGGCCAGGGAAAGTCTCCGTATCAGCAAGGAAAAAAAGGAATACCTAAAGGGACTAAAGTAGTTGACATTTATACTCTATGTAGGTATAACATAGATAAAGACAAACTGATTGAAATAAAAACATAGCTACAATATATGGCGAAAGAGATGATTTAAGGAGGAAGACTTATGAACTTTTTGGAATTGGCAAAGGAACGTTATTCCTGCAAGAGCATGGATGGAAGAAGGGTTGAAAAGGAAAAGCTAGATCTTATATTAGAGGCTGGACGTTGGGCTCCAACAGCCAAGAACCTACAGGGACAGAGGATTTATGTAGTTGAATCTGAGGAAGGTCTTGCCAAGATTGACAAGGTAACTCCTTGCCGTTACAATTCAGCAACCGTATTATTAGTTGCTTGGAACAAGGAGGAGGTATTTACTTATCCTGGTGAAGAGCGTGATTCAGGGGCTGAAGATGCTACAATAGTGGCTACACATATGATGTTGTCAGCAAAGTCTCTAGGTGTAGATTCTTGTTGGGTTAACTTCTTCGATCCAGCCAAGCTTGCCAAGGAATTTGACCTACCTGAAAATGAAGAGGCCCTGATGCTATTGAACCTAGGATATCCGGCAGAGGGTGCTGGCCCACTTGCCAACCACGGATCTCGTAAGCCTCTAGAGGAAACTGTAAAGTATATATAAAAAATACTTGTATAAAAGTAAGAGAGTACTAAGTAAGGTAGATAGGTAAAGTAAATATGTGATTAAGTACAAAAGTAGGACCAATGAAATTGGAAAATGAAAGAAAATCGTTAATTAAATATATAGGTACGATTAAGCTGTATAAATGGAGGTGGATATATGAATACCCTAATATGCTATAAGAAGTGTACTACCTGCAAGGGGGTAGAGAAGATAATGAAGGACCAGGGTCTTGCCTATGACCTAAGAGAAATAGATAAGGAAAATCCAAGTATAGAGGAGTTGAAGGCTTGGGAGGGAGAAGTCAGGCCTACCGCTAAAGAGGTTCTTCAATACTAGCGGTAAAATCTACAAGGACTTAGGCTTGTCTAAAAAGCTAGAGGATATGTCAGAGGAGGACCAGTACAAGTTATTGGCAAGAGATGGTATGCTGGTAAAAAGGCCAATCCTACTTGTAGGTGATGACAAAATTCTAGTAGGTCCGGATGTAAAGAAGTACCTTCTAGGAGAATAGTTAGGAAAAAAATGAGGTCACAAGTCCATATATGATTGGACAGGTGACCTCTTATTTTATAAATTAAGCTTCGATTTTTCTTTCTTCTATATAGGCATCAAGCATTTCGGAAACCTGGACAACCAAGTCCTTGCAAGGTGGTTTCTTAGTCATTATAGGTCTGCCTTCAGGAGTCTTTTCACCAGTCAAGCCCAATAGCTCCTTACAAATGATAGAACCATTTTCTTCCTGGAATCTTTCGGCAAGTTTTCTGATTACCTTATAGTGTTCGTTTTTTGCTTCCTTGTCAGTAGGGTCTGTGAATCCGTTTAGTAGACCGACTACCATAAACATACCGCTGACAGCTCCACATACCTCTCTTAATTTGGATATACCTAGTCCAAATGGTGAAGCCATTCTTAAAGATGTTTCCTTGTCTAGGCCAGTTTCATCACTAAAGGCTAAAACTACGGCCTGAGAGCAATTGTATCCTTCTAAGAATAAATCTCTAGCTAAATCTGAATGCTTACTCAATTTAATATACCTCCATAATTTACAGATTACCATATTTTCACATATTCATATCTTATCATATATAGGGGTATATTTATAGCTTATATATTAGATTTTTTTATAATAGAAATTTAGTAATATATTATTTAGAGGTTATTTTATTAAGTTTTATTTAAAGCTGGCAGCTAGCTCTACTAGGCCGTGACCATAGTATGTTGAGGTTTTAGAATTTATAGAGATTATCAGACCGTCGTCTTCCCAATCTATATTCTTGTTTTCTGACAAGATGGCCTTTTTGCCATTAAAGTAGACATATCTGGCCTGGCTTGATCCTGTTTCATAGGCATTTACCTTCTTAGCAAGTCTTTCCTGGACGTAGATCTTTGCGCCATCCTTTTCTAGGACAAAGTCTGCCATATCACTAGCTGGAAGACCATTTTCATCCTTAAAGAGGCTTATCTCTACCAGCTTAAAGTCCTTAGGAAGCCTTGGACTAAAGGCTAGGTGTTTTTTAGCTGCTTCAAGTGACTGGAACTTGATAAGATTTTTGTCTAGCTTCTTATCACTATCCTTTTCTAGGATATATGTACCATTTTTTTCATCAATCTCACTGATTTTGTTACCATCTATGTCAAATATGCCAGCCTTTTTACCATCCTTGTAGCTGATTTCATCTATTTGCCTACCCTGGGCGTCATATATCTTACCCCTTAAATTTTCTGGGAAGTGGTAGATTAGCTGGTCCAAATCGACAAGTGGCCTTTCAACTTGAACAGTAACATAGCCATTTTCTGTACTTAGGGTATTAGTGGTTACAAATATTTCACTTCCTATAACTGGTATACCTATACCTGAAACTAGGAGTAGGCCTGCTATTGATGCGGCTATTAGCCCTCTTGTCCTGCGTCTAGAAGGAGTCTTAAACCCTTTGTCTCTAGCCATATTAATAACCTTATCTTCTTTTATAGTTTTCATTTCAATTATGTCAGATAGTCCCTGTTTAGTATCTTGGGACTTGCCTCCTTGCAGACTAGACTTAATCCTATCCCTAGTGGCTTGACTAGGTGAAAATTCTTGGTCTAGCCCTTCTCTTAGGTCTATTTCAAATTTAAGATTATTTAAGTCATTTATATCGTTTATGTTCATAATTATTCCTCCTATGCTATCTATAATAGGCACGCATACATATTAGTGCTTGTTTTACGTGAGTTCTGCCTTGAGTTTTTTCAAGGCCCTATATAGGACAACACCTACATTTTCACTTGATATACCTAAGAGGTCACCTATATCAGTGTTCTTCATGTCAGCCCCATACCTATAGGCAATGATTGTACGCTCTCTGTCATTTAATGAAGCCAGGGCAAGTCTTAGGTCAGACCTCTCATCTGATATTTGGACTATTTCCTCAGGTGACTGCCCAGTATCAACCAAGGGGCTAGCGGTATCTATGCTTACGGTAGTAACCTGCTTTTTCCTATAGAAGCTAGCTATTTCATTTTTGACTATGGAAAAAAGCCAGGTGTCGAAGCTAGACTTGTCAGGTGAGTAGGTGTCTAGCTTATTATTGACCTTTTCAAATACGAGCATGGCAATATCTTCGGCATCCATATGGTTTAGTGTTTTTATATTTATAAACTTGTAAACCCTATCAAAATATTTATCAAAGATATCTTCAAAATTCAAAGAACCACCTCCTATCCTTGTGAATTTAATTAATCTAGATTAATTGTAACCTCTTTCACCTATATATACGTTTAAAATTAGTTTTTCATTAACAAAAAAGTAAAAAAAATCCCCTAGACGGATATGAACCTTTTTACTGGCAAGTCAGCAAAGAGGATACATATCAGCCAAGGGGATCCTTATTAATTATTTTCAAAATACGAAAGTATACATTTTAGATAGGCAAGGAGGCCTACTTATAGGAGTATAAATTATTTAAATATCAGATAAAGGTTATTTCCCCTATTTTCCGTAAAGCTATAAGGAGTCTTTTCAAGAACTAGGGGGACTCTGGTACTTAACACTCATCACAGATGTAACAATATCCTTAACCAAATACTTGTCGCTTAGGCAAATATAGGACTTTGCATTAGGGTACAGGGTATTAACTATCTTTGCAGAGGTATCAAACCTATCCTTGCCAGCAATCCTATTAATCCTTACATTCTTTTTAGCCAATTGACCGTACACGCCGCTAGCTATGGTATTGTCACCACCTATGGCCAAGATGCTTGACCCAGGGTCTACCACATTGTAGGTAACATTTGGCATAGTATTTTTCTTGTTAAAAGTATAGGTAGCTTCTTTTCAAAGGCGTATGAAGAAATGGAAGGTGTATCGTAGTAGTGGTCTCCACCGGCAAGTATATAGGACTTGTCTGACCTCATAAAGCTTGCAATATTAGCAGATGTTTCATACCTGTCCTGACCCGAGAAGTCATATATTTTGTAGCCCTTAGCTCTTAGGTCATCTTTTACATTTTTGGATATAACCATTTCTCCAGATAGGATGTAGATGTTCTTTGCATGGAGTCTGGTTAGCTCAGCTAGGAGACCTTCATCAAGCCTGTCCCTATCAGATAATAGTATAGGGGCATATAGGTGGCCAGCCATTGAAGCCGAGCACAGGGCATCAGGAATACTATCTTTACCAACTAGAACAACATTTTCATTCCTTCCAAAACTAGCCTCCGAAATTTTAACAGACATTTCAATTGGTCCAGCTTTTTCAAGTCCTTCTGGTATGTTTGGATTTTCCAGATTGATGCTTACATGATTGCTAGAATTTACGATCTTCATTATCTCTGAATATAGGTTGACCCTTGTCCTATAGGTATTAAAATTATGTGGGCCATCCTTTTTGCTGATGGTCATGTAGTAGTAGTCACCGCCAGAGGTTTTTTTGCTAATTCCAATTTCACACCCATCAACATAGATTACAAAATCATAGGTTTTAATCCTTGTTTCACTATTGTAGTAGTCTACCTTTATTGAATCCAGTAGGCCAGCAAGTTTGTCCTGTTAGGGCCTTGTCATTTAGATTGTACTTTGGGCCGAAGAAGTCACCAAAGACAAAGCTCTTGGAATCCTTGACCTCCTTATTAATATCGATATCGATCTTGTCAGCGAGCATTTACTACAGCCAGAGAAGATGCTGAAATAGTAGCGACCCAAGACGGAAGCCACAATTTTTCCAAGTCATTTTACCACTCCTTTACATTATGTAAATATAATTTATAGTATATTTAATTGTATACCTTTTACGGATAAAAAAATCAATTCAAGTTCAGTATAATCAAGGCTAAGAGAAAATGCATAAAGGAGTGAAAAAAATTAATATTATAAATATGGAAAAGTTTTTTTCTTTAAATATTCTTAGGAATAAGATATAATTAGGGTAAAATTACGGGAGTTTGACACTTGTAATCGAAGATTTACTATTCAAAAGGCTTGAAAAAGCCTTAATTTTTGTCAAATTTTTAAAATTTATGTCTTCGCAATGCACGCAATGTATGATATAATATAAGTATATATATTTTTGTGAGGGTGAATTATGAGACTACTTGTATCTAAATCTGCTAACGCTTCTTCCTTCTATGTTCAGAAGGATATAAAAAAAGGAAATTCTAGAACTACTGTTATTGTTGAAAAACTTGGAACAGAAACAGAGATAATGGAAAAATACGGAGTAGCTGACGCTAAAAGCTTGGGCACTTGATTATATAGCCAATTTGAATAGAATAGAAAAGGAAAAAAAGACTGAAATTATGCCGGTAAATATGAAGCTTTTTCCTCAGCAAACCATAAGCAATCGTCAAAGAATATTTAACGGAGGATATCTACCACTTCAATCAATTTACCATAGTCTTGGACTTAATAAGATTTGTAAAAAAATAAGTTCAAACGGTAAATTCGAGTATAATCTTAATAGCATTCTTTTCAAGATTGATATACACTAGAATTCTTTTTCCCGGTTCTAAAACTCAATGCATTCGAAGAATCTAAAAAGTTTATTGAAGATCCTGAATTTGACCTACATCAGGTCTATAGAGCTCTTGATGTTCTGAATAAAGAAAGTGACTATATACAGTCGCAATTGTATAAAAATAGCACCAAAGTTACTCAAAGAAACGCTAGTGTTCTTTACTATGACTGTACAAACTATTTCTTTGAAATCGAAGAAGCTGATGATGAAGGTCAACTAAGACAATACGGGAGATCCAAAGAAAACAGACCTAATCCATTAGTGCAGATGGGGTTATTTATGGATGGCAATGGAATTCCACTAACCTTTGATATAACCAGTGGAAACACTAATGAACAAACCACTCTTAGGCCTCTTGAAAAGAAAATAATCGAAGATTTTAATCTATCTAAATTCATAGTGTGCACTGATGCTGGTCTTTCGAGTAATGCAAATAAAAAGTACAACTCTATCAAGGATAGGGCTTACATAACTACGCAGAGTCTTAAAAAAATTAAGAAACATCTTAAAGAATGGTCTCTTGATCCTAATGGTTGGAAAAAATACGGCTCTACTATATCATATAATATCAATGAAATTGACGAAGAGGAAAATAGAGACACTATATTTTATAAGGAAAGATGGATAAATGAAAATGGACTTGAAGAAAAGCTTATAGTAACATACAGTATAAAATACAGAGACTACCATAGAAACATTAGATCAAATCAGATATACAGAGCTAATGAACTAATAAAAAAGGTTCTCTAGTCGCTAAGAAAATTCGTGATAATGATATAAGAAGGTTCATTCATGAAACAAAAAGTTACATCAGATGGAGAAATCGCAGATAGGTCAATAGTAAGCCTTGATGAAAACAAAATAATGGAAGAATCCCTGTATGATGGCTTCTATGCTGTTGTTACAAACCTTGAGGCTAAAGCTCATGAAATAGCTCAAATAAACAAAAACAGATGGCAAATAGAAGAATGTTTCAGAATAATGAAGAGTGAATTCAAGGCTAGACCGATATATCTTAGCAATGATGAGAGAATAAAAAGCTCATTTTCTTATTTGCTTTTTAGCTCTTACAGTATATAGAATCCTTGAAGTAAAGTTAGGAAATAAATATACAGTAAGTGAAATAGCAAAAACTCTACGAGAAATGAATATTCTTAAAACTAAGCAGAATGACTATATACCAGCGTTTAATAGAACTCAGATAAGCGATGATATCTTCGAAGTTTTTGAATATAGGCTGAGACTATGAAATTATAACAGAAAAAAATATGAAAAAATTTTAAAAGCTACAACAAAATGAGAACATTACGCAAAATTTAAACATAATATAAAAAAAGCCGGAAGTATTAGTATTACTAGCCTTTCCGGCTTTTTATCATCAAAAAGTGTCAAATACAGGAGTATATTTAATTGTATACCTTTTTACGGATAAAAAAATCAATTCAAGTTCAGTATAATCAAGGCTAAGAGAAAATGCATAAAGGAGTGAAAAATTAATATTATAAATATGGAAAAGTTTTTTTCTTTAAATATTCTTAGGAATAAGATATAATTAGGGTAAAATTAGAATTTTTGGAGGGAATTATGTCGTTTTTAACAAATCACTATGTCTTGTCATTTATCAAATTTGCGATATTGGCAACTCTAGGAGAGGTAATAGCAAACAGCATGAGAAATAAGAAGCTGACTATACCTCATTCAATTGGATACAGGATGCTTATCTGGGGTCTTCTGGGTGTATGGATAGCCTTCATGATGGGTATATTTGCTGAGGCTATGGGAGCTAAGTTGGCCAAGTCTAGCTCAACAATCCTGCATACAAAGCTTGCTTTTGCATTCTTAACTTCACTGGTAATGAATACATCATTCGGTCCAGTATTTATGGTATTGCATAAGCACACAGATACCTATTTAGACCTGAGGTATGAAACTAAGGGAGCTAAGGTATCTATCAAGGATATTTGCTCAAGAATTGACTATTTTGCCTATGGAAAGAATGTTCTATGGGGAACAATACCTACATTCTGGTTGCCAGCACATACAGTGACATTCTTGCTACCAGGTGAGTTCAGAGTTATATTCGCAGCCCTATTGTCAATCTGCCTAGGTATCCTACTTTTCACCAAAAGTCAAAAATAGGTATGGCCAAGGAGTATGATATGGGCTGGACCTAGATCATAGTAGATGGTAAATAGCAATAATTAAAGAAAGGCTTAAAGGGTCGAAAGTACGACCAAGGATGCCTGTAAAGAGAAAATTTATACCGATTCCATTCTAGTTACAAGCTAGCAATTGGAGTCGGTTTTTCTTATATTAAAAATACCTAGATAAAGAAATTTAATCTTTTTTTGAAAAATTGAATATATATGAAAATATTGGATATATATAAAAATGAGTTAAACATAATTTGTGAATTTTAGTATCATTTAAATTAGTTCCCTGAGGTCAGCTTACCCTCAGGGAATTTTTTTGTCATCTGAGCTATTCTAACTTTAGGAGCTTTTATATCTTGTTCAAGGCCATACCTACTTAAAGGGGATTTTTTGATAATCTAAGCCAAGTTACTAGTAGTTATTTTTATACATCCTGACCAAAAAAATATTCGTATACAACTTATTTATATTTTAACTAAAACTGATTCATTTGTGGTATAATTCCTAATATGTAATTTAGACATTTCTAGTAGTTTTGAAAGCAAGGTGTTTGATTTTGAAGAAAATTTTCAATAAGGAATTCAAGGAAAGATATATTCCAGATCCATCAAAGGTTCATGAGATTTTGTATAAGGACTGTCAGGAGGTTTTGAAAAATCGTCTAATAGCACTTATAATAGTCGCTTTGATGATTTTCCCATCACTTTATGCCTGGTTTAATATAGAGGCCTTCTGGGATCCATACGGAAATACCAAGAATCTTAGCGTGGCCATAGTAAACCAGGACCAGGACTATGAATATAAGAACCAAAGACTTAACTTTGGTAACGATATAGTAAAAAACCTCAAGGAGAACAGGAGTCTTGACTGGCATTTTGTAGATTCCAAAATGGCAATTGAAGGCCTAAATACAGGTAGGTATTATGCAATCCTAACCATACCTAAGGACTTCACAGAGTCACTAATGTCTGTGACCCAGGTAGATGTAAGGAAGGCCAAGATTATATATACTACAAATGAAAAAACAAATGCAATAGCAGAAAAGATAACTGACCAGGGTGCCAACAAGCTCCAAGCCAAGATTAGTAACCACCTAATCCAGATAATTAGCAAGACATCACTAGGTGCTATGGGTGGCATATCGAATATGTCTGATGATATTAATCCAAAGCTGACGGCTATGAAGACATCCCTACAGAGGCTAGATGCCCAGCTAGTAAATAGTAAGAAGCTGGCAGAAAATAACAAGAATATGATAGGTGACCTAGACAAGTCTCTAGCTAGTTCAAAGACAAGTCTTGACGCAATGAAAAATACTATAAATAGTACAAAGAAAATTAATGATGACATTGCTAGTATGGCTACAGATGCGACATCGAGTATTCAATCTACGTCAGCTAGTATAAAGGCTGCCCTAAGAGATGTAGACAGGATTATGGATTCATCGGTCAGCCTAGCCCAGTCCCTAAGTTCAATAGGAGACCAAGGGGCCCCGCAGGCCATCGCAAGCATAGTAAATATTAGGGACAAGATAGACCAGGCAGCTACAAGAGTTAATAGCATTAGTCAGGTCCTAAATGACATAAATGTAGTGAATTCAAATGTCTTAAATAATGCAGTAACTAGGCTAAATAATGAATATAAGTCACTAACAGATGCTAGTTCTAGACTGGCATACCTTATTGACCAGGTAAATACGAGTAATAGTATGTCAAGCTCTATAGCCCAGGATGTTGTCAATATAGTTGGCAAATCAAGTGAAGGCATAAATAATTTTATTAGAGACTTTGATGACTTGGTTACTAGGCCACTTAACATGGTAAATGGAAATGTGTCTACAGTAACTGGTGATATCAGGGCTATGGTTGATTCAACTAGCCAGCTATATCCAAGTGTAAATAGCTTTATAAATACTGCATCGTCCTTAAATAGCAGGGTCGGATCTAGCATTACAATACTTGAAATCTCAATAGATATATTGAGGGGCCAGGTTTCTGACTCTATAAAGATGATTGATGAAATACAGAACAACAAGGACCTAAAGGCCTTTAATAATGTAATTAAGTCAAATATACTTGAAAAGGGCAGACTTTATAAAGAACCCAGTGGAAATAAAGGAAGAGAAGATGTATAAGGTGGCCAATTATGGTTCGTCTATGGCACCATTTTACAGTGTCTTGGCGACCCTGGGTAGGAGTTATTATCCTATCAACTATATTGTCTACGGAGCCTAGCAAGGAGTATAGGAGTATAGATAGGTACTTTGGCAGACTATCATTCTTCCTTATCCTGTCTATTATCCAGTCGATGATAATATCAACAGGCGACCTCTTTATATTGGGAGTAACAGCAAAAGAACCAGTATTGTTTATATTGATATTGATGTTGTGTAGTATGGCCTTTTGTGTCCTTATATTTACCCTGGTATCCTGCTTCAATACCCTGGGTAAGGGCATAGCCATGTTCCTACTAGTTATACAGATAGGAGGTTCAGGAGGTACCTTCCCAGTTCAGATGACACCTACCTTCTTCAGGACAATAAACTCAGTCATACCATTTACATATGGTATAAATGCTTGTAGGGAGGCCATAGGTGGTGTCTACATGCCAAACCTAGTAAATGATATAGGGGCCCTCCTGGTATTTGCCCTTATACCACTAGTTTTTGGGGTAATGTTCAAGGAGAAAATAAACGACAGAATGGAGCCCTTATCAGAAAAGTTTGAGAAGAGTTTCTTGATACACTAGCAAATTTCTAAAAAGTGTTATATACTGTATGAAAGTAATAAAAAATATTATTAGGGTAGTATGGAGGAAGTAATATGTTAACTGTATTTGTAAGGGTGAAGGTAAAGCCTGGTTTAGAGGAGGATTATGTAGGCGAGACGAAGGCCTTGGTAAAGTCTTCAAGAAAAGAGCTGGAGAACATCACATATGATTTTTGTAAAATAAGCGGTGTAGACAATGAATACTGCTTTGTCGAGAGATGGGAGAGTCATTCAAGTCTAGAAAAGCACATGGCTAGTCAGCACTATATAGATGCAAAGGCTGTGTTCGAGGAGTTAGTTGAGGAAAGTCAGACTACAATTGGGGAAAAAATATAGATAATAAAAAAATAAAAATTTCCTATTGACTTTTTATAAATTCTAATCGTATAATTAGATACAACAAATAGATAAGAGCCGATGATGAAGAGAGTAGCTTAAATGAATTTACAGCGAGTCGGGGTTTTGGTGTGAGCCTGATATTGGAGTTTAAAGTGAAGAGAGCTTTGGAGGTTATTAGAGGAATTAAGTATTCTAATAGGTTTCCCGCCTTAAGGGTTTGAGAGGACAAGATTTAATTGTCAATAAGAGTGGTAACGCGGTATATTCGTCTCTTAGCTAGTATTAGCTAAGAGACTTTTTTATTCTATTTACTGGGGTTAACTGGCCAGTCCTAGTAGATTGGGTGAAATAGTTACAAGACTTAGGACGATTGACTTGTCAATAAGAGTGGTAACGCGGTATATTCGTCTCTTAGCCAGTATTGGCTAAGGGACTTTTTTATTTTGAATTATTATATTATTTTTAAAGGAGAAGGAAAATGAAAGCAGGATTGAAAAAATTATTAGCATTAGGATTGGTAGCAGTTTTAGCAGTAGGTCTAGTTGGTTGTGGCAACAAGTCATCTGACAATTCAGGTGGAAACCAGACAGCCCTTGAACAGATTAAGAAGAATAAGAAGTTAGTTGTGGCGACATCTCCTGACTATCCACCATTTGAGTTTATGGTATCAGAAAATGGCAAGAGTAAGATAGTAGGTGCTGACATAGACTTGGCACAGAAGATAGCAGACAAGCTAGGTGTAGAGCTAGAGCTAAAGGCTATGGACTTTGACGCCCTAGTACCAGCTCTACAGGCAGGTAAGGTAGATATGGTAATCACAGGCATGACACCAAATGAAAAACGTAAGAAGGCTGTAGACTTCTCAGATATCTACTTCAAGGGTGAAAATGCGGTAATAGTAAATGCTAAGGATGCAGGTAAGTTTACTTCAGAAGACCAGCTTAAGAAGGCAAAATTAGGTGTCCAGAAGGGTTCTACTCAGGAAACATATGTTAAGGACAACCTAAAGGTTACAAACTATAAGGCCCTAGTAGCAGTTCCAGACTTGATTGCCGATATGAAGAATGGTAACATAGATGCAGTAGTATTAAACAGCAAGGTTGCCGGTATAAATGTTACTAAGTACGATGGCATAAAGGTTGTTGAAAACTTGAAGCTAACTAGTGGTGGGGATGAAGAAGCCATGGCAGTTGCTATAAAGAAGGGTGACAATGCTGACCTTATCAAGTTGACAAATGAAGTTATCAAGGGACTACAAGACAGTGGTGAATACGACAAGATATTAGCCAATGCAGTAGACCTAGTTTCAAAAGAAACAAAATAATATTAGAAGATATATGTAATAGAGGAGTTTAGGATGGATTTTAGTTTTGTAAATGAGTACTACCTGTCATACCTACAGGGTGCAGGAGTTACAGTTTTATTATCTTTATTGGCCTTGTTATTCGGCTTTATGGTTGGCCTAGTAGCATGTGCATGCAAGATATCGAATAATTTTATATTAAGATGGATAGCAAATATCTATATTGAGGTTATCAGGGACACGCCACTACTTGTTCAGGTCACGATTATGGCATATGGTTTTCCAATGATCTTAGGTATCAAATACCCAACTATGTTTGGTTATGACGATACATTCACAGCTGCAGTAATGGCCATGATACTAAATTCAGGGGCTTATATAGCTGAAATACTAAGGTCAGGTATATCTTCAGTTGACAAGGGTCAGATGGAGGCCAGTAGGTCTCTAGGCTTGACATACCTACAGTCAATGAGGTATATAATAGTTCCCCAGGCTGTAAAGAATATTCTACCAGCCTTGGCTAACGAGTTTATATCACTTGTAAAGGAATCTGCCATAGTAGCCTTCGTAGGTGTAACAGATATCATGTTCGTAGCAAATTCAGTAAAGAATTCAACTTATAATGGCTTTGGACCATACTTGTTTGCAGCATTGATTTACTTGTAATTACCTTTACATTGTCAAAATTGGTAGGCTTATTAGAGAAGAAAATGACTGTAGAAAGATAGGAGATTGTAATGAGTAACAAGGAAGTTTTATTAGAACTAAAAGACCTGCATAAGTCCTTTGGAAACCTGGAGGTAATAAAGGGTATAGACCTCGAAATAGACAAGGGCGACATCCTGGTAATAATTGGGCCATCAGGGTCTGGTAAGAGTACAGTACTAAGGTGTATGAATCTATTAGAAGAGCCTACATCAGGCCAGATAATATTTGAGGGTAAGGACATACTTAAAAACCTAAGAACTATAGACAAGACTAGGGAGAAGATAGGAATGGTATTCCAGAACTTCAATCTTTTCCCAAACAAAACCATTCTAGACAATATAACTTTAGCCCCAATGAAGGTGAAGGGCAAGACTAGGGAAGAGGCTGAAAAGAAGGCCAAGGAGCTACTTGAGAGGGTAGGCCTATTGGACAAGGTTGATGCCTATCCAGTCCAGCTATCAGGTGGTCAGCAACAGCGTATAGCTATAGCAAGAGCTCTTGCTATGGAACCGGACATGATGCTATTTGACGAGCCAACATCAGCCCTAGACCCAGAAATGGTAAAGGAAGTTCTTGACGTTATCAAGGAGCTTGCCCATGAGGGTATGACTATGGCAATAGTTACACATGAGATGGGCTTTGCCAAGGAGGTTGCCGATAGGGTAATATTTGTTGATGGCGGCAAGATTGTAGAGGATGGAAGTCCAGAGGAAGTATTCAACAGGCCTAAGAGCGATAGGGCCAAAGACTTCTTCGACAAGATCCTGGTATAGCATAAAAGTAATTAATAGTTTAAATAAGAGGGGTAGGCCAAATTTCCATTTTACTGTAGGGGACCTACCCCCTTCTTATAGGTTTAGTATATTTGTAGAGATTTTGTATATAAAAAAACTAGTTTTAACAAAGAAAAATCTTTACAGATAGCCTGGTCTATAGTATAATATATGAGTCGTGTAATATTTACACAGTAAAGGCATAGCCTTTAAATGGACAATGTAGCGAAATTTCCTACTAAGGTGTGTTTAGGTCAGGAGTTTCACACATCCATTTTTTCAAGTGGACAATGCACAAGGGGTGCATCCATAATTTATATTTAAAAAGGAGAAAAAAATATGTCATCAATTACAAGAGGACCTAAGTTTAAGTTATCTAGAAGACTAGGACTTAACGTTTGTGGTCATCCAAAAGCAATGAACAGAGCTGGTAAGGGAACTGCAAGAAGTGATAAAAAGCTTACACCATACGGTCAGCAGCTACTTGAAAAGCAGAGACTTAGAGCTTACTACGGAATATCAGAAAAGCAGATGAGAATCTACATGAAGAAGGCTCAGAAGGCTAAAATGACTACTGGTACTGCAGTTATAACAACTCTAGAATGTAGACTAGACAACCTAGTATACAGAATGGGTCTAGCTAACTCAATCAGACAGGCTAGACAGATGGTATCTCACGGTAACATCCATGTTAACGGAAGAAAGGTAGATATACCATCATTTATCGTTAGTGTTGGAGACGAAATCTCTCTAAGAGAAAAGTACAGATCTAACGTATTATTCAAGGCTAACTTTGAAGCAGCTGCATTAAACGAATATCCTTACTTAACTAAGGATCAGGCTAACTTCTCAGCTGTATTAACAAGATTACCTGAAAGAGAAGAAGTGCCAATCGAAATCAACGATGCACTAGTAGTCGAATTCTACTCAAAGTCTTCACTATAAGATTGATAATTGGGGCCATAATAAGGTCCTTATATGTACCGAATATGAGCAATCATATTCGGTATTTTTTTATGAAAAATAGCGTTGGAAGAATTTTTATCTCACCAACGCTAAACATTATACAAGTAATACTATATAAGAGTTTTTCCACCAAGGCAGAATCAGACATTTTATATGTGATCAAGACCCTAATAGCTAGAGTCTTTCAAGGCCAGTATCCATAATGAAGGTAGCTACCTGGGCAGCCTTGTCCGGATCCATTGGGTGAAGTGGCAGTCTAAAGTTACCAACCTCATAGCCCAACATATTCATAGCTGTTTTGACCGGTATAGGATTTACATCTAGGCTCATTAGGTTAATAGCATGTAGGGAGTCATTGAAGACCTGTCTAGCCCCTGCAAGGTCACCCTCATTGAACCTGTCGTAAATATTGAAGATAAGCCTTGGGCATATATTTGCTAAAACAGATATATGACCACTAGCACCCATACCTAGCTTAGCCAGGATAGTCTTGTCATCGCCAGAAATAAGGACAAAGTCATCGTTAATTATTGGCGAAAGGTCAGCCAAGTGGTCGAGGTCACTAGATGATTCTATAATACCGGCTATATTAGTATCTCTGCAAGCTTAGCAATTAGGCTAGGCTCAAGGTTAAAGCCAGTTCTAGCAGGGTCATTATCTATATAGGTTGGTAGACCACCTGCTAAGGCAATTGACTTAAAGTGGCTGATAAGGCCTAGTTCATTTCCCTGGCTGTAGTAGGGACTAGCTATGATTAGGCCATCAAGACCTAGGGCCCTGGCCCTGATAGATAGGACAACTGACCTAGAAGTATCGTTTAGTCCAGTCTGGGCAAGAACAGGCAGCCTCTTGTCGGCCCTCTTTACCACAAAGTCCACTACTTCCAAAATTTCATTATCGCTCATAGCAAAGAATTCACCAGTAGTCCTACCCAGAATTAGGGCCTTGGCCCCTATGTTGATGTAGGTATCAACTAGCCTTCCTAGACTATCAAAATCGACTTCATTTGTATCTGTAAATGGTGTAACTATATTAATTCCGCAACCTTTAAATAACATTTTGTCTCCTCTTTTCCTTTAAAAATTTCACGTATTATCTACCTCAATTTAGGCCTACTAGAGCTTCCCTAGATTGGTCTGCTTTTCTAACCTAAATTGGTCTATATCTCTAATATAAATTAAAATCCTATTTTATACAATAGTTATTAATTTCATACCCACTATAGCAACAAATAAGCTTAATTTTTTAAGACAAGATGTATAGACCTAACATCTAGAGTATGATATAATTAGTGATGTTTTAATAAAGGTTAATGGAGGAAAATATGGATACATTAAAAGAGTTATATAAAATAGGTAGTGGACCATCGAGTTCACATACAATGGGGCCACAGAGGGCAGCCAAGAGATTCAAGGAAAAGAATCCTAATGCTGCTAGCTACAGGTGTACACTCTATGGTTCATTGGCAGCTACAGGTAAGGGCCACCTTACAGACTACATAATTGAAAAGACAATCGAGCCAAAGAAGGTTGAATTTATATGGAGAGATGACATCAACCCAGAATTCCACCCAAATGGTATGATGCTAGAGGCTTTAGACGAATCAGGTAATGCCTTTGATGAATGGACAGTATTCTCAGTAGGTGGGGGTACACTAGCAGAAGAAGGCAAGAGAAACCAGTTAGATGGTAAGGTATACTATGAGCATTCTAAGCTAGATGATATAATTGCCTACTGTAAGGAAAATGATAAGTCATTTGTTGAATATGTATTGGATAGGGAGGACGATGACTTCCTAGAATATATGGAAGGTATAGCTGATACAATGAAGGCGACTATAGACAAGGGAATCGAAAGTAGGGAGGTAATTCCTGGCGAACTAAAAGCTTTAAGAGGAGGGCTTCTAGGTTCTACAAGAAGTATCTTGCAACAAAAAGACTACACGACTCTAGATTATGCATTTGCCCTGGGTCGCATCAGAAGAAAAATGCATCAGGTGGTACAATAGTTACTGCCCCAACTTGTGGTGTCGCTGGAGTAATACCAGGTGTATTCTTCTCATTGATGGTACACAATGGCTATACTAGACAGCATATAATAGAAGGCCTAATAGTAGCAGGTTTAATTGGTAACCTAATCAAGACGAACGCATCTATTTCAGGTGCAGAGGTAGGATGTCAGGGTGAGGTTGGTGCAGCCTGTTCAATGGCATCTGCGGGTGCTGCCTACCTATTCGGTGGTACACTAGAGCAGATAGAGTATGCTGCAGAAATAGGCTTGGAGCACCACCTAGGTATGACATGTGACCCAGTATACGGTTACGTACAGATACCTTGTATAGAAAGAAATGCAATGGCTGCTGAAAGAGCAATAGCTGCAGCTAAGTATGCCCTAAATACTGATGGTGCCCATACGATATCATTTGATCAGGTAACTATTACCATGAAGGAAACAGGAATTGACTTGATGGACAAGTATAGAGAAACAGCAAAGGGCGGACTTGCTAAGTGGTTCGAGTGCTAATTGATTTTAAAACCATAGCTAAGCTTTGACTTGGTTGTGGTTTTGTTTTTAAGGAGGGGTATCAATGTTTAGACCAGTTAGGAGAAAGAGTAGGGAAATTAGTCTGGATGCGGCAAGAAACCTGCTAAAGGCATCGAGACGTGGCGTATTGGCTGTAAATGGAGACAATGGCTACCCATATGCCCTACCACTTAACTATATATATGATGAGGAAAGCAATACCATTATTTCACGGGGCGAGGGTAGGCCACAAGCTAGACTCTATCAAGGCCTGTGACAAGGTGTGCTTTACTGTTTATGGAAATGAAACTATAAAGGAAGAGGCCTGGGCTCCTTATGTACAGAGTACCATTGTCTATGGAAGATGTCACTTGGTAGATGACCAGGAAAGGGCGATGGAAATACTAAGGGGCCTAGCAAGGAAGTATTATCCAAGTGAGGATATTATTGATGAAGAGATTGCCAAGGCAGGTAAGGCCGTTCAGATGTTCCAGATAGAGATTGAGCATATGACGGGAAAAGAGATTCAAGAAAAATAAATAGGTATAGCATTAAGGCAGTAGATCAAGTAGATTTGCTGTCTTTTTATTATATATAAGCCTTGTGGACGACCAGATTTTAGAGCGTCTAACAAAAGTGGTCTTTAAGCCTTAAAATATCCAATAAAAAGGTGCTTGAAGGCCGATTTTGTTATATAATGGATAGAGTGTAGGTGTGTATTTGCCTATAGGTGAAAAATATACATGAGTGTAAAGAATTAATGTATAAGATATATAAGTAAGGTGGTAGTTAAATGAACCAGTATGGAAATTTTGCCTATGTATACGACCAGCTAATGGATGATGTAGACTACGATGCATGGGTTAAGCATATAGAAAACTTGATAGAAAAAAGTGGTGCCAGTGTAAAGAATATATTGGAGTTAGCCTGTGGGACTGGTAATATCACGATACCCTTGGCCAAAAAGGGCTACGATATTGCCGGCATAGACATATCTGATGATATGCTGGGCCTTGCCCTAGAAAAGTCAGAAGCCATGGAAGTGCCCCTGGTTTTATTGGAACAGGATATGGTAGACCTAGACTTTGATCTTTACGACCTAGATTGTGTCCTATGTGCCTGTGATGGTTTTAATTATGTAACCAGCCTTGAGGACCTGTACAAGGTTTTTTCAAAAATATATGACCTACTAAAGCCGGGTGGCGTATTTATTTTTGATATTAGCTCTTACTACAAGCTGAGTGAGGTTTTGGGTAATAACTTCATGGGTGAGTCTAGGGATAGTATTTCATATATGTGGACTAACTATTATGATGAAGCCAACCAACTATTGGAGATGAATCTAGACTTTTTCTTGAAGCTAGATCCAGAAGAAGTTGAAGGCGACTACCTTGAAGAAGGACTACAAGATGATGATAACCTATATGAAAGGTATAGGGAGGTCCACCTACAGAGGGCTCACAGGGAAGAGGAAATTGTAGATGTCTTGAAAAAGGCTGGCTTTGTGAGGATTGATTCCTATGGAGATTTTAGCTTTGATAGGCCAGGTGACCAGTCCGAGAGGATCTTCTTCACAGCCATAAAGTAGGTATAAAGTATGGAAAATATGGTTTCAGGATACTATATTATTGAGTAAAATGTAGGTATAAAAAAATATAAATAGAATAAATAAATAGAAATACAGAAATATAGAAATATAGAAATATAGAAATATAGAAATAGAGGGGTTTTAATATGAAGGATTATTGTATAAGAGTAACAACAGGAAATAAAGAGGTAAGAGGATTCTTTGCCTCAACTAAAAATATGGTGGAGACCGCTAGGGGCTTCCACAATACTAGTAAGGTGGCAACTGCAGCCCTAGGAAGGACCCTAACAGCTACATCTATGATGGGCTTGATGATGAAGAATAAGGGAGACAAGATCAGTGTCATTATCAAGGGGGGTGGACCTATAGGTACTATCCTGACTACATCAAACTCAAGTGGTATAGTAAAGGGCTATGTGACTAACCCAAGCGTAGAGGTTGAAAACTATGAAAATGGCAAGCTAAATGTAGCTGGTGCAGTTGGTAACCAGGGAACTATAAGGGTAATCAAGGACCTAGGCCTAAGAGAGCCTTATAATGGTGAGTATGAAATGGTAAGTGGTGAAATAGCAGAAGACTTCACATATTATTTCACTGTATCAGAGCAGACACCATCAGCGGTATCTCTAGGTGTTTTAACTAGGTCTGATGAGGTAGAAGAGGCAGGAGGATTTATAGTCCAGATGATGCCGGATGCAAGTGAAGAAACCATATCTACAATAGAGAGGAACCTATCAGGCATCCAGTCCGTAACTCAGATGCTGAGCCAGGGATTGACTCCTGAAGACATGATGAATATAGTCCTAAAGGACCTAGAGCCTAGTATATTAGACAAGATAGATGTTGCCTTTGAATGTGACTGCTCTAAGGAGAGGGTTGCAGAGGTATTTGTGGCCATTGGTAGGGATGAATTAAAGGCTATAATTGAGGAGGACAAGGGTGCTGAGGTAGGCTGCCAGTTCTGTGAATCTAGGTATAACTTTAGTGAGGAAGAACTAAAGGAAATATACGACAATATGTAAGAATAGGGCAGGAGGATTAATATGAGGTTGGACAAGCTGCTTAGTAACCTAGGCTACGGAACTAGGTCAGAAATTAAAAAAATGTGTAGGCAGGGTATGGTCAAGGTCAATGGTCAAGAAATCAAAAACCAGACCACCATATAGACCCAAACCAGGACCAGGTATGTCTAAACGGACAGACTGTAAGGTATAGGGAGTTCATATACCTTATGATGAATAAGCCAGCTGGTTGTGTGTCAGCTACCTTTGACAGGTATGACCAAACTGTTATCGACCTTATAGACCATGAATACCTAGCCTTTGACCCCTTTCCACTAGGCCGTCTCGACAAGGATACAGAAGGACTTCTAGTAATCACAAATGATGGCCAGCTAAGTCACAGGGTACTATCACCTAAGAAGCATGTACCTAAAAAATATTATGCTGAAATAGATCAAGAGGTATTGGCCAGGGATATTAAGGCCTTTAGCCAGGGGATATACATTGGAGATGACTATACTACCAAGCCTGCAAGCCTAGAGGTAATTAGGACCTTTGAGGCTGATGATGGGACTGTACATTCTGAAATATATGTGACTATTAGTGAGGGGAAGTTTCACCAGGTCAAGAGGATGTTCGAAGCAGTAGGTAAAAATGTACTTTACCTAAAGAGGGTTCAGATGGGTGGTTTAAAGTTAGATGAGTCCCTTGAACTAGGAGAGTATAGGGAGTTGACTGAAGAAGAAGTTGACCTTTTAGAGAAAAAAGATATATAAAAAAAGATATATAAATATGCAATTTATAGGCCAGTTAGAAAGGTAAGTGTTGATGAAGAGGAAAGATATTATAGAATTTGAAGTAGGTAAGATGGAGTTCGGTGGTGTGTCCCGATCTATATATGAAGATAAGAGAATAAAGATGAAGGGTGGTATTACAGGTCAAAAGGTAAGGGCTGTTGTGAAAAAATCCAGGTCGGATAGTGGTGAAGTAAAGCTATTAGAGCTACTAGAGCCATCTGAAATAGAGACTGCCCCAGTCTGTAGACACTTTAGGCAGTGTGGAGGATGTTCAATCTATCCATTCCCTACGAAAAGCAATTAGAAATAAAAAAAGATCAAATACTAGACCTATTCGACAAGGCTGGTATTAAGGACTATGAATTTTTGGGAATTCGGGGTAGTCCTAGCCAGTATGCCTATAGGAACAAGATGGAATTTACCTTTGGAGATGAATACAAGGATGGTCCCCTATCACTTGGTATGCACAAGGTTGGAAGGTTTATAGACATAGTTACAGTTGATGATTGTAGGATAATAGACGAGGACTTTAGGAAGATAATGGTAGGTACAAGGGACTACTTTGAAGAAAAAGGCCTGCCTTACTACAGGACCTTCAACCACCAGGGCTACCTAAGGCACCTAGTAGTTAGGAGGGGGTGAAAACACAGGTGAAATAATGGTCAATATAGTGACATCATCCCAAGTAGACTACAAGATGGAGGACTATAAGGACTTTCTATTGGGTCTAGACCTTGAAAGTAAACTAGTGGGAGTCCTACATACAATCAATGATGGACTTGCAGATGCTGTTAAGTGTGATGAGTTAAGAGTCCTGTATGGTAGGGACTATTTCTATGAAGAGGTATTGGGATTGAGGTTTAAGGTATCACCTTTCTCCTTCTTCCAGACAAATACCAAGGGGGCAGAGGACTTGTATACAATAGCCAGGGAATTTGCTGGAAACAAGGGTGATGGCAAGGTAGTATTTGACCTATACAGTGGTACTGGTACTATAGGCCAGCTTATGGCCAAAACAGCCAAGAAGGTTTACGGTATAGAGTTGGTAGAAGAGGCTGTAGTTGCAGCCAACCAGAATGCAGGGCTTAATAACTTAGATAACTGTGAATTTATAGCTGGAGACGTGGCCAAGCTAGTGACATCTCTTCCTGAGAAACCAGACCTGATAATAGTGGACCCACCGAGGGCAGGTATCCTAGCTAACGGAGTCAAGGATATAGCTGAATTTGGGCCGGAGAGATAGTCTATGTCAGCTGTAATCCTAAGTCCTTGGTTGAAAATGTGGTTGAGTTTGAGTCTAGAGGCTACAAGCTAGACAAGTTAAAGTTGATGGACATGTTCCCATCAGGCCCTCATGTGGAGTGCATAGCGTTGATACAAAGAGTGAAATAGTAAAAATCCTGCATTTTAAGCAGTTTTACAAGCATTATGTCTTTAATGAAGATGGAGATGGAGGACGAAAAAAAGTCCTGAAAAATTATATTGATGTTTATGTTTGTATTGATATGGTGTGTGGAGATACAAAGAACGATTTAGGAAGCGAGGAATAAGCAATGATAAGATGGATAATAAAAATAATCTTATTTCCAATTAGATTGCTGTTAAGTATCCTCACTGCATTTCTGACATTCCTGCTCGGCATAGGAACAACTATTCTATATTTCTTGATGCTGATGTGTATCGTTGCTGCAATGGGATCATTTATACAAAAAGATATATCACTTGGAATTGAGGCGTTGGTATTAGGATTTTTGTTAAGTCCATATGGAATACCCATGGTCGGAGCAACCGTTATAGCCTTTCTTAAAGGTATAAACGAAGTAATAAAATCAATTTGAAAAATTTCATAAAAATGGTTACCAAAGACGATAGAGAAAAAAACTATCGTCTTTTTCTTTGTAAAATTTTAAGGAAAGGAGGTGAAGCGATGGACTTTGACTATTTCTATAACAGAGAAGCGGAAAGATTTAATTTCTTAAAAGTACCGGAGATATTGGTTGATGGAGAAGAATTTAAGGGATTATCTGCCGAAGCAATTATCCTTTATTCCATGCTTTTGAAACGAACAGGAATGTCCTTTAAGAATAACTGGATAGACAAAGATGGCAGGGTATTTATCTATTTTACTATTGAAGAAATTATGAGAAGAAGAAATATCTCAAAGCCGACAGCTATAAAAACATTAGATGAACTCGATATGAAAAAAGGAATCGGACTGATTGAAAGAGTAAGGCTTGGACTTGGTAAGCCGAATGTCATATATGTTAAAGACTTTATGAGCATATTAGTGGTAAAAGAAAATGACCTCTTGAAGTCAAAAAACTTTACTTCAGAAGTAAAAGATATTGACCTCAGAAGTAAAGAAAATGAACTTCAAGAGGTTAAGAATGTTGACCGTAACTATATAGAGAATAATAAGAGTAAGTATAGTAAGAGAGAATATAGTTTTGGTGAAAACGGGCTTGGAACATTTCAAAATGTATTTTTAACGGCAGAAGATATATCCGATTTACAAATCATAATGAACTCACAGCTTGATAATTACATTGAGAGATTATCTGCATATATCAAAAGCACCGGAAAGACCTATAAAGACCATAAAGCGACAATCCTTTCTTGGTTTTATAAAGATCAGGGGAGAGGAAAAGAAGTGAAAACATCAAATATCCCGACATGGGAAGAATATGATAAAGGAGAACACCTATGATGAAAGAATTAGAAAAAGTAATGATAGAAGATGTAGAGTATTCTTACGATCCTGAAAAAGAATATATCAAGAATGGACACGCATTTTGTAAAGTTTGCCATGAAAGAAAAGACGGAAAAGTGATGGAGTTCTTTGATAACAAGATGATATTTAAGATTTCTTGCAAATGCGATAGAGATAGAGAGGCAAGAGAAAAAGAAAGACAAAAGCAGATGGAGATTGAACGATTAAAGAGTAGCTGCTTTAACTCGATTATTCAGTGGTCATACACATTTGAAAATTATCAGGGAGAAGAAAATCAAAGCCTTATCATTGCAAAGAACTTTGTAAAAGACTATGAGGAAATGAAAAAAGAAAATATCGGACTTCTTTTTTATGGCTCAGTAGGTAGCGGAAAGACCTATCTTGCCTGCTCCATTGCAAATAGCCTTATTGAACAGTATCAAATAGGCGTTAAAATAAGAAATTTTGCACAGATTATCAATGAACTGCAAAAGGGAGGATTTGATTTTGACAAGAACGCATATATTGAATCCCTTGTAAATACTTCCGTTCTTATCTTGGATGACTTAGGAATAGAAAGAGATACAAGCTATGCCAAAGAGCAAGTATATAACATCGTGAATAACAGGTACTTAAAACAGAAACCGACTATCTTTACCACTAATCTTTCCTATGACACAATCCAAAATTGTAAGGATAGCGTAGAGTATCAAAGAATCTACTCAAGAATCATAGAGATGTGTATTCCTGTTATGGTTGTAGGAGAAGATTTTAGAAAGGTTATTCAAAAGGACAAACTGAATCGCAATAGGGACAGACTGCTGAATGGAGGTGAGAGAAGTTGATCAATGAAGAAATAGCAAGAAAAACACTGAATATGGAAGTTAGAGCTGCTAAAGTAACAGGAAAGCTAATTCTGAACTTGTTAAAGAAATTGATGAAAGAAGCAGAAAAACTTGGAGGACTTGAAAAGCTGGTTAATACTAACGGAAATGAAGTAAAGCTAAAAGATATGGTTAAAAAGGGGCAGCTTGAAGAAATTCCAGTTGAAGAAGCAGAACTTAAGGAACTCAAAAAGGAACTTAATCGGTATGGGGTAAAGTTTTCAGTCATGAAAGATAAGGAAAGTGGGAAATACTCAGTATTCTTTCAGGCTAAAGATATGAAGGTTATGGACAAAGCATTTAAGCATGCCCTGTCAGAATCAGAAAAGAAAACGGAAAGGAAGGAGTCCATTCATAAGAATATTGAGAAGTTCAAGGAGATGGCTAAAAACTCTGTTTCCAAAGATAAAATCAAGAATAAACAAAAGGAGCAGAGCCTATGATAGATAAAATATTAAAGGACATCAAAGGCTTATTTAAGGTGCAAGATAAGGTAAAGTTTCTAAAGCAGAATATTCCCTATCTTGCATTTTTCTATATAGGTAATATCTTTTCACATCATGTAAGAGCCTATATAGGTGGCGATATTATTGACAAAATTTTTCAAGGGATATTAGAGCTTAACACAATGAGCTTTCTTCCGAGTATTCATCCGGCGGATATTTTAATAGGTATAGGAATGGCTGCTTTAATCAAATTCGTTGTCTATACAAAAGGGAAAAACTCTAAAAAGTTTAGGCAGGGAAAAGAGTATGGCTCAGCAAGATGGGGAACGAAAAAAGATATAGAGCCATATATGGATGAAAAGTTTCAAAATAATATTTTGCTTACTCAAACTGAGCGATTAACAATGAATGGTAGACCATCTAATCCAAAGTATGCGAGAAATAAAAATGTGCTTGTTATCGGTGGATCAGGAAGTGGAAAAACGAGATTTTATGTAAAACCGAATCTTATGCAGATGCACTCGTCATATTGTGTAACCGATCCTAAAGGAACGATAGTCCTTGAGTGCGGTAAGATGCTTGAAGATAACGGATATGAGATAAAAATCCTAAATACCATTAACTTCAAAAAGTCCATGAAATACAATCCCTTTGCTTATCTTAGAAGTGAAAAAGACATACTAAAATTAGTGCAAACTATCATTGCAAACACCAAGGGCGAGGGAGAAAAAGCAGGTGAAGATTTTTGGGTCAAAGCCGAAAAGCTCTACTATACAGCCCTTATCGGATATATCTTCTACGAAGCACCAAGAGAGGAAAAGAACTTTGCAACACTCCTTGATATGATAGACGCTTCTGAGGTCAGAGAAGATGATGAAACATACATGAATCCGATAGATAGGCTCTTTGAAGCACTGGAGAAGAAAGAACCTACACATTTTGCAGTGAAGCAATATAAAAAGTACAAATTGGCTGCGGGAAAAACAGCTAAGTCTATTCTTATTTCTTGTGGTGCAAGACTTGCTCCCTTTGATATTAGGGAACTTAGGGACTTGATGAGTGAAGATGAACTGGAGCTTGATACACTCGGAGATAGAAAAACTGCACTCTTTGTTATTATCTCGGATACTGATGACACCTTTAACTTTGTAGTATCCATTATGTACTCGCAGCTATTTAACCTTTTATGTAATAAGGCAGATGATGTATATGGCGGACGATTACCTGTCCATGTGAGATGCTTGCTTGATGAATTTGCAAACATTGGTTTAATACCTAAGTTTGAGAAGTTAATTGCAACAATCCGTTCCAGAGAAATATCAGCAAGTATCATTTTACAAGCCCAATCACAGTTAAAGGCGATATATAAGGATAACGCAGATACAATCGTAGGTAATTGTGATAGTACCTTGTTTCTTGGTGGAAAGGAGAAAACCACGCTAAAAGAATTGTCTGAAACACTGGGAAAGGAAACTATTGACCTTTACAATACATCAGAAACGAGAAGTAATCAAAAGAGCTTTGGCTTAAATTATCAAAAGACAGGGAAAGAATTGATGAGCCAAGACGAGATAACAGTAATGGACGGTGGGAAGTGTATCTTTCAGCTTCGTGGTGTCAGACCATTTCTATCAGACAAATTCGATATTATAAAGCACAAGAATTATAAGCTCCTAGAAGATTATGATAAGAAAAATATCTTTAATATTGAAGACTATATCAAGAGAAAAGGTAAAGCCAAGCTTAATAAAAATACTTCAATTATAAGGCTTTAGCAGTTATTTTTACACTGTATGGGTATATTTGATATAATGATATATATACATTTTAAAATATTAGATAATATATCCTGAGGAGGTAAAACTGTGCTAGAAAACTTAAAGCTACTAAAAAAAGGATATGGAAAGACTTGATTGGACAATATGTAGTTTTTATTTTTAACTACAAGGACATTGAGTATATCGTTTTTAGTAAAAAGATTTGTTGAAAAATGAACCAAGGAAAAAAATAAATATGCCTTGGTAAAATTACATTTTATGAGATCAAATGATTTGTCAAATGATTTGGTTTGTGAAGCAAATAGTCATAGTTTATTAGTAGATACAAGAACTATGAGAGAATACTTTGAAATAGAATATGCAGAAAAATTTAGGTGACATATTAAGCCAGTTTACTGATTATTTTTGGACGTTATATTCCTATTAGTGTTCCAAAACCATATTTCTGAAATAGAAAAAAATATCTATGGTAAATTCATTAAGTATAAGTGATGCAGAAGATCCAAGAAAGATATATTGTAGGAATGTAAAGAGAAATCCAGAGGGGCAAAAAAGAAGCATGTTTAATGCAGATAAAGCAAAGTTTTTAAGAAAATCATTGTTTGAGCATTTTAAGGATGATAAAAGTGTAAGCTTTTGTTTTTCGATATATCCAGAAAAGGAAAAATGATGATGCAGAAATATTGAAGAAATTTGCAATAAATAATTGATTATAATCTAGTTGATATAGCGACATAATAACATGATTTATTATTTTATATTTTGTGAAAGGAGTGTTTGTAATTGTATTATCAAGTTTTAGTTGAAATTAAAGAAAAGATTGGCAAGTCAAATCAAAATAAAGAAATTACAGTTTTAGATGTGGAATCAAGGGATGAGGTGTTAAATGATATAGTCATTCCATATCTTAATAATGAGGAATTTGTTTTTTAATGGTTATATGTTAAATAAACGAGAAATAAATAGGCTGAAGGTAATGACAACAGAGCAAACAGTTAGGTCGTTATCTCAATATGAAAATGATAATATGCCACAGGGACTTATAATGTATGTGTCACCGAATGACATACTTACATATGATAAATATATAACTGACGTAACCAAAGAATTACTTGATGAAGGTAAGAAAACACAACATACAATATTGGATAGGCATAAAGATGAAATAATAGGAAAAGATAAAAATAAAGTGTTTATTGTTCATGGAAGAGATAATGAAACTAAGCAAGAAGTTGCACGTTTCATAGAAAAGATGGGCTTTGAACCAATCATATTACACGAACAGTCAAGTTCGGGTATGACTATCATTGAAAAAATAGAAAAATACACAAATGTTGGTTTTGGAATTGTACTATATACTCCGTGTGATAAAGGTTACGAAAAAGATAGTCCTAATGAGATAAAGAGTAGAGCAAGACAGAACGTGGTTTTTGAACATGGATTTTTAATTTCTAAATTGGGAAGAAATAATGTATGTGCTTTAGTAAAAGATGACATTGAAAAACCGAATGATATATCAGGGGTTGTTTATATAACTTTTGATAGTAATGGCGGGTGGAAAATACCACTTGCAAAAGAAATGAAAAGTTCTGGATATGAAGTGGATTTCAATTTGTTTATGTAATTATAGTAATGTTTTAAGCAGTAAGTCTAAAAGTGATATGTACCCTCTTTACTGGACACCTAGTAAGGAGGGTATTTTCATGCGTTACAGTCATGAGTATAAGTTAGAGTGTATCGAGCTATATAGACAAGGAATCTGGTCTGAAACGCCAGAAAGGATAAAAACGGCAAGATTTCGTAAAATGATTCGATACTGGGTTCGTATCGAAGAACAAAATGGACCAGACGCTTTAAAGCACTTAGGTAGTAACAAAGTGTGGACCCCTGAAGCGAAATATGAATTAGTTGCTAAAGTATTAGCAGGACAATCCAACAAGTCAGTTGCTATTTCTGCGGGTATCAGCGATGGAATGCTATATACATGGGTTCGCAAATACAAAGAATTAGGTTACAATGGTCTTGTGAATAAACAGAAAGGTCGCAAGAGCAAGAACCCTGATATGAAAAAGAAAACGATTGAACCCAAGCCTTTAACTGAATCAGAACGTGAAGAGTTAATCAGACTAAGAGCAGAAATTGCGGCAATGAAAGCTGAGATTGAAGTAGTAAAAAAAGGATCGCCTTGAGACAAGAAAGATGGGTCGCGCAACTCAAGGCGAAAAAGCAAAGCAATCATCAAAGCGCTCAGAGAAGAAGGATACCAATTAAAATACCTACTAAAAGGTTTAAATATGCCTAAATCAACTTACTACTACGAAATCAGTAAAGTTGATACTGTAGGCTTTAGAAATGCTGAACTCACTGAAGAAATCAAGAAAATATTTAATCAGCATAAAGGTAGATATGGTGTGAGAAGAGTGTATAGAGAACTCTTAAGGCGTGGAAATGTTGTTAATCACAAAAGAGTACAACGCATCATGCATTCCCTTGGATTGCAAGGCAAAAGGCCTAAAGAGAAATATCATTCATTCAAGGGCGAAGTAGGTAAAGTAGCACCAAACATAATAGATAGGGACTTTACAGCGACAGCACCACTTCAGAAGTGGACAACTGATGTATCTCAGTTTAACTTTTCATGGGGAAAGTGTTATCTTTCTCCGATAATTGACATGTACACAAATGAAGTCATTTCATATGATTTATCGATGAGTCCAAACCTAAATCAAATCAAGAGAATGTTAGAGATGGCATTTAAAAAGTTCAAATCACTTACAGGATTAATATTTCATTCAGATCAAGGATGGCAATATCAACATAATTACTATCGTCAGGAACTAAAAAACAGAGGAATTATCCAATCGATGTCTAGGCGTGGCAATTGCATAGATAATTGCATTATGGAAACATTCTTTGGACGTCTAAAGAATGAAATGTACTACGGCTACGAGAAAGAATATGAATCATTTGAGAGCTTTTCAAAAGCACTAGATGAATACATAAGTTATTACAACAATGAAAGAATACAAAGAAAAACAAAATGGATGCCACCTGTAAGGTACAGGATAACATCCATGTGTTCCGCTTAGTTCATAACATGTGTCCAGGATTCTGGGTACATATCAAAGATAGATTTGCTGCTTTTTTATTACTCAAAATCAGGAGGCAAGATGATAAGGATCAGAAGTCCCACTTAAAGAAAACTAAATAGTAAGAGTATCAGCGATTGGAAAAGAAAGATTCCGGTCGCTTTTTTATTGAATTGAAAAGGAGAAATTTTTAATGAAGCAGGAAATGATTAACATCAACGCCAACTTATTGGCAGAGCCTACTTTCTCAAGTTTTGAAAATGAAGGAGAGAAAGTGGAAGTTGCAAATTTTACGCTTGTAAAAAAGTACGGAAAGGGAAAGGAGTACATCAACTGTGCAGCCTATGGAGAAAAAGCAGAGAAGGCAAAGGACTTTGAAAAAGGCGATTTAATTCATATCTTTGGTTACTTTAAGAAGCGTGAAAAAGAGGGAAAGACTTACAAAAACTTTGTAGTGAAGTCATATAACAAGATTGAAAAGAAAGAAGAAAACGAGGAGGAATAAGTTATGGCATTTTTTACACAGGCAGTTAATGTATTAAAGATTTTGGTTATGGCAGTAGGTGCAGGACTTGGAGCATGGGGCGTTATCAACTTGATGGAAGGATATGGTAATGACAATCCCGGTGCTAAGAGCCAGGGTATTAAGCAGCTTATGGCTGGAGGAGGTATCGTTCTTATCGGACTTAAGCTCATTCCACTACTTGCTAATGTACTCAATTGAGAAGAAAAGGAGAGCTTAGATGTTTGGAATATTCGACAAGATAGAAGAATTCTTTAAGGAGCTTCTACTGGGCGGTATCCAAGCAAACTTAGAGTCCATGTTTCTTGACATCAACGACAAAGTTGGTGCGGTTGCAACAGATGTAGGTAAAACGCCTATGGGGATGGAACGGAGATGTATTTGCCTTTATCAAAAGCATTAACGATTCCGTTATCATTCCAATAGCGGGACTAATCATCACAGCAGTTCTTTGTATCGAGCTTATCAATATGGTAATGCAAAAGAACAATATGCACGATACAGATACCTTTGAATTTTTCAAGTACATCATCAAGATGTGGATTGCTGTATGGTTAGTATCCCATGCCTTTGAGTTTTCAATGGCAGTTTTTGATGTGGCACAGCACATGGTAAATAAGGCGGCAGGGGTGATAAATACCTCTGCCACCGTTTCCGGAGATCAGATAGTGGCAATGATGGATACCCTAAAAGAAAGGGGGCTTGGAGAGCTTGTCATGATTCTCTTTGAAACCTCACTCATCAAGGTTGCTATACAGGTAATATCCGTTGTGATTATGCTTGTAGTTTACGGAAGAATGTTTGAGATTTATGTTTACTCATCGGTTTCAGCTATTCCATTTGCCACAATGGGAAACAAGGAGTGGGGACAGATTGGAACAAACTACATCAAAGGACTATTTGCACTTGGACTACAAGGACTCTTTTTAATGGTTTGTCTTGGAATTTACGCAGTTTTAGTTAAGACGATTAAGATAACAGATATACACACAAGTACCATGACGATACTTGGCTATGCGGTTTTGCTGGGGTTAATGATGCTAAAGAGCGGAACACTGGCCAAAAGCGTATTAAATGCACACTAAAAAAGAAAGGAAAGATAGTATGAATAAAAGAAAAACAGTATTTACAGCAGTAGTAATCGGAGCAGGCGTTATGGCGGTAATTGATAGAATCAGACTTCATAACAAGGTAGAAGAATTGGAAGAAAGGACACAGGACATTGGTTGCTGCCATAATGATTTTTGCTTAATGCAGCAAAGATATAACAAGAATACAGATGAACAACTTGCAATTATTCAGGATGAAATCGGATCTGTATATGAACACTTTGAGGAGCTGTCAAAGGACAAAGAAGATGGGAGGTAAGTTATGGCGTATGTACCAATACCCAAGGACTTAAAGAAGGTAAAGACAAAGGTAGCCTTAACCTTACAAAAAGGCAGCTCATAGGATTTACCATTGCAGGACTGGTTGGAATACCAGTCTATTTATTTATGAGGAAGTTTGTGCTAAATGACATAGCTGTCATATTCCTTATCGTATCCACGCTTCCTATCTTTTTCATCACACTATTTGAAAAGGACGGACTGACATTTGAGAAATACTTTAAGAACATTTATCTTCATAAGTTTTATCAACCGCAAAAGAGAGTGAGAAAGGAGGTTTACCTTGAACAAGAAAAGAAAAATTCAGCAAATAAAACTCATACAAAACGAAAAGGCATTGAGAAGTCAAAAGCGGGACTTAAAGAAAAGTAATTGCAAGTCAAAAAAAGATAAGGGAGGAATCCTTGACCTTATCTTTAAGAAAGAACCGAAAAGATATACGGTAGAAGATACCATTCCCTATCTAAGGCTTTTAAAAAGCGGAATATGCCAGCTTGATGAAAAGCACTTCAGTAAAAGTATAGCCTTTCAGGACATCAACTATCAGCTTGCCTTAGATGAAGATAGGGACTTGATTTTTAATCAGTTTGCAAACTTCCTAAACTCTTTTGATCCAAGTATCAGCATTGAGTTTTCATATATCAATCAGCTCGGACGAAACGAAGAAATGAAGTCGGCAATTCAGATACCGGATAAAAAGGACGGTTTCGACGATATACGCTTTGAATTTAGAGAGATGCTTAAAAGTCAGATTGTAAAGGGAAATAACGGACTTAAAAAATCAAAATATATAACCTTTACAGTAGAAGCAGACAATTTAGAGCAGGCTACATCAAAACTTGAAAGACTGGAGATAGATATATTGTCTAATCTCAAAAGTATGGGGGTTCGTGCTGAAAGTCTTACAGGAGAAGAAAGGCTAAAGATACTTCACGATATATTAAATCCGAATAAGACCTTTGAGTTTTCCTATAAGGACTTAAAGAAAAGAGAAAGCACCAAGACATATATTGCTCCTGATGAATTTAACTTTATGCCAAGCAGATATTTTAAGTTTGGAAAATTTATCGGTGCAGTCAGCCACTTTCAAATCCTTGCAAGTGAGCTATCTGACCGTATGCTATCTGAGTTTTTGGATATTGATGATAACATCAATATCTCTTTTCATATTAAGGCAATTGATCAGTCAGAAGCCATTAAGATGGTAAAAAGAAAACACCGATATTGATAAGATGCGAATTGAGGAAAATAAGAAGGCGGTAAGAAGCGGTTATGATATGGACATTCTTCCATCGGACTTAATTACCTATGGTGAGGATGTAAAGAGCCTCTTAAAAGACTTGCAGACAAGAGATGAGCGAATGTTTGTAGTAAGTATCGTCTTTATGAACTTTGCAAGGACAGTGCAAAAGCTCGATAACACAATTGCTCAAATAAGCTCCATTGCAAATAAGCATAACTGTAAGCTGAAAAGACTTGACCATACGCAGGAACAGGGACTTATCAGCGTGCTGCCTCTTGGGGTGAATAAGATTGAAATAGATAGAGGATTGACAAGCTCATCAACGGCAGTATTTATGCCATTTACCACAGAGGAGCTTTTTATCAATTCAAGTAATAGTCTTTACTACGGACTAAATGCCCTAAGCCATAACCTGATTATGGCAGATAGAAAGAAATTAAAGAACCCAAACGGTCTAATCCTCGGAACTCCGGGCAGCGGTAAATCCTTTAGTGCCAAAAGAGAAATGGCAAATGCGATTTTAGTAACAGATGATGATGTGATTATCTGCGATCCGGAAGGAGAATATGGAAACCTCGTAAGGCAGTTTAAGGGAGAAGTCATTAAGGTCAGCAGTAAGTCGAAGGATTACCTGAATCCTCTTGATATAAACATGAACTACGGTGATGGGGATGCACCGCTGAAAGACAAGGCAAACTTTATTATGAGTATGCTTGAGCTTGTAGTAGGCGGTAGTGGTCTTACAGCAGAAGAAAAGTCCGTTATAGATAGATGCCTACCTAAGATTTATGAAAAGTATTTTGAAAACCCAGAGCCTTGTAATATGCCCATACTGCAAGACCTATACGATATGTTAAAAGGACAGGAGGAAAAGGTTGGTAAGAAGCTGGCAACAGAGATGGAAATCTATGTATCAGGTTCTCTTAATGTTTTTAATCACAGGTCAAATGTGGATTTGAATAAGAAGCTCCTTTGTTTTGATATTAAAGAACTTGGAAGTCAGCTAAAGAAAATCGGTATGCTTGTTATTCAGGATCAGGTGTGGAATAAGGTGTCACAAAACAGAGGAAACAAGTCTACAAGGTACTATATCGACGAGTTCCATTTGCTTTTAAAAGATGAGCAGACAGCATCCTATTCCGTAGAGATTTGGAAAAGATTTCGTAAATGGGGAGGTATTCCAACAGGTATTACACAGAATGTCAAAGACCTACTTATGAGTAAGGAGATAGAAAATATCTTTGACAATACAGACTTTGTCTTAATGCTTAATCAAGCATCAGGAGATAGGGAGATACTTGCAAGAAAACTTAAAATCTCACTTCCACAGCTCAGATATGTTACTAATTCAAATGAAGGAGAGGGACTACTTTTCTTTGGAAATACTATTGTGCCTTTCCTTGATAAGTTTCCGAAAGATACAATCCTTTATCAGAAGATGACTACCAAGCCGGAAGAAGTGAGGTAGCCTATGGGAAAGAAGCCGAAAAAGGATTTTAAGGAAAGGCATAAGGCAAGCCTTGAAATAGAGATGTTTCATAGTAAAACAGATACGATACCTGAAGAAAGTAAGCTAAAACATAACGATGATTACAGAGGTAAAATCATTCATGAGAAAGAACGGTTTCAGGATAAAGTGCATGAAAAAACAAGTAAGGTAAGTGCTGATAATGAAAAGTCTTATGGAACATCCAAGAGAAACGAAAAATATAGAGCTTCAGATAAGGGAGACGTAAATTCCGCAATTGAAACGGGAAGATCAGATTATATTACGGAGGTTAAGGATGGAAAAATCTATGATCCTTTAGGAAAAGACCTTGATAATGATGGGATTATAGACAGATACGACAATGATTTTAGGGATAGCGACTATTTTGAGTCAACCTATGATGTCGAGGATAATCTTCATCATAAAGAAGAAAATACAAATAGCTTCTCAAAAAGCCAAAAAGCTCAAAAGAAAAATTATAAGAGAAAAAACTACACCGAAAGTCTTTATACAAGGAAAAAGGATGATGTGTTAAAGGAGAATAAGCCTGAAGATAAAAAGACTGGAAAAGATACTGCAAGCAAAAAAGTTCATAGCAGCCTATCAAAAGACCAAAAGAAAAAGGTCAAAAAGGATATGGTAAAGGTATCTGCCCTGTCAGGACTTGCCAAAGGAAGTGAAACCGTAAGAGATTACTTATCTCATGGAAGTGATGAAAATCAAGGCGTAGAGGCAGGAGAAAAGACAGCAGATACAAGCTCAAAACTCATTCATGGCATAAAGAATTACTCGGATAAGAAAAGAGCTAAAAGAGGCTATGACATTACAAATAAGGACTATACAATCAGAAAGCGTAAGTCAAAGTTGGAATTTCGTGATGCCAAAAAGGAACTGAAAAAGACGGATGAGTATAAAAGAGCAAGTGCATATAAAAGATTTCAAAAGAAAAATCAGGTAAAGGCAGCAATTTCTCGTGAGAATAAGTCAAGGCTTAGAGATCGAATTAAAGAGGGACTTATCGGAACACTGAAAAGCTCAAAGGATATGATTATCCGAAAAGCAAAAGGACTAATGCTTATTTTCATAGGTATCATTATCTTAGGGACTTTTGTGATTAACTTTGCAGGAACGGGAATGACAGGCTTTATGAACTCTACAAGCTCTGTGCTTACAACAAGCTATTTATCAAAGCCAAATGTCCTAAGTGAAATCAATCGGAAATTTTCAGATATGGAGGGTGAGCTTCAAAGTGAAGTTGACCATGTGAAAGAAAATTATCCCGGATATGATGAATATATCTTAAATAATACAGAATACATCGGTCATAATGTCCATGAGCTTTTATCCTACATTACATCAAGGTGCGGAGAGGTAAAGAGTGTATCGGAAGTAGAATCCATATTAAAAGAATTATTTGAGTCCATGTATGACCTTGAGTATAGGGAAGAAATTGAAATCAGATACAGGACAGTTACAGAAAACTATACCGATGAAGATGGCAATGAATATACAGAAAGCCACGAAGAACCTTATGAGTATAAAAAACTCATCGTAACGCTTCATAAAAAAGAGATGGACAGCATTATCCGAAAGTTCTTTGCAAACTATCCCGATAATCTAAAGCATTATGAAGCCTTGTTCCTTGCACAAGGCAATATGAGAGAAGCCTTTGGTAATTCTGACCTTATCAGTGCAAATGGAGGTATCGGCGGTGGAAAAGAGTATGAGGCATCTACGGAAGTACAAAAGAAGATTGTTAATGCTGCATACATTACGCCATCTCCGGGTGCAGGATGGTGTGCCATGTGGGTATCACAGGTCTATCAAAATGCAGGACTTGGATATATAGGTGGGAATGCCTGTGATATGTACCGAAACTATACCTTTACATCAGACAGGTCAAAGCTCAAGGTCGGAATGCTTGTGGCAGTCGAAAGCAGCAGTAGCGGAAGCAGTGCAGGGCTTACCTATGGTCATGTAGGTATTTACATTGGAGATGGAAAAGTGATTGATAACATCGGTCGAATAAGAGTAACTACCTTAGATGATTGGATAGCAACATTTTGTAAGCACCATCCCGTAGGATTCGGTTTTCCGCCAAATGTAAAGAAATAGGAGGTAACAATTTGAAAAAGGAACTGATAGCAGTAAAAAACAGAATAAAGAAGTTAAAGGATAAAAAGGCTCTGATTGATGAAGAATTGGAGCCTTTATTCATTCGTGAAGAAGAGCTTGAAAATGAAGAAATTATTGCCATTTGCAGAAAGAACAACATCACAATCGGTGATTTAATGGCAAAGGTAAACAGACAAAAAGCAGAAATAAAAAAGGAGAAAACAAATGAAAACCAGTTTGAAAAAGAATAATAAGTTTTGGACGGTAGCACTTGCGGTAATTGTAAGTATTAGTTGTATTTTAGGTCTTTGGACGGTTGTTTATGCACAGGAGCAAAAATCTGAAGCTCCAACAAAAAACGAAGCTGTTCAAACGGAAGTTGAAGTAAATGTAAGGTATATCTTTGAAGATGAAAAGGTCTTTAAGGAAGAAAAGATAAAGGCTGAGAAAGGACAACTTATTGATAGCGGAGATCTTCCAATGCTCCCAGATGATATGAAATTCATTGATGAGTTTCTGTTTTATGAGGTAAAGGGAGATGGAAAAGATGAGATTATCCGTAAGGTAGCAAAGATGGAGGTTAAGGATAAGGAAACGCAGACAGAGCTTTCTAAAGACGATATTTCAAAAATAGAAAAAGAGGCAAAAGAGCTTCAGGAAAAACTTGATAAGTTAAATGGCGAAATCAAGGATAAAGATAAATTAAGCGATAAGCAGAAAGAAAAAATCAAAGACCTTGAAGATGAAATTGATAGCCTGAAAGAAGAAATGAAGAAAGATAAGGGAAATAAGGACTTATCAGAAGATATGAAAAAGGAAATAGATAAGCTGACAGAAAAGGTGAAAGAGCTTGAGAAAAAGGCAACTGAAACAAATAAAGCTCCTGTAACATCACAATCAGTTACACCGATTAGTCCTATTTCCGGAATTAAGACAAGTTCAGGTATTTCTCCTCAAACACCACAGACTTCTGTAAGTAGTACCGGTAAAGGCTCATCGGATTCGGTAAGCTCAGGTAATACTACAAAGGATACCGGTAAAGGCAAAACGGAAGTAAAGGAGAAAGAAAAGGAAGTTCGTTATCCTAATAAGTTGACGGCAAAGCTCCTGCGAATAACAGTCAGGATTCATCAATGGAGTCTGCAAGTAAGAGTGTAAACAATAACAAGGGAGTAGCTTCATCTCCGTCAAAGACGAGAGCATCCGTTACGGAGAATAAAGATAATGCAAATAAGGAGTATCCGATTCATCATGGAGATAGTAGCGATAACAAAGAAACGGATCAGTATTCGGCAGATGCAAGGCAGTTTATTACCTTTCAAACGAAAAACGGTAAGACCTTTTATTTAATCATCAATCATGATGAAGATAGTGAGAATGTAATGCTTCTTACGGAAGTATCTGAAGATGATCTCTTAAACATGGTAGAGAAAAAAGAAGCACCAAAGCAGGAAGTAGTAAAAGAAGAACCTGTTAAGGAAGAAGTAAAGCCTGAGAAGAAGGACGAAAAGAGTAATTTAGGAACCTATATTATTTTGCTTCTTGTAGTAGGTGGTGCATTAGGAGCAGGCTACTATTTTAAGGTTGTGAAAAAGAAAGAAGATAAAGAACTTGAAGCCTTAGAGGAGGAAGATGATGATTTCTTTTCTGAATCTGAAAGCGAGGAAGAAATAAATGATGCAGATGAAGTAGAAGATGAAGAATAAGCGCACCTAAAAACATATTATTTTGGGTGCAAAGTTAGGGCGGGAGAGTAACATCTTTCGCCCTATTTTGATTTATAACAGGAGGAAAACACAGATGAAGTTAGTTATTGCAGAAAAACCGAGTGTTGCAATCGCCATTGCAAAGGTTATTGGAGCAAATAAAAAGAAAGACGGATATTATGAAGGAAACGGATATAGGGTGAGCTGGTGCGTTGGACACCTAATTCAAATGGCAAATCCGGATGCTTATGATGAAAAGTACGCCAAGTGGAATATGGCTGATTTACCGATTATTCCGAGCGACTACAAGTATGAAGTAGCAAAATCAACAAAGAAGCAGTTTAACATCCTTAAAAAGCTGATGAATGATAAGGAGGTTGATACGGTTATCAATGCCTGCGATGCAGGGCGTGAGGGAGAAAGTATTTTTAGACTTGTATATAATCAAGTGATTTGTAAAAAGAAGATGAAACGCCTTTGGATTTCTTCAATGGAAGATAGTGCCATTAAAGAGGGTTTTGATAATCTAAAAGATGGAAAAGACTATGATAATCTCTTTGAATCGGCAAAGGCAAGAGCCATTGCGGATTGGTTAGTCGGGATGAATATCAGTAGGCTCTATTCTTGCCTTTATCAGCAAAATTACAGTGTTGGCAGAGTACAAACACCTACCCTTGCCATGATTGTAAAAAGAGATGATGAAGTAGCAAACTTCAAAAAAGAAAAATACTATACAGTAGAGCTTTCTACAAATGGTTTTACACTTTCAACAGACAGAATTAATGATGAAGTTGCTGCTGAACAGCTCTTAAATTTAGTAGGCGATAAGATTGAAATTATTGATGTCATTCAGAAAGAAAAAATTACAAAACCTGATTTACCTTTTGACCTTACAACACTTCAAAGAGAGTGCAATAAGTATTTCGGATATAGTGCTAAACAGACACTTGATTATGCCCAAAGCCTTTATGAGAAAAAGCTCATCACCTATCCAAGAACAGACAGCAGATGTTTAACGGAAGATATGATTGTAAGTACGGTTAATAACATTTTGGGTAAAAATGACTTTGATACAGAGCGTATTAAGGTAGTATTTGATTCTAAAAAGGTTACAGATCATCACGCTATTATTCCGACAGTAAGCTCACTGAGTGAAGGTTTATCAGGCATTCCTGAGAGTGAAGCAAAGGTATATAGGCTTATATCTAATAAGCTCCACGCAAGTGTGGGTTATCCGCTTATTGAAAATACAACAAAGATTGTAGCTTCATTTGACGGTTTTGAATTTACAAGTTCAGGTAAGGTTATTAAAGACGATGGCTTTACAAATACCTTGAAGAATACAAGTCTAAGAAGAATGAGGACATAGAGCTTCCTGATGTAAAGGTAGGCGATGTTATAAGCATTGATAATAAAGATGTTAAAGAGAAATTTACACAACCTCCGAAACACTTTACTGAAGATACGCTTCTAAAGTCTATGGAGATTGCAGGAAATGAAGCCTTAGAAAAAGGTGTAGAAGTGGAAAGAAAGGGACTTGGAACACCTGCAACAAGGGCAGGAATTATTGAAAACTTAATCTATAAGGGTTTTGTCGAAAGAGATAAGAAAAATTTGATTGCCACGCATAAGGGGATCAGCCTTGTAACAATAGTATCCGATACCTTTAAGTCAGCGGAAACAACTGCAAAGTGGGAAATGGAATTAGCGGATATTGCCAAAGGGAAATCTTCCAAAGAAAATTTCTTGAAAGATATTGAAAGCGAGATACAGGAGGCGGTTTTAAAATATCGCAAGTAAGTGCCTGCTGATTTCAGAGTGGAGAAAATCCTCTGGAAATGGTATAATATATAGATAAAATTTTTGAAAAGAGGAGGTATTATGCAGCTTTTAGATATAAAAAGAATGGCTCATAACATTCTTGAAAATCAAAACATAGAAAGCAGTTTTATCGAATATAAAAAGTCGGCAAATTTTAAAGATAAAATTCTAAAAACTGCTTGTGCCTTTGCCAATAACTATATGAACAATGAGATAGGCTTGTTGTTTGTTGGTATTGAAGAAGTCGATGATAAAGAAACGGGAGAAAAAGCAATTCCTAAAAGACCGATTGAAGGGATAAAGGAAGCAAAATTAGAGGGAATAGAAAATGAACTTAAATCGCTCCTTGCCAATATTCATCCTAAAATCAACTATCACATTATTACGGATCAAATTGATGATGAATACTATATCGTAGTTGCGGTAGAAAGTGGTAGTAACGGTCCGTTTCAAACAAGTGAAAGGGCAGAAAAAGATAAAGATATTCGATTAAAAGCAGGAAGATATATTAGAGTCGGTAGAGATTCAAGGCTTCCAAATCCAACCGAAGAATTTGAACTTTTGAAGAAGTTTGCAAACTTTTCTTTTAGCTCAAACTTGAACGATACAGCTACCATAGATGATTTAAGCTATGAATATATGAAAGAATATTTGCTTCAAACAGGAGCAAAAAAAGATATTAGAGAAATGTCTAAGCTGGATATGGCAAAGAGTATGGGGCTTGTCAGTGAAAGTGAGTATGGCGGTTATAGAGCTAAAAATTTTGCTGTGCTGATGTTTGCAGATACACCAAATAAATTTATTCCAAATGCCCATGTTGAAATCATAAGAGAAATTGATGGAACTGATAAAATGGAATCAAAGAAATTTGATGGTCCGGTTTGGATACAGGCAAAGCAAGTCAGCAAATATTTTGAAGATAATATTATGGCTTCATATACCATAAGGGAAGCGGATAAAATCGAGCATAAGATTGTCTATAACTATCCTCTTACAGCATTTGAGGAACTTGCTACAAATGCCATTTTGCATAAGGAATACGATACGCCTGAATATGTTGGGATATACATTTACAAGGACAGAATTTCTTTTGTGAATCATAATAGACCGCTCCCTCCTGTAACCATTGAGGCTCTTAACAGGGATAGAACTTTTGATCGAAGGCAGTATCTTAACAAAGAACTTAAAGATATGTTCTTTTCACTTAATTTGATAGAGTCTTACGGTTCGGGTATAAGGCGTGCAAAGGATGCACTATTAGAAAATGGTTCTCCTGAGCTTAAGTTTTATCCGGATAATGAAGAAGATAACTATACCAACGCAGTTATGGGAGTGAATGAGGAATTTTTGAAAGAGTTTAATGGTAGTAATGATGAAAAAACTACCATGAAAACTACTACTAAAACTACTATGAAACAGGAAGAGATTATTAAGATAATAGCTGAAAATCCTCACATAAGTGCGAAAGAAATGGCAGAAAAACTAAACCTGACTGTTGATGGTGTACGTTATCATTTAAATAAAATGAGGAAAGCAGGACTTATTCGATATGAAGGCTCAACGAAATTAGGTCGGTGGGTAATTATGAAGTAGTGGTAAGTTGCAATACACAGAATTAAAAGGTGGTTAGAGTAAAATCTAACACCTTTTTTGTTTGTAAAAAAGAAGGAGGTAAAAATGCGAATAAATGATTTTCATAACATTTTGGAGCTTGTAAAACAAGATATTTTACAAAGTGATGCAGAATATCTGAAGCTCCTAAGGGTTGTTGGAAACAATCAAAGATATGACTTTAGAAGTCAATTAAGTATCTATGATAGAAATCCTGAAGCGACAGCCTGTGCCAAGTTCGATTATTGGAGGGAACGATTTAACCGAACTGTTATGAGAGGACAGAAAGGTATCCCTATTTTAGAGGACTATGGCACATACAAGAAAGTGGACTACATCTTTGATATAGGTCAGACAGTTTCAAGAAACAGAGATGTCAATGAAGTAAATCTATGGAAGTTTGACAAAGAAAACCATCAAGATGTGTTAAAGGAAATGATTAAAAGCGAGGGCTATGAGGAAAGTGAAAGCACACTTGAAAACATCTTTTCTTTAAGCAGACTCTACAGTGATGAAAAAATAGATACCTTAATGAATGAACTTAGAGTAGCGGATGAGGATAGAATATCATTTACCAAGTTTGTAAGGGACTCGGTAAGCTATGCGGTAGCTTCAAGATTTAAGTTAGATTATCCGATGGATTATGAGCTTTTAAGAGAAAATTTTCAAAGATTTGACAGCATATCATTAATGAGCCTTGGTGAAAGTGTATCGGATATTAGCGGAAAGATTATTGATGAAACCATTCAAAAAAGCAAAGAGCTTGAGCTTCAAAAAGAAGTTTTAATGGGAAAAGAAGCGGGATATAATAAGATTAGAGAAGAAATTGAGGAGGTAGAAGAAAATGTACTTCGACGAGATGATCAGGAAAGAAATGAAAATGAGCGAGTTCTCCGAAATGGAGAGTACGGACGAGATAATAGAGAAAATCAGGGAGAACACACTAAACAGCTTGGAGGAACAGACGGACTTTATAACGAAATTTCCGAATCCAACATACGCAGTGATGAGACTGAATTATTTAGCGGAGAGCGAGGAACAGAAGCACTTCGAGATGTTAGTGGATCTATACAAGGAGAAGAAACTGACAAATCACCTGATGGATATTCAGAAACAAGCAATTCAGTTTATGAGAACAGAGAAACCGAAGCTGATGTCAGCTTGGAAGATAGAGAGCGAGGAAAGTCCACAGTACAAAGCGATGATTTCAGCTTTGAAAGAGATGACCATCAAGGAAATCGTGGAAATCTAAAAGAAAATATTGGAGTAGAGTTAAGAGAAGCTAATAAGGCTTCTTTTTCTTTGCCTGAAAATTCTTATGGACAGATGAGGCTTACTATTCCTCTTAATCAGAAAGACATAGATACCGTCCTTATTAACGGAGGAAACCATGATGGTGGCAGACTTCCTATCATTGCTGAATTTTCTAAAGGGAAAATAGTAGAAGAATTAGGAGAATACCTTAAAGATACATTTAAAGGCGGAAACGGATTTTACATTGATGAAAAAGAAGTATCTTCCTGGTATTCGGATAGAGGTATTCATTTAGCTTATGGAACATCGGCAAGAGAGGATAATACACAAATTTTAAGTTGGAGTGATGCTGCAAAGAGGATAAATGAACTTCTTGATAATGGTGAGTTTGCCACAAATGTAGAGCTTTCTGAAGCCCTTGATTATGAAAGAGACAGAATATCAGAATCCCTATGGTATCTAACGCATGATTTAAGTGATGAAGGAAAAGAACAAGGATATTTTAGCTCTTTTGAAAAGGGTGGCGGTTTTCCGGAAGAAACGAAAAGATTATCTGAAGCATTAAAAAATCCTGAGTACCTAAAAGGAGTAATCAAAGAATATGACAGATTTTTAGAAGGATACAAGGCGGATAATAATGTTCTAAGGTTTCACTATCACAAGGTTGATAGCCTTTATCAGAGACTCAAGGAACTTGAACTGCCTCGAAAGGAATACAGTACCAATCTGACAGAACTTCCGAAGGTAAAGCCCTTTATTACAGAAGATGAAGTCCTTGAAAGCCTTTCAAGAGGAAGCGGCGTTGATAGAGGAAAAGAACGAATCACCAAGTTTTTTAAAGAAAATCATACTTTGCAGGGAAAAGCCAATTTCCTAAAAGACGAATATGGAATCGGAGGACATTCCCATGCAATTTCAGGGGCAATGGGAAGTGATGAATGGCACGATGCAAAGGGACTTAAATTACAGAAAAATGATTGTAATGATGTGTTTCTTACTTGGACAAGTGTTGCAAAGCATATCGATGAGCTGCTTTCTAAAAATCTCTATATTGAAGAAACGGAAATAGGGAGTAAGGCAGAGATAGAAGAACCACAATATTATTCCAAAGATGATCCTGAAAACTTAATGACAGATGAAATGCTTGAAAGAGTACCGGAGCTTTACGCACAGGAGGATGTAGCTTTAGCGGATAAGCAGGTTCATGCTGCATATATTATTCCCTTTAGAAGTAACTGGACTTGGTATATGACGGAGTATGACAGGGAAAGCGGCGATGCCTTTGGACTTGTACTTGGGATTGAGCCTGAATGGGGATATTTTAATCTTGAGGAGTTGAAAGAACTAAACGCACAAAGGCTCATTTTAGAAGATTTTCCAAAGACCTTTAGAGAACTTAAAGACAGTGAACTTAAAAAGCAGATGGATGAGCAGGAGCTTCAGTTTGTCTTTAATGGAGAACTTAGCTTTGAAGATAAAGTAGAGCTTGAAGCACCTGAAGAAACAGAAGAAGCTACAAAGCGTGACACAGTTCAAGCTACCTTATTTGATTACCTCAAAGAAAAAGAAGAAGTAGAACTGAATGAAAAAGAGGACAGCCTTTTAGAAGAGTTTGCAGTTAAAGCAGGCAATACCGTCTATTTAATCATGAAGAATATAAAGTCAGAGAAATTTCTAAAAATGAAATCACAGGAAGAAATGACTTATGGCTTGATCCGGTAAGAAGTGGTAATCATCAAATACCGATTGTAACATTTGATGATAATGAGGACTTATTAGAGCAGGTAAGCCTTGAAAGACCAAACTTTATCGTTGGAGATGAAGTCAGATACAAGGATAAAGACTATACCATTACACGCTTTGATGATATGGGAAATAATCTAAAGACGGTAACGGTTAAGGACAATACAGAATATCTTGGCGGTATGATAACAGGCTCCGATGTGATTCCTTATCGTCTTGAAAGCGACCTTGAGAGGGTATTTCAAAATCAAACATATAAACATCCAGAGCAGACTACTGAAGAAGTAGAAATAAAGATAGCAGAAGCTCATAACTTCAAAATTACGGAAGAAACGCTCCCTAACAAACTATCACCAAGTGAAAGGTTAAATAATAACCTTGAAGCAATCTCTATGCTGAGTCGCATTGAAAGCGGACAAAGAGAGCTTGACAGTACAGCGCAGGAAGTTTTAGCAAGGTATGTAGGCTGGGGAGGACTTGCTGATGTATTCGATGAAGAAAAAGGCGGACAGTGGAAAGAAGCGAGGAGCTTTCTAAAAGAGAACCTATCTCAGGCAGAATATGAAGCTGCAAGAGAATCTACTTTAACGAGCTTTTACACACCGAAAACAGTGATTGACGGAGTGTATAAGACGCTTTTGGATATGGGATTTAAACAGGGAAACATTTTAGAGCCAAGTATGGGAATAGGGAACTTTATAGGCAATATCCCTGATGAAATGAACAAGTCTAAGTTTTATGGTGTAGAGCTTGACTCTGTAAGCGGTCGAATTGGAAAGCTGTTATACCCTGAAAGTGATATACAGGTTAAGGGGCTTGAAGAAACTTCCTTCTCCAATAACTTCTTTGATGCGATTATCGGCAATGTACCCTTTGGAGAATATAAGGTAAATGACAGGGAGTATAACAAAAATAACTTCCTTATCCATGATTATTTCTTTGCCAAGTCCATTGATAAAGTAAGAAACGGCGGTATTATTGCCTTTATTACATCAAGCGGAACGATGGATAAAGGATGAAAGCGTAAGAAGGTATCTTGCAGCAAGAGCCGAGTTTTTAGGAGCGATAAGACTTCCGAATGACACCTTTAAGGGTGTGGCCGGAACAGAAGTAACTTCAGATATTATCTTCCTAAAGAAAAGGGACAGTATCAGAGAAAGGGATGAGGACTGGATTCACCTTGCTGAAGATGAAAACGGACTTTTATATAACAAATACTTTGTTGATCATCCTGAACAGGTGCTTGGTTCTATGGAAGAAATATCTGGAAGATTTGGGAATACACTTGCGTGCCTGCCGAAAGAAAATGCCAACTTAAAAGAGCTTCTGACAAAAGCAAGTGAAGAAATATCCAAAGGATCAACTTATGAAGAAATAGAGCTTTTAGATGATGAAATTACTTCAGTTCCTGCAACGGATGATGTCAAAAACTTTTCCTATACCGTTATTGATGGTGAAGTCTATTACAGAGAAAACTCACTTTTCGTAAAGAAAGAAGTAAAGGAGAAAAATAAGGAAAAGATTAAGGACTATCTTGAACTGAATACTGCCCTTAAAGATGTTATCTACAAGCAGAAAGAGGACTATTCCGATGATGAGGTAAAGAAAGCTCAAGAAAAGCTCAATGAAGTCTATGACAACTTTTCAAAGAAGCATGGCTTTATAAATAATTTAAGCAATACCAGAGCCTTAAAAGAGGATAGCAATTTCCCACTTGTTTCCTCCATAGAAATCCTTGATGAAGAAGAAAACTTTAAGGCAAAGGGCGATATTTTCAGTAAGAGAACTATTACAAAGGCAAAGACAATCGACCATGTAGATACTTCCCTTGAAGCTCTTGTGTTATCTATGTCTGAAAAAGGTTATGTGGACTTTGACTATATGGAAAACCTGACAGGTAAAGATAGACCGACTTTGATTGAGGAGCTTCGAGAGGAAATCTACTTAAATATTAGGGAAGAACAAAACTTTTATAGACCTCTATCCTTTAACCCCGAAGATGGAGATTTGCCTTTTGCCTGTGCTAATGGCAGCAATTCATATAAGTACGGCTATGTAACAAAAGATGAATACCTAAGTGGAAATATTAGAGATAAGATTGCTATTGTAGACAGTTATCTTTCTAAGCTAAGACAGACAGAAAGAGAACTCCCTCATCTTGGCTATGAAGAAACGGAAAAGAAAAAGAGCTGATCAGCTATGAGATGAACCGTTTGGAATATCAAAAGGCAGAGCTTACAAAAGTTCTTCCAAAAGAGCTTGAAGCAAGTGAAATCAACGTAAGACTCGGAGCTACTTGGATACCGATTAAGGATATTGAAAAATTCATCTTTGAAACGCTGAAAACTCCGGGATATGCTAAATGGGATATTAAGGTTAAATTTTCAAATCTGACAAGTGAATGGAATGTAGAAGGAAAGAGCAGGGACAGAGGAAATGACCTTGCAGAGATGACCTACGGCACCTCAAGGGTAAATGCCTATAAGCTGATTGAAGATGCACTGAACTTAAAAGAAACAAAGGTATTTGACCAGATTGTAAATCCGGATGGTTCAAAAACTTCTGTATTAAATAAAAAGGAAACGCTTCTTGCAGGACAGAAACAGGAGCTTATAAAGGAAGAATTTAAGAACTGGATATTTAATGATCAGGAAAGAAGAAACAGGCTTGTAAAGCTATATAATGAGCGTTTTAACTCCATCCGTAACAGAGAATATGACGGCAGTAACCTATCCTTTGAGGGAATGAATACTAAAATAGAGCTTAGACCTCATCAGAGAAACGCCATTGCAAGAAGTTTGTATGGAGGAAATACGCTTCTTGCCCATGTGGTTGGTAGCGGAAAGACCTTTGAAATGGTGGCTTCCGCAATGGAAAGTAAAAGGCTTGGAATGTGCAGTAAATCACTCTTTGTTGTACCGAACCATCTAACAGGTCAAATAGGCAGAGAATTTATGCAGTTATATCCATCGGCAAATATTATGGTGGCAGATAAAAAAGACTTTGAACCGAAGAACAGAAAGAGATTTATCGGAAGAATTGCCACAGGGGAGTACGATGCGGTAGTAATCGGGCATACGCAGTTTGAAAAAATTCCGATGAGTAAGGAATATCAAGAGAAGCATATTCAGGATCAGATTGATGAAATCATAAATTATGTTGAGGAATATAAGCATGACAGAAATCAGAACTTTACGGTAAAACAGCTTGAAAAGACAAAAAAGAAGCTGGAAACAAGGCTTGAAAAATTAAATGATGATTTTAAGAAAGACGATGTTATTACTTTCGAGGAACTTGGTGTAGATAAGCTATTTGTGGATGAAGCACATGGCTACAAAAACCTCTATCTTTATACAAAAATGAGAAATGTAGCAGGTATCGGTCAAAGTGAAGCATTTAAGTCATCCGATATGTTCATGAAGTGCAGATATATGGATGAAATGACAGGTGGAAAAGGCATTGTTTTTGCCACAGGAACGCCTGTATCAAATTCCATGACAGAGCTTTATACCATGCAGCGTTATCTTCAGTATGAAAGCCTAAAGAAAAACGGATTGAAGCATTTCGACTCATGGGCTTCTACCTTTGGGGAAACGCAGTCAGCCTTTGAATTATCTCCGGAGGGGACAGGGTACAGAGTTAAGACAAGATTTTCAAAGTTCTATAATCTTCCGGAGCTTATGAGTATGTTTAAGGAAGTAGCGGATATTCAGACAGCGGATATGCTTAATCTTCCAACACCTGAAGCACACTATGAAGTCATTAAGACTTTGCCAAGTGAGGAACAAAAGGAAATTCTAAAGAGCCTTTCTGAAAGAGCTGATGATGTGAGAAATAGGGTGGTAGAGCCTGATGAAGATAATATGCTGAAAATCACGAATGACGGCAAGAAACTTGCCTTAGACCAGCGTTTAATCAATCCTTTGCTACCTGATAATCCTGACAGTAAGGTTAATGTCTGCGTGAAAAATGTCTTTAGTATTTGGGATAAGACGAAAGAGAATAAGTCAACACAGCTTCTTTTCTCCGATATGTCAACTCCAAAAGGTGAAGGAGAGTTTAACATCTATGATGATATTAGAGAAAAACTTGTGGCAATGGGTATACCGAAAGAAGAAATCGCCTTTATCCATGAAGCCAATACTGATAAGCAAAAAGATGAACTCTTTGCAAAGGTAAGAAAAGGAGATGTGAGGATTTTGCTTGGTTCTACTCAGAAGATGGGAGCCGGAACGAATGTGCAAAACAAGCTGATTGCACTTCATGACCTCGATGTCCCTTGGCGTCCTGCCGACCTTGAGCAGCGTGCGGGTAGAATCGTAAGACAGGGTAATGAAAACAAAAAAGTGAATATCTATCGTTATGTAACTGAAAATACCTTTGATGCGTATTTGTGGCAGACCATAGAGAATAAGCAAAAATTCATTTCACAGATTATGACTTCAAAAACTCCTGTCAGAGTGGCGGAAGATGTAGACGAAAGCTCCCTTAATTATGCGGAGATTAAAGCACTGGCGACAGGCGATCCGAAAATCAAAGAAAAAATGGATTTGGACAATGAGGTTACAAAACTTAAAATGCTGGAAGCAAACTACAAGTCCAACCGTTACAGATTAGAGGATAAGGTCGCAAAAAATTATCCTGAAGAAATCACAAGAACGGAAAAACTCATTGAAGCTGTAAAGAAAGATATGGCAAATGTAGAACCGCAAGGAGATGGTGAAAATAAATTTACTTCCATAACCATAAAAGGCGAGAAAATATTTGATAAAAAGGTCGCAGGAGAAAAGCTACTTGAAGCTATCAAGACCGTAAAAATCAATGAAAGTAAGATGATAGGCAAGTATAGAAATATGGATTTAGAGGTCAGTTATAACTTCTTTACCAATGAGCATAATTTCAGCTTAAATGGTGCTGCAAAGCATTCAGGAGAGCTTGGCACAAGTGCAGACGGTAATATCATAAGACTGGATAATGCCATTGAGAAAATGCCTGAGAAATTAAATAGACTTGAAGAAAAACTTATCAGCACAAAGGAACAACTGGAAAATGCCAAAGAAGAATTAAAAAAGCCTTTTGAAAAAGCCGATGAGCTGAAAAGTAAGGTATTAAGACTTGCAGAACTGAATAAGCTCCTTGATATGGGAGAAGTGGAAGAAAAGAGAAATGATAATCCCCTTGTGGAAGATGTAAAAAGGGCAATCATTGATTTCTGTAACAGAGAGTATGAAGAAAATCATAGTTATGATGAGTTTGATACTCTATATCCTGACTTAAAGCATATAGGAATTGCTTATACCAATACGCCTGATGAAAGGCACAGTATTCAATATGAGCTTAATTTAGAGGATAATACATGGACACAGTATATTGATAATACACCTATCAAAATGGAGAGTTTTGATTATGAAAACAAGGGAGAAAATGAAGCTCTAAGAAATATGAAAAATGAGATTGAGTTATCTACATTTAGTGATTTGGTTTATGTTGATTCTGAAGATTTAAGGGAGGCAACAGGACTTGAAATTGATGATGAAGGTAACTTCTATGATCCGCTTTCTAAAAGACCTTGATAATGATGGAATTGCTGATAGATATGACAATGACTTTAAGGACAGCGACTATTTTTGAGTCAACTTATGATGTGGAGGACAATCTCCATACCAAAGAGGAAGTTATACAGAAAAACAGATGATAAGCCATCTATTTTTAGGACAGATAAGAGCCTATCAGGAAGAAAGTAAAACAGAAGAAAAAAACCAAACTACAAAAAGAACAGGAATTTTTTTAAGATAAGGGGGAAACCTCCCTTTTATTATGAAAGGAGATAAAAAAACATGGATTACAAAAACAATGAGAGATAGAATTGAAGATATGATAAATGATAATCACAAGGACTTTGTTAAGGCGCTTATCAGCATGGAAAAAGATATCAACGATGAAAGTGCTTTGGATAAGCTCTATGAGGCTTATATGGACAATGACACCGTTAATTTACTGCATGAGGAATTTGATTACATGATTGAAGATTTAAGAGAACAGGGGCAGATTAAAGATCTTCCTTATGTTCAAGAGGAGAAAGATAATCTTGTCAATATCGTTGGAAATATTGTAGGAAAGATCGATGTAGTTGAAAGAGAAAATAAGAACGGCGAAGCCTTTCAAGTAGTAAACTTCTCTGTGGCATCTAAAGATGATGAGGGCAATAAGGTATATCATAATTGCTCCGCATACGGAGAAAAGGGTGATATTCCAAAAGACTTTAAGCAGGGAGATTTTGTAAAACTCTTTGGACAGATCAGAACTTCCGTTGACGATAACGGCAAGGAACATACTAACATCAGGATACTTTCTTCAAAGCTCTTAAAGGCAAAAGAACAGATGAAAGGTCGAGATGAAAAGAAAGAGTCTGTGCTTGGAGCTATCAAAAAATATCAGGCTGAAGATAAGGAAAAGCCTAAAGAAAAGAAAGAAACATCAAAAGAAGCTGAGAGATAAACTTATGGTCGGTGTGGTCTTGGGACTGTACCGACTCTTTTTTTATTTGCTTGAATTGTCAAGTCAAGTGCAACGAGGTTGAATAATAAACCTCATAAGGAGTTAGGTAGCCTAAGCATTTTCGAGGTCGTCTGTTTAATTCATCCACTTTGCTTTGTATATATTCATCGCTGTACTTTGAAAGATCAGTTCCTTTTGGAAAGTATTCGCGAATTAAGCCGTTAGTATTTTCGTTTGTTCCACGTTGCCATGGCTGATGTGGCTGTGGAAAGTAAAATTGCACATTGTTCAATGCTACCGAGGTTTCTGCATGCTTTGCGAATTCCTTCCCACGATCTGGAGTAATGGAGAATAATGGTTGCTCTTTGAGGCATTTAATCATAACCTCACTCACAAGAGTGGCCGTTTTCTTTTCAGCCTTCATACATAGAAGAAATCGACTTTTTCGATCTGCAAGTGTAACGAGACAAGGACCATTTCTCTTTCCGGCAACAGTATCACCTTCCCAATCCCCAATACGTGACCGACTATCTGCCTCGGCAGGTCGCTCTGATAGATTGTTGCTAATAACTATTTTGCCACGTTTTTCAGTATGTTCCTTAGTATGACGAGTTTTCCCTCTATGTCTGAGTTTCCGTATTGCACCTCGATTACCATTCGATTTGCGTTCGGCTTTTGTGTCAAACATTCTTGCATAGATAGCTCTATAAATTGTCGAATAACTAATGCTAAAACTCGCATGTTCCAGTTTTAGTCTCTCTGAAATCTGTTCAGGTGACCATTGATGATTAAGAAACTTTTCTTGAACATATTTAAAAATCGTTGGATTCGAGAGTTTATGCTTAGGACGGCAGTTTTTTCTGCGAACTTCGTATGCAGCTTGAGCTGAAATGGCAGAATACTTACTATCCACAGTATTACGAGATAACTCACGAGAGATTGTTGACTTATCTCTTCCAATGCTGTTAGCAATATATGTAATTGTGCAATTCTGTGAATGGAGAAGTAGTATCTTTTCACGCTCCTCTGGTGTAATATGTTTGTAATGACTCATTATTCCTCCTGGTATTTGGATGTCTTAGCAAACACCATTTTACCAGAAGTAATGAGTCATTATTCATTTGTTGCACTTAGATTGTAAATTCAAGTGCGAAAAAAGGAGATAAAGATTATCTCTCCATCTCCTTACCCATATAATTTCCGTAATTTTTTCGTATCTTATAAAGCTCGTCCATAGTGGATTTTGAGAAAGAATACTCTTGCATAAGGGTGTTCTTTTTTTCTTGTAATTTATCAAGCTCAGCTAAAATATCCTTTGAATTTGGGAGCTTGGAATAGGATTTTTTAAGCTCTGAGAGAGCATTTTCATATAGGGTAATCTGAGCTTTGTACTCTTCAAAAAATGCCTTGTCAGACGGATTAGCAGTATATTCCTTGTAGCACGCTCTGTATTTTTTAACGGTATGAACTTGCTCCATAGTGGTGGAAAGCTTCTGCATTTCCTTATCAATAGTCTTGATTTTCTCTTGTATATTTTGCCTTTCATCGGCTGCTTTTTGAATATACTCGTCAAGCTGTTTAACGGATTTAATGCCATGTTCTCTGATATAAATAACAGACTCAGCCATTGTATGAAGGTTATGTTTGGTTGCCCAATATTCGTAGCCTTTGCTTTCCTTTACCTTTGCATTGGAGTTCATGTCAATAACATTGCCGATGCGTTTTTTGACGTCGGGAGTCTTGATAAACTCTCTTTCTGCAATTCGTTCTTTTAATCTTTCTTCGGTATAATCTTCTCCGATTGTTTTAGTCCTTGTAAATCTCGCCTTATCTTTTGGCTTAAAAGCAATGTGCTTACCGTATTTGATTTCATAGCCAAGATCAGCCATCTTCTTTAAAAATTCGTCCCAGTCCTTTGACTGTTTTATCATTCTGTCAATGTCAAATTGAAGCCTGCTTTTCCAAGAAGTGCCATGTTTTGCCTGTTCGTTTTCATACCAAGATTTACCGTTAATCTTATATTTTTTCTTATAGCTTTCGTAAAACTCGTCAATGACAGATAGGCTATTTTCTTTGCAGAGTTTATCACTCTGATAACGGATTTGGTGGTAGCTTTTCTTGTTAGACTGGTAGCACCTACCTGTTACCATATTTACATTATTGAAGATGATGTGATTGTGGATATGCCCCTTATCTACGTGAGTAGATAAGATAAATTCGTATTCATCTTTGAGTATCTTTTTACACAGCTCCATACCAATCTGGTGAGCCAATTCAGGGCTTGTTTCTCCCGGTAAAAATGATTGAATGAGATGTCTTGCAAGAACGGTTCCTTTTGTTCCTGCGTCATTTCGTGTCCTTAAAAACTGAGTGTGAGCAGTTGATTCGTGGCATTTATGAGTGCTGACTAAAAGCTGTTCATCTGTTTTATCTCCATTAACAATATAAGCAATGGCAAGATGAAGGGTTGATTTTATAGGGTGTATTTTTGTAATAGCCATTATTATTCACCTTCCGTTTCAGATGTTCTTTTCAGAAGTAGTGAATGAATTTGCCACAGCTCTTTTGAGAAATGTTCAATCTCTTTTTTTATATCACTGATGTCCTCTTTATAGATTACACCTGTCGAATTTACTCGCTTTGAAATCTGATTGATGTTGTTTGTTGCATTAGAAAGTAAGCCTTGTAAATCTCTGAAAGGCTCTAAATCCACTTGATAAATTTCCTTTTCCAAAACGCATTTGCGGATGAAATGGCTCATGTTTCTACACTTCGCAAGTCTTTTTTTCTCTTCAAAAAGAGCCTTTTCTTCTTCAGTTAGTTTAATTTCAAGTCTTTCGTTTCTTGTTCTATTTGCCATAGTTAGTTCCTCCTTTGAATGTATTTCGGGGTCTTAGGGTTCTCCCTAACAAGCTAAAAATTGATAAAAAAAGAAGCAGATCCCCAAGGGCTGCTTCGTCAATTTTCCGTAAGTGTCCGTACACTTACTGTGCTTGCTACAAAAGAATGAATTAGGTAGCAAGCATTAAGCAAGTTTTGAATTTATGATTATATTATACCATAGTTATTGGAATTATACATAGATGATGTTGGTTATATTGACATATATATAAAAATGGTGTACCCTTATGTTAGATAAGACTAACCACAAAGTTACATATAATCCTGTATTTGACACTTTTTTTGATGATAAAAAGCCGGAAAGGCTAGTAATACTAATACTTCCGGCTTTTTTTATATTATGTTTAAATTTTTGCGTAATGTTCTCATTTTGTTGTAGCTTTTTAAAAATTTTTTTCATATTTTTTTCTGTTATAATTTCATAGTCTAGCCTATATTCAAAAAAACTTCGAAGATATCATCACTTATCTGAGTTCTATTAAACGCTGGTATATAGTCATTCTGCTTAGTTTTAAGCATATTCATTTTCTCGTAGAGTTTTTGTTATTTCACTTACTGTATATTTATTTCCTAACTTTACTTCAAGGATTCTATATACCGTAAGAGCTAAAAAAAGCAAATAAGAAAATGAGCTTTTTATTCTCTCATCATTGCTAAGATATATCGGTCTAGCCTTGAATTCACTCTTCATTATTCTGAAACATTCTTCTATTTGCCATCTGTTTTTATTTATTTGAGCTATTTCATGAGCTTCAGCCTCAAGGTTTGTAACAACAGCATAGAAGCCATCATACAGGGATTCTTCCATTATTTTTGTTTTTCATCAAGGCTTACTATTGACCTATCTGCGATTTCTCCATCTGATGTAACTTTTGTTTCGCGAATGAACCTTCTTATATCATTATCACGAATTTTCTTAGCAGCTAGAGAACCTTTTTTTATTAGTTCATTAGCTCTGTGTATCTGATTTGATCTAATGTTTCTATGGTAGTCTCTGTATTTTATACTGTATGTTACTATAAGCTTTTCTTCAAGTCCATTTTCATTTATCCATCTTTCCTTATAGAATATAGTATCTCTATTTTTCCTCTTCGTCAATTTCATTGATATTATATGATGTAGTAGAGTCGTATTTTTTTCCAACCATTAGGATCAAGAGACCATTCTTTAAGATGTTTCTTAATTTTTTTAAGACTCTGCGTAGTTATGTAAGCCCTATCCTTGATAGAGTTGTACTTTTTTTATTTGCATTACTCGAAAGACCAGCATCAGTGCACACTATGAATTTAGATAGATTAAAATCTTCGATTATTTTTCTTTTTCAAGAGGCCTAAGAGTGGTTTGTTCATTAGTGTTTCCACTGGTTATATCAAAGGTTAGTGGAATTCCATTGCCATCCATAAATAACCCCATCTGCACTAATGGATTAGGTCTGTTTTTCTTTGGATCTCCCGTATTGTCTTAGTTGACCTTCATCATCAGCTTCTTCGATTTCAAAGAAATAGTTTGTACAGTCATAGTAAAGAACACTAGCGTTTCTTTTGAGTAACTTTGGTGCTATTTTTTTATACAATTGCGACTGTATATAGTCACTTTCTTTATTCAGAACATCAAGAGCTCTATAGACCTGATGTAGGTCAAATTCAGGATCTTCAATAAACTTTTTTTAGATTCTTCGAATGCATTGAGTTTAGAACCGGGAAAAAAAGAATTCTAGTGTATATCAATCTTGAAAGAATGCTATTAAGATTATACTCGAATTTACCGTTTGAACTTATTTTTTTACAAATCTTATTAAGTCCAAGGCTATGGTAAATTGATTGAAGTGGTAGGTATCCTCCGTTAAATATTCTTTGACGATTGCTTATGGTCTGCTGAGGAAAAAAAGCTTCATATTTACCGGCATAATTTCAGTCTTTTTCCTTTTTCTATTCTATTCAAATTGGCTATATAATCAAGTGCCCAAGCCTTAGCGTCAGCTACTCCGTATTTTTCCATTATCTCTGTTTCTGTTCCAAGTTTTTCAACAATAACAGTAGTTCTAGAATTTCCTTTTTTTATATCCTTCTGAACATAGAAGGAAGAAGCGTTAGCAGATTTAGATACAAGTAGTCTCATAATTCACCTCACAAAAATATATATACTTATATTATATCATACATTGCGTGCGTTGCGAAGACATAAATTTTAAAATTTGACAAAAAAATTAAGGCTTTTCAAGCCATTGAATAGTAAATCTTCGATTACAAGTGTCAAACTCCCGATAAGACTAACCACAAAGTTACATATAATTATTTTGAAAAGGTGATGATGAAATGGTTGAGATATATGCTATAAATGTTTCATCAGATATATGTAAATATGAGAATCATCTTTTAACCAGACTGAGCAGAGAATGTAGAATACGCTGTGAAGATATTAAAAATAAACAAAGACGAGTTCAATTTTTAGTAGGTCGCAACTTGCTGTTTTATATACTTGGCAACATTATAGGACAAAAGTTTGATAATGAATTGGTTTATACAAAGTTAGGTAAACCGATGTTTATAAATAATCCGTGGAATTTTAATATTGCCCATTCTGATGATTGGGTTGTATGTGCAGTATCCAAAAGAGATATAGGAATAGACATTGAGAGTGTTGACAAGGTTTTAGGTAGTAAATATATTAAGCAAGCAGCGGAAATATTTATTGATAATATGCCAAGTTTAGCCTGCCTATCCTTAAAAGAAGAATCTTATTTTTGGACATTAAGGGAGTCTTATGCGAAGATGAAAGGCTTATCATTTGAACAGTGGATAAATAATGCTTCTTTTATCAATAAAATTAGTGAAGATGTTTTGTCAAATGAGCAACATATCTTTATAAAAGAATTTCGATGCATTGAAGGTTATGCTATAACTTGTTGTGCATATGAAAACATAGATAGTGATATAAAAAAGGTTCTACTTGATGATTTATTAAAATGAAGAGGAGGTGAATACAGGATGGAAGTATCTAAAAAAAGAGATATGGATGATATAGCGAATATCATATTAACGGATGAGATAGGACATGCATATTATCCCAACCGTTCGATTTTAATTAAAAAATTAGAACACGCTATTGAGCAAGAAGAGGTTTTCTTATATAGATTGAATGGTCAAGTTGTGGGGATTATGTGGTACATGGAAAATGGAATGTTTGGAGTTTATCCGTATCTTCACATTATCATAGTTAGAGAAGAATATAGATCTAAAGGTATTGGACTTAAAATGATGGAGTTTCTCCAGTCAAAAGTAGAAGATAATAATAGGCAACTTTTGCTGAAGAAAATATTTCTTCTAGTTAATATGAACAATCAGAGAGCATTTGAGTTCTATTCAAGAATAGGATATGAGCGTGTTTGTGAACTTAATCAATTGTTTAGGAAAAATAAAACGGAAATATTAATGGTAAAATTTTTTTAGATTCTTAAAGAACGAATGTCGGTCTAAAATTGTATAAGAATCAATTGCTAATGAATTTTCAAGTAGCAGGAAAAGAATATTATGGATATTTTTTTATTGATTTAAAGGTTGAGAAAGAAAAATATAGATGTTATAAAAGAAATGCTACCATATACATCTGAGCATATAAAAAAATATAGTCCATATTGAAGATGAAGATATAATCAAGGTTTGTTGTGATGAGCAATATAAAGCAATTGTAGAAGAAAGTATAGGCAAACTAAATGAATTAATATCAGATAAATTTTTTAAGGATAAGAAAATCAGTACAGTCAGAATTGAAGATTGGACATATAAAAATGTCATAAACAGTGACGATGTTTTTGTTAAACTGCAACAGACTTCAGAAATTTATAATACAGCGGATGGAACATTCGTGTACAGTGGATTACCATTAAAAATATTTGAATACTTCAATTTGAAAATAGATGAATATGCTAAAGAGGCTTTTGCTGACTATTCAATAAAACCTCATAAAGTTCCAGCTTTATATAGTGTGGATGGCTATCAAAAGGGAGGATATTTTGAAACATTTCCTCATCATATAATGTTTGAGACAACAAGTGTAAACAATTTGGAGAATATAGAAAAATTTTCAAAGGCAGGTAATTTTGCAGAGGCAAACATTGAAATAAAAAAACCTAAGAACATTTTGAGAACAGCATCTTGTGCACCTATATATAAGTATCTTGAAAATAACATTATTTCCGAAGATACAAAAGATGTGTATATAGTGACAGGCACTTGTTTCAGAAATGAAGCTGAAAACATTAAGAGTTTGTCTAGGTTAAATGAATTTACGATGAAAGAATACGTTTTTGTCGGGAGTGAAAATTTTATTGAAGATAGTCTTAATAAGGCTACTAAGCTATGGGAATATTGGGTAAAGGCATTTTCTCTTAACTCAAAAATGGAAACAGCAACGGATTCGTTTTTTGCAAGTAAATATCAAAAGTTAAAGTTATTTCAAGCTCTTGGAAAATCAAAAGTTGAATTCAAATGCTGGATTCCTGCTGAAGACTCATATATTTCTTGTGGTTCTAAAAATTATCATAGGACACATTTTTCATCAAAATATAATATACACTATCTTAACAACAGTACATTGGCACAGAGTGCTTGCTTTGCATTTGGAATAGATAGATTAATGTACGCATTTTTATCACAAAAAGGTACTGAAATTGAGAAATGGGATAGTAGCACAGTTTCAGAAATAAAAAAATATGTTGATTTGGATTAGGAGGAACTTATGAATGTAGAAATCAAAGGAACTGGTATATATTTGCCGGAAAAAGTCGTAACTAGTCATGAAGCTGAGGAAATGGCTGGATATAGTAGGCTTGGAGCCAGAAATGGTCTAGTTAAGATGATAACTGGGGTAGAAACAAGACACTATGCAGGAGACGATGAATATTGCTCAGATATTGCATATATGGCTGCTAAAAATGCCATAGAAAATTCAAACTTGTCAGTAGAAGATATAGATGCATTGGTTTTTTGTTCTGTCACGCAAGACTTTGCAGAACCTGCTACTGCAAATGTGATTGCGGATAAATTGAATTTAAGAAATGCATTTGTATTTGATGTAAAAAATGGTTGTAATGCATTTTTACAGGGAATGGATATTGCTGATAGCCTGATTAAAACAGGAAAGGCAAATAATGTTGTTATCGTGTCTGGAGAAGCTTTAAGCAAGTGGGTTAAATTTGATTATACTACTCAAGAGGATTTAATGATAGGAAGTCCGGTAACACTTTCTTTAGGTGATGGAGGAGGTGCATTTGTATTAGGACCTACCGAAAAGAACAGAGGAATATTAAGTTCAAAGTTTAAATCTTATCCAGATTTGTGGAATAACAATGTTATGTGGGGTGGTGGCGTTAGATTTCCTAGAAATCCAGACAAGATGTATATTCCCGGAACAACAAAAAAGTTAATTGAAAAGCAATTGAGCATCAGAGACGATCTTATCGAAAAGGAACTTCGTAAAGTTAACTGGAAAATTGAGGATGTTGATTTCTTTGCAACAACTCAAGCAGCCAAATGGGTAAATAAAAAAATTTATGAAGAAACCGGCATTGATGAAAGCAAAGTGAGTTCTGTTATAGAAAAATGGGGAAATGTAGCTTGTAGTAATCTTCCGTTGGTGGTACATGATGCGATTTTAGATGGAAAAATAAAAGAGGGTAGTAAAGTTTTGTTTATAGGTGCTGCAGTTGGATTTAGTACATGTGTGATTGCATTACAATTTTAATGAGGTGTTTATATGTCATATTCTAAAAATTGTATAAAATGTGGTTTGCCACAATGCAAAGATAAAATAAAAATAGATGATCAAGGAATTTGTAATATATGTCGTGAATATAGTACAGCTAGTTCAAACATAAAGTTGAACAGCGTGGATAATTTGTCTAAAGAAGAAAGAAGGCAAATTTTAAATAACAAAGTACAAAAACATGTAAAACATTGCACAAATCCTAAATACAATTGTGTTGTAGCTGTTTCTGGTGGAAAAGATAGCTTGATGACATTATATGTTGCCAAAAAAGAATTAGGATTAAATCCTGTGGGATTTTTTATTGATAATGGATTTGCGATAGATGAAATGAAAGAAAATATTGACAATGCATCAAAGATTTTGGGAGTAGATATTGTCACATTTAAAACGGAATATTTAAAAGGCTTATTCAGAGTTTTATTAAAATCTAAGAAGGAAATCTATTATTGCAGAGTATGCCACTTGTTAATAGATTTCTATGTAAAAAGGTTTTGTAAAGAAAACAATATTTCTTTATTGCTAGGGGGATATACGAAAGGTCAAGCGTATATCAGTAAAAAAATGAGCTATTCTGGATATATAGCATATCTGATTCTAATACTATTGAGGCTTTTAGAAAATTATTCGGAATATGAAGAGGTTGTGGATATAGTAAAAAAATCCATTGATATATTTTTGCGAAAAAAATTTCAAAGAAATTGAACAGATATCTCCATTCAAATATATAGATTATAGTGAAGAGGAAATTATTGAATTTTTAGAACATAATATAAAATTTAAGGTTCCGAAACATAGTTGGCCTCAAAATTCTACGAACTGTAGGTTTAATTATTTGTCACAGTTCTTGGCGAGAAAACAATTCGGCTATTCTCAACATGAGGTTGAAATAGCAACTTTAGTTAGAGAAAAAGAAATGACGCTTGAGCATGCAAATAGAATTTTAAATACGCCTATAACAGATGATGATATAAATGACGTTTTGAATGTTTTGAATTTAAATAAGTCTGATGTAGGTATTGAATGAAAAAGTTGGAGGTAATAAATTATGGAAATAAAAGAAAAAATAAGAGAAATACTAGTTAATACAATCGAAGGATTAAATGGTAAAAATCTAAAATATGATGAACAATTGATTACGACTGGCTATATTGACTCTTATGAAATTATTCAGCTTATGGAAGTATTTGAAAATGAATTTTTTGTAAAAAAATAGATATTGAAAAAAATTAGTCTGTCTAATTTTGAAACAATTGATGCAATGTCAACATTAATTCTTGAGATGAAGGAGAATCTCATGAATGATATAAATTTTAAAGGAATATTTGATCAAACAATATCAAATGAACCAAATAAAGTTTTATATGAATATTATACTAAAGGTGAGATTGTAGAAATTACCTATAAGCAGCTGAAAGATAAAATTTATGGAATGGCTTTAGAATTAGAAAAAGACTTAACTGATATTCCTAAAGAAAGTTGGGTAGCATTGCAGGCTGATAATAATCCTTGGAATATGGCTATTATTTGGGCATTATTAAGGCAAAATATGAATGTAATACTCGTAGATATAGAGAGTAGAATTACAGATGAAATTATCAGACATAGCGGAGCTAAAGCTATAGTTACATCTAAAGATTTATTTGTACATGGTATTGTAAATATTGATATAGACAAAATAAGATTGTGTAATTATATAGAATATGTTCCGTCAAACGATAAATTTGCAAATAAAATAGCTTTATGCACATCCGGAACAAGTGGGACTCCTAAATTATATGTTCATACAGGGAAACAGATAAGCGCTCATATTCACAATGTTTTAGAAAGATACAAGCAAACAGAAAAATTAAATTATAATACCATGAATAAACAGACGAAAAAAACTATGTCTATATTCAAGTTTCATCACATAGCATCTGTTTTTCTAAATTTTATGTATCCCTATATAGGTGGAACAATTGTATATACAGATACATTAAGAATTAAAATTCTGCTAGATTTAATAAATAAACAAAAAGTACAAAATGTGTATGCAGTACCTATGATATGGGATTCGATGCTTAAATATATTTCTGGAACACAGGGTGATGTCGAGCCTGAAACAATAAGGAGAGTATTTGGAGAAAATTTGAAACTAGCATTGATGGGGGCTGCAAAAGCTACTGCTCAAACTGTAGAAGTTTTAAATAAAGCAGGTGTATTTACAACGTCAGCATATGGTATGACAGAGATAGGTTCGTTGACTTCAAATATAGATAAAAATGCCGAAAGCCGAAATAGAGGTATAGTTGGGAGAATTGGTTCAAACTTCTATGATTTTAAGATTAAAAAAGCAGATGGTAACTTAGTGACAAGTGGAGAAGGTGAACTTCTTATAAGAGGAGATGTAGTTTATCACTCTCAATTAATAGACGGAGTAGAAATAGAAAGAAATAGTTCAGAATATTTTTGTACTGGAGACATGGTAAAGATAGAGGATCATGAATTGACCATTTTAGGTAGAGTGAAAGACGTTATAGTAAATTCATCAGGTGAGAATATCTACATTGACCAATTAGAGTCAGAATTTCATGAAATAAAAGATGAAGGTATGGATTTTACTATTATTGGATTAGAAGATGAGCCGGTCATGATAGTTTATGTTGCTGAAAGAAATAATTTAAAAAAACATAACAGAAAAAAATTATAGAAATTAACAATTCACTAGAAATATATACAAGGATAACTAAGCTGTATATATCTCATGATAGTATTGAAAAAAACATCTACTGGTAAAATAAAAAAAGAAATGAAATAGCAAAAACGAATTTTTAAGCAATGATAAATCTATAGAATTTGTGAAAAATATAACAATCTGAATTAGCAGAAGGAGGAAATATTTTATGGATAGAATTGATGAATTTATATTACAACAGATAAAAAAACTGTTTTTGAATCTTGGTAGTGAAGAGTTGAATGATAATTGTAGGATTGTAGAGGACCTTGGTGCAAATAGTTATGAATTGGCAGAAATATTTTTATCGTTAGAAGAGGAATTTAATATTAGTTTAGGTAATAAATTTATTCTAGGTAAGACTATTTATGTAAAAACTATAAAAGATATTGTGAAGGAAGCTCTAGGTAATGATGCATAATTTAAAAATTTCAGATAAAGTATGGTGGTGATAACTTGGTAAGCAGAATTTCAAAAGCTCCGGAGGAGAGAAAGAAGGAATTGATAGAAGTTGCAACTAAACTTTTTGAGTTGAAGGGATATGAAAAAGTTTCGGTAAGAGACATTCTTTCGGAGGTTAATGGCGCTCCGGGTATGTTTTATTACTACTTTAAGTCTAAAGAAGATATATTTTTAGCTTGTATGAAATGTTATTTTTCAGAGAGACTTAAAGTAAAAGTTGATATATTAAAAAATAAGGACATAGCGTATGAAGTAAGAATAAAAACCTTGAGGGAGCTGATTGTAAATGACATCAGCCAATTTACACAAAGGTTTGATTTATCAGCAGATAATTCCATAACGGATAATTCATATAGGCTTTGGGAACTGACGCATTATGTTGGACACTTTGTAGAGGCTTATGCTGATTTCATTATTGAAGGAGTTGAGACGAAAAAGATAAAAAGTTGTATCGGCATTACTAAAGAAAATGCGAGAAATGTAGCAGCATTTATTCTTTATGGTGCAATCGGAACAATCTATAGTGATTCTATTAATGGAATAGAAGGGGCGAATAGTCCTGAGAGTGCATTTGATATTATCAGTGAAATATTCACTTGAGATAATAAAATCAAAAATAAATACAATCATCTTTCGAAACAAGGGAAACATCAACGGTGTTTTCCTTGTATTAGTATTAGGGCAAAA